>Ga0208482_1000090_pt1 | contig 28872 bp, 20 predicted proteins | sample LakMenEpi26Sep10_FD_150737 | JGI IMG/M metagenome (GOLD analysis project Ga0208482, IMG submission 150737) | Freshwater microbial communities from Lake Mendota, WI - 26SEP2010 deep hole epilimnion (SPAdes) | ecosystem: Environmental > Aquatic > Freshwater > Lake > Epilimnion/Euphotic zone ... | reverse complement strand
TCCCCTTGTATGTTTTACCCTTTTCCTTCCTGATACTACCTTAACATACTGTGGACTTTTTTGGTGGCAGGCCAATAAGACGAAAGTTGCAAAAGCAGTGGAGGAGGATAGAAACCCGGGCTAGCGAAGCGAAGGGCCCTTTTCCCGGAGGGAAGAGGGTTGGGAGTTGGGGGAAGAAAAAGAGAAAAAAAGAAAGTAAAAGAAAAAAGAAAGATAGACCCACCCAGCGCAGTGGGTGGGCTTAAAGGCATTAATGGAAACGCAGTGGGTGGGCTTAAAGGCATTAATGGAAACGCAGTGGGTGGGCTTAAAGGCATTAATGCAAAAACAATAGGGCGGGTTTGAGGGCTAATTACAACCTAGCGCAGTTTAAACGAGTTTACGAAGGGCTTGAAGCAAAAGATCGATTTCCGGATCACTGCCAATAGTGATTCGTATGCCCTCGTGTCCCGGGTACTTCATCAACCGTACAAGGATGTTGGCTTTTTTAAGCTCTAAGTAGAGAAAATCGGGGGAACGTTTTTCGTGGGTGCACCAGAGAAAATTAGCTTCGCTTGGAGTAACTTTAAATCCAAGTTTGCCAAGTTCTAAATGCAAGCGGGTTCGGGTTGCAATGATTTTCGCAATGCATTCTTTAAGGTAAGCCTGATCAGAAATTGCAGCGGTGGCAGCTTCAAGACTAAGAACATCGCAGTTGTATGAATCCTTAACTTTAATTAGTTCGCGAACCAAAGAAGGATGGGCCACTGCAAACCCAAAGCGAATCCCTGCCAACGCATAAGATTTACTCATGGTGCGAGTGATTATTAAGCCCTCGGGTTGTGCGCCGTTTTGGAATCTTCCCATGGCATTATAGCGTGCGAAATCGCCATACGCTTCATCAATCACCAATGGCCCCTTTAACGATTGCGCAAGCCGATCAATCTCGGCTGCTTCCACCAAAGTGCCAGAAGGCGAGTTGGGGTTGGCAAGAAAAGTAAGATTGGCCTCGGGGAAAGGCCAGACAGGGGGTAATTGCCAAGTTGCAGTGAATGGCACCAATTCAATCTTGGCGTTTTGGATTGCAGCAAGAGTTTTGTAAAGAAGGTAGCTGGGAGTTGCAGAAACAATCAAGCCAGACTCAGGAACAAATGCACGAGTCAAGATAGTAAGAATATCATCAGAACCATTACCAATTAAAATCGAATCTGGATCGATTCCAAGGGCATTGCCCGCAGCAATTTTAAACTTGGTGCCTAGGGGATCAGGGTACTTTCGAAGCCGATCGGATGTTAAAGCATTCTTGATTGCATCAACTACCCTTGGAGATGGCGGGTAGGGATTTTCGTTGGTGTTAAGCTTGATGATCGAGCCTTCCTGGGGTTGCTCCCCCGGAGTATAGGCGGACATATCAAGCACTGATTTTCGCAAAGAATCCCGATTCAATTTTGCCATGATACAACCTTGTCTGATATTACTTTTCCAACCTGACGAGAACGCTTGCCTTATGCCCGGTGAGCCCTTCGCGGTCAGCCATGGTGCAAATATCCGGCGCCAGAGATTCAAGGCCTTCACGAGTTAAGGTAACGATACTGGATCTGCGCAAAAAGTCGTTAGAACAAAGCCCGCTGGCAAAGCGCGCGGTGCCACCGGTGGGCAGCACATGCGAAGGCCCTGCAGCATAATCGCCTGCTGCAACGGGAGTATAAGGGCCAAGAAAGATTGCACCCGCATTATCGATTTGATCTGCATGCTTTGCAGGATCAGAAGTAGCAATATGCAAATGCTCTGGCGCAAGTTTATTGACGCAATCAAATGCGCTTATAGGATCGGGCGCAAGCACAAAGGCGCCGAATTGCTCTAGGCAATCCTTCGCAAGATCGCCTCTTTCCAAAGTGGAAAGCATTTCATTAAGAGCTTTTTCAACCTCATCTAGAATCTCTTTGCGCCAAGTAACCAGAAGGCTAGAACCTGGCGAGTGTTCGGCTTGGGATATCAATTCTGCAGCAAGATAACGCGGGTTAGAAGTTTCATCACCCAGCACCACCACCTCACTGGGGCCAGCAATACAATCAATAGCAACTTGTCCGTAAACTGTTTTCTTGGCAAGCGCAACAAACATATTTCCCGGGCCCACAATCATATCCACTTTGTTAATGCCCTGAACGCCATAGGCAAGTGCGGCTATCGCCTGAGCACCCCCAACACGATAAACTTCCTGTACGCCAAGTTCATGGCAAACAGCCAACATATCGCTGCAATAAGCGCCATTGGGCGTGGGTGGCATAACCACGACCAACTCTTCGACACCTGCAGCTTGGGCAGGCACGACAGTCATAAGCAAGGTGGAAGGGTATGCAGCAGCGCCACCGGGCACATGAATACCAACCCGCTTGATCGGGCGAAATCGAAGTCGAAGCTCTCCGCGGGTGCCCAACGATTGCACCGCATCGCGTTGCACTAGGCCGACTTGAAAGGCATAAATATTCTGCTTGATGCGTCGAACCGTTTCTAACAATTTGGGGGGAGCATTGGCATGGGCCTCGCGCAATTCAGCGAGAGTTACCCTAATGTTGGCATGAGTAAGATCAACCTTATCAAATTGTTTGGTGTAATGAAGAAGCGAATCCAAGCCGTTGGTACGAACATCGGAACAAACGCGCTCTACCACTTGCAGAGGGCTGAGGGCCTCACCAAAAACAGCCTTGGTCAGCTCACGACCCTTGGGAGAAACAACATTACCTTGATTCCCAAGTGCGGACATAAGATTATCAAGCTCGAGTTGACCTGCCTGATCTTTGAGATCGATTCGCCGCATTTTCAGTTTTTTCATTCGATCCTCAGATGATAAAGTCAACAAAGCAACGAACTGCAGTCAATCCTGCAAACCTTTTCTTATAGCTTGCCCAAGGGGACAAAGCAAAAGGTTTTGAATAAACCTCTTTCAGGTTGAGTCACTCAGGTATTATAATGATAATAACTGTAAAATGAATAATAACACAACCAGCGGAGAATTGATAAATGTACGCACTGATTCTTGGTCTTGTATGTGGCGCAGATACCGACTCTTGGCAAACCAGCGAACAAGCCTATTTAAAGAATATCACCCAGTTAACTTCGGAATTTGTAAGAGCGGGCGAAGGCTACTTCTCTCCTGATGCGAAAAGCATCATTTTTCAAGCAGAAGAAAAAGAATTGGGCAACCCCTTTTACCAGATCTTCACTATGGATCTTGCAAACAAAAAGAGCATGCGAGTCAGCCCAGGCATAGGCAAAACCACCTGCAGTTACTTTTCACCCGATGGGAAGAAAATTCTTTTTGCCAGCAGCCATCTCGACCCTAAATCCAAAGAATACTACGGAGAAGAGTACAAGCTCCGGGATGAAGAAAAGAAAGCGGGCAAACGCAGAACCTATAAATGGGACTTCGACCCTGCAATGGAAATATTCGAAACCAACCCAGATGGCTCTGGCATGAAAAGGCTCACCGATTCACCTGGCTATGATGCCGAGGCCAGTTATTCCCCCGATGGCAAATCAATCGTCTTCTGCAGTAATCGCAGCGGAGCCGAAAACCTTGAGCTTTACATCATGGATAGCGATGGGAAAAATGTGCGCCAGCTAACCAATGCGCCCGGTTGCTACAATGGTGGCCCCTTCTTTTCCCCCGATGGAAAACGCATCATTTTCCGCACAGATCGCAAGAAAAAAGACAATCTTCAAATTCATGTGATTGATGTTGATGGCAAAAACGATCGCACCCTTGCTGAAAATCTCGCTTGGGTTCAATGGTGCCCTTTTTGGTACACCGATAGTAAGCACATTCTATTTGCTGCTGCGGATCACTCGACCATGATGCGACCAAACTACGATCTCTACTGGATGAATGTTGATTCAGGAAAACAACAACGCATCACCTTTGCACCGGGCGCAGACATTCTTCCCGTGTTCACCAAAGACGGAAAAAAAATGATGTGGACATCTACAAGAGATGGCAGAAGCCCAGCCCAACTTTACATCGCTGATTTCACTCCACCACAAAACCCATAATAAATGCGCAGGTTATAGATGATAAAACACTGCGCGATTTAGAATTGCAGGGATCTAGCTGCCGAAGGGGCTTGTACCGCCAGGGCCGCCACCACGCATGAAATCTTCAGCCTTTTTAACTCTAATGCGGTATGCATCAAGCATTGATTTGCGATAGGCATTATCGCGATCAGAAACGATGTTGTGAACTTCAAGCTGGCCCAATGGGTTGATAATGTAAGCCTCGATCATGCGATTAGTATCTTCAACTTTAGAGACAACAGGTCTAGCATCGGGGCCTGCACTTTTAACACGCTCATGGGTATATTCTGGGCCTTCAAAATCGACCAAGAGAAAATCAGGACGATCTTTTCGATCGGGTGAGAAATCAACCAGGATACCATCGCCTGTTTTCGTGGCAGGGCTGCCACCCTTCACAATTTTCGGAGGTAGCAAGCCAAAGCCTTCAAAGAAATAAATCCATAAAGGAATCTTTGCGATAACCTGCCTGCCTACAAATTCTCCACGGAAAACAGAAACCCTTTCTGCAACGGCCCAATCTCCTACCGAAAGATTTTGCGTAGCAGCCCCGGTATTTAAAAACCACTTATGTATCTGCATAGTCACCTGCCTCTTACTATCCTCACTGTTGAATCCCTTGAAGCTTTTGTCATCTTCCTTGCGTTGATCAACCAAGTAGCAGGATTGTTCTTCAGGCAAGCTTAAAATAATTGGCACCTTGGACCACTCGGATACAAGTTCTGCGCCATCGGCATAGGAAGGGGATGCAACATCCTTGGTGCGTTTATAATTCGGGTTACCCATGCGAATCTGAACCCGATATTCATAGGTTTCACCCGGTTGGATATCCACATCGATAAAACGAACTAGATTATGAACAGCAGGTTCTACATCTTGGCCTTGGACAAGCCCAGGCATCATTGCAGGAGCCCCAGGAACAAATCCGCCTGCGCCTACAGTTCCACTGGGATTAAAGGTTGGGGGAGACATCCCCGGGCCTTCACCAGCGGCACCAGTTGCTACGGGTGCGGGAGAAAAAACATCAAAAGTATCTTGCTTGGTTCTGGGCTTCGATTGCTTGAGTTTATCTTTGTCTTTTCGTGCAGATTCCTCAACCTGAGACTTGATTTTAACTAAAGAAAGTTCCGCATCATCCACTTTGGGATAATGTTCGGGATCAAATGCCCTGAGTTTGGGCATCATCAATCCATTGACAATAAAATCAGCAATGCTAGGGTCTTCAGGTTCAAAGCGGAAATCCGTTGAAGTCGCAAATGGGAGATAATTACCACGTATATCCAAAGGCTTCCACTCCTCCCATTTTCCATCCGCTGTCTTTTTACGCCTTTCAACATTCATCCCTAAAAATCGAAATGCATTGACACCTACATTCTGATCTTCCGGACTGGCAGTGGCATCATTCAAAACTTCAGAAAAAGAACCCAGCTTTAATTTATTGCGAAACTCTTCCAACTGAGCCTTGTAAGGAAAGGATGCGTTTACAATCGCCATGCGTAAGGGCAAGGCTTGCTCTGCAGGACGATAAGCACCTTTCATTTTTTCAAATTCTTCTGCGGTAACGGTCAAAGTTTCTGCCATTTTCCTACCACTAAACTCAAGGTTTTTAAGGTATGCAATCAACCTATCGCTATACTTGTTGCCCTCGGAAGTGGCTTTGGGAGCATTTTTCTTAGCAGCAAAAAGGCGAATCTGAGCCGCTTTTTGTTGTGCCGCAGCGGTGTTTCCCCCGCCAGCAGGAGCCCCTGCTGCCCCACCCGCCATGCCTGTTGTTGCAGCGCCTTTGATTACCGTCAAACCTTTTCCATCCTTGTTGAACATGTAGCTCTTTACTGCAACCCTAGCGAGAGAGACCTTGGCATCATCGACGGTTAAAATAGTGGGTGGCCTACGCTTGACATCAATAAATTCGCTTTCAGAAAACATTTGTCGCCCGCGATAAGCAGTAGGATCAAGTTTATCGAGCGCAGCAAGTTTGGTAGAACTATTTTCAGGCCCGGGATTATCGTTTTCGCCAGGCTCGGCTCTTTTAAAGGCCTGGCTTTTATCATCAGCCAGCTTTTTCATATCTTCGGCATTCTTAACCGGACTAGGTGCAGAATAACTGCCCCATAATCCCAAGCAGCCAAAAAGAACCATAATGGCAAGGCAAACACCCAAGCCAACCTTCTCTCCCTTTTCCTTGGCATAGTTAAGAATGACCTGCCCTAGGGCTTTGAAATCAATTTTTGCCTTAGCCATGATTCACTCTCCAAAACTCTTATTATTTACAAATCGTGTAAGATTACAAACGCTCAAAATCCCGGTATCGTTTTTACTTGGCATCTTCAGCAGGAGCCACCGGAGGGGCACCAGGTTTTTCAAAAAGTGAAGCAACCCCGTAAAGATTAAGCTCCACGATATTGATATCTCCCGCACCATCTGTTGCCCCACCAGAGCCGGGAACAGCAGGGCGAAAAGACCCCATTCCACCGGGACCTGGAGGGCGCATTCCGCCACTTTCAGAACCACCGCCCGACCCTGGGGGAGGCCGAAAACCACCAGGACTACCGGGGCCACCGGGACCTGCAACAGGGGGTCGAAAACCCGTATTGCCTGGACCGCCAGAATTTTCAACAGACGGATCTGTTGGCCCTGCAGCACCCGCAATAAGATTCGAAGATTTATAACCATTTAAATGCTGGTAATGAAACTGCGTGATTTGAATTCTCAGTTTAGAGTTGGCAAGTGAAGTTAAAACCTCATTCATAACAGTTTGATCAAGAATTAAAGACATTGCAAAGGGAAGATGCCTGCACTGATCTGTGGTGTGGATGTAAAGAGCACGATCAATACCGTTGATGAGAGTAGGATCCTTGGCAACGGCAGCACTGCCCAAACCACGGCCCATCATCATTCCACCAGGAGGAGGACCACCAGGCATTCCACCAGGAGGAGGACCGCCGGGCATCCCACCTGGAGGTGCACCAGGCCCAGCACCACCTTCGGCAGATGCTTCTGCTCCGCCTGTATCTTTCTTTAAAACATTAGGAGATCGACTAACCAACTTTAGGTTTGCCATTCGATGGCTCGTTCTGGCAATCTCAAGGGCGTAAATCATTTTGATTGGAGTGTTCTTGGAGGTAAATACCTGTTCAAGAGTAAAATCTTTGTTGATGTCAAAGCTGAAGGGCAATACAAGTTTATCTTTGAGAAACTCACGCATTTGGCCAAATCCCAACGGCTCTCCTTGGGCCCTCAAAGGAACCACGGTAGTGCCCTGACGCAGTACAAACTCCGTAGTAGAGCCAGCAACTGGATTGTCCAGCGGAAGAATTCGCTGGTCTTGATGCACATTCATGATTTTAGTTCTGGGGCTGATAAATTTTTCACGCTCCAAAGATCCAAACATCAAGTCTACTTCCCAGATCGAGTTGTAAAATCTTTTCCTAGCTTTTACTTCCGGAGGAGTAACTTCATCCTTGGCGATAGTATCGGGGGTCATCAATCCAATGGATTGAATAGCTCTAAGGATATCGCGGATAAGCTCTCTCTTGACCCAGAAAGATTCTTGAGCAAGCCATACTTCTTCAGCAGTGGGAGTAGAACCGCGCTTCCAAGTTATTGGAGCCATCAAGGAATCAAAACCGCCATTGAATTCGACAGGAAACCTTGCATCAACTAATTCTTTTTCGAAATTATGAAACTGCGATAGGTAAAGGGTATCTTTATAAATATCGAGGGTGGTGCCATCGATGGGTTCTGAGGGGTAACGCCAATTGCCTTCATTGTTGGCATTCATGGAAAGTTTTTCAGGAATGTTGGGATCAATCTTAGACCAGACAAGTTTACCCGACTTGGCATCATATTTTTTCTCCCAGATTTCATCCCTTTTGAACCAAGTTTGCATATCTTTTTGAGGAAGCCAGGCTTTGTTCCAGATTTCATCACGCTGAGCTTTTAACTTTTCTTCCCGAGCGTTCCAAGAAGGTAGGAATTTATCGTTTTTAAAATCACTCAGGCCCTTAACCGCTTTGAGCTTTTCAGCATAGGCCTTTTGCTCTTTTTCCCCACCAATGGCAGTAAGCTGTAAGTAAGATAGCGCGACCAGAAGAAGAACAAGAACCCCAAGTCCGATCCAAAATCGAAACTTGTTTATCTGCTTCATATCAATTTTCATTTTGGCTTTAGCCATGATAATTCTCACTTCTAAAACAATTAAAAACAGTTATTAAAAATCCAATGTACTTATTGAGCAGCAGGCGCGGGAGGCGCAGCAGCAGGCGCAGGCTGATTCAAGGGTGGTCTATTCCCCGGTAAATCGCCCCTAGGCCGCCCACTTGTTGCTTTCTTAACAGGATCAATCACTCCCCGTGGAGCACCTTTACCTGGCCCAGTAGAAATTAATCCTGCACCCCCACCGGTTGCATCTGCGGGAGATGCTGCAGTAGCATCGCCTTCAGCAGCACGCATGGCATCAGATGGAGTGGGCTCTTTCCAAATAAAGAAAATGACAAATTCAGTTCTGGTATGGTTGGATTTTGCCCCCGTAGTAGTGGCAGTGGAAGCAGTCCCGCCAGGGCCTGTCATGGTTTCACCTGGGCCACCGCCCATGCCCATGCCGCCCCCGCCATAGCCACCCTGAGAAGAAACAGCCCCAGTAGAACCCAAAGGTTGCCAAGCATCGCGAGTAGGGGCAGCGGCCGCCCCACCTGCAGCGCCGCCACCTGACATTCCCGGTCCGCCTGGGCTACCTGGAGGAGGCATACCCCCACCTGCAGCGCCACCGCCTTCACCAAATCCACCAGCCCGCAAGGCATTGCCAAGATAACTCTGACTTATAATTTCAAAGTTAGATCGTTCATTGGTTTTTTTGGTCAGGTATTTGTAAACAAGAACATGGCTGACCCTGTTGACAACCGGGCCCAAATCTGGAAGCCCTGCGGCTGCGGCTGGAGCTGCCTCTGCATTATTACCAGGAGCATTTTTAACAATGCCATATCGAACAAGATTTTCGAGTAAGACTTCCTGCACAAATCGTTTTTGATCTAACTGAAAGGTATAGCCCCGCAATTCGACAACCCAGCCAGAACCTTCGGGGCTTTTTTCCCAATGCTCAATAGGCCGAACATCTTCCTTAACCTTGCGCTCTTCAGACTTGCCACCACCCTTGACCTGCTGCCAAAACCCGGAAAGATTTTCGGTAAATTTGCAATCAACGGACTCGATATTGAACTCGATCAGTTGATCAATGTTTTTGCCGAGAGTATCACCAGGTTCGTACCCATCGTTGCCAAACTCATCCCTCGACAAAGTTTGCCTGCGTACCAGTTCCTTGTAGGCAACTTCGCCTCTAGGCCTGTTTTGAGCCACATTCCAATAAGCCGCCCGTTGTTGCTCGGAAAGGTTTTTACCATCCTGCCTTGGAATGGCTTCGTTCAAATACGTGTAAAGATCAAGCCAGTTGAATCTTTCGTCCTGCCCTGACAAAAGACTTTTCACATTCGACTCTTCTTTGGCGACATTGCTCTTAGCTTGTTCAAAATTTTTCTTCCCTTTACCCACATCGCCGATGATTCGTTCACCATCTTTAATCGAATTGGCAACCGTGGGATCAGTCCATGCACGAGCTTGCAAATGGTTCTTTAAAGAGTAGGTGCTGAGGCCGAGCAAAACCGCTGCTGCTGCTGCAACGGCCCAAGGCCTTTTCATTTTAAGTTGTCGTTCTGCAACTATTTCAGGAGGCAATAAATTCGTGGTCATTCGCACTTGCTTCAAACCCTGCAAGGCCAAGCCATAAGCACCTGCAAAGGTTAAAAGGTTGTCACTGAAGTTGGTCGCCTTGATGACCGAGTCGCCCTGAAGCCTTTCGAATTTCCCAGGCTTCCGTAGCTCTACACCCAATTTTTCCTGCAGAAATCGCTGCAACCCATGCAACTTAAAACCGTTGCCCAATGCCAGCATGTATTCAAACTCAATATTGCGATGGCGATTACTAAAATAAGTAAGAGAGCGCTGCAACTCGCCCACCAAATCTTGGAAGATGGGTTTCACTGCAGTGATTACGGCCTTTAAATCAGGGCCATCCTTGGTTGTGGCTTTAGCAATCGTTCGTTTTAAATGCTCAGCCTTGGCGAAAGTCAGCTTGAATTCCTTGGCGATTTCTTTGGTGAACCTGCTGCCACCAATACTGATACTTCTTTGCTCGATGATTTTAGTACCATCGGTCAGCACCAGATTGCTGATATCATTGCCTATATCCAAACCCAGAATGCCTTTTTTAGGTGCATCATCATCATCCGATTCAATAGCAGGCGAACCATCGGGTTTGTAATTTTTTCCCAAAACATCATAAGCAATGTAATTGATAAGGGCCAAAGGGGCCATCTGGACCGCATGAAGATCAATATTTACATCGCGGTAATTCAGAAGAGTTTTATTGATGAAATCGCGCTTCATTGCAAAAAGCCCGATCTCACTATCCAAAGCAAGACCATCAATCACCATGCCTGAACCAAGCTTTTGAAAATCCCAAACCACTTCATTAAGAGGGAAGGGAATTTGCTGCTTGGCTTCGAAGCGTACAATTTCAGCTATTTTGCTTTCTTCAACTGGGGGCAATTTGACAAAGCGCGCCAAACCACTTTGGCTTGAAACAGACAAGCAAACCAAATCGCCTCGAACCTTATTTCGTGAAAGAAACTTCAACAAAGCCTCTTTGATCATTTTGTCTTGATCTTGAAGATTTTCGGGCTGACTAAGAATCTTGGCATGATCAATAAAATCATAATGAGTTGCAACAGGCGAACCGTTCTGCATTTCGAGGCGGATAGCCTTCATCGAGCAGACGCCCATCTCCAAGCCCCAAGCCCCTTGATTTTTTGCCATATCAACCTCTTCTATTATTAGGCACTTTTAAGCCAATTCCGACTAAACGACTGGTTGTCTACTCTACCGCCAAAACAAGATCAAACCCATGAAAAAGCAAGCATAAAGGCTACCATGGGGGTAATGCCAATGTAAACCACCAAAATGACTAATGGTATTCTCCCACCTAGAAACACCCGGGGGCAGGGATTGTTGGAAAAATTATGAAAGGAAATACAAAAATAGCGAAGCCGTCCGGATTCCTCGGATGAGGTAAACCGTACGGCTTCGCTTGTAGGAAGAATAATCTAGACGATTATTCTTATTAGTTATTTTCTCGCTTTTCATCAATCATGGTTTGGATGCGTTCGGAAAGAAGCGCGGTATCAAATGGCTTCTTGAATGCTTCGTTAAAACCAAACTGACTCAAGGCTTCTGGACTTGCTTCGTCTTCGCTTGCCATTGCAATGATCACAGTGGATTCATAAGCAATGTTTCTGCGGAGATTTTGAGCAATCTGCAGGCCTTCGCTGCGCCCCATTGCAAGGTCAATTACAATGGTATCAGGGTGAAAGCTTTCTGCTTGAATGCCTGCTTCAAACCCGCTGTTGGCGATTTCATATTTGAAATCTTCATCTTCGGGAAGCAATTCCTTGATTCTATCGGTAAAGATTTTCTCAGTACCGATGAGAAGAATCTTGTGCCAACCTTCTTCTTCGAGTTCTCCAAGGGGCATACCATGTTCTTTAAGGAACCGGATAAGCTGTTCTCGGGGAATTCGACGATCCTGACTACCAGGAATACGGTAGCCACGAAGCCTGCCAGAATCGAACCATTTGCTAACCGTCCTTGGCGCTACTTTACAAATCTTCGCGACCTGGCCGGTGGTGAACACCTTCTTCATTTGAAATTCTCCATAAATCAATACAGGGTGGCTGGGTCTCTTAAACCGGGTTATGCGGAATATTCCCGGCAAAGCATCCACATCTACCTATTTCGAATCTCCGGCCTGGCCATTTTGTATTAGGCAATCAGACCTTTATGTCGGCACACACCAACATTCCGTCATCCACAATGATCTCCGTCCCCGAGATCATTCCAGGCGCGGCTTCCCGAAATAGGAAGAGTCACCAAGGATGAGTATTCACCGCATCCATGATCCATTCTCCATCCTTGGAGCCTTGAATCACTTTCAGCGGTTATGTCTCTTCCGCCTTGGTTAATAATTAAATCGGTTAAATTGGTCGTGAAGATTAGAAATATCTTTGCAAGTTAGATAGATTCTGTCATTTGACCCTACTACGACTTCTGCCACACTTACCACACTTCGCATCGACACGCAGCTTCTAATGCTTATCCCCCCTCTAGGGATTATGCGACTTCTTATTTTTCTTAATACCCTATAAAACAAGGATTTCCTAGTTAACCAAAGGCCCCGGCTCAATGGCCCACAACCTTGTTAAAACAAAGAATTTCGAGCCCTAACCTAAAAGGAAATAGAGGTGGAATTGTTGAAAAATATTTTTTGTGAGTGTTAAAAAAAATCAGATTATTCAGGCACCAAACTCTTACGATATACCATCATATCATCGCCCGCGGCGTAGAAACCCCGCATCCGAGCCTCTAATAGGTAGCCATACTTAAGATAAAACTTCCTTGTGGGGTCATACTTTTCTTGGGAAGAGGTTTCAATGAATAAAACCCTGCCTCCAAGTTCTAAAGCATGCTTTTCAACATGTTTGAGCATTCGCCCGCCCAAACCCTTCCCCTGCAAGTCATTTTGCACCACAATCCACCATAACTGCCAGGTTCCTTCAGTCATTGGTGCTGGGGCGTAGTAAACGAATCCTAATTTCTGATCTTTATCCTGTAATAAATACGCTTTATGGTCATATACATGGTTTTCCTCATGATAATCGTCCAGCACTTCTCTTAATGCCTGCACCTCATGCTCTTTAAAAAAACCCGTTTCATCAGCCATTGTTACCAAATCATCCGTATGTTCAGTCAATAAGGGAATCATTTCAAAGTTATCGTGGTGCATTTTCAAACCCTTTTTTCTTTTTAAAACCAAACAATCTATCAATGCCTTTTCTAAAAAAGCCACCAATACGCTGTAAGAATAAGCAAACAATTGCTTAATAGCTATTTATTATTACAGACTACAAATCGATGACCAAAGCAAACAATCAATTGAATTTAAAAGAATCGTTGTTTTGGGCAAACTGAGTAAAAAACAAAGTGATTGACGACTTAGAAGAAGGGCACATCATCGTTATACATAATGTGGCCTGTTTTTACTTCATCCAAAAAGAAACATCGATTTAAGCGAAATGTCTGACAGCATCTTCAAGCTTTTAGTGGAACACTCAGAATAGGAAGGCAGTGCCGTTTCTTTGCCACTGCCCCCGCTTTTTTACTGACATGTTTAACTAAAACCAAAGCCCCTTTTTACCAGTTATCAGCTTTTTGCACAGCAAGCGCTGCCTCAAGCTCGGACTTCTTAGGCTTTAATTCTAATCCAACGTAATCTTTATACCCTAGTTCCTTAACGCCCTTGAGAAGTTCAGCGAATTTGATTTCGCCAATACCGGGCTCATTTCTGCCTGGGTGATCTGCAATTTGTAGATACCCAACACAATCGAGGCCCTTCTTAAGGTTTTCTAGAAGATTTCCCTCGGTAATATACATGTGGTAAAGATCCCAATTGAGTTTGACCTTGGGGCTGTTGACCGCACGGATGATTTTCGTTGATGGCTCACTGCCATAAAGGCAATGCCCCTTGTGATCCACCTTGATATTCATGGGTTCAAGAATCAGCATGATTCCATGCTTTTCAGCAATCGGAGCTGCTTTTTTAAGCCCTTCGATGATATTTTCATGCATCTTTTCCTGACTTACCCCAGCAATATCATTGCCCCCGACCACAGTCATCATCTTGCAATCGAGCTTTTTTGCTGTTTCGCAAGATGCTTCGATTTCTTCCAAGAACTTTGAATGATTTTTAGGATCGTTCAAACCGGGAGTAAAACCCCAAGCAGTAAACTGGGTAATGCTAATACCATGCTTCTTGCAAGTTTCAATCACAGCAGGAATGTTCTTATTGCGCCAAGGCCAGAATTCCACAGCTTTAAAACCAAGTGCAGCGGCATTCTCCAACCTCTTGGTAAACTCTTTTTCCTTGGACCACCACATTTCAACATTCACTGCAAACTTGGTGTTCTTGGTTTGGCCAGGAAGTGGATCTGCAGCATTAGATACCCCGGTTAAAAGGGTGCCTGCTGCCAACGCTGAAAACTCTCTGCGATTCATTGCCATGATTTAATTTCCTTTTCCTTGTTTGGGATTTTCGTGAACAGTAGGGAAGTTTTCACTCTTCTTGACTTCAAGAAGATCGTTTTTTCTGGTAACCACCCTGCATGAGATTCCCGGTAATTTTGCTGCTAATTCCATTCCTTTAGCAACCCCCAGAATGCTTACCACTTTGGTAAGAGAATCCGAGTCTATCCCATGCGGGGCGACGATGGATACAGAAATTCTTTCCGTCAGCCCAATCCCCGTCTGGGGATTCACCAAATGCGAATATCTTTTCCCGCCAATTTCAACATACTGCTCAGTATCCCCCGAGGTGGAAACAGCGCAATTAGCAAGCAACATATACCTGCTTGCTGCGTCGCCCTCTTCCAAAACAGGTGCGATTCCGACTTTCCAGCCCTTGGCATTGGGCGGCGGGTCTCCCAATGCAACATCACCACCCATCGCAACCAAAGCCGAGCTTATTCCCATTTTTTTAAGCACATTCAAAGATTCATCCGCAGCGTACCCCTTGGCAATGCCCCCAAGATCGAGAAGCATGCCTGTTTTTTTCAACCAGACTGTCTTTTTCAGGGGATCGATCACCATAGATTGATAATCAACCAGTTTTAAAGCAGCTTCAAGTTCATCTTTATCAGGCATTTGGATGCTTTTTCGGGCCCTGCGCCATAGCTTAACCACCGGCCCAACAGTTACATCAAATGCCCCATTGGAAAGTGCAGAAACTTCATGGGCCCGGGTTAGAACTTTAAAAAGATCTTCTCCCACCGAAACCGGTCCGGTTCCAGATCTTGCACATAATTGCCTCAATTCACTTTCCTGATTGTAGTCCGACATGATACTATCTAGTTGTTTCATGCGTAAGAAAGCGGCATTGGCACCACGACTTGCCTCTTCTTTATTCATAGAATAAAGAATTATCTGGCAGTTTGTTCCCATATGGGGCTGGCTGAATCGATAAAGTGTAAGCTCGCTTTTCGACTGGAAAGGAATGGCCAGTGCGATTACTGCAAGCAAGGTAACGTTCATTCCTAAGGTTTCCATTTGACAAAGGTAGTTGAGATGTCATCAAGTGTAACAAATCTTAAAAAAATATCCGCATCTGTTTGGTTCTTAGGTGGGGCACTCCTCGCTGGGGGGCTGGCTTTCCTTCCCAACGGTTCAAAATCAGTACAAGCACAAACCGCAAAAGAACCCGCAGCAGACTTCAAACCCTACATCGAGAAAATAGGGGCAGCCAACATTCCCTTCGAAATGATTCCCCTTAAAGGCGGAGAATTTCTAATGGGAAGCCCCGATGCAGAAAAAGGCCGCCTCGAAGATGAAGGCCCCCAACACCCCGTAGCTGTAAAATCGTTCTGGATGGGCAAGTGCGAAGTTACTTGGGATGAATACGACCAATACTGGAAAACCGAAGACCAACCCAAACTCGATGGCAAAGATGTAGACCCCAAAGGCGTGGATGCAATAACCCGACCCACTCCACCCTATGCCGACGAAACCTTTGGCCACGGCCGCGATGGACAACCCGTTATTTGTATCACCCATCACGCAGCCATGGAATATTGCCGCTGGTTGAGCAGAAAAACAGGCAAGAATTACAGACTGCCAACAGAAGCTGAATGGGAATATGCTTGCAAAGCTGGCACTACAACCCCCTATTCTTTCGGTGATGACCCTGCAAAGAGTGGCGAATATGCATGGTTTGCTGCCAACTCTGAAGAAGTTACGCACAAGGTAGGGCAGAAAAAACCCAACCCATGGGGCTTATACGATATGCATGGCAATGTTTCAGAATGGTGCCTTGATCATTACAAAAAAGATTCCTATGGCACCTTCCCTAAAGATCGTGCGACTCTTGCGCCTGTATTATTACCCAGCCAGAACAGATTTTCGCATGTAGCCCGAGGCGGCTCTTGGGCAGACCAACCTGTAGGCCTTCGAAGTTCGGGCCGCAGGGGTTCTGACAAAACTTGGATCAAGCTTGATCCACAACGCCCCCAGAGCATCTGGTGGCTTACCAGTGCGGAATTCGTTGGCTTCCGAGTTGTAAGGCCAGTCGAAGAACAGGAAAACCTCCTGTCTCTCCGATCCAAGGTAACCAAACAAAGTGATTAGTTCGTGTCTAGTTTAATGAGTTTATCTTTGTATTTTCAGTCCTTTCCCCTATTGGAGATCCGAAATGAGTAAGAAACAAGGCGCTTCCGATCGAAGAGACTTTATCAAGACCAGCACCATGGCTGCTGCAGGGGGCATTGCCCTCAACGCAGTTCTTCCCGCAGGCGCTTATGCCCAAGGTAGCGACGAAATCCGCGTGGGCGTGGTTGGTTGCGGTGGGCGTGGTAGCGGCGCTGCACATAACGTCTTGAATTCTGCACGCAATGTAACCATTCATGCCGTCGCAGATGCTTTTGAATCTCAAGCTAAGGGCCTTCAAGCTCGCTTGAAAGGCATTGCCAAGGATGATCCAAAGGTTAAAGAACTTAATAACAAAGTTGAAATCGCTGATGACAAAGTTCATTCTGGAGTTGATGCCTACCAGAAAATCATGAACGATCCCAAGATCAATTATGTCATCCTCGCAACCCCTCCTGGGTTTCGCTCTATCCACATCATGGCTGCGGTTAAGGCCAAGAAGAATATCTTCACCGAAAAGCCTGTTTGCGTAGACGGCCCTACAGCTCGCGATTGCTTGGCTGCTTACGATGAAGCCAATGCCAGCGGACTTGGTATTGTTGCAGGCACACAACGCAGGCATCAAGCTGCCTACATCGAAACCATCAAGCAACTTCATGAAGGTGCGATTGGCGACATCGTTGGTGGCCGTTGCTATTGGAACCAAGGTATCCTTTGGTCTCGTGATCCCAAACCAGGCATGACACCCGCTGAAGCCCAACTCAACAACTGGTATAACTACACCTACCTGTGTGGCGACCATATCGTCGAGCAACATGTTCATAACATTGATGTAATGAACTGGGTATTGCGCGGCCATCCTATCAAAGCCGTAGGCATGGGCCATCGCACCAGAAACGACCCCAAGTATGGCATCATCTTCGATTTCTTTTCGATCGATTTTGAATACCAAAATGGCGTTCATGTTCATTCCATGTGCAGACAGATCAGCAACTGTGCCAACAGTGTTTCCGAAGCTGTGGTAGGAACCAAAGGCTCTTGCCAGGTCAACACCTACACCATCAATGGTAAGCCTGTTGTTGCTAGGAATCAAAGGAACGTTGACCCCTATGTTCAAGAACATACCGATTTGATCGAGAGCATTCGTGCAGGCAAACCCTTGAACGAACTCAAGACTGTCACCGAGAGCTCGCTTACTGCGGTTCTTGGCCGTATGTCGGCTTATACAGGCAAGGAAATCTCATGGGAACAAGCCCTGAATTCCAAGCAACGGTTGATGCCTGAAAACTTCAACAAGGACACCGTACTTCCAGAATGGACTGTAGCAGTCCCCGGCAAGACCCAGCTTATCTAGTCATTCTTTTAGAATTGACAGGATGAACAAAAACAAGGCCTCCGGTTCAAACACCGGGGGCCTTATTCATTCAAAAACTCGCATCCGTTTTTCGATGGGAATTGTTGGCACTTTTCTTTAGAAAACAATATCTTAAACTTAGTTACTTAATGATCGTATTACCATTGGAAGGTACACGCATGAGCGATCTGTTGAAATGGAAAAAAGGAGCGTGCGAGGCTGCAAAAATAGCTTCTAACCTACTGCTTTCCATGAGGCAGAACTTCTCGGTTCGTGAAAAAGGACTTTACGATCTTGTCACCGATGCAGATACCGCTTCCCAAAAAGTTATCTACGAGTATCTCAAAAGCCTTTTCCCAGATCATGATTTCCTTGGCGAAGAAGATGGCAAGGGCGAGAAAGACCCAGGCCCCAATGCGCCGCCCACTTGGATTGTTGACCCCATCGATGGCACAACCAACTATGTCCACGATCTTCCACTTTACGCTATCTCCATTGGGCTTTATTATCAGGGCGAGATGGTCGTTGGCGTGGTCCACGACCCTTCCAGAAACGAAATGTTTCATGCCGCCAAAGGGCTAGGCGCCTTTGTCAATGATACACCCCTGAAAACCAGCTCGGTCACATCCCTTGGCAAAGCGATGATCACCACTGGTTTCCCTTACAATGTAAAAGGCATGGAGCATCTTTTCAGTTGGTGGAAGCATTTCTCGCACAGAAGCCAGGCGGTTCGCAGAATTGGTTCAACCGCACTTAATCTAGCGTACATCGCCTCCGGGAGATGCGATGTGTTTTATGCTTTCGATAATCATGTTTGGGATGTTGCAGGAGGCATCGTTCTCGTGAATGAGGCGGGTGGAAAAATCACCCGGGTCGATGGCTCACCCTACTGCCCGTTTAAACCTGAAAGCCTTGCCACTAATGGTCATATGCATGATCTTTTAGTTGAAGAATTTCGAAACGGGGCACAAGAAGGATGACCATGAACCCCCATATCCATGCAAATGCAAGGCGCGATCGCCTGCGGGCAAAACTTGCACAAGATGGTGTTGAGGCCTACCTCATCAGTGGAGTTGCTAATGTCACCTACCTGACTGGGTTCAAGGGGGAAGCCAGCCATCTGGTGGTTTCAAAAAACAAAGACATTCTAGTTTCTGATGCCCGCTTCACCGAACAAATCAAGAATGAATGCCCAGGGCTGGAAGCGATCATCAGGCCGCCCACAAAAAAAACTTTCGACATGGTTGCTGAAGCCATTCGCTCTATCAAGGCACTATCAATTGGTTTTGAATGCCAGGTGCTTACCGTCTCTGACTTTGAATCGTTGAAAGAATTACTGCCCGAGTGCAGTTGGCTTGCGACCCGGGAACGTGTTGAAACCCAGCGCATGGTTAAGGAACCTATCGAAATCGAAGCCATCAGGGCTGCCATTAAGATGGCTCAGGATGCGTTCGTCTCGCTTTCTAAATCGCTTTCACCTTCGCAGACGGAAAAAAATGTTGCTGATGAACTAGAACGACTGATGCGTTCGATGGGCGCGCAGTGTGCTGCATTCCCGATTATTGTTGCTGCGGGCTTAAACGCTGCACTTCCCCACGCAATTCCCTCACAACATTGCATTGGAAATGAAAGCCTTTTACTGGTAGATTGGGGCGCGAGTAGCCCTAGTGGATACAAAAGCGACTTGACCCGGGTTCTTGACACACATAATTTTAGTAAAACAACTGGGCAGGCAGAATCTAAAGATAAACTGCGAAAGATTTACTCGGTGGTGCAAAAGGCTCAAAAAGCGGCCTTTGACTCCATCAAACCCGGGGTTAAGGCACTCGATGTTGATCGTGCTGCAAGACAATTGATTGCAGAAGCGGGCTTTGGAGAGTATTTTGGACATGGCTTGGGGCATGGAATTGGTTTACAGATTCATGAAGCCCCATGGTTAAGGCCTGGTTCTGAGACGGTTCTCGAGCCTGGCATGGTCTTCACTCTCGAACCGGGGATTTATCTTCCGGGCTGGGGTGGGGTCAGAATTGAGGATAATATTCTGGTAACTTCCTCGGGTGCCCAATATCTGACTGGAATTTCCAGAGAACTCGATGATAATATCATCGCATAAGTTTTTTACCCTTTAATCAGGGATGCTCTTTTGAAAGGAGTTGCAGGTGGCTGAAAAACCTAACAGTAAAACAAACCCCTTCGAGGTCGAAACGATTCGTGACCTTGTTCGACTTATGTCTAAACATGGGCTAAGCGAACTTGACCTTCAAGATGGCGAAAAGAAAATCCGCCTTAAAAAAGAAGGGCTCAGTGCTCCAGTTTATGCACCCATCATGCAGCAACAGCCCGCTCCTGTTTTACAGCAACCCGCTCAAGCGCAGACCGCAGCCAATGTTGCTGCACCTGCTGTCAACAAGAACCTAATTGAAATCAAGAGCCCCACGCCAGGCACTTTTTATTCCCAAGAAAAACCAGGTAGCCCTACCTATGTTGCGGTAGGCGCCAAAGTTAATCCCAAAACCGTGGTCTGCCAGATCGAGGCCATGAAACTTTTTAATGAAATCGCTGCTGAGTGCACAGGCACCATTGTCGAAATCTTAATCGAAAACAAACAACCTGTAGAGTATGGCCAAGTTTTGTTCCGGGTTGATCCCAACGGTTGATAAGGAGTTCTCGCCTATCAGGCGGATATTATTCTCATGTTTCAACGCATTCTAGTTGCCAATCGTGGTGAAATCGCTCTCCGAGTTATTCGTGCCTGTAAAGATATGGGGATCGAAGTCGTCGCTGTTTACAGCGAAGCAGATCGCGATGCACCCTATCTGGCACTCGCAGACCAAGCCATTTGTATCGGCCCTGCTAATTCTGCTGAAAGCTATCTTAACATTCCCAGAATTATCAGCGCTGCTGAAATTGCTGATGTTCAAGCCATTCATCCAGGGTATGGCTTCCTTTCGGAAAACGCTCACTTTGCTGAAGTTTGCAGATCTTGCAAAATTGAATTTATAGGCCCTCCCCATGAAGCCATGCGCAAACTAGGCAATAAAAACGAAGCCCGCAAAATGGCCAAGAAGGCAGGCGTTCCGGTTGTACCAGGCAGCGAAGGGCTTATCACCAAAGACGAAGAAGCACTTGCTCTGGCCCATTCCATGGGTTATCCCGTGTTAATCAAAGCATCCGCAGGCGGCGGTGGCAGAGGCATGCGAGTTGCTCATAACGATATCAGCCTTCATTCGGGCCTTGCTGCCGCTGTTCAAGAAGCAGAAAACGCATTCAAAGATGGCAGCGTCTATCTCGAAAAATACATTGAACAACCTCGCCATATCGAAGTTCAAATTCTAGCCGATACCCAAGGCAATGTGGTTCATCTGTGGGAACGCGATTGCTCGCTGCAACGCAGGCACCAGAAACTTGTCGAAGAATCCCCTGCACCAAATCTGCCGGATAAAGTCCGCAAAGAAATCTGCGCCGCTGCAGTCAAGCTTGTCAAATCCGCAGGCTATTACAGCGCAGGCACCGTAGAATTTCTACTCGACAAAGACCATAACTTTTACTTCATCGAAGTCAACGCGCGCATTCAAGTCGAACACCCTGTTTCAGAACTCGTTACAGGCGTCGACCTTGTCAAAGAACAAATCCGCATCGCCTCCGGCCTGCCTCTCTCCTTTAAGCAAGATGATATCGTTCATCGGGGTTGTGCGATCGAGTGCCGTATTAACGCCGAAGATTCCGCCAATGGCTTCAGGCCCTTCCCTGGCTTAATCACCAAATGGCAACCTCCAGGCGGCCCAGGCGTTCGCATGGATACCCATGCGGTTCAAGGCTATAGAGTTCCTTCCAACTACGATTCCCTAGTTGCAAAACTCTTGGTTCACAAACCCACTCGTGCCGAAGCCATCGCCACCATGCGAAGGGCACTTGCTGAATTCCATGTCGAAGGAATTAAAACAACCATCCCCATTCTTAGAGAGATTTTCACGAATTCTGCCTTTGTTGATGGCAAAGTTGACACCACCTTCATCGAACGGCATTATCTGAAGGGCCAGTAACAGCAATCATGTCCATTGCTCATATCACCCTTCTGACGAAAGACATTATTCCGTTCAAGGAATTCTTCATCAAGACATTGCATTGGCAACCCATCGAAAAGCCAGGCAACATTGCAGTAACTGCAGCTTGGCTGCAAATCGCTCCGGGGCAGGAACTCCACATCCTTGAAAACAAGGAGTTCGATTCGCTAAAGTTTGAACAGGAATATGGCAGACATATTGCCATTCGCTGGCCCGAACAGGAATTCGAATCCTTAAAGCAAAGGCTTACCCAGCACGGCGCAGAAATCATCACTGCAAAACGCCCAACATCCTTTGCACGGTTCTTCTTCCGATCCCCAGACAATTATATCTTCGAAGTTGTACCTAGCTGATTATCATGAAGGCGGTTTCATCGATGCAAGCTTTTTAACAAGCTCCACATCCAGAGTTTGGTTGTAAATCCTGAAATCAGACATCTTCCCCAGAAAGTTTTCTGAAGCTCCAGCTCCGATTTTAATCACACCATCATTAGCAAGTTGAAAATCACGCGCATCGAACAGCGCACTTTCCGACACCTTACTTCCATCCAGATAAAGCTTGAGTTTATCCCCTGCCTTTATCGCAGCAACATGATGCCAACTCTTGGATAGAGAATGCCCCCAGATAACATTACGGCCTGACTCATACGAAAATATCTTCCCCGAGGGAAGCATTGAGCAAAAGAGACGGCCATCGTGCTCAGCCATGGTCCAGGCCCTGCGATACTTGACATCGGGGGTATGATCCAACCTAGTGATTTTTTTCCAAGTCTTGTTGTTGCTGTATTCATAAACCTCAGCAAGGGGAAGAGTACCTGCAAGCAATTTTCCGTTATGTACAACCATGCCCATAACCTCAAGTTCCTGGCCTAATCTGCCAAGATCTGTCCACTCATTAGGCTTTTCAAACCGATAGACTCTGCCACTTGGCCAAGTGCCTACATGAAGGGAACCGTGATAAATCGCAAACGAATAGGTCTGGGTATTATCACCAAGCCTACCGAGATCGGTCCACCTTTCGCCATCATAACGGAAAACATTTCCGCCATCATAACTACTTGCATAGAGGTATTCGCCAAAAACAGTCAATGATTCAACCCGCAGGTTTTCTGGCTGTTTGTTCGCCGAGTTTACAGCAAAAGGAGTTGCACATTTCGTCCAATTCTTTCCCCCATCATACCGATAAAAACCTGCAGGCTTGTATAACGAAGAGGCATAAAGCTTCCCTTTATAAACGACCATTCCACCCACGGCTTCGGTATCAGGCAACTGACCACAATCTTTCCAGACATTGCGGCCTTCATACCGGAATATGCTCCCGCCAAGATTCAAGTTGGTCGATTCAGGAAGTGCAGAGCCCGCTATCCTGTATTTTCCCGTACCTGCATAAAGCTCATTCTCATAAACCGCAAGCGACATCACGCTATTTGATTTATCAGGCGCTCCACAATCAATCCATCGCTTGGCACCAGCATAACGATATACCCGGGCAGAAGCATCTGGAACACAAGTTCCCGCATAAAGCTGCCCTGCATGAACTGCAAGCGAAAATGCACATAAGGCTTTGCCGGGCTGACCACAGTCCTGCCATTCTCCAACTTTATTATTGTCGATTCCAAAATGCAAATGGCGATAGTTCGCCTGATTGGTTGTAACACCCTGGTTACTTTTAAGGCTGAAGTTCACCCCCCGAGAAGTATTGGGATCATACCAACTAAAGATGTCTCCGCCGGAAGATTCATTCGACTTGTCATCTGCTTTAATCCAGCAGGCAATGCTGAATTCCCCCTTGTCTAATAACTGACGACCGACATCCTTTGAAATCTTAAGCGATGAATTCCTTCCATTAAAAGAAGCACCCTTGGCATACTCCACATTCAAACCTTCCGCATGATTGTCATTCCCTGAAATATCACGGGCATCATTACTAAGAGGCAAGTGACTGATTAAGCCTTTTTTCATATCCATAGCATTAGACTGGGGCATCAAATGCCTGTCAAAAAAAGCATAAGCAAGAAGCCTCTCTTTAAGTGGAAAACTATGGTTAGCATCAGGGTGATGCACATCAAGCTTATCTTTAGTGTTGAATATTTTTTCATAAACGGGAAGAGCAGCATCAATACAATCGATCACGCCAGAGACTTCAAAATCCGGGTCATCGTGCAAAGGGGCGTTTATAAAAACAGGCCTGGGCGCAAGGGATGCGAGCACTTCGGTGAAATCAAACGGTATCTTTGATGGGTCGTCCTTATATTCCGTTTTAATCCTAGGCATGTAATATTTACTACTCCAAGCCCTGACATCTCCCTTGTTGTGTTTTGCGAATACATTGAACCCGCAACTTGATGCTACCGCCTTGATTCTTTCATCAAACACACCAAGAAAGATCGCATTATGACCGCCCAAAGAATGCCCAATAACTCCTATGGATCCAGAATCTACGAAGGCAAGCGATATTAGCAGATCTATCCCTCTGCGATGGTTCACAATTCCCTTCATGGTGGCACTGACATAACCCATTTCATAAGGGTCGGTGCTATATTCAGTTGTATGCAAAAGTGGATAATCCATCACCAAACAAACATAGCCCCTCGAGGCAAGTTCATGCGCGTAGGCTTGGCCGGTAGCTTGGGAAATACCCGCAGGAGTGTCTTTACCAGGCTTGGAACTACCTGGCAGACAAATCACCCCGGGCTTGCTGCTTAATTTGCTTACACCATGAGGAATTAATAAAAACGCTGGCACTCGGTCATCTTTCTCAACCACAAACGATATATGCTGGCGTGTGTAGTGTTGCAACTTCTCTTCAAAATCAATTTTCATGTCCAGTGGAAGAGACGTGATTGAAGGCAGCTTACCCATTACCAATTCCATGTTTTCCCGTGTATGGGTCACACGATTAGACCATTCAGCTACACTTTTAACAGGCTGTAACTTCCCCTGCAGATCATTGAAATAAAGCAACTGCTTACGATCTTCATACCAGGGAGGCGACTCTTTTTTAAGTTCCAACTGCCCTTGCAGAACCCCCATTAACAAAACTATGGTCCCACTTATCATCTGCATGGTTCCTTGCTTTCTTTTCGTTCGTAATCATAACTTCTTTAATATCGTTGTGACTTTGTCTTCAAATATCTGCTGCCATTCAGGCGCCAATATGCAATCACTGTCTTCCTGCGCATTGCCCACATTCTTAAGTTGCTCCGCAGTTGGTGCATAATAAATGTAGCCATTAGTGTATCCTGCAACGAAAGTACTTTTGTGAGGAGACATCTTTTTGATGTTCAAACCGATCTGCACTGTCAACTCTCCCGGAAATGTCACGATGACAAAATCCCCTATTCGCAAACCCATCACCTCTACATCGATGGTTCGTTTCCCTGAAGCAATGTTCTTCGCCTGGTTTTTCTTCAATAACGCAAGATTCGTTTGCACCCGGGTAAGCTCTTCCATCACATGAATGTTGGCAAGATACTTCTTCATGTTTTTCCGGTTCTCCGCATCCAGCTTTTCAAGATCATTTCTTCCAAGCATTTTCTCATGAAGATAGTGCTGCGAAAAATACGAAGGGAACTCCTCAGAATTGTTGTACTTCACCATCAAGGGAAGAAATGTTTTGAAGTTCAAGTTGTTTGCACCAAGTGATTGCAGCAATTTTTGCTGCTCCGCCTGAAGAGATTCGATGCGCCCTGATAACTCTGCCCGGGGCAACGAAATCGTTTCATTGATCACCTTGAACGCAACATCCTGCTTGCATTTGATTTGCTTCAACCCCCGCATCGTACTGATGCCTAACATATTTCCCAAAGGTTCAGCATCGGGTGGGTAAGCAACATCCTTGTAAAGCACAGGGTTGATATCACCCCCGCAGCCTTGGATAAAAAAGGCCATCGCTCCATCGCCTAGGCAATCTTCAATCACCTTAGATGAAAAACCCGTCAGATCTGCAGTATTCCCACCACTGGGAACACCCTGAATCGGATGGCATGCAAAATTGTAAAGTACAGCAAGCGTCTTGCCATTCTTTTGATCTAATCGCAATATCCCTATCTGCGGATCAACCGGGCCAACACTCGCAACTTCCGAGTCCGGAGGTAGCGAATAAGCCCTGCGCATATCCGCATCTTTACCATTCTTCAGCTTTACCCTGCGATTTTCCATGATCCTATTTTCAAATCCAACGCCACTGCCCACATCAACTTCCACCAAGTTTTTCATCGCCTCCCGCACTGCCTTCACCGTTTTTTCCTCTACATCTTCACATACAATTCCATGGCAATGGCTCGCATTCACCATCACATTCAAAGGCAAAATGTCGAACTCTTTCTTTAACTGTTCTCTTACTGCCGAAAGATAGGTTTTCTTTATAGAGCCTATTTCTTCAATCGCAACCGCATCCACAGTAATGATTACCGCAGTTGCAGCAGCATCTTTCAACACCAGGGCCTTCACATACAAAGTGTCATTTTTCGCAGGGACTTTACTGGTGATATCTTCCCTGCCTACCCCAGCTTTTAACTGCCCCGCCCTTGCCTCGGTATTTAAAACCATCCATGCAATAACCATCAGCAACAACCTTGTTAAGGAATGAAGACTTATAATTTTAATGAGTTTAAAGCCTGTAATCATGGTGTCACCCTGCTTTTCGATAGTTAAAAGACCATATACTTTGTACATCCTAAACGATAAAAACGAACGGAATCGATTATATTTATAAAAAGTGATGTCATAGAGCAGAATGGTTATGGGCCCTTTATTACTTGATCTAAACCCATTTGTAGGGTACTATTATTCTATTAAGCAAGCTTCGCGCCCTCCCACCCGGATGAATTCATGCTTTCCATCTTTGGCAGCTACAATCAAAAATCAAGCCGTAGGCATTTCCTCTCCGCAGGCGCTATTGGCTTATCCGGCTTTTCTCTCATCGACCTACTCAAAGCCGAAGCTGTTGCTGGTATTCAATCTTCCAACAAAGCAGTGATCAACATCCATCTCGATGGCGGGCCGCCCCAATTAGATATGTTCGATCTTAAACCTAATGCACCTGTTGAAATCCGGGGCGAATTCAAACCCATCGCTACCAATGTGCCGGGCTTGCAGGTTGGTGAACTTCTTCCCAAAATTTCTCAAATCGCAGACAAATGCGTTTTTATTCGCTCCCTTATCGGCTCTGCTGGTGCCCACGATGGTTTTCAATGCCAGTCCGGCTTTGCTGCAAAAGACCAATCCAACATCGGTGGCAGACCTGCATTTGGTTCCGTACTTGCTAAACTTCAAGGCTCACCAAGCGATAAGGCTCCCGCCTTCGTTGATATCATGCAAGGCAGACCCCAGGTGCGAAACAGCGCACGCCCCGGTTTCCTAGGCCCTACTTTTACACCTTTCAGACCCGACATCTCTCACCTCTTTACACGTGAACTCGAATCAGGCATGAAAGGCGAACTAGCAAAACGAGGTAAAGCACATGCCATCCAGCTCAATCTTGTTGAAGGCTTAACACCCGACCTTGTCAGCGATCGCACCAAGCTACTTTCCAGCTTCGATGCATCCCGCAAATCCCTCGATGCTTCAGGTTCGATGGATGCCCTTGATCGCTTCACCCAACAAGCTGTTGGCATCATCCTTTCTGGCAAACTTGCAAACGCAATGGACCTTGAAAAAGAATCTTCAAACACTGTTGCCAAATATTCTTACCCACTGAATGAACCCAAACGATCCACAACCAGCGAAGATGGCAACGCAGGAAAAAAACTTCTCATGGCAAGACGCATGATTGAAGCAGGCGTTCGCTGTGTCAGCGTTTCATTTAGCGACTTCGATACCCACGAGGGGAATTTCCCACGCATGAAACAACTCCTTCCCATAGTCGATAATGCAATCCATGCCCTTATCACTGATCTTGAAGACCGGGGCATGTTGAATGATGTTGCAATTGTTGTCTGGGGTGAATTTGGCAGAACGCCACGCATTGATCCCAAATCCGGTGGCAGACACCACTGGCCCGAAGTCAGCCCTGCCCTTCTTGCGGGTGGCGGTTTTAAAAGCGGCCAAATCATTGGTGCAACTGATCATCACGGCGCACGGGTTGTTGCTCGCCCTGTTACCTTCCAGGATATTTTCTCATCCCTCTATAAATCCTTGAACATCAATCCGCTAACCACCATTCTTGATCCCAATGGCAGACCACAACACCTCCTCGACAACGGCATCCCCATCCGCGAACTGTTTTAAAAAACAAACAATACATTACACTCTAGTTTTTTGTTGCTCCTTGAGCCCTTCAAGTGTTTACTAACTCTATCCCTACCTGATTTGAATCATCTCATTCACGGAGCTTTAATTATGAAATCTCAAAGTCGAAGAAGCTTCATCAAAACCACCGCAGCTTTATCATCAGGATATTTCATTGCAGAAAATAGCAATGTTGTTGCTGGGCCAAATGATAAAATCCGGGTCGCTTGCATCGGCGTACGTGGCCAGGGTGGCTCACTCCTCGCAAACTTTGCGGCACAACCCGATGTCGAAGTTACCCACATCGTTGATCTCGATGAATCAGTACGACTTCGAAAAGGCGCAGAGATCAAAGAGAAAACAAAAAAAGAACCGAAGCTTGGTATCAACTACCAAGACATTCTTAATGATAAATCAATCGATGCCTTCGTGATTGGAACCCCCGACCACTGGCACGCCCTACCCTGCATCCACGGTTGCATCGCGGGAAAAGATGTTTATGTCGAAAAGCCCGATGGGCATAATATCCTCGAAGGTAAAACCATGGTGGCCGCGGCTCGCAAATACAACCGTATTGTACAAATGGGAACTCAAGCCCGCAGCGCAGCCTACCTCAAAGAAGCAGTCGAATACATTAAAGCAGGAAACATCGGCAAACCCATATTCGCAAGATCTTGGGAAACCGATAAACAAGGCGCAATAACAGCAGTTCCCGATAGCGAACCACCCAAAGGCATCGACTACGATATGTGGCTGGGCGCTGCCCCTAAACGCGCATTCAATCAACGCAGGTTCCATGGTTCTTGGCGCTGGTTCTTTGATTACGGTTGTGGCGATCTGGGGAATGATGGTGTGCACCGTTTGGATTATGGCAGGGGGG
>Ga0208482_1000087_pt1 | contig 29706 bp, 22 predicted proteins | sample LakMenEpi26Sep10_FD_150737 | JGI IMG/M metagenome (GOLD analysis project Ga0208482, IMG submission 150737) | Freshwater microbial communities from Lake Mendota, WI - 26SEP2010 deep hole epilimnion (SPAdes) | ecosystem: Environmental > Aquatic > Freshwater > Lake > Epilimnion/Euphotic zone ... | reverse complement strand
ATGGCTTACCACAAGGATAAAGAAGGTAAACCGCCGAAAAAGAGACCTGACCCCTTTTCTAGAGAGAGAAAGAACGCCCGAGGAAAATAAATTCCACGAGCGTTCAAATTTAACATCGCTGAAGTTTACTTCCAGTCATCGGTTCGGAATGGTGAAGCAGGCAAACCTTCTTTATTCGAAAGATTGGGTTCTGCTTCTTCATGCCAGCCAAAGCGCACAGAAACAGGCTTGGTTACCCCTTCTGCACTAACGATGATGGATTTACCAACGACAACAGCCTTGGCATCAACAAACTTTTTGTCTTCGCCTGCAATGGTGAAGAAGGAAAGGGGTTTACCATCGCGGGAAACAAGGCCCCCACCAACATGGTTGAACTCCAACTCGATCTTATCGCCAGAAACTTTCATCGATTTATACAGTGGGCCTGAATAAACCAAATCACTTTTCCCATAAGTATTGGCAAGCGCGCAAAGAGCCAGCCTTTTGCCTACATCCTGTTTGTTTTGCGGGTGGATATCCTTCAAGTTGCTAATGTCGGTAGTAACCGCCATTCCTGTGTAAGGAATTTTAAGCGTAGCAGTTTGCGCTTCCCAGATGCCAGGCAAGCCTGAAGTAGCTGGTTTGCCATCAACCATGGCTTTGTTGTAATCAAAAGGAGCAAGCTGAACGAAATAGAAAGGCATAACTTCATCATTCCAAACTTTTCTCCAGCCATTGATCAAAGCCTTTTTCTTTTCGTAGTAAAGCATGCCTTCGCCATTATTGGATTCACCCTGATACCAAAGTGCGCCACGAATTGCGTAAGGAACAAGTGGAGCAATCATGCCGTTGTACAAAGCCAATGGCGTTTGGTGATTAATCGCCCCTTTGTCATTCTTTGTAGGGAAGGTGGCAAGCTTGCTGGAAATATCGCTTAGAGCAGGAACGCTATTAAAGCCTTCTGGGTTTGTCCAAGGCTCAATGCGGGTACCGCCCCAATTGGAACCAATCAAACCCACGGGAACATTCAATTCTTTTTGAAGATTCACTGCAAAGAAATAACCTACTGCAGTAAAGTTACCAGCAGTTGCAGGGGAACAAACCTGCCAGCTACCGCTTTTAACATCTGTTTGAGGTTTATCAGCAGGAACATGGGGGATTTTGATATGACGAATGTTGGGATATTTTGCAGCAGCGGTTTCTTCTTTGGGGTTCAAGGATGAGTTAACAGTCCATTCCATGTTGGACTGGCCTGAGCAAAGCCATACTTCGCCAAAAAGAACATCACTAAACTCAACTTTGGAAGAACCTTGAACTTTAACGATATAAGGCCCACCTGCTTTCATTGCAGGAAGTTGAACGGTCCATTTGCCAGTAGCATCTGCTTTAGCCTTTGCGGAAGCTTCACCGATGGAAACGGTAACTTCGGTACCAGGGTTATCCCAGCCCCAAACAGGAACAGCCCTGTCGCGTTGTAAAACCATGCTGTTGCTAAAAATCGTAGGCAGTTTAACTTCAGCGTTGGCAAAGGAAACAAATCCCATCCAACAAATTGAAACTGCGCCCAGAAACCATTGAGCTCTCATAATAAAACATCTCCAAAAAGTTAAGGAAAACACTAAAGGCGGGAACAACTTGGCCACATAGAATGCAAATTCTATCAAGGTCTAGAACTAATATTCTACCGCTTGGAATTTCAATTGCCATAATTTAATAAAGTGCTGAAAGTAAATTTCGCCCCTGCACGCCATCCAGAAATAGCAAGACCAAATCTACAGATAGACAACTATGAAAATAGGCAATATTACAGGGCAAAAACAAGGGTTTCGCCTTCCCACCTTACCTCGATTACCACAAAAAATTGCTCTGAAAGATTGGGCTTTTTTTTTCTCTGCCGTGTGAAGTAATATCTAAATTGTCGGGAGTCATCGTGTGAAAGCAATGACTTCGGTAGGCAGCGGCCGGGATGGATCAAGCATGATGCTTGTGACTTGGCCGTGGATTAAAGAAGAGCATGGAAGCAGCTTCTAGCCGCAACTACAATTCTTCCGTTCCTACCCAACTTAGGGGGCCGCTCCCCTAGGTCGACCACCTAGATTTGCACCATTGATATTTTGTGAAATGTCAGAAGGAAAGATACGTCTTTTCAATGGCATAGATGAGGCCGGGAAAGGCTGGACACCTTTTCCGTCGTGATTCTTCTTGGCATATTTTTGCAAAGAAGATTGCGTAAATGGGGTCGCAATAAGCGACCATTACATCATAATTTTCCAATGGAACAGGAAGATGACCCGAGCACCAGTTATTATTCGAGTTGATGCAAACCCCGAACAAGGTTACGAGCAAATGACTCGATGCCTAGTTTTAGCAGCAGCCCTGCAAAGAAGAAGGCGACAAGCTTTTTTCCTTTCCTCTTTCAACCCAGGCTCGCTTGGTTTTCAAATTAAACGCGCAGGCTTTGAATGGATGGAAGCAAGCGCACCACTAGGCTCTGCAGAAGACTTGGCAGAAGTACTTCAAGAATCACGCAGAATTGAAGCCTCTGCTGTTTTTGTAGATTCCCCTAACGCAACTGGCGAATACCTCGCATCTTTAAAAGATTCAGGCGTGATGGTTGTTTCGGTCGATCACCTTGCCCAGGGCGATTTCCCTTCAAACATCGTTTTCAACCCACTGCTAGGGCCATCCATCGAAGCCTACGACATCCCCAAGGGCACCCAAATCCTTGCAGGCGAGCGCTATGCACTTGTCCGCTCGGAAATCCGAAGGGTTCGTGCGTTACGATCTCAGGAACCACTTCCACCTTACAGAGCTGTGGTTGCACTCGGCGATTACGACCCGAACAATCAAGCAGGGGAAATCGCAAAGCAATTGATAAACACGCCTAAAGTAAGCAGGGTGGATATTCTTGCGAGGTCTTATTATTCGAATATTGATGAACTTCGAAAACTTGCGGAACAGTCGGATGGAAAAATAGGGGTGTTCACCGAACCCTCCGAAATCCCTCCCAAACTTTCCCGTGCCCACTTTGCAATCACTGCGGGCAATTCTTGGTCTCTCGAATTCGCATGCATTGGTTTGCCACAGCTTATCATCGTGCAAAATGAAGCTCATTGGCCAACCGCAACAAGGTTAGAAGAAGAAGGTGCTGCTGCCTGCCTAGGCTGGCACGAAACCCTCAATCCTTCCATCTTGCGTGAAGCTGTTGTTGATCTTCTTGATGACAACCTCGAACGACAATCCATGTCGCGATGTGGCAGGTATCTCATCGATGGAAGGGGTAACGACCGAATCGTAACCGCTTTCGAAGTGATGATGCATCCTTACCAACAAATGGAAAGAATCCGCGAAGCCGCATAATTCCTTTCCCTATTAATTAAACTTCAAGCCGTGCTTTATAAGGCACGGCTTGTTTTTTTATCCCTGCCATGCTTGATATTCGCTCCCAAATACCTTAGGTTCAGCTTTCACTAATTTCTTAAGGAAGGTTCGCCCATGGATAATCAACAAGTATCAGCAGCTTTGGCAGAAGTTGGAACCTTGATGGAATTACTAGGCGAAAATCATTTTAAGGTGAATGCTTATGCAAATGCGTCCCGCACTATTAGCCAATTGACCGATGAAATAGCCTCTTATGTAAACAAGGGCACCCTTGGAGAAATAGATGGAATTGGCTCAACGCTGCAAGAAAAAATCACCTCTCTGGTAAAAACTGGAAAACTCGAATACCTCGAAGAGCTAAGGGCCAAAGTTCCACCGGGCTTGGTGAAAATGCTCGCAATTCAAGGCCTGGGGCCCAAGAAAGTCAAAGCCCTATACGATCAACTTCAAATTGATTCACTCGAAAAACTTAAGTCCGCCTGCACGGATGGAAAGGTTGCAGATCTCAAAGGTTTTGGCGCCAAGACTCAGCAAAAAATTCTCGAGGGAATCGAATTCCTAGGCTCTGTTGCAGGAAGAGTTCGCCTCGATGAAGCCAGCTCCGTCGCAAACACTCTCCTCAATCTTTTAAAAGACATGAAAGAAGTGATTCGCATTGAGTTATGTGGCAGTTTGCGTAGAAGAAAAGAAACCGTCAAGGATATCGATGTTTTAATTTCATCAAATACCCCTGCTCCCATAATGGAAAAGTTTGTGAGCGCTCCGGGAGTGATCCAAGTGCTTGGGCATGGCGAAACAAAATCCAGCATTTTTGTTGAAGCTGTTGTGAATGGCAGCAGAATCAAAATGCAAGCCGACCTGCGGGTGGTTAAAGACGAGGAATTCCCATTTGCACTGGCATATTTCACAGGCAGCAAAGAACATAATGTTGCAATGCGATCGCGGGCCATCGAATACGGCCTTAAGCTAAACGAGTATGGTTTGACAGGCGAAAATAAAAACATCGCATGCAAGACTGAAGAAGATATCTACAAGGCGCTAGACCTTCCTTACATTGCGCCAGAACTTAGAGAAGATACAGGCGAAATTAATGCTGCCTTAAAAGCAACACTTCCAACCCTAATTGAATCCAAACAAATCCAAGGCGTTTTTCACAATCATACTACCTACAGCGATGGTGCAAACTCTCTTGAAGAAATGGCAAACAAAGCGAAAAATCTAGGTTTGAAATACCTGGGCTTTGGTGATCACTCCCAATCGCTGACCGTTGCCAATGGTTTGAGCCCTGAACGGGTAAAAAAACAAATCGCTGAAATTGATGAGCTTAATTCGAAGATGAAGGGCTTTCGGATTTTCAAAGGAATCGAATGCGATATTCTTGCAGATGGCTCTCTAGATTATGATGACGAAATTTTATCGCTCTTTGATTATGTGGTGGGAAGTGTGCATACCCATTTCCAAATGACCCGTGAAGAAATGACCCAAAGAATCATCAAGGCGATGAATCATCCAGCTATCACCATGCTAGGTCACCTAACCGGCAGACTTCTTTTACGAAGAGATGGATACGCAGTCAATCAAGAAGCAGTGCTTCAAGAAGCTGTAAAAACCAAAACTCTGATTGAAATCAATGCGCACCCAATGAGGCTGGATTTAGATTGGATTCATTGTAAACGGGCCAAGGAACTTGGCGTTAAGCTCGTGATTAATCCTGATGCCCATAGCACTGAAGACTTGGAATATTATGAATATGGTGTTTCAGTTGCCAGGCGAGGATGGCTCGAAAAAGATGAAATTTTCAACACGCTTACCACGATTGAAGTCGAAGCGTATTTCTCTGAACGAAGAAAAGCATTTACCAAAAAGAAGTAAGCTTTAGCTTCCAAAGTATTAGGGAGCACCTTGGGTTGATTCGCCACCAGCCCGGGTTCCCAACGCTCGCCATACTACAGGATCAATATTATTAGGAATCGACTTCACTGATCCATCCATAAAAACAACGTTGACAACGCCAGAGTGATAACTGCGGGAAGTTACAGTGCTATAGGTAATTGAAGTCGAAGTAAGACCTTCACGCATGGAATTGAAATCAATGTCATACTCGGATCCACCATTAGTGTAAGAAAATTTCGTATTGGGAGTAAAGCTTGCAGTAAACCCTGATTGATGAATTCTGGCATCAACCCATTCGGTATGGCCTGAATCAGCTTTAAAAGTACCCCCATAATTGACTACTTGGGAAGGCGTAGTAGGCATAGCGGTGGCAGGAGCAGAGGGATTTCCGCCATCGCGAAGGTAAGGCGTGTAAGCTTTTACCTCAGAAAAAGCAATGGTCTGGCTGGTACCATCTATAAACTCATTAATGCGAACATTACGACCAACAATAAAAGCCCCATCACCCCCAACGCCTTGGGTAGTAGAAGGATCAAAAATCATCCAAGAGCCCATATTTGCGCCATAATTTAATGGGAAATGAGTTAAAGCTCCATCTGGCCTAGCAATAGCTTTGGGTTCGCTAGGGCAAATAAACATGGGGATTTTTTGCTGAGTGACATTGGGTTGAACATCGTAAGCTTTGGTAAAATCAATAAGCCTTTGAAGGTTTTCTTGTTCAATAAAAGGAAGAAGCCTTGAATGCACAGACCAAGATTTGGAAACCCTAACATTGGGAGCGGTAACAATCGGGTAAGAACCCGCAGTAGGGAAAAATTGAAAAGTTGATTCGTGATTATGTAGCGCCATGCCAATCTGCTTTAAATTATTGGAACACGAAAGCCTTGCAGCAGCTTCACGAACTTTTTGAACCGCGGGAAGCAACAAGCCAATAAGAATGGCAATGATGGCGATAACGACAAGAAGTTCGATAAGGGTAAAAGCTTTTTTAAGAAAGTTCCTGCGCATAAACAAACTCCTCAGAGAGATTCTTATTGATACTGAGTCTCAAAATCAACCTAAAACTAATTTAGTACTCTATTGTCCAACTGTCAACCATTTTTCTGTTTTTCTTGATCCCTAACTTTTCCCCTTTCTGAGTTTCTGTTTTTTTAACCATAATTTCTGCTAGAATCACCTTCTTAAGATTTTCCCTATTTTTCTGTTACAAGGGCTCTTTATGTCTTCGGGTAAGAACTTCTTTATCACCACCGCAATCGATTACCCCAACAGCAGGCCCCACATTGGCACAGCCTTCGAAAAAATTGGTGCCGATGTCCAGGCTCGCTTCCAGCGGATGCAGGGCAAAAATGTTTTCTTTCTCATGGGTAATGACGAAAACACCATCAAAGTCGCTCGCAGAGCTGCCGAACTTAATCTCGATCCCAATGCATATTGCGACGAAATGGCAAACCAATTCAAAGAAGTTTGGCGTGCCTTGGATATAAGTTTTGATGATTTCATTCAAACCAGCGAACCGCGACATCACCAATGCTGTAAAGCCTTCACTCAAAAAGTTTTTGATAACGGGCACATTTATAAAGGTGGCTATGAAGGATGGTATTGCGAAGGATGCGAAGCATTCAAAACTGAAAAAGAACTCGATGAAAAGAAGATCTGCCCCAGCCACAAAACTCCTGCGGTCAAACGCATGGAGCCCTGCTATTTCTTTGCTCTTTCGAAATTCCGCGACCAACTTCTTTCCTTCTATGAGCAAAACCCAGATTTTATCCAACCCGAAAGTAGACGCAATGAAGTCCTTGCTCTAGTTCAAACCGAGCTTAAAGATGTAAACATCACACGCTCTGGCCAAACATGGGGCATACCACTTCCTTTCGATCCAGAATTCACCATTTATGTCTGGTTTGATGCCCTTCTCAATTACATCACTGCAGTTGGTTATGGCGAAGACGAAGTAAAATTCAACCAATATTGGCCCGCAGACTTGCATGTGATTGGCAAAGATATAACCCGGTTTCATTGCGCCTTATGGCCCGCAATGTGCTTTGCTGCAGGTATTGCACCTCCTAAAAAAGTCTTCGGCCATGGCTTCGTTTATGTCAAAAATGAAGAAACAGGAGATGTCCAGAAAATAAGTAAATCCCTTGGCAATGTGGTTGAACCGATGGATATCATCACCAAGTTCAGCGCAGAAGCTTTCCGCTATTATTTTCTTAGGGAATGCCCCTTCCCCGCAGATGGGGAATTCAGCCTGCAACGATTTGTGGACATATACAATTCGGATCTTGCAAATAATTTGGGCAATCTTTATAGCAGAGTTGTAGGCTTGATAGGCAAGAATTACGAGGGCGAACTTACCAACATTGGTGCTTCTGATGAGCCCCCCTTGTTTGTTGAAGAAAACTTAAAATCAATTGTAGGCCAAGTTCAGAGTTTGGTTGAAACTTGCCATTACAACCAGGCATTGCAAAAGATCTGGTCTTTGATTTTAGATCCTGCGAACCAGTATGCAGAAAAAACAGCGCCTTGGACACTTGTTAAAACAGACAAAGAAAAAACCAAGATAGTGTTAGTACAATTGATCGAGGCGGTAAGAATTGCCGCAGTACTACTGAAACCTTTTTTACCAAAGCTTGCTGAAAAATTGTACACCAGCTTTAACTTTCCAGCAACTTGGGCGTCTATCAATTACGGGGAAGCATTAAAACCAATAACTAGTTATTCAAGCATTAAAATCCTTGCAGAACTAGAGAATGGTAAGGTAAAACCCTTACTTCCGAGAATTCAAAAACCGGCTTAATGCCCTTATTTGCTTGAAAGTAGGCCCTTTTCTAACGTACTGGAAAAATTTCCCTAATTTTAGCGAACCTTTTGCACAGCAGCAGCGTAGAAAGCACAGGTAGAGTGAGTCAGTCATCAAATATTTCAGAAAGATCTGACGAAGAGCTATTTAAGCTTTTTCGCGCGGGAAACGCCTCCGCTTTTGATGCTTTGGTTCATCGTTACGAAGGAGAACTTTTTGGTTACCTGAACAGGTATCTGCGCAGCCGAGAGCTTGCAGAAGATACTTTTCAAAACACCTTCATGACGATTTATCAAAAAGCTGAAAACTTTGAAGAAGGTAAAAAGTTTAAGCCTTGGTTGTATGCAATAGCAACGAATCAGGCGATAGACGCTTCAAGAAAAAGGAAAAGGCGTCAGGCGGTCAGTTTGGAAAGTGAATGGGACAGTGGCGAAAGCAGCGCAAAGGCTGGCAACCTACGCGACGCTTTGGAAGGCCATAGTGAGAAACCCGATAGCTTGGCAATCTTGGATGAAAAAAAAGTCCAAGTTCGCAAAGCGATAGACATGCTTCCTGAGAATTTACGCCAAGTATTATTATTGGCATACTTTCACGAGTTTAAATATCAGGAAATTAGCGAGGTTCTTGGGATTCCATTAGGGACGGTAAAGTCCCGTTTACATGCAGCGCTGGAAAAATTCCAGCAATCTTGGGAACGAATGCAGGATGTGGTTTCATGACGAACGAAAACGGTGATAATATGGACCAGATTTTGCGTTACGCAATGAATATTCATGAGTCGGCCGAAGTGGCGGAGATAAAGCGCCGTCTTCTTTCAGAGCCTGAGGCTCAAGCGCATTTGGAAGTGATGCGTAAGAACCTCGCTCTACTAAACGAAGACCGAGCCTTAGATCCGCCATCTTTTAATCTTGCAAAGAAAACCATCCTGCGTGTTCAGGGTTTGAAAACCCAGACCATGCGTTTCAATCAAAAAAAACAGCCTGTTCATCATTCGGGAAATTACAAAAACTCCATCAGAAGGTTTGATCTTCTCGTAGCTGCAGGGCTTTTGGTCATCATCAGTGGGGTACTTGCACCATGGCTTCATCAAGCCCGTACGCAAGCAGAGAAACTAGCCTGCGCCAACAACATGCGCGAATTCCATAAATCCTTCCAGCACTATGCATCTTTGCAACCTGATGGAAAATTCCCCTTCGTGGAACCTAAAGGGCCGCGTAGTTTTGCTGGCGTTTACATCCCTGCTCTTAGGCAACATGGCTTGCTGGGTGATTACCATTCCGTTTCATGCCCCACCAACCAACGCAAACTTCCCACCGAAACCAATCTTGATCAACTTGCCTCCATGTATCAAAATAAATCTAACCAAGGTTATCAACGCCTTACCAAAGACGCTGGCGGGGATTATGCTTATTCCCTTGGCTACGACAACCAAGGCTCTCTCACAGGCCTTACCAACAAATCCGAGGGCGATTCACCGATTTTGGCAGATAAAATAAATCCTTCCACATCTAACATGGCACTTAATCATGGCGGCTCGGGAAACAACGTTCTGTTTGTAGGCGGCCATGTTCGCTGGTTGCCTGCTCGAAAACAAAACGGCATTGGTGACGATATTTTTTTGAACGAAGACCACAAAATCCTCGCAGGTAAACATCTTCAAGATCATGTACTTGCGCCCAGCCATGCCCGCCCCTATGGCGATTCTGGGTTCCCGGATTAATCTTTTCATTTTCTCGCAAAACTCTTTGCATTAAATAATCATCTCTTTTATGATAAACTTCTTCGAATGATTCAATCATTGAAGGCTATATTTTAAAAAGTATGATGGTCATGCTTTCTATTTTAGCCCCTGATTATTAAAGCCCTCCTAGAAATTATAAAACCATGCGAAAAATTATTTCTGTAATTGCTCTTTGCTTTTTCATAACTGCGGCCAATCCAGCGCAAATATTGGCAGCAGATGCTTCCAAAAGGCCGATTGTTCCTGGCTTCGAACGGTTCTCTCAAGGCAAGGAAATAGACCAAGCCCAATTGGGCTTACTGTTACTGGGAGAATTAAACTGCACCAGTTGCCATGCCCCAACCGCTACCACCAAAGGATTAATCCAAGCAAAGCAAGCACCCTTACTTGATAAGGTTGCAGGAAGAATCAAGCCAGAATATTTTGAAAGCTTTATTGCAAAAACGCATGAGATAAAACTTGGTTCAACCATGCCCCAATTGTCCTTAGGAAATACCGAGCAAGAAAAACAAGCCACTGCAAAAGCCTTGGCGCACTATCTGGCCCAACAAGCCGGGGCTAACGAAAAACTGATATTCGATCCCAAACAAGTTGCGTTGGGAAAAACCCTTTTTGCGCAATCGGGCTGCGTATCCTGCCACGCTGGTAGAGATCAAGCTGCGAAAGAAATCATCAATGTTAACAATTCAGTTCCCCTTGGTGCGCTTGAAAACAAATACACAGTTGGCTCGCTTACCAACTTTTTAGAAAACCCGCATCAGGTTCGGCCTTCCGGAAGAATGCCCGCGGTGCTGAAAGATAAAAAAGAGGCTCATGCAGTTGCGTGCTATTTGCTTCAAAGTGCAAAAACCTCGCCCAAATCTGCAGGTGTTTTGAAGTTCGAATACTTTGAAGGCTCTTGGACTAAGCTTCCTGATTTCACCAAGCTTAATGCAATCGCAAAAGGTATCGCATCCGATTTCGATGTTGAAGTTGCAAAAAAAGCCAACAATAACGCACTCCGCTTTGAAGGCTGGTTCAAATTACAAAGTGCAGGCAAGTACACCCTTCATTTGGGAAGTGACGATGGTTCAAAAATCTGGATCGATGGCAAACTCATCATTGATAATGATGGCATTCATCCGCACACCGTAATTAGCAAAACAGTTGAACTATATAAAGGTGAACACAAAGTTGAGGTGGGTGTTTTTGATGGGGGAGGTGAGTACTCATTAACCGTTGAAATTGAAAGCAACAATTTACCTAGACAACCTTTATCCGGGATTTGTGCGCTTGATGAAAAAACCGCTGAAGGAACGAAGACGGTAGCTAGTGTTGCCCCTGGCCAGCCAGAAGTTTTCAAATTAGATGCTGCACTGGCAACCAAAGGTAGAGCCCTCTTTGCATCTGTTGGATGTGCGAATTGCCATGGTATGAACGAAAACAACAAGCGAATTCCCGCATTGGTTCAAGGTCCGGAATTATTAAAGTTGCGCCCAGAAACCGGCTGCCTTTCCGAAAATCCTCAAGGCAAGTCACCCGACTTCGCTCTTGATGCGAAACAAAAAACTGCTATCGCTTTGGCCCTCAAAAACTTGTCCAGCATGCCCGCTTCCCCAGATAGCAAAGCCTTGATAAATCAAACCTTTCTCTCTTTGAATTGCTACGCTTGTCACCAGCGTGACAAAATCGGTGGACCAGAAGATTCTCGTAATGCTTCTTTTGTTTCCACCCAACCCGAAATGGGCGATGAAGGCCGGCTTCCTCCTGCTCTTACAGGCGTTGGCGCCAAGCTTAACCCCGATTGGCTTAAACAAGTTCTTGAACAAGGAACTAAAGTAAGGCCTTACATGCTTGCAAGGATGCCCAAGTATGGCAGTGGTAATGTTAATCAACTGATCAAACCCTTGGGTGAAGTTGATACCATTGAACCGGTTGAAGCCATCCAATTTGTTGACACGCCCTCTAAAGTTAAAACTTCGGGCCGACTTTTGGTTGGCTCCAAGGCCTTGGGTTGCATCAAATGCCATACATTCAACAATCAAAAAGCTGAAGGTATTCAAGCTCTTGATCTCACAAGTATGCCCCAACGATTAAAGCGCGATTGGTTTCAACGCTATATGCTAGACCCTCAACCTTTCAGGCCCGGCACCAGAATGCCCGCACCTTGGCCCATGGGCAAAACCTTCTTTGATGATATCCTTGAAGGAAGCACAAAAAAACAAATCGAAGGCATTTATGTCTATCTCAGCCAAGGGAGCAAAGCTTCTCCACCCGAGGGCCTTTCCCGCGAATCTATCGTACTAGTTCCAGAAAAAGAACCGATCATCTATCGCAACTTTATTGAAGGTGCTGGCGCTCGGGCCATAGGCGTGGGTTACCCCGAAAAAGTGAATCTGGCTTTTGATGCAAACTCACTAAGAGTTGCAATGATCTGGCAAGGCGCCTTCATAGATGCCTCTAGGCATTGGCGCGATCGCGGAGTTGGTTATCAGCCCCCTCTGGGCGATAATGTAATTTCCCTTCCCGCGGGGCCTACCTTTGCAACTTTGGCAAGCGATAAAGAAAATTGGCCCGCTATAACTTCTAAAGAACAAGCAGGAACCTTTATCAGCTATACAACCGATGCTTTGGGAAGGCCATCTTTCCAATACAAGTATGCCGATGTCATGATCACTGATTTTCCCACCCCTACAAAAAACAAAGAAGGTGGGTTCTCAAGAGCGTTTACGCTTGAAAGTAAAACCCCACCAGCCATGCTTTACTTAAGAGCTGCTGTAGGCACTAAAATCGAAGAGCAAAAAGAAGGCTGGTTCTTGGTCGATGGGGAATACAAGTTCCGCTTGGTAGGAACCAAGAAGCCGCTTGTGCGAGAATCTAATGGCAAAAAAGAAATACTTGTTCCTATCGTTTTCGAAAACGGTGTGTTCAAACTTGTTCAGGAATACTCTTGGTAACTTACTTCAACAACAAAAGCTTCAGGACTCTTAAAATGAAAAATACTTTGCTACTTTCCAGCCTTTTTACAGGCCTAATTCTTGCATCTTTTTCTAAAGCTGCTGATCCTATCCCCACTGAAGATGACTATTACAAAATAGTCAAATTCGAAATCCCGAAAGATGTCGTACTTGAAGCAGGCGCAATCGAACTTACCGCAGACAACAAACTCTTTGTCAGTTCCCGCAGAGGGGAAATCTGGTCTATCGAAAACCCCTTCGCCAAGGATCTCGCCAAAGATGCAAAGTGGACTCGCTATGCACATGGCCTTCACGAAGTCCTTGGGCTTGCATCCAAGGATGGCTGGATCTATGCCACCCAGCGTGGCGAGCTGACCAAGCTCAAAGATTCCAACGGCGATGGCAAAGCGGACATCTTTCAAACCGTTTCTGATGCTTGGGAAATCAATGGCGATTACCATGAATACGCCTTCGGTTCCAAGTTCGACAAAGATGGCAATGTCTGGATCGTTCTTTGCCTAACAGGTTCTTTTAGCAGTAATAGCAAGTATCGTGGTTGGTGCGTTCGTGTGAATGCTGATGGAACTTTCACCCCAACCTGCAGCGGTATCCGCTCGCCTGGTAGCATTGGTTTTAATGCAGCAGGGGATTGCTTCTACACCGATAACCAAGGGCCATGGAATGGTACCAGCAGCCTTAAGCATCTTTTACCTGGCTCCTTCCAAGGGCACCCCGATGGCAACAAATGGTTTGATCTTAAAGAAGCAAAACTCGCTGGACCCAAACCTGAAACCCCAAAAAGCGGCTCACGCATGATGATTGAAGCAGAGCGCATTCCCCAACTGATGCCTCCTGCTATTTACTTCCCCTATAAGAAAATGGGGCAATCCGCTTCCGGTATCGACTTCGACAAATCCGAAGGCAAGTTTGGCCCTTTCCAAAACCAACTCTTCGTTGCGGACCAGACCAATAGTACCGTCATGCGCGTTCATCTCGAGAAAGTTCATGGCAGATACCAAGGCGCATGCTTCCCTTTCCGAAAGGGCTTTGGCTCTGGCAATGTTCCCATTATGGCATCGAAAAACGGACACCTCTTTGTAGGGGGCACCAATCGTGGTTGGGGCTCGCAAGGCAACAAACCTTTCGCACTCGAGCGTTTGGATTGGACCGGAAAAGTACCTTTCGAAATCCACGAAATGCGTGCTAAAAACGATGGCTTTGAACTTACCTTCACCCACCCTGTCGATCCTAAAACCGCTTCTGATGTTGCTTCTTACAAAATGAGCACCTACTGCTATATTTACCAATCTGCATATGGCAGCCCTGAGGTTGATTTTACTTACCCAAAAATTACTTCCGCAGTGGTCGCCCCCGATAATAAAAGCGTTCGAATTGTTATCGACAAACCCGTTGCTGGCCATATCCATGACCTCACCGTGGCGGGGGTTCGATCAAAAGATGGGTTGCCTTTGCTTCACCCCGAAGCTTATTACACCTTGAACTACATACCTGAAAAAGCTCAGTAAGTGCCTGTTTGAATAGATGTGAGTGCTCAATATTTGCAAGATCTACTTATTTCAACCAAGTAGATCTTTTTTTATGGCACCGCAAGTAAGCATTAATTCCTTTTGCATTCTTGACAAGCCAACCTCTGGGCTTTAGGGTGACATCATATTTGATTTTTGCAACCATAGGTAAGTTTGGAGAAAAGCCCCATGTCCACTGCTTCAGCATCCCCCAGCACTATGCCACCTAAACCTAGAGAAATTACCGTTTACAGCCATTCCATGCTGTTCTATTGGTGGCCTGTTTGGTTTGTAGGTTACATTCTCGCGGCACTTACCCTCTGGGATCAGCACCTCTTGATGGTTGTTCCTATTCATGCGGAAGTAAAACCTATCGAGTTCAAAGATGAAAAAGTACGAAATGTCGTCACTGTACCTGACAATGAAAGTTTTCTAAAAGATGAAAAAGGCTCTTTGATTCAACCCACTCTTTATGTGGCGCAAAGCAAAAACTATGGGGTAATCTTCTGCCTAACGCTTCTACTTACTATTTTCATCACCAGTGTATCGCTGCGCGGAATGTGGTCTATTCTGGTCATTGTTGTGATTGTAATGGGAGTCACCATTCTGATGCTTGCGGGTTACTGGGAAAAAATCACCAGTGCTTTCTCCCTCCTTGATATTCGAATCAATCTGGGCGGATATCTATTCACAGCCACTGGCTTGCTTATCATCTGGCTAATTGCGTTTATGTTTTTCGATCGCCAAATTTATGTGACCTTCAGCCCTGGGCAATTGCGAGTGAGGACTGAAATTGGGGATGGCGAAAAAGTTTACGATGCCACCGGCCTTACTTTCGAAAAGCAGCGCAGTGATATTTTCAGGCATGGCATCCTAGGCCTTTGGTTCTTAAATATCGGGACAGGAGACCTCATTATTAAAACATCAGGTGCGCAAAACCACACCTTTGATCTTCCGAATGTAATTGCGGTAGAATCGAAGATCACGGCCATCGAGCAATTGATGCAATCTAAAGACGTAAACCTGTTGTAAGTTTGAAATGAGAGTTAAGTTAAAAGAAAAAGCCCGACATGAAGCCGGGCTTTTTTTATTACACGATGAATCAAACGATCACTCGATCAATTCTTTTACGGGCTGAACAAAGTAAGGCCCGCCTGTCTTCTTATCTGCGGTCAACTTTTCTGCGTGTTCGTTTGCATCCTTCTTCTTCGGGTAATCAAATACTGCCACCCTCTGATTGGAATTGCTGAATACGCCCCATACAAGTTTCATACGCACCACTTTGGATGCACGAGTCTTGCGCGGTTTCTTTTCTTTAGCTTCCTTTTTAGGCTTCTTTAATGCCTTCTTTTTCTTCTTCTTAGGGCGATCCTCATCATCGCCATCTTCATCGTCTTCAGATTCAGGGAAGTCATCATCGGCAGGCTCATCATCGCCATCATCACCATCGCCTTCATCATCCCCTTCGTCATCATCATCATCGTCGTCGTCATCATCGTCGTCATCATCTTCCTCGTCTTCGAGGAGTTCTTCTTCTTCTTTAGCTTTAGCTTTTTTGCGATTTTCAGCGGCATCATTAGCAGCGCGTAAATCTTTACGATTGGGAAGGCGGCGAGCCATGAATAATACCCCCATACCAAGAAAACATAATGAATGTTGCATAACAATTTAGCAACAGGTTAAGATGTCAAACTAGCAATTATGAGCAATTCATTCAAGTTAGAGTCGGGGAATATTCGCAATTTTTAGGGATATAGGTCGAATTAATGCTGAAACCGGGCAGAATAATTCAAATAGGAACCTATTTTAGCAAGTAAGGCAAAGGGCAAAGAAACCTACTTTTTATCGTCTTTACGCCCGCCATCTTCCCCTAAAACCTTTTCCAAGGTGCGAATTGCGTCCGCAACGCCTTCCATGCGGGGATGAATCTTAAGCGTATTTCTAAACGCTTTAAGAGCGGAACGGTGCTTTTTCATTTTCATGTAACTTTGCGCCATTCCCACCAGAGCGCCAAAATGCCAAGGGTTTAAGTCTAATACCTTTTGGCAATCAGCAATCGAATCTTCGTATTGTTTCATGCGGAAATAAACAATTGCCCTTTGGTTAAGCGCTTCTGCAAATTCCGGAGCTTTTTCAATCAAAGCCGTCATACTTTCCAAGGCTTTTTCGCGATCCCTTACTCGGGTCGCTTTTTGCAATGCCGTATTATTTTCTTCGCTATCAGCCCTAAACCATAAATTCCAAAGGCTGGCGGTTGCCATATCTGCAACATCGCTGTCGCCATCATGCAATAACCTGGCCATGATAGGATTGGCTTCCATGGTACCTAATAGCCCAAGCGCAAAAAGGGAGGCTTTTCGTGCTTCAGCAGATTTATTATCTAAAAGCCTAATTAAAGTGCCTTCAGTGTACCTTGCAAGCACGAGTTTTTTAAAACGCTTTGTTGCTTTGAAATGGCGAGCACGCCATTCAGAGAAATCCTCACCCTCGCGAGGACTAGGCAGTTCGATAAAGTATTGAACAAGAAGGGCCGAAGGCATCGGACACCTCAATTTTTTAATTGTTGAAATATTGCCACTTTTGGCACAAACACTTCCACACTCATTAATTAGCAGACCTTTTGATTAAAAATCAAACTGATCAACTAATTATTATTCTATGATTACTTCCACTATTCAGCAAAGAGATTCAATCCCAAATAGTAAAAAACAAAAATGATTTAATTAACATCTTGCCACCGCAGTTAATTTCTATCTAACTTCCCATCCTCAAGAAGCAAAAAAGATTTTCTCAGCGTGTGAGATTGCGAATCTTTTAGTTCCCGGATTTTTTTTTATCTCCCGCTTGCATATCCTTGAGTATCACCTCGACAGCTTTTTGTAATTGCGCATCAATTCCTTTTTTCAAATCATCAGGCATTGGCTCAACAAAAATATCCGGTGCAACTCCCACTGTATCCATATCCACACCAAGATTGGTATAAACCCCAATCCTAGGAATTCTAAATGTTGATCCATCAATCAGCTTTGTGCTACCTGTACCAATCACCATCCCCCCCGTAGGTTGACCAACAAGCTTGCCTAAGCCAAGTGTTTTAAAAGCGTTGGGAAAAATTTCGGCATCACTATAAGATCTGTTGTTAATCAGAAGAATCACGGGCTTAGTCCACTTGCGATCATAGCTTCTTAAAACTGCGCCCTTATCTCCCTCTCGATGTAAAAAATTCGTGTGATCCTGCGCACCAAGATAATTCAAAACCTGATCATGCGTAAACCCGCCACCATTAAACCGAACGTCCAACACCAATGCATCTTTATCGAAATTATCTGAATAAAGTGAACGAACAAACTTATCAAGGCCTGCATCATCCATGCTAGGAATATGAATATACCCAACCTTGCCATTACTCATCTCCGAAACTTTTTGGGCATTTAAATTAACCCATCGATCGTAAAGGAGCGGCGCCATCCGATCACGAAGGACCGGGGTAATTTCCACAGTTCGACGATTTTTGATCTTCGGGTCGGGTGAAGTTTCCGAGCCAACAGATACAGCCACAGTTTCATCATTCTTGCCATTAAGAAGCTGGCTGACTTCAACCATAGGGTTTAGTTCAACTCCATTGATTGCGAAAATAATTTCACCAGGTTTAAGATCTAATCCTCGCTTATCTGAGGGCCCACGCTTGATGACTTCTCTAATCTTAAGGCCATTACCTTTAAAAGTTTCATCAAATAGCAACCCCAATTCAGAAGTTTGTTCTTCAGGAAAACTTGAAGTAAATTGCAATCCAAGGTGAGAGGCATTTAATTCGCCCAGCATTAAAAACACCAGGGCCTGAAAATCCTCTTTCATAGGGGCATGACTTACCATGGGCCTGTATCGCTGGCGCACTAAATTCCAATCTGCACCATGAAACTTGGCATCATAAAAATTGTCCGCAAGCAATCGCCAGCATTGATCAAACACCTCAAGGTTTTCTTCCCCTGCTTTGATCATCATCTTAATGCGAAAAGAAACAGACCCTAAATCTGCACCCGGTATTGCTGAAGTAGCTTTAGCTGTGCGAAGGCTGCCATTACCATCCCTAAAATAAATGAGATCGGTTGTTTTCTTCGACCAATAAATACCCTGGGGTTTTACTGCACCCGTGGAAAGTTTTGTCACCAATCCACCCGTTACTGAAGCAACCCAAAGTTCATCCCCTGACCGGAAGGCAATTTTGGAACCACCAGGAGAAATCGCGGCATCCGTAGTGTTCATTGAACCAACAGCACTAACTCTGGAATGAATTTCATCAAAGTCGATTGCTCCGGAATCCAAGTTGGTTTTCCCATTTCCAACCGGCTTTTGCATCTCCATAACAAAAAGACCAGGGATATTTCTGCGCTCGCTTACAAAGGCGATTCTTTTGCCATCCGTGCTCCAAGTGGGGGAATAATTTGAGGTAGCATATCGTGTGATGTTTTTTGGCGGGTTTTCTTTCGTGGGGCCAGCAGCGGGGATAATAAACAACTCACTAGCAAAAGACCCATCCCTTCGGGAGTAAACAATCCATTTCCCATCCGGTGACCAAGAATACTCTGTAATCATGGAAAGGGATACGACTTCTTTTTGTTCAGAGCCATCAAGATTCATGCTCCATAATCTTCCCGCCCGAAGGAAGTAGATTTTTTTTCCGTCCGGTGAAAAAGTCAGGCTCGATTCAGGCTTCTCGTCATTGGTAATTTGTTTCACTTTAAACTGATGTGCTTCAATGAATTTAGGGTGTTCAGTATCAGCAGATTCCAGAAGAAAAACTTCAATTCTCCCAGTACGATCGGAAAGAAAAGCCGCCTTTGAAGCATCAGGCGCCCAAACAGCACCAAAATCATCCGCAGGGTTATTTGTCAACCTGATGGGTTTAGCTACGCCAGAAACCCCTATGCGATAAAGTTCGCCATGAACTCCGAAAATAACTAAAGATTCTTCTTTATTAAATGCAAATTCAGAAGCGTTTTGAGTGAATGTGACTAAGCGATCAATATTGGTTTTATCATCAACCAAAGCCTTAATTATTATTTTTCGGGGCATACCGGGATTGGCCGTATCAATAAAATAAATATCTGCACCACATTCATAAACAATGGCAGAACCATTGGCATTAATACGTGCCTTACGAACCCCATCAGAGGTATGGTTCGTAATTTTGACGGGTTTGGCGCCCGCCTTGTTTTCCATGCGAACAATATTGGGCGGGTTACCAAAAACTTCGCTTACATAATAAACTACATTCCCATTCTGGCTCCACATCGGGGAAGAATCCTGCCCATTAAAATCCGTAAGTTTTTTATTGCCAGTGCCATCCATTCCACCAACCCATATTTCATCATTTGAAGAGCCTCTATATCCTTTTCTGTACCATGCGCCTGGCCCACGCGTAAAAGCAATCAAATTTCCTGCAGGATGAATCGCACCATCCTTGGCTTCATCAAAGGTGATCCGAATCGGTTGCCCGCCATCAATCGAAACCGTGTATAGGTTTGAAAACCCGGGATAACCCAAACCCCTGTTAGAAGAAAACAACACCGATTTCGAATCAGGCGCCCAGCCACAAACAATATCGTTGGCAGAATCAGATGTAAGCCTTTTAGCTTTTCCACCTTGAGCGGGAATAATAAAGCAATCATAACTGCCATGCCTGTTGGAACTAAATGCAATGAATTTCCCATCGGGGCTGAAAGCTGGTTGAAAATCATGTGCGGTATGAATGGTAAGTGGTCGGGCATTACCACCCTTGGTGTCAACGGCCCAAATATCGCCTAGATAACTAAAAACAACTGTTTTAGCATCGGGTGAAATATCAGGAGTACGAGGAAAAAGAATCGGCTCCTGCCCAATTGCCAAACTAGGAATTAATAACAGACAAAAAAGAATATAACGAAGCATGGAAAACCTCTAAGGCAGGGGCTGCTTTTCAGAACCATTCACCATTTCTTCAAATTAAAGTAAGAATGACCAAATAGCTATTTAAACCTTGCAGAAAGCTAGGGAAAGGGCTTCGATTATAACGATGGCAGGGATCAAAACTAATTAAAGGGGGAAAGCTTAGGTTGCTGGGGATGCCGGGGTTTGTGCGTTTTCTTTTGGAACTCGGAATGCCAGAAGCATTAGTAGGCAAGCGCCACCGACCAACCAGCAATCAGCGAGGTTGAAAACTGGCCAATCGAAAAGGTAATTCCAATGGAGAAAATCCCTGACACCGTTGAACACTAACCTGTCATAAAAATTGCCTAGGGTTCCGCCTAAGATAAATCCCAACGCAATAGTAAGTGCCAGGTCGCTCAAGGAACCTTTTTGGGTACTCCAAAAAATAATCGCCATCGCAGCAGCGCAACTTATAACGGCAAAAAGCCCATTGGCAAGGCTTTGATGGTTACCAAGAAATCCAAAAAGAGCGCCTTGGTTCACATATGGAATAGGATTTCCACGGGAATCTTTCTTCATCTGCCTGGTTTCCAAGTCGTATTGGAATTGGGCCACAAGATGAAAACCACCGCCTTGTTGCGATTGAAATAAACTATGAACATGATTGGTAGCGGGGTCACTAAGCATATCAAAAATGATGTACTTGGAGGATTGGTCTGCTGCGAGACTGCAAACCGCAAGAATCCAGAAAAGAATCCGATTTAAGGTTTCCGACATTTATCTATAATCCTTAAACTCATTATTGTTTCAAAGCCACAATCCATTGTGTTACTGTATTACCTGAAATGTCGAATTTACCCAAGTGCAACTCGCCTTGAGACGTTGTACACTATAACAGTTCGCTTACCAAAATCATCTGTATTTTTAATCTTGCCAATGGTTAATTTGTTTAGAAAGGTAATTATGGTTTCTTTGGATGAAAACATGCTCGTGAAAAAAATCCAGGAAGGAGACCAACTTGCCTGGAGCGATTTGGTTTTACGGTATGAAGGCCGACTCACCAATTATGCACAAGGCAAAATCAAGGACCATGCATCTTGCCAAGATCTAGTACAAGAATCCTTTTTGGGTTTCCTTGCCAAAATAAATAATTTTGACGCTTCGAGAAGCATCCAAAGCTACCTATTTGGTATTCTATCGAACAAAATTACAGATCATCTCAGAAGCTTAGGCAGGTTGCGAACCGCAGAAACCCCCGTTGATAGCTCGGGTAATCACAAATCTAGCCCTTTTATCGATCCTGCGATGGGCGCCTCCACTTGGTACCGGGGCGATGAAAAGAAAAAACTCGAAAATGATGCGCTCATCAAATGCCTAGGGCTTTTAATCAACCAATTTGTCCAAAGAAAAGATTACCTCAAACTCAAATCAATTGAACTGATCTTTGTGAATGGACTTAGCAACTTAGAAGTTGCAAACATTCTTGGCATTGATAATAAGACCGTTGCATCTCATCGCCATTATGCCAACAATTTTATCATTGATAATTTGAAAAGGATGAATCTTTCCCCATCTGTATTCCCCAATCTTTCTGAACAGGATCAAGATTAATGACCATAACCAAAGCGACTCTTGATGCATTTATTGACGACCATCTTAATGAACAAGAAACCATCAAGGTGGAAAAAGCGGTAAGGGAGTCTCCAGAGTTACAAGCGCAACTTTCAAACATCATTGCAAGCCGTGATATGGGAGATCATTCCATTGGAGCAATCTGGAGGCGCGAACACCTAAGCTGCCCATCCAGAGAAGAACTGAGCAGCTTTAAAGATGATGCACTCGAACCTGAAAGAATTGATTACATCAAATTCCACCTTGAAACCGTTGGTTGCAAAGCTTGCAAAGCAAACTTAGCTGATTTAAATTGCACGAAGGGATCGCAAAATAATCCGGATGCAAATGAAAAGCATCAGCAATTCCTCGAAAACAGCAAGATTCTTCTTCCGAAAAAGGTATGACCCTTCACCTCACAAACCATACCGCCCTAGATTCTTTAAAGGCTCTTATCTTTCATTATTAAATTCTTTTGGATTGTGATAGATTCTACTTTGATCAAATGAATGCTAGAATAGTATTCAAGTTAAACAACGCGTGACACGGATCAGCCTCAAAGATTTATACAGGGGAAAGCCATGCTCTTACGAACCTTTTTAATATGCCTTGCTTTGCTTTCATCTACAACCGCTTTTGCCCAAACCCCAAAAACAGATCCCCTTTACGAAGAACGTAAAGTTCACGATCCCAATGGCATCGGGAAGTTTTTTAAAGGTCGCGAAATCGCTCATGTGATGGGTTATCAAGCCGCTGGCTGGCTAGAAAGACCCGAACGCGAAAAAGAAGAAAACACAACCAAACTCATCGAATCCCTAAAATTAAAACCCCATATGATTGTCGCTGATGTCGGCGCAGGTAGTGGTTATCTCTCTTTCCGCATGGCACCCCTCCTTCCCAAAGGAAAAGTTCTCGCTGTGGACATCCAGAAAGAAATGATCAAAATCATCAATGCCAAATCAAAACAGAAAACCCTACAGAATGTTGAAACCATTCTCAGCACAGAAAAAGATCCTAAACTGCCTGAAAATAGCGTCGACATGATTATCATGGTTGATGTCTACCATGAATTTGCTTTCCCTTTTGAAATGACTCAAGCCATGTGCAAATCCTTGCGCAAAGGTGGCACCATGGTATTTGTCGAATTCCGCGGCGAAGACCCTGAAGTCCCCATTAAACTGGTTCATAAAATGGCTGAAAAACAAGTTATACTTGAAATGAAGGGGCATGATCTCAAGCACAAAGAAACCATTGGAGTTTTACCCTGGCAACATATCATTATCTTTGAGAAAACTGATTCTCAACCCACTGACACCAAATAAATCAGGATCCACAATATGTCTTCTTCTGAAACTGCGATTGATTGCGGACCTTGGACAAAAAAACACCTCCTAGGCATCGAGGAACTCTCTGTCGCTGAATTGGAAACCATCTTAAAAGCTTCAGAATTCTTTGTCGAGGCAAGCCGTAACCCTGAAAAGAAACACACCTTCCTCAAAGGTAAGGTTATTGCAAATCTATTCTTCGAATCTTCTACCAGAACCCGCGTCAGCTTCGGCTTGGCCGCCCGTAGACTAGGGGCTGAAACTATCGATTTCTCGCCCGCTGGTTCTAGCGTTAGCAAAGGCGAAAGCTTCATCGATACTGCAAAGAACATTTTAGCTTTAGGGGTCCATGGCTTTATTGTCAGGCACTCGGTACCGGGTACGCCTCATCTGCTTGCCCAACAATTAGGCGCTTCAATCGTCAATGCTGGCGATGGTGCGCATGAACACCCCACACAGGGCCTGCTCGATGCGTTCACCATTCTGCAAGAAAAGAAAAAGATCAAAGGCCTGACGGTTGGATTGGTTGGAGATATCACACACAGCAGGGTTGCCCGAAGTAACATTCACACCCTAACAAAATTAGGTGCCAAGGTTATTGTGTGCGGCCCACCCACCCTTATCCCCAAAGAGATCGAGGAACTCGGCGTTCGCTCGAGCTACGACCTTGATAAGATTCTTCCTGAATGCGATGTTGTAAATGTTTTGCGAATACAATTCGAGCGACAACGCAGCGGGCTTTTTCCTTCCATCCAAGAATACTTCAGACTCTTTGGCATGACTATGGATCGCGTGAAAAAATGCAGGCCCGATATGCTTCTACTCGCACCTGGCCCCATCAACCGTGGCATCGAACTCACCCCGGAAGTTGCCGATATGCCCAATAGCGCCATCTTGAAGCAAGTCACCAACGGGCTCGCAGTCCGCATGGCTGTACTTTACCTTGCTCTTTCTGCAAAGGTTTGATATGCCTGGAATTTCTCTTACTCAGTCAAAACCTCCTTTCATCTTGGCAATCGATATAGGAACTTCTTCTGTTCGTGCATTGCTTTATGATGCTTCCTGCAGAATCATCGAACCCGAAACTTATTTCGGCAGAGCACAGGTCGCATTACAAACAGATGTCACGGGCATGGCTGTATTTGAACCACTCGCAGTTCCCAAGGCGGTTGTTGATGTTGTTGATTCTATATTGGAAAAGCTCCAAGGCAAAATAGATCATATCCATGCAGTTGCAATCGACGCCTTCGTTTCCAGCATGATCGGCTTAGACAAAAACTTTGCTCCCCTTACTCCTCTTTACACTTATGCAGACACCCGTTGCGCAAAAGATGCACAATATCTTCGCGAAAATTACAATGAATCGGATATTCACGATCGCAATGGTTGCATGATTCATAGTAGCTATCTGCCTGCAAGGTTGCGTTGGGAAAAACGAACCAATCCCGATCGATTCAACGCAGTATCGTATTGGTGGAGCCTTGGGTCATTTTTAAGCCAGCAGTTTCTAGGATGCTCGGATGTCAGCGTTTCCACTGCATCTTGGACTGGGTTGCTCGATCGAAAAAAACTGCAGTGGGATCATTTCTGGGTGCAGGAATTAGGCTTAAAACAAGAGCAATTGCCACATATTTCAGATTTCGGCCCAGGCCTACCTAACCTAAAATCCGAGTGGAAGAAACGCTGGCCCACACTCACCAACGCTCTCTGGTTTCTTGCTATAGGCGATGGCGCTGCTGCCAATGTTGGCAGTGGCTGCACCAATGATCGCAATATTGCCCTAACCATTGGAACCACCGCAGCTATGCGAATTGTTCCTTCTATAATTCCTGAAAAAATACCCCTCGGGCTCTGGAACTATCGAGTGGATGCTAAGAGGCCTTTAGTTGGTGGCGCACTTACCGAAGGGGGCAATGTTCACGAATGGCTCCTCAAAAGCCTAAGGCTGCCGGATCCTTCCGAATGTGAAAAACTTCTTTTGCAAATGAAACCCGCTGCCCATGGGCTATCCATGCTTCCATTCTTTGCAGGAGAAAGAGCACCCGGCTGGCGCGATGACGCTTCTGCAACTCTTCATGGCATTAGGTTGAACACCAAGCCCATTGACATCTTTCAAGCGGGCCTTGAAGCGGTTGCCCTTCGACTCGGGCAGATCTATCGAAGGCTTTCGCCTTTAGCTCATCCTGATCATCGAATTCTTGCGAGCGGGGGGTTCCTTAACTCGCCTGCTTGGGCACAAATCATTGCCAATGTTTTGGGCAAACCCATTACAGCATGCTTAGAACCCGAAGCCACTAGTAGGGGCATTGCTTGGCTAGCCTTGGAATCAATGGGGAAACTCGATCTCTCCATATCCCAATCACCCGAACTAGGCTGTACCTATGAACCCAATCCTGATGCTCACCTAGTTTATCAAGAGGCTCTTTTAGCCCAAGAAGATCTGTATAAAAAGTTATTAGGGTGATTCATCTTACCGACTTCCCTCTTTGCCCTATACTTTCTATTTACCCAATTTGCTGATTGAAGGGTTATTATCATGGGTTTCTTTTCTGGAAGAGTTTCTTTTGCTCGCTTTAAAGTCAAAGGGAAAGCACCCAATGGCTTCGGCCCAGAACATCTTGAAAGGCTTGAAGAACGAGCCATTGGCAAAGAACGCACCGCATCCCGCGATGGCATAGAAACCGGTTGGAGTGCGGGTGGCCACCTCCTCGATGTACGGTTCGATCTCGCCAAGAATATTGTCGAAGACACCCTGCATTTCGCCTTGCGCATTGATGCCAACAAACCCCCTTCAGATCTTTTGAAATCCTACACCCAGATGGAACTCGATGCCATCGCTGCTGAAAGCCCAACTGGCAAAGTAAGCCAGAAACAAAAGCGCGAAGCACGCATGGCCGCAATGGATAAACTCAATGAAGAAGCTGCAGATGGGCGCTACTTGCGCAGGAAAGCATACTCTCTGCTTTGGGATGGGCAATCCAACGAACTTTTAGTGGGCACCACTTCTGTTTCTGTTCTCGATAGGCTAATACAGCTTTTCGAACAAACCTTTGGCCAAAAAATCGAAGCTCTAAGCTCTGGCATTCTCGCTCATAAACTTGCAGAACCTAGGGGCCAATCCAGAGCTGTTGATGATGCTCAACACTCCACCTTTTTAAAAGGTGGTGCAGGCAACTCTCCACAATGGGTCGTTGATGAGAACAGCAGAGACTTCCTAGGTAACGAATTCCTAGTATGGCTTTGGAACCTTCAAGATGAGGGGCGCGACACCATCAAACTCGAAGATGGTTCTGAAGTCGCATTCATGCTCGCCCGCACTTTGGCACTCGAATGTCCCAAAGGCCAATCAGGCAAAGAATCGATTTCCAGCGATGCACCAACTAGACTCCCCGAGGCAATGCGTGCTTTGCAGAGTGGGAAACTTCCCCGCAAGACAGGCATTACCCTTGTAAGGCATGATCAAACCTATGATCTTGCTCTTAGCGCAGAGCTTCTAGCTGTTAATGGCGCAAAAATGCCTTTAGCAGAGGCTTTGGAAGATCGAGCCCGGCTTGAAGAACGAGTTGGCCAGATCAGGCATCTTCTAGAAACCATGGATCTTCTGTTCGATGCTTTTGGAAAAGTCCGACTTGCAGAAACTTGGAATAAAGACTTAAGCCGCATTCGTAAATGGCTTAAAGGCAATGATGACGAGGATTAATCAACTCGATTCAAAGTACACTCATTGCACGCATCGATTTTGATTGGCATTTCAGAAGTAAAAAGTTGTGCTATTATTATCACTAACTTTGGCCACTTAAGCCAAAGCTCCAGGTATGCTATTCACCGAAGCATTTCTGAAAAAAGATGACCTACGAAATCCGCAGGAAAACCAAAACAGGGAAAGTCCGGGAAGTCAAAGTTAAGGCCGATGGCACCTTTGTCGATTTGGAATAACCTATGTACGTAAAAAAAGCGGTAAAGCCCTAGGAATGCTTTACCGCTTGGATATTTTGGTGCTAAACACCAATGACCCTGACGGGATTCGAACCCGTGTCGCAGCCGTGAAAGGGCTGTGTCCTAGGCCCCTAGACGACAGGGCCACGCTCGCCGTTAAGCGAACAATGTTATGATAGGAATTTATGGCCCCTAGCGTCAAGTTAAGCTTCTTAAACATCTTGCATTTCATGCATATTAAAGCCCAGCAGACAACTAAATCTAGGGCCTAAACCCCATAACAGAAGGCCATTTGTTAAGCTTTACAACCCAAATTAAACCCGCAGATCACGCACATTTAATCCAAAGCTCACAGATTCCTATTCCATTTGGAAAAGTTGAAAAATCGACTAAAGTTCTTCCATTTCCTGATGTCGGGGAAGGTCTTCCAAACTTTTTAGCCGAAAAAGTTCCAAAAACTTCTTTGTCGTTCCATAAGTGATCTCCCGGGCATCGGATTGTCCCCTTTGCACCGAAATAAGGCCAAGCCTTACCAGCTGGCGAATAATCGCAGCGGTATCATTACCCCTTAAAGTGTCAATTTCTTGCCTGCACACCGGCTGCTTGTAAGCAACCAAGGCCAACGTATCCAAAGCCTGCGGAGATAATCTTGCCTCTTTTAGCATCCCATACAATTTATCTGCAATGATTCGATATTTAGGCAGGATGGTCATTTCATAACCATTACCCTTGGGCTGAATTCGATAAGGGCGGTTTTCTAACTTATATTTCCGATTCAACCCACCAATGATGACAACAAACTCTTTAAGATCCAGGCCCCGTAGAATTTCACACGCCCTTTGTGATGTTAAGGGTTGACCACCCACAAAAAACATCGCCTCCACTACTTTTTCAATCGGGGGCGGTTGATTTTCAAAATCTGGTGCATTCACGACCTCTTGGGGCAAAGCACCTGCAAAATCATCCGCATTAGGTTCACTAACCTTAGGAACATTCATGCCTTTTTTTTGCATCTTATTGAGCCCCAGAAAAGGTTGCCTTGTTGCTCATTTCAACATGATTAGGCAGCCAAAAAATCCCCGTATAAAATGTGCCAACCCAGCATACCAAAAATACTATCGCAACCCTTTTATGCCAAACCCTCAATTTCCTTAAGCCGGTGAACAGCATAATTCCCATTAGAAATACGCTAGGTACCGCAAAGCATAAATGAATCTTCAACGACTTCGCCAATTCTGCGTTTTTCCACAATCCGGAAAATAGCACTGGATCAATCATTCGGACCACGATTTCAAACAAAAATAATGCTGCCACTGTTAATATGAAAAAGACCAGATTTATTTTGCCATGTAACTTTATTTTACCCTTTGCCAGGGCAATCAACGAAAAGACCAGAAGAACCGTGACCGCCCCCACTGCAAATTTAAGCGAGAGAATAACTAGGGTTGGCGTAAGCAATATTATATCCTGAATTAATTATCGCTGAAATTCACCGAAGAATCGGCTTCTCTCGACAAGGGATTACGTTGAAACCGTTCAGTGCATTTCGGACACAAATCGTACTTTGCTTTTGTCAACGCAGGCAATGGCTCTATTGTATCAGGATCGCTTATCAACATTGCTATATGTTCAAGGTTATCTTGATCGAGATCTTCTTCCGCCATCGGGGTGTTTTGTTCCATTGCAAATATTTCAATTTCCACCCGGTAATGATTTTTGGACTCTTCGATCATTTGCCCGCAAAGATCGCAAGTGACATGTATCATGAGTTAACATCCTGTGTCTTCGTTTTTAAATCACTAAATCTATTTTCTCCAATACTTCACTAGTGTGTCAAGCGGTAAACATCAGATAAATCCAAACCCATGTTTCACTTTTTTCATGCAAGTCAAGCAAATAAATTAATCAAGCTTTTAGCAAATAGAAAAATTGCAACGATGGTCTAATACAACCACTCAACAAATTTGAACCCTAGAATTCGAAAACTACACCGCTTAAAATAATAGTAGATCCGGGGTATAGCTCAGCTTGGCTAGAGCGCTTGGTTCGGGACCAAGAGGTCGCAGGTCCGAATCCCGTTACCCCGACTAACCATTGTGCCATTAAGCGTTCGCATTCCGCTTACCATGCCAACAGAAAAATCGCTGAAGAGAATGTTGCCGCAAATTTGCCGCACAGGTTCGGCAATCATGAGAAGGGTCAGGTTTTAAAAGATTGTTGTGATTTGGAAAATGTTAAATGGTTAATATTGCCATTAAAACAGAAGAGATTTTTTGCAGATCAATTCCCTGTAATCGAAATTCGACAAAACGAGGATTTATGCCTAGGCGATGTTACGCTCCGACGTCATCGGTATATAATGTGGCCGGGGAGAGGCGCTCGAAGTCTAAATGTAAAAGACAATTTCTGTCTTTTACATTAAAGCGTAGGACTATCAAGAAAGGCTTTTTGCTATGAAGAACCGATTATTGACTAGCATTACTTCGATTGCACTTGCATTTACCCTCGCTATAGTCGGAGTGGATGCGCTCGCCAATCAGGCCCAAGCGGCAGAAATAAAGATTGATTCCAAGATACAAGAATGCGCCAAAACCTGCTCGGATTGCCAACGGGTGTGCGACCTCTGTGCCACGTACTGTGCGGATATGCTGGCCGATGGGAAGAAGGA
>Ga0208482_1000084_pt1 | contig 30571 bp, 26 predicted proteins | sample LakMenEpi26Sep10_FD_150737 | JGI IMG/M metagenome (GOLD analysis project Ga0208482, IMG submission 150737) | Freshwater microbial communities from Lake Mendota, WI - 26SEP2010 deep hole epilimnion (SPAdes) | ecosystem: Environmental > Aquatic > Freshwater > Lake > Epilimnion/Euphotic zone ... | reverse complement strand
ATCTGGCCATTTTTGTCGAAATCGAGGCCCCAAGTATTGCCCCCGCCTTCCGAGAAGAGTTCGAATTCTTTGGTGATGGGGTGATAGCGCCAGATGCCCTGCTGAAATTCATGACCTCTGATTTTAGCTGTTACAGTGCTGCCTTGGGCGCCATAAAGCCAGCCATCTGGGCCCCATTGAAGCGAGTTTGCATAAGCATGGGAATCTTCCATGCCAAAACCTTCTAGAAGGACTTGGGGATCGCCATCGGGAATGTCATCATGGTTTTTATCTGGGTAGAAAAGCAGGTAGGGGGGTTGCACCACAAAAAGCCCATCATGGCCCCAAACCATACCCGAAGCGAGGTTCAGTCCTGTAACAAAATCTTTTGATTTTCTAAACAAGCCGTTCTCGTCTCGATCATAAAGGATGGTTATTTTGTCTGCACCTTTGGGGCCTTTAGGAGGTGCTTCGGGCACACGATCCCAAATGGTGCGCAGATACTGATCCTGCTTCACAGCCTTAAGGCCCGCGGGATTAGGATATTGAAGATATTGTAATACCCACAAGCGCCCTTTAGGATCGAAAAACATACTGAGTGGCTGGCGTACTTGGGGTTCGCTTGCAACTAATCGTACCTCCATCCCTGGAGGCACTTGCATTTTTTCCATTGCCTGTTTGGGAGATAAACCCTGTGCGGGTAGTTGGCTCACAACTATTAGACCTAAGGCAAGGCTCAGCAAGTTTTTGTTAGTCATTAAGTCACTCTTTTATTTAAGTTATTAAGCTTCTGCAGCCCAAAGTCCACTTGGCCAACAACGACCCTGCACGGAAGAAAGTATCTTTTTAACTTCAGTTAATAATACCGGATCTGGTCCGCTTTCCAGAGCTTTAAGATTTATTTTAAGCTCACTTAGCTTTGACATTCCAACCAAGGTCGTTGCAACTTTTTCCTGTTGCAGCATCCATTGCATTGCTAATAATGAAAGATCGCTTCCCTGTGATTTGCAATACTGCGCAGCTTTCATTGCGGCTTGCTTTACTTCTTCAGGGGCGGGATGCCAGGCGGGCGGGTTTAATGTTAATGCACCCATAGCCAAGGGGCTGGCATTTATTATGCCAGTTCCTCTGCGTTCTGCAATTGGTACCAACTCGGTTAGCATGGATTGATCCAGTAAAGTGCAATGGCAATAGCTAATGCAGACATCCAAGGCGCAAGCCTCGAGCGCTTTTTTCAGGCAACCCAGTGGGTATCCTGTCATACCGATGAACCTGCATTTTCCTTGTTTCTTTAGCTTTTGTAATGCTTCGTAGGTTTCGGTGAAGACCATATCGAGGTCTGCTTCGAATTCGATATCATGCGCCTGAAATATATCCACATGATCGGTTTGAAGCCTTTGCAGAGATTCCTCCATACTCTTCACAATAAAGTCAGCTTTGAAATTGAAATCAGTTTGTGTGATTCTGCCACACTTGGTCGCGAGAATCACTTTTTCTCGAACGCCTTTTAAGGTCCGTCCCAAAACTTCTTCCCCAAGTTTAATGCCATAATAAGGGCTGGTATCGAAGAGATTGATTCCCTCATCAATTGCTTGATGTACGGTTTGGGTGCATTCAGTTTCCGTGAAAGGGCCATAGATGCCACCTAGGGGGGCGGCCCCAAAACCGATGATTGAAACTTGGAGTCCGGTTTTACCTAAAGTTCGATATCGCATGGTCATGAAAAATAGCCCCTGATAATAAGTTGCGTACGAGAATAATAATCGATAGCCTAATTGCTATTAGAATCGATAAAATGGTTTGATGCCATAGGTAGGGGCAGATCTTGCGGTTTTCTTGCACGAATAATTTGAAGAGGTAGCTGGTGATACTATTAATTCTTTTTTTGCCTGTTGCGATCTACCTGATTTGGGTGGGCGGTATTAGCCGTCAAAGTAAACCTTCCATCATAGGTGGGTCTTGGGATTTTGTTTCCTTGATGTTTGCTGGTTCAGGATTTGTGTTGGCAGGATTACCTGCAATTATCACTTCAATTTATGAAACTTGGCGCAGGTATTGGTTGACAGGTGAGGGCCCCATTCCTTTTGCATCACTTGAAGGTTCGAGATGGTTTTGGATTGCCATTTGGATGATTTATTTTGTCATGGTAATTTGTCTTTCTGCGATTTTCATTTATCGCAAACGTTGTTGGACCTGTTTTTATAATGTTGAATCTGAAGCATTTGAATCCGCAGTTGCAAATGCTTTGGCGCAATCCGGCTTTCAGTATCGTAAATTCGGAAATTTATACATTCTTCATAATGAAGAAGAGGGTGCTGAAGAGAGAATGGAAGTGGAAGTTTTCTCTTTCTTAAGGCATGGCACAATCTTTTTTAATAAACCTGAAAGCTTGTTATCAAAGCAGTTGATCTCTTTGATTTCGCAACAGTTAATAAACACCAACACGCCTCATCATTGGGGTGGTCTATTACTGATGTTTCTGGGTTTTTTCGTGATGTTTCTTACCGTGATAGGCCAATTGGCTACAGCAATTCTCGCAAGATAAACCTTAATTGGCCGTAGTTTAACAATTTCTAACAATTAGAAGTTTTAATAATTAGGCATGAATTAGAATAAGTAAGGGTACAATTGTGAGAAAAGGAACATTTGATATGACAACTATAACAATTAAAGAAGCATAGACCCAACTGCTGGATATCATTCATCGACTTGCCCCTGCAGATGAAGTTTTGATTACTGAAAAGGAAAAGCTGATTGCAAGGCTGGCCCGCACAGAATTGAAGCAACTTTGGCCATGCACGGCAGGTAGGGCTAAAGGCAAAATTCGCATAGCTTCCGATTTCGATGCGCCTCTAGAAGATTTTTCGGAGTACACGGAGTGAACCTTCTCCTTGATACTCATTCACTTCTTTGGTTCTTGAATGAAGACCCACAATTGGTGGAAATGTTAAAGCTTTAATTGAAGATTCGTTCAACCGTAAATTTGTAAGCATGGCTTCTTGTTGGGAAATTGCAATTAAAATAGGATTAAATAAGCTTGATCTGGGGGAACCAGTATCCACCTTTCTTCCTCGGGAACTTCTGGTTAATAAGTTTGACCTTTTGCATATCGAATTGGTTCATGCTTTGCATGTCGAGAAATTGCCAAGGCATCACCGAGACCCTTTTGATCGATTGTTGGTTGCTCAGTCCATGATTGAAAAAATAGCTATTGTTAGTTCCGATGAGAAGTTTGATTTTTATGGCGTTGTTCGATTGTGGAAATAAGAGCAAGGTATTCCACTTTTAAACTCGGTATATTTAGCCCCTCGGGCGGGTGTTTACTTAAGCTAAGTCCCTGTTTTGATCTCAGTACTTGGTCAAAAGGCGTATGCTCATTCTCACAACGCGGGATTTAATTCTAGGGTAAGTTATCCTTAGACAGCAAAAACACTTTATTCGAGCCATCAAAAGCCAATGTTTTGAGGCTTTCAATCATGTGTCGCACAATCTTTATTTAGCCTTCAGGGGCTTTAGTATTTGTGCAGCAGATTGAATTGGATTGGTGTTGATGCCACGCCAAGGCCCTGCGTTCACCATGCCTTCAGGTAAAGGGGAATTGTTAGCAGGTGGGATCAAAAGATTAGGCCCATTGTTAGGCGTGGTTGTTTTGTCCTGAGAAGAAGGAGTTGGCGCAGGTGGTGGTGGAATCAGGGTGCCTTCTTTGATTGGCGGCGGTAGAGGTGTGGGCGCAGGCACGGGTGTCGGCGCAGGCGTAGGATTCGGCAAGGGGGTTGGCGCGGGGGGATTCGGCAAGGGAGTCGGCAAGGGAGTCGGTGGAGGGGAATTCGGCATCGGCGTTGGAGCAGTATTCGTGTTTGGTATGGGGGCGTATACTGGTTCTCTCATTGGATTAGGCAGTGGAACATTCGAAGTCACTGGGGCGGGGTTGGATAACCCGGGCGTAGGAATGATCATGGTGGAAGTTGGTGGTATGGTTTGAGTTTCTACTGAGGGGGCTTTACGAAGATAAGCAGGTGGTAGCTTTAGGGTAAAATCTTTTTCTGCTTCGAAAAGTCTGCCATCATCCAGTTTAAAATGCACGATAACACGGAGTTTGTCGGAGTTGGGCCATAGTTTCCATTGCATGGTAAGAGCATAGCCTGTGGTAAGAAGGCCATTGCGCCATGATTTGCTGAGTTCATCGTTTGAAACCTGCCAAGTAGAAAGAGGCGTCTTCAACCCTTCAGTTGAGATTTCGATGACTTGAATTAAAACGCTTCCTGGAACTTTCACCACATGGCTTTCAGCATCTTTGGGCTCAATAATTACTTGAAGAGCTTCTTCGCCTGTTTGGCCATCGAGGTCAACACCCCCAGTTTGTCGGCCTAGGGTGATGTTTTTTAAGGGGTAAACTTTGTTAAGGGGGTCGTAAGGGGTTCCGGGAGGAACTTCGCCCCTAGTGGCATGCAGTTCCATTTCCATGGCTTTGTTGTAAGTTTTAGAGCGATAGAGTTCGTTCTTAAGATAATCGATATCGTTATCGCGTGCGCGGAGTTCGGATTCCAGCTTATGATTAGGAGATTTGCAGCCTGCAATGAATGTGCAGAGCAGGAAGAGAGAACAGAAATAAGGATAACAGCGTGTCATTACTCAAAACTTCCGGGTGCGGTTTAACCACACACCCGGGAGTTTGCCATGGGATTTATTCCTTGGCGGCTTGGCCGGGTGTCATACGCTCTAACACATTATCGATGAGGCCATATTCCTTGGCTTCCTGAGCACTCATAAAGTTGTCGCGATCGGTATCGCGTTCAACCTTTTCGAAGGGTTGCCCAGTTAGCTGTTGGAGCAGCTCATTCATCTTCCTTTTCGTACGCAACAAGTGTTTGGTTCGGATTTCAATATCCGTTGCAGGGCCCCTTGCCCCCCCAAGTACTTGATGAATCATCACTTCAGCATGAGGCAGTGCGTTACGCTTGCCTTTGGTACCAGCGGCAAGAAGGGTTGCGCCCATACTTGCAGCCATACCGATACAATAAGTCGCTACATCGCAGGTGATGTAACGCATGGTGTCAAAAACACCCATACCTGCGGTAACCGAGCCGCCTGGTGAGTTAATGTAAAGATGAATATCCGCCTTGGGATCATCAAACTGCAGGAATAACATTTGAGCAACTACTAAGTTTGCGCTGTAATCATCAATTTCCCCTTGTAGGAAAATGATTCGATCCTTAAGCAAACGACTGTAGATGTCAAATACCTGCGGGTCGCGTCCACTGCGTTCAACCACATAAGGTACCAGAGGCATGGGATAGTTCCTTAGGAACACCCCGGCTCGTAAATGAGTTATCGGCAGCCGGGTTGGGGTAAAATGAATAAATATGGCAAGGAAGGTGACTCATCCACCATTCCAGCGTCCTATTTTTCCTGTTTTGCCTCGGAGGTGCGGGTCAAGATCTCGTCCACCAAGCCAAAAGCCTTTGCTTCCGCAGCATTAAAGTAACGATTTCTTTCGGTTTCTGCCTCGATTTCGGCCAGAGTTCTGCCGGTATGATTGGCAAGAATCTGATTTAATCGGGTTTTTTCCTTAAGAATCTCGATCATCTCAATTTCTACATCCGAAGCTTGGCCGCCAATTCCACCGCTCCAAGGTTGGTGAATCATCACCTTTGCGTGGGGAAGGCAATAGCGCTTGCCTTTGGTGCCTGCAGCCAGCAGGATAGCTGCGCCGCTCGCTGCAACTCCCATGCAGAAGGTGGCTATAGGGCATTCCAAAAATTGCATGGTGTCATAGATGGCTAAGGTCGAAGAAACCGAACCACCAGGCGAATTGATATAGAACGAAATTTCGGTCTGTTTGTTTTCGTTTTGCAGATAAAGCATCTGCTGGATCACCATGTTGGCAGTTACATCGGTGATTACCGGTTCGTAGACATTGCTGCCTGAGCAGCCAAAGAAAATAATGCGGTTATCGAGAAGAATATCTCCGGTGCCATAATTGCGCTGGCGAGTGTAATCGCGCTGGCGCTGAGCCATATTGGCCATTGGTCCGAATCCGTAAGGTTGCATGAGGGACTCCTACCTGAAACGAGTTTACTATTCCTTAGAAACACCTTGATCTTGCGGTGCCGCATCAGCTTCCGCTGTACCGGTGATCAGTGTATCATGATTTGGAAGAGGTTGCTCTGTATATTCTGCAGAATCAAGTACCAAATCCAATGATTTTCGTTCAATCACTTCCACTGCAAGTGCTTCGATTAAATCTTCTTTTTCTAATCTTGCACGAACTTTGCGTGGGGATTCATCATTCTGCTGTGCAATGCGTTCGACTTCAAGGTTCAAATCGTCATCGCTAACTTCCAGCTTTTCGATTTCAGCAATTTTTTGCAAAACGAAGTGCTCTTTGAGGGCTGCAGCAGTGCTTTTCAAAACATCTTGTTGCAGAACTCGAACCCGTGCGTTGATTTCGTTATCGCTCAAGCCATTGGATTGCATATCCATAACTTTGCGTGATAAGGCTTTCTTAGCCTGCCTGCGCAGAAGATCTTGGGGCAATTCCCAATTGGTTGAGCCTGCGATAAGCTCTAGAATTTGATTTCGGGATGATTGGCGTTGTTGGTAATCTAACCTGCGTTTGAGTACAACTTCACCCAGTTCGCGGAACTGATCTAAATTCTTGCAGCCAAATGCGCCTAATATTTCGCCTGTTAACTCTGGTATTTCTAAGGATTGCAATCCCTTGACCGTTACCTTTGCCTTGACTACTTTGCCTGCCAATGCTTCGTTGGTTACAACGCTAGAAAGTTTGATATCAACATCGCGGGTATCGCCTGGTTTTGCCCCGCCAATTTGTTCGATGAACTTTTCTGCAACACCATCTCGGAATGCAAGTTGCTTGTTAACTCGGATTTCGAGGTCTTTGATTTCCCCGATTTTAGCATCCCCATCATTGATGATTGCATCCAAGGTGAGGTAGTCGCCTTCTGCAACAGCAGGATTTTTCTTGTCAACTTTGGTGCCCAAAGGTTCAAGCATGGAGTTGACTTGGGTGTCGATTTCTTCTTTGGTGAATGTATGGGTGTAGCGAATCAGCTTCAAACCTTTATAGGGTGGAAGGTCGAATTGAGGTCTTACTTCGACTTCAAATTCGTAAACCATCGGCCCATTTTCAGGGATTATTACGGAGCTAGGGTCTAAATTAGGTGGGCTGAGTGGTGCAATATCGAAGTCTTCAGCTAATTGTTCAAGGCTTGCAAGAATTACTTCGTTCTTAACTTGGCCTGCAACTTCTTTTTGGAATCGTCTTTCAACAATCTTGCGAGGCGCTTTGCCTGGCCTGAAGCCTGCTACGCTTGAATCTGTAACCATTGTTTTGAAATGGTCATCCATTCTGGATTGGATATCTGCCCTGCTTACGGAAACTTTAATGTGCTTTTTGCAAGGGCCTGCATCTTTGATATCAACTTCTTGAGTTAACTTCACAGGTGCTTTTGCATCATGATCTGCATTGTGATCGTGATCACAGTTGGCATGATCATGATCGTGCTTGTGGGTTTCTTGAACTTCCAATCCGGTTTTGGTCTCAGTCATGGCAATCTGTTTCCAACATGATAATTTTGAGGGATCCTTTACCAGTATACTATAGGCAGCATGACGATGATCATTGTAATTTGCCATGCCAGTTAAAATGTCCGCTGACCCCTCATGGCCCGAACATTTTCTGGAAAAAACCAAACCGAAAGAATCTTGATAGCTAGCGTTATGCTTTGCATTCAAAATTCTTTCGGCCTACATACAGAGCGGGTGATGGGACTTGAACCCACGACAGCCACGTTGGCAACGTGGCGCTCTACCACTGAGCTACACCCGCAGACATCACCAAACTTGGAATTAACCAAGATGGCAATAGCAACATTCTTTATAAGCACTTCTAGCAAGGATTCAAGATATTTAGGTTGATGTATTAGGAAAATCACTTACCGAGAACCCTCTTAATCAGACGAAAATAGATTTCTTGAACAGATGCGGCCGAAATTACGCTATCAACTGCAGCCCTATCTTCCTCAAAAACAGCCGAAAATCCCATGAAAGTTGGATTATATCCGGTTAAATCTAAAGCCAACGGCCCGCCCTCCACTTCTTGGAGCACCGTTACAATGATTTTTAAGTAATACAGGGGGTCTAATAATATTATTAGGCTAGATTCTTGAGGTAAGTCCTTTCTGCATATAGGGTAATGGCTTATTTGGTCTAGTTTATTGGCGTTTTTGTTAAAATCTTCAAAAATTCTCTTAGTTTTGTTCCAATCTTCCCCGGTTACCAAAATTACCTCAGTTTTTGTGGTGGTCACCCACAAATTCATGGACCCTCCCATCATTTTTTTTATCATGAGTTTCTGAAATTTGCTCCAGAATTGAATTCCTTTTGTCTCTCGTACCATCAAGTTTGTCATTTTTTCCAAATCCCATTCGAATGACACTAGATCAAAAGTTTGGCCTGCCAAAGATTCTGCTCCCTTTTTAATCGTTGGGGCCTGCTTTAAAACCGCACTCTGGAATTTCTCTCCTCTGCCTAATTTTTCTAAAAGGTTGATAAATCGGAGCTTTGTTCCTTCAGGGTTTGCAGATTGAATGATTTGCAAGCCTTCAGGCGGAAACGAGAGCGCATCATAGCGATTGTTCGCAAGTTGCAAAAACATGTCAAAATCTTTGCCCAATGCTTTTTGATTTTCTTCCGGAGTTAGCCCCATGAAATAAGAAGCTAGGCTTTTCATCACTGGAGATTGGGTTTGTTGCGCCATGTACAATGTTTTGCCCGCAGGCAGGCGCTGCATTTCTTTCATCGCATCAGGTTTTGATCCTTTGAAAAACGCTGCAGTTTGCGTGTTTGCTTTGAATTCTGTTTCGCCATGAAACACAATCCCCGTGGGCCGGAAATCTATCGAAAATACCATCCCCTTGCTGTCTTCAATTCCTTTGAATGTCAGAGCGATTGTTTGGCTGATTAAGTCGCTGCCTAGAAGTTTTTTAGTTCCCAAAATTGATTCTAAATCTTTTAGCGAGGTTTCAATCTCTTTTTTTGTTTCTGTTAGGGATTGAGGGTAATCTTTTTGGATAGCTTCCAGATTTACAAAAATGCCCAGATCGGGTGCTTGCAATCGATTTGCCTGTATTCTGCTGATTTTGGTCGTGATAGGGGTTGGCCTTTTTGCGATCAGATTTGCGATATCTCGGTCGGGGGTTACCAGCACTTGGTCTTTTCTTGGAATAAAAAACAAGGTCGAACCATTTTCCATGGTGACCACTTCTGCATTTTTCTCAAGCTTGATGCTTTTGATTTCAGAGTCTTTTAAAACCCCTTCTCGAAAAGCGGTATAATTGGTTACTTTTATCGCAGCAAGAACTTTGTTTGGATTCGCTGCCTTGTTGGGTTGGGGAAATTCCATCGCTGCAAAAAAGTGTGGTCCGTTGGGAGCTAGGCCAGTTAATTTTCGACCTCTTAAAAACTCTAAAAACCCATTCACGATGAAATTCTCATTCAATGGCATTGCATCGGGCACCGCATTTTTTACGAATTCATTCAAGCTTGCCAGAGTTCCTTCAATTCCTTTTACTTGAACAACAACCAGAGCGCTTGAAGGAATTGCATCCAGTGCAGGGGTTTGAACCATTTCGATTCCAGCCTTGGTGGCATCCTGTGGCGCAGAAAGCAACAAAAATGGGAATAGAAGCATTACCCCATAACACAAAATTGATTTTATCTGCATGTTTATTCCCCTGCATCTTTGTCAAATGCAAAATCACTATATTTAATCTTTAAAAATTATAATCGTTGAAGTGGGTTTTTGAAAGCGGGACTAGGATTTCTTGTCTTCAAGCGCATCCATCCGGAACTTACCCCATGTCATAGGGCGGGCGAATGGTTCGATGTGAAGCATCACTTCGCCATTTTGAAAGACTCGAACTGTGCCGGACGATTGGCTGACTGTTACAGCGATCGCTTTGGTGCTTTTACTAATTGCTGCTGCAGATGCGTGCCTGGTGCCCAATCCCATACTAAGAGTGAAACCTGAGTAGGAAGCTTCGATTCGCCTGCATGCAGCCACTGCAACGCCATCTCTTCGAATAATAATTGCGCCTTCCAGCTTGGCGATATCTTTGATTTGCTCGCGCACTGCGAGGTTGCGAACATCGCGTTCTTCATCGCTGTAGCCACGGAAAGGATTGAAGTTCATGGGGCGTGAAAGACCCATCACTTTGCGTGTGTCCCCCACGACAAACATAGTCCCGATAGGGTGACCTTCTCTGCCTTCTCTGCCTATTTCGGTCGCAAGGTCGACCACGGCTCTAAGGGTTTCCAAAGGTACTTGAGTATCTAGTCTGCGAAGATCCTGAGCGCTTAATTTTTCGAGATGTTCGCCTAATTTGATCAGGCTGAGGGTATCTATCATGTCGGGCTTTTCTTCGCCCACTTCAATACCATTGTAAAGTACCACTACCTCTGCGCCCTGCCTGAGTTTTTCGGATCGCACTGCTTCGAGTAATGCAAGGCTCATACGTTCTTGTGTGGGGGTGGGGCCGGATTCAATTTCGATGAGTGTTAGATCGGGGTGATCTTTGATGCGCACGAAGTCATCTTCATGCCTAGCCGCAACCAATATTCGTGTACCTGATAACTCTTCCAGCACCTTGTCCCATTCCATAGGGCCATCTGCAAGGATCAAAACAGCATCAGCGGGAATTTTTTTTACTAATTCCTTTGCAGCTCTCAGCAGTTTGATGGTTTCAGGTGCAAATGCCATGCAATCCCATTTTCGTTAAAAGATATTACCTGTTGATAACCAATGATATTTTGAAAAGCGTCATCAAACAAGGCAATAGGTTCTTTATTTTTGAAATTGTTGCCTGACTGGTTCGGAATGTAGGAGGCGAATGCCCGACTCTGTTTATTCCACCTTGTAGCGCAACAAAAAAGAATACTCATTCCCTTGATTTGGTTTTTGAACTGCAATCAACATGGTTCCACTTAACGCACGAACCTCTCCTGTAAAGCTGGAACCCTGTTTTTGTAAATTCATTTGTGGTTTGTCGTTTGAAAGAATCAGCACTTTCGAAAGTTCAGGTGATTCGATTGCAATGCGATAAATCTGCCCTGTTTTAAGCTTGGCGTTTAATGGAGCCTCCACAACTTTGATTTTGGTTTTTGCGACATCGAATATTTCCGGGAAGCCCCCGAATGATGAACTCTTGGTGGTTTTTAAAATGCTTGAGGGAGATAGTCCGAGTTTAAATAAGCTAGCTTGAACCAGTGGTTGCTTATCAAAATCTTCCCTAGAGATTGTTTTTTCAAGCAGTTGCCATTTGGCATCTTCAGGGAAATGCGTAAATCGCATTTGCTCTGGGGGCGCCATGAAGAATATTGGTTCAAAGTTTTTGACAAATGCTTTTTTATCGACACTGCCAGAACCAAAGGTGGAGTCAATAAGTTCCCATTTGCCATCCAGTTTTACAGCATTCCAAGCATGTGATTCAAAAGCAGGCTTGCCCTTGGAATCTTTGCTGCCGCTGCGCGCAACCCCTGTCACCTTGACTGCTTCCAGGCCAGCTTCCTCGCATAACTTTAAAAACATCCGAGAATACCCCTCGCAGACACAAAAGCGAGTTTTGAGCACCGTTTCAACCGAATTGTCTCCAGGGTTCTTTGCTAAAAAGGCCTCGACATTGTATGCAAGCCGATCGGTTACCCAGCGGTAGATGCACCATGCTTTTTCTTTATCTCCTTTGGCTTTTGAAACCAGAAAAGCTGCAAGGGTTGCAAAATCTTTTTCATCTGCTGATTTCGCAGATAGTGCATGCTTTTCCAATGCGGTGAATCGGGGGTTTTTGGGTGGTTCCGCAAAGCTGCTCCCCAGTGCGAATATGAAAAATGTTGCAATCGTAAACGCAGGAATTCTTTTCAATTGATGCATTGATTTAGCCGTCTGTTTTATTCCAAGAATTAAAAGAGTGATTCTTTTATACCATGGGTCTGATTAATTTGTAATGAGTTACTAACGAAAAAAACTATGCTTTTGTAAAAGTTGGTTTGACATGCATGCAAATATAGGTCAGCATAATGCTAGTCCCACCGGAGTATGTATGAATCCTGACTTTAAACTACCATCACAGTGCAACCCTAAATTAACTAGGCGCAAGGTTCTGCAATTAGGCGGTATGTCGATGCTAGCAGGTGCTGGCTTTGGCTCTTTGCTTCAAGCCGGTTCCAAAACAAACTCCGGAAATAATAAAGCCAAGTCGGTAATCCTTGTAAACCTGTTTGGTGGCCCTAGCCATATTGATACCTTTGATATGAAGCCCGATGCGCCCAAGGAAATCCGGGGTGAGTTTAAATCTATTGCTTCTAAAATCCCCGGGTACCAAATCTGCGAACATCTTCCCCTTATTGCCAACAGGCTTGATAAAGCAACGCTGATTCGAACTGTTTCGCATGGCTACAACAGTCATAATCCTTATTCCGTGCTCACAGGTTTTACAGGTGGTTCCGATCGAGAAAATTATTTTGCCAAGCCCTCGGATCATCCTAGCATGGCTGCAGTATGCCAGCACTTTGGCATGGGTAAGGAAGCAACACCGTTTCATGTAATGATGCCCGCGTTTCCAGGATTTAGCCAAGGTCTTCGAAGGGCAGGGCCCTACGGTGGTTACCTAGGCAAACAATACGATCCCATCACCACCATGTGCGAACCCGCCTATGCCCGCAAAGGTTCATTCTACGATCCAGTTCTTCCAGTAGGCGATCCTGTGCTTGCAGCCTTTGGCCAAACTCCAGGCCTTTCACTCGATCGCATTGCAGACCGCAAAAGATTGCAAAGAAAAATGGATGATGTCTCCAAAAAAATTGGTGACCCTGCTAAGTCTGCCAACCTTACCAGACAGCAAAAACAAGCCTACGATCTTCTTACCTCTTCAGGCGTGCGAACTGCACTTGATCTCGATATGGAACCAAGCTTGCTTCGTGAAAGGTATGGCAAAAACCTTTACGGCTCCAGCTTGCTCGCAGCACGAAGGCTTGTCGAAGCTGGCGTTACTTTTGTAACAGTTAATTGGGAATGCGGTGCCGATTCGCATGGCGGGCATTGGGATATGCATAATAACAACTTTGGCATGCTAAAGTTTAATCTGCCGATTCTTGACACCATGGTTACCGCGTTGATGGACGATCTTGAAACGCGCGGGCTCTTCGATTCAACCTTGGTGATTGTTACGGGTGAAATGGGTCGCACGCCCAAGATTAATGGCAGTGCAGGGCGCGATCATTGGCCTCAGTGTGGATTTTGTTTGCTCTTTGGAGCGGGCGTTAAAAAAGGTTTTGTGCTTGGCACTTCAGATAAGCAGGCTGCTTATCCTGTGGATCATCCTGTTTCGCCTGGTGATCTTTGCGCCACCGTTTATAGCCTTCTGGGAATTGATTCGGAGGCTGTGGTTCATGATACTTTGGGAAGGCCCACTGCAATATCGCATGGCGGCAGACCCATCCAATCTATTCTTGGTTAATGCCTTAGATTTCAACAATAGCTTTTGCTGCTAAAATGCAGTGAAATGGTTTTGTAGGCTTTCAGTTTTCTTGTAGATGCACTTGAGGGTTTATTTGGTTCCTGATTGCACTCTTAATTGAGCTTTTTTGGCTTCGCTTCGAACCAATGGAACTTTATCTTGAAATGCAAGCTTAGCTAAGGCAGGGGCAGCCTCCTTGGCGATTGATCCCATGTTGCCCAGCGAAAGAGCGGATCCTAAGCGAACTTCCGGCGTTGGGCTTTCCAGTCCTTTGATCAGTGGTTTCACTGCATCAATACCAATTTTTGCAATTTGATCGCTTGCGAATTCTAAAAGGTCTCTGTTAATAAATGCCGTAATCATTTTTGTAAGTGCAGGCAGGGCTTCCTTTCCCATTGCGCCTAAAACGGTTAACGAACCCTTCGCAATAACTAGATTCTTGTTTTCAATTTGTTTGCTTATTTCATCCAAGGCAGGCAATGCATTTGGCCCAAGTTTTTCAAGAGTTGATAAAGCCACTTTCGCCAATGCAAGATCCTCTGTTGAAGGCGAATCAATTTTAAGAAATGCAACAACATCCGGAAGAAGATCTTTGGAATCTGGACCCATGTTACAGATTGTTTTTAAAGCTCCTTCTTTTATTTTGTTGTCTTTATCTTTTAATAAAATTGCAATTTCTTTGGAAGCGATCGTTGTTTCTTTTCCGCAAGTAGCCAGGGCCTCTAGGAGAAATAGTTTAATATCAGGCAATGCAAAAATGATTTTTTCTTTAATAACCAAGGCATCCATTGCGCCAAGAGGTGGTTTTAGATTACTAAGCATTGAAAAAGCTAGCTCGCGAACTTGAAGATTTGGTTCGGAACAGGCCTCCACAATTTCACCTATAGCATTGCCTTCTCGGCCAACTTTTTCAAATATTTTCAGGCAGGCGATTTTGATGTTTTCGTGAGGTTCTTTAAATAGAATTTTCAATTCTTGTACAAGGACTTTGGCATTGCTTCCCGCCTGTAAGGCTGCAACTAAAGCTAATTCGTGAACAGATTCATCCTTCGAGGTAAGTGTGGGCTTTAATTTTTCAGCAAAACTAGCCCAGTTGAACTTTCCCTGCTTGGTGAGAAATTCCAGTGCTTTTGCTTGAACTTGCGGACTGTTTTTCTCGCCCAGAAAATCAACCAAAACTTCTAAATCTGTTGCAGAAACAAATGCCGCTCCCATGAGAGATTTGTTTGCAATATCTAATATTTTTGCGTCTTTGCTATCTAAAAAAGGCAATATTAAAGGGACAATTTCTTTAGGTTTCTTTAGTGCGATTTTACCAAGCGCACTTATAGCCGCCTTGGTTGTTTCTGGGTCTTTAACTTTTAAGCTTTCTATGAGGGGGCTTTGAAATGCTGAAATGTCGCCATTGATTTGCCCAGCAAGAATGAGTGCTGCAAGTTTCAATTCGCTGGCACTTTCTGGTTTTAAATTGTTCAAATAGGGTTCAGCGTCTTTTAAATCGTAGGGGCCAAGATTAATCATGGAATTTGAAATTAATGCTTGGATTTCTGGTGATGCGCCCTTTAAAAGGGTGAATAATTCCGGGAGGATTTTATTGCCATCGGGCTTCATCAGTCCGAGGCAATTAATCGCAACTTTTTTTAGATCTTCATTTGGGCTTTTTGCAAGCTTTAAACAGTCATCCAAAAAAAGGAGCGCATCCGAGTTCTTGGCAAGGATGGCTTTTAACGCTGCTAGGTGGTATTCTATATTTTCTGAATTAAGTAGTTCTAGAATTTCAGTGGTAAGCACATCCGCAGGTTTTTTTTGCAAGGCTGCAAGTTGTATGGCATTACTCTCGGGAATTTGCTCTGAAGTTTCCACGGCAACTATTTCAGATGGGGCTTCTTTTTTAAATTGGTTAAGAATTAAATTGATGCCACCGAGAACAAGCAATCCTGCTAAAGTACCTGCGGCCAAAGCAATTGTGTTCCTTTTTTTGGAATCCGAGGTCGGTGGCGGACTTGCTTTTTTAAGATTGGTGCGTGTGGCAGTTTTGGTAGGTGGTTTTGTAGCTGTGGGCTTAGATTGAAGAGGAACTTCATTAACTTTGAGAGATACTTTGCAGCTTGTGCAGAGAGGCGTTTTTTCACCTTTTTTTGTCAGAATTAAAAAGGTTTCTAGGCACTTGGGGCAAAACATTTCAGTATTCATGAATGACTCTGGGCAGGAGGGCTATGTATAAAATTTACAATAATTATCACGTGTTTGATGATAAAAATGGTTTTGGAGTTTAGAGGTTAAAACCCAGAAAGCTGTGACAACTTAAATTTTTCACCATTTTTATTGAAAGATTGCGCTTTGAAGTTCCAGCGGGCGCCAGGTTCAAGGCCATTGATGTTTGCTAAAGCACTTCCAATTTGCGCACCACTTTCGTCGAATATGCTGAAATTTATTTGTGCATAATTTAGCGTCTTACTACGACGGTTGATTACTGTTCCGGTGATCTCCATTCCTAGAAATTGAGTTTCAACAGCTTTTACGGTTTTCCATAATAAAACAAGCCCGTTGGAATCATATTCCTCTTCAGCTTTGCGAGATTCTTCCGCTTTTTTAGAGGCTATTCGGTTTTCTTCTACTTTTAACTTGGCGGCTTGGCGTTCCGCTTCCGCTTTCCGGTCTGCTGCAAGGGCAGCAATTTTCCTAGGATCTGGTTTTTTAGGATCCGGCCCATTTGGCGCCCTGTTTTTTGCTATTATATTAGCGCTCGAATTAGTTGGTTTGTCTGCCTGGCTTTTGCCCATGAAAAAAGTTGGGGAACCTAGTAATAAAATGGTAAAAAAGCTAGCGGCAAAGTTTTGCCAAGGTTGAGGAAGCATTTGGGCGATTCCTTAGTAAGAACTATAACCAATATATAAGTATATTACTTATAACTATAAGGAAATTTGATTGTGTTGCAACCTTCAATTCTTGAAACGTTGTCTAATAAAGATTGCCCATCAATGTTCAAGTGTGATTAAGTTTGCAGGGATTGAATTAAAGTTTTAAGCCTTGCGATTCCGGTTGGGCAGTAAAGCAGTTCTTCATTTGCACCTTATCGATTGTGGTGTTGATAGCATTAACAACTAAATGCTACAGTTATTGTTTGGTCGCTTGGATCAAAATTCAAATTATTTTTAGGGGTGAGTTTTTATGCGTAATTCAAGGATGAGTTTGTTGTGTGCATGTGTATTCGTTTTTGGCAGTGTTTTAATTGCTGCGGAATTTCAGGAGAGTGTTGAAAAAGACATGCAGTTCTTAGAAGGCTCTTTTACCATGGTTTCTAGCGAAAAGAAGGGCGAAAAAGCACCTGAAAATATTGTAAAATCAGCAACGATTACCAACAAGAATGGTGTTCATTCGGTTAAGGTAGGCGAAGATTCCTTTGGCGGAACTCACAAAATCGATCCTACAAAAAAGCCCAAAGAAATTGATTCAACCGATACTTCAGGCGAATTCAAGGGGAAGACTTACTTGGGTATTTATAAAATCGAAAAAGATGTTTGGACCGTTTGCTTCGCACCACCTGGGAAAGAACGCCCTAAGGCTTTCAGCACAAAGTCGGGTACAGGCGAATTCATCCATGTTTGGAAGAAAAAGTAATTGTTTGACGATTTATATGGGCGTCTTTGGTTGCAAAACTCTGGCCGCCCTTTTTCTTTTAATTGGCTCTTATTAGCAAACATACCCCATTTTCATGATTGGTCATGAAAATGAATTCCGTTGGAACTACTTTCGATCAAAGTTGGTCCCGACTAAGGTTGTGAACCTTCTTTATAATGACTATACTATTTTAGCATGATCATTAAATGGGGGACGAAAAGGTTATGATGTTGGAATCGAGGCCGCCTGTGCAAGACTTGGTGTTCCAAGTATATGGCAGGCATTTACATCCGGAGTTATTTGAGATTCTTGCGACGAAAACGGTCGAGCGTGAGAATTACAAACTTCGTGTGGACATCACCACCACGGGCCATCAAATTACCTTCGATCATCCTGAATTAACCCTGACGGAAATTGCGGCTTCATCGACGCAATTGCTTCCTGAAGCTAAGCGCCTAATGGGTTTCAAGCTTAAGCAGGGGCTTTCCAAGAGATTGACTTGTGTCAACAACATTCATTATGAAATGTGTTTTCATGTAGAAACGCTTGCGCCTGATATTTTTCTGAAGATTCACAATGAGATTTTGCAGGATGGTGTCAAGCGTGGATTGATACATCATTTTAAAAACACCCATCGTTTTTCTCTGCCCCCTCTTGGATTTATTACTGCAGATGCCCGCCCTGGTTGCATTGTTACCAATACATTTCATACTTTTCCTGCTGAATTTACGATTGTAAAAACACAATCTCTTTTCGAACGAAGATAAATTCTTTTATTGCCCTTGGCCAAATATATATCACAATAGCTGGATGAATATTTTATCCAGGGAGAAATGCTATGAGTCGTGATGCATGCGTAAAACAGGTTCTTGAGACGGGAATCGTGGCGATTGTTCGTTCGCAGGATAGCCAGCAACTTGTCGAAGTTGCCCGTGCGCTGGCGGATGGTGGCGTAACAGTTATCGAAATCACCATGACCGTCCCTCATGCACTTGATGTGATTAAGCAGGTTCGCCATGCATTGGGCGATCGTATAATGTTAGGGGCTGGCACTATTCTCGATACGGAAACTGGGCGTGCTGCAATTCTTGCAGGGGCTGAATATCTGGTTTCGCCTGTGCTGAATTTGGATTTGATCAAGATGTGCAGGCGTTATGACAAGGCAATCATGCCTGGCGTATTTTCCCCGACGGAAATCATGGCAGCATGGGAAGCTGGTGCGGATGTTTGCAAAGTGTTTCCTGCGGATGTGCTGGGGCCCATGTTTTTTAAGGCGGTGCGTGGCCCTCTTCCCCAGGTTCGCATGATGCCTACGGGGGGTGTTGACCTCAATACTGCGCAGAAATTTTTAGAAGCAGGGGCATGCTGCCTTGGGATTGGAAGCCAGTTAGTTGAGCCCAAAGCCGTGGCTGAGAAAAACTTTGATCGCATCCGCGAGCTTGCTTCCAAGTATGTCGAAATTGTTAAGAATTTTCGTAACTCCACCTTGAAAGGGAAATAATCATGGCGTTTGAAGTGATCACTTTTGGCGAAGCGATGATCAGGCTTTCTCCTCCAAATTTTCGCAGGATTGAACAGGCTAAAAGTTTAGATTTACAAGTTGGCGGCGCAGAGTTGAACACTGCTGTTGCGGTTTCGCGTTTGGGCCACAGTGCCTCGTGGATATCCCGCCTGCCTGATAATCCACTCGGGCGATTGGTTGCAAATCATGCCCGTGAAGCGGGTGTTGATACCAGCCATGTAATGTATTCCAAGGATGAACGGCTAGGGCTTTACTTTTTAGAGTTTGGTGCAGCCCCCCGAGCTAGCAGCGTTATTTATGATCGCAAGGGTTCTGCCATCGCAGCAGTTCAGCCCGGTATGATTCCTTGGGCCAAGGTTTTTGCAGGTTCCAAATGGTTTCATGTTACCGGAATCACCCCAGCGTTAAGTGCATCTAGTGCTGCGGCTACACGCGAAGCCATGATGGCTGCAAAAGCCGCTGGTGTGAAAACCAGCATGGATTTGAATTACCGGGTCAAGCTTTGGACCACCACCGAAGCGGGTAATTGCCTTTCTGATTTGATGCAATATTGCGATGTGCTTATCACCACCGAAGAAGATGTTGAGAAAGTGTTTGGCATCACCGGTTCCAACTACGAAGAAGTTGCAGCAAAGGTTGCAGACAAATTCAAACTCGACATTGTTGCGATCACCCTGCGGGAAAATCCCCTAGTATGGCGTAACACCTGGACAGGCATGGCTTATCAAAAAGGCAAGGTGTATAAAACTCGCACTTATGAGGTTGAAATTGTTGATAGATTGGGTGCGGGCGATTCCTTCGCTGCGGGTTTGATTCATGGGTTGCTGGGTGGCGATGTGCAGAATGCCCTGGATTGGGGCGTTGCAACCAGTGCGATCAAACATTCGATCCCAGGCGATTTTGCCTGGGTTCGCCCTGAAGAAGTCGAAGCGCTTCTTAAAGGTGGCGGTCTTCGTATCAGTAGATAACTTCACGGAGTATGCCCATGCGTTATTTAAGTGCTGAAGAATCCCGGAATGTGGATTGGCTTGCCAAAAGCCAAGGGCATATCATGGGAATTGTTCTCATGGAAAACGCAGGCAGGGGCATTGCAGAAATTCTCCTTGCAGAGAATCCAAAGGGGAAAGTTGTAATTTGCTGTGGCAGGGGAAACAATGGCGGGGATGGTTTTGTCATCGCCCGCCATTTGAATGCAGCGGGGATTGATGTTCAGGTTCTGCTGTTTGCAAATCCCAAAGAACTGATTGGTGACGCCTGCATGAATCATGCAATTATTGCTCATTCAGATATTCCCATGAAGGTTTTAACTTCCCCCAGTGTAGAAGATCTGAAAAGCATTTTTAAAGATGCAGTTTGGGTTGTGGATGCCTTGGTTGGTACGGGGCAGAAGGGGGTTTTAAGAAGCCCTTTAGATATTGTTGTTAGGCAGATCAATGAATCGGGGGTAAAAGTTCTTGCAGTGGATTTGCCCTCGGGGTTAGATGCGGATACAGGCATTGCTTCGGACTCAACAATTAAAGCGACCATCACCGCCACGATGGTTACGCCTAAGACGGGGTTTCAAAATCCTGAAGCGCAAGCCTATCTTGGAAAATTAATGGTTGTTGGAATTGGTCTTCCTAAGTGGTTGCTGCCTCTTTCTTAATGGCATTTTAGTTCTTTTGTCGCTTGGTTTTTAGGGGTTAAATCTGGGTGTATTAATGCTTTTAGGGGGATGTTTTGTTTTCGTCGGCTTGATGCAAGGTAATTTTAGGGCGCTCAAAAGAAACAATTTTATTTTTGGACAACGCTTGTCGCCTTTGTGTGTCTTCTATGATTCTGCGAATATCAAAGTGGAATTGGGCAGCTAGTTGCTCGCGGATGGTTCGGACTTCCTCGACAATTGGATCGGGGGTCATTAATAATTCTCCATTAATTCTTCTGGCGTGCATATTACCGGGCATAAAAATCCGTTTTGTTCGCAGGTTTTTTGCACTCTCTTTGATATCATTGCATTGGCAATATGCGTACAATTCCATGTCAAAAGCTATTCTATACCATGAACTGCGGCAATGGCAATGTGTGCTGCATCCCGGGCCGCTTTTTCTGGAATAATTCCCTTGTCAAGAAATGCTGATGCGAGTTGCAAAACAGATTCCGTGACATTCAGTAGCGAAAAAGGCAGAAGTAATTCTAGTCGCTTTTGTGCCGCCTTTTTATCTCCTGCCCCAGCCTCATCCGTTACGAATTGCGATGTGTAGATTTCAAATGCATCACGCCTTATACGCCACCGCTCCCTTGTAATCTGTTGATGGGCGGAAACAATCAAATCTTTACTAGGCCGAGATGTAAGGTAACTTGGAATTGTAGTTTCAAGATAGAGTCGTGGCTTCATGTTTTGGTACCTAACTATTTCGAATGAAATGCCACAACAATTGTTGGAGCAGCTAAGTAGTTTGACTCTTTGATACTAGTCATTACTTTACAATTTAATTTCTAGCATCTGTAATTTTTATTATAAGCTAAGGCCTTTTTGTATACCATGTATTAAATAAGGTTTACTTTGGTCATGCGGGTTTCCCACGAATGCTTTGCGATGGCATTACACAATAGAAATCTTTTGCTCTAGGATGAATTGTTCCTAAAATTGTAACGTAAGAAAATATAATCAACTGCAAATTAGCGGATCGGCAAGATGTTATAATGGCTGAAATTGGATCTAACAGGCCACGTGAACTTCATTGGTACCATGCAGGCCCCATGCTCTTTGGCGATCTGGGTACCAGCAGGCTATATGTTTTAGGCTTGGCGTTCTACTTTTCTCGCCATGCTTCCTTCATTCATATTTTTTGCGTCAACATCATTCTGATGTTAGTCGGTGCCTGCTATTTGATCATTTGTAGAAAATATCCTGATGGCGGTGGCGTTTATTCTTCTGCCAAGCATAGCAGCAGGGCACTTGCGGTGATTGGTGGGTTGATGCTTTGTGCGGATTATACGGTTACAGCATCGATGAGTTGCTTGGATGCTTTTCGATATTTAGGAGTCGGCGGTGAGTTGTGGGGAGTTCGCATCGATTTAATGTGTACGCTTGTTGCGATCGGGTTGATCGGTGGAATTAATTGGTTTGGGCCTCGTGGTATGGGGCGTATTGCGTTAGTGATTGCGTTGGCGACGGTGGTTTTAAGTATAATCATCGGGATTTTTTCCCTTCCTCATTTGCATCACATGAAAATAGATTTTCCTGTCCGCGAGCGTTACAGCCTAGAGGCATGGGGTGAAGCATGGATTGCATTTACCGAGGTTGTACTTGCCTTGTCTGGTATTGAGGCAATTGCCAACATGACGGGTGTCATGGTTTTAACCGTTAGGCAGACTTCTCGGCTTGCTATTTTGCCTGTGCTTTTTGAGGTGGTGGTACTTAATCTTGTTTTGACGGCTGCTATGAATGCATTGCCTGATTCCAAGCTCATTGATGTTGAGGGGCATTATCTTGGCACAGATGATATGATGAACATTCTTTCTCTTAATTATGTTGGCCCCACTTTTAGCTTGATAGGCTCGTTTGTTTTTGGGGCATTACTGTTATCGGCTGTCAATACAGCGATCATTGATCTAGTGGCTATTCAATACATGATGGGCCGTGACGGGGAAGCTCCTTCGATTCTGTGCAGGTTGAATAAACATGGTGTTCCTGGGTATGCACTTGGAGTAGCCATGGTAATTCCGTCGATAATTTTGATGGTTTTTTCTAATTTGGAAGATTTAGCAGGGCTCTATTCTGTGGGAGTGGTTTCTGCTATAACCATCAACCTTTTTTGTGCGGGTTTCACTAAACAATTTGAATTATTAGGGTGGGAAAAAGCTCTTCTTCGTGGTGTTGGATTTGTTATGGCGTGCATATTGCTTACCTTGCTTTGGAACAAACTGCCGGCCCGGGTGTTTTCCATGGCGGTGCTGAATATGGGGTTGTGTGCAAGGCTGTTCACACTTTTAGGCAGAGCAGATTTGCTGCCAACAAAGCAAAGGCAAGGGCGAGTACTCAGCGGCCTTGGATTTTTGGGTATCGGGTTTTTTACCATTTATGCGCCCGTTGGAGTTGGTGCACTTGCATTTTTCATTTCTGCTGGAATGGCAGCATTATTGATGTTGTTGGGAAATATAGTGTCTGCGAAGATACCCAAAAAAGTTGAACAGGTTCCGTTGGCAGATCTTGAAGGCGATTATGCTCCCAAAGCAACTTACCTGCTTTCTGTTTCAAAACCTTCGCCATTGATTCGAACCGTTGTAGAAGAAGCCCGAGCTAGAAATTTTGGTGTTGCGATTATTTATGTCAGGGAGCTAGCTTTTCCTTTGATGGCAATCGCTGGAAATTATAATTTGGAAGAAGATGAAGAGGCTGGGGGAATTTTTGCTCAAGCCCAAGAAGCGGCTTATCGGCTGGGGGTTCCACTAAAGTTTATTTATCGTGCAGGGGGTTCGATTTCTCTACAAATCATTAAAGCGGCCATTGATTTAAAAGTTAAATGCGTTTTCCTGCAAATTGCTAACAGATCAACAATAGCCCAGATTATTAAGGGCGATGTGGTTGCTACTATTGTGGAGCAAATGCCAATAGAAATTGAAGTTTTAATTCGTGCCTAACCGTGTTAATTGATCAGGCACAAACTATCTGATTTGCTTTGCTTTCTAGCTTTTCTTTTCTGCTTTTTCGGGCATGTTCTCGGTAGGTTCTGGTGGTTCCTTACCAAACTTTGCCCGATACTGTACCGCAAACTTTTCCCTCAAACTTGGGTCGCATATAAAGCATTGGCTCTTCGCACGAATGTGGATATCACACCAATCTTTTTTATCCTGAAAAGCCTTGGCAACCTTCGGGCTACACATGCTGCATTCGCTTTCCTTGATGCCATGCTCATCGCACCACCAGCCCGAATGCGCAATTTCATTGGCGTTTCCCTTCACTTCGGCAGTCTTGCCTTTGGTGGAAGTGGCTTCCTGACCACAACCAACAAGCATGGAAATTCCAAGTAATATCACGGTAGAAAACACAAATCGAATCATCAAACATCCTCCTAAAAAGTTACACTCTAGGTTTATCCTAAAGTGTGGAAAACGAATTACCCGACTCCTTCGTGATGGAAGAGACTTCCATCGTACGAGCTGATTTTTCAGGCCAGCGAAACACTACGAAAACCACCCTCAGCACCAAGATCGACATGACCATGGCGCTTAGAACTCCGCCTATCACTACCGTTGCCAAGGGCCTTTGCACTTCTGCCCCCATGCCCGTGCTAAATGCCATCGGTAGAAAACCGAGACTTGCAACCAATGTGGTCATCAACACTGGGCGCAATCGAGTGATGGCTGCTTCTTCAACGGCTTTTTCCAAAGAGCGCCCTTTTTGCATCAGGTGCCTTACATACGAAACCAGAATCATATCATCTAGAACTGCAACTCCGGAAAGCGCAATGAACCCGATGCCTGCAGAGATCGAAAATGGCATATCCCGAATCCATAATGCAAGTATGCCACCCACCCATGCAAAGGGAATACCAGTGAACACTCGAAGGGTATCCATCACATTGCCATAGGTTGCGTAAAGTAATGCAAATACGAGAAGCAAAGCGATGGGGACGACAAGAAAAAGCCTATTTCTGGCACGCTGTAATTGTTCGAACTGCCCACCATAAGCAAGGTGATACCGCCCCGGTGGCAGCGTAACATTCTGGTTGATGGTTGATTGTACTTCATCGACAAAAGAGCCAATATCACGGCCTCGTACATTGCAGGTGATCACAATTCGTCTTTGGCCCCATTCGCGCGTAATCGTTGAAGGGCCTTCAATGATTTTGATATCTGCAATTCTAGAAAGAGGAATTCTTTCACCCGTTGCAGCGGGTAGTTGTATTGATCCCACGGATTCGGGGCTGTTTCGCCAAGAGTCGGGTAATCGAATTGCTAAGGGAAAGCGGAATTGCCCATCCACGATTTCGCCTAAAGGCTTAGAGCCTATAGATTCCACCAGATCAAGCACTGCCCTTGCAGGGATGCCATATCGGGCGATTTGATCCTGCTTCACCTTTACCTGCATGACAGGTTGGCCGGTCACTTGTTCAACATTGAGGTCTGCAACTCCGGGAATAGTCTGCATGACTTTTTGAATTTCGAGAGCCTTCTCTTTAAGGACCATGAGATCATCGCCAAATAATTTGACTGCTAGATCAGAACGGGTGCCTGCAAGCATCTCATTAATTCGCATTTCAATGGGTTGAGAAAAGGCAAACTTCAATCCCGGGATTGATCGCAATTCCCGATCAATCAAAACAGTGAGGGCTTCCTGGGTTGTGGCTTTGCTCCATTGATTTCTGGGTTTGAGGCTGATGAAAATATCCGTGAGTTCAACGCCCATGGGGTCGGTTGCAACTTCTGCGGTTCCTGCTCTACTCCACACATGCCTGATTTCATCGGGGAATGCTTTTAAAAGTACTTTTTCTACCATGGTGTTGGTTGCAACCGATTCTTCGAGGCTGGTGCCTGCGAGTCGTACGGTTCCCAATGCAATCGCGCCTTCGGAAAGTCTGGGGATAAACTCTGCCCCTAGATTTGGTGCAACCATGCCGAAGGAGAATGCAATCACCACAAATGCAAAAGCCAGCACTGCGGTTTTATGCCTCATCGTTGCTTTTAAAACCGGTACATAAATCAATTTGATTAATCGTAGAATAAAAGGTTCATGATCTGGCAATCTGCGGGGCAACATTAGACTGGCCAACGCTGGCATCAGGGTCAGTGATAATACCATCGATCCCAATAATGCAAAAATTACTGTGAGGGCCATGGGGCGAAATAATTTCCCCTCGATGCCTTCAAGAGTCAAAATTGGAAGGTAGACAATTAATATTATCAGTTCTCCAAACAGCGTTGGTCTGCGCACTTCGAGTGCTGCCTTACGGATGATTTCTTCCTTGCTTTCTTTCGTGTTGTTTTCGGAAAGATGCCTAACGCAGTTTTCGATCATCACCACTGAAGAATCAACCACCATGCCGAAGTCGATAGCACCAAGGGAAAGTAAACTAGCAGCAATGCCAAAGTGCAGCATGCCTGAAAAAGCAAATAACATAGAAAGAGGAATGGCCATTGCAACAATAAAGGCAGCCCGCAGGTTTCCAAGAAACATAAACAAGATTGCGATTACCAGCAAACCGCCTTCAAACAGGTTAGAGCGAACCGTATCAATTACAAAATCCACCAACTCGGTGCGATCATAAACGGTTTCAACTTTAACATTGCCGGGCAGGCGCTCTTTGATTTTCTCTAGTTGGTTTTTCATTCCCCAGGTAACTTCATGCGAGTTTTCTCCCATGGTCATGAACCCCAACCCCAACACAACTTCGCCCATGCCATCTGCGGTAACCGCGCCCCGTCTTACTTCATGGCCGATGGTAACATCTGCAATATCTTTAAGCAGAATTGGAATACCATCGTTGACAGCGAGTTGAATATTGCTGATTTGTTGAAGTGATGTAGTGCGGCCTAGACCTTGAACTAATAACATGGAACTGCCCTGATCGATGACGCCCCCGCCTACATTCTGGTTGTTTTCGCGAATGGAAAGAGAGACTTGATCAAAGGTAAGACCGAACTTAGCAAGCCTTTGTGGATCAACCCGAACTTGGAATTGTTTTTCGAACCCGCCCCAAGAGTTAACTTCTGCGACGCCCTTAAGGGTGCGCATCTGGGGCCTGATCACCCAATCATGGATAGTGCGAAGCTGGGTGATGTCATCGCCTTTGCCTGTCACAATATAATGAAAGACTTCGCCTAAACCGGTAGAGACCGGGCCCATTTTTGGTTTTTCCAGCCCTGGCGGAAGCTGGACTGTTCCCAATCTTTCATTGATGATCTGCCTTGCAAAATAAATATCCGTGCCATCTTCAAAAATTACCACTACTTGCGAAAGCCCGAATTTTGAGATCGAGCGCAACTGGCTGATGCGAGGCAAACCGCCTAATTTTTGTTCGATGGGGAAAGTGATTTGCTGTTCGATTTCCTCTGGGCCAAGGGCAGGGGCTACCGTATTGATTTGAACCTGAACTGGTGTGGTATCGGGAAACGCATCAATATCTAAATGGTTGAGGGCGAGTATCCCAGATGCAATAAGCACAAAGGTGGATGCGATTACCATCCAGCGATACTTTAACGAAGTTTCAATAATCCAATTCAGCATGCGAACCCCAGTTATTTCTTGCTATGGCAGGCGCAACCTTCGCCTAAACTACCTTTGAGAAGTTCAGATAATAAAAGCCCACTGCCTTGTTTCACGACAAGTTCGCCTGGTAGAAGGCCTGCAAGGATCTCTACTTGGTTTTCATCTTGAATGCCGATGCGAACTTTGCGAACAGAAAAGAATTTGGGTGCATCAGGTTTTAGAAAGTTTGTATCCCTTACAAAAACAATATTGCAGCAACCTTCCCAGTGAACTGCTTCCTTGGGTACGCAGAGTGCTTGTGGTTCTTCGCGCAGAATAATTTTCCCCGTACCAAAAGTATTGGCCCGCATTTTTCCTCCTTCATCAATCAAATTGGCCCGTGCCTTTACTGTCCGGGTTTTAAGATCTGCTTGCGTACTTACCCACGAAAGATTGCACACAATATCTTTGATGCTTTGATTTTCTTGAAATAAAACTTTCTGCCCTAGATTCAGGAAGCGGGCATCTTCACTTTTTACATCCAGTGTCATCCATTTGTGTTCGTTATCAACCACCTCGAATAAAATCTTGCTTGCATCTACAACTTCTCCTGCAACCACTTCTCTCGAAACGATGATGCCATCAATCGGGGAAACCAAGGGTAGAAGATTTCGAGTGGTTTTTGCAGGGTCTAGTTTGCTGGCTATATCAGCGGGAATTCCAAGAAAATGGAGTTTGCTTTCCAATATGTCGGTTGTGATTCCCTGCATGTTAATGTTATCCATGGGCAATCCTAAATTAACCAAAGTCTGCCTTGCTGTATTCAGCTTGATGGTGGATTCCCTTAAAGATGATTCGGCTTCCTCCAAGGTTGCGAATGGGGTTGCCTGCCCTGCAGCCCGAAGTCTTCCAAGAGTAAGGGTGCGTAATTGACTTAACGCTACCATTTGCAGCAAATCGGATTTTGCCTTGCCTACTTCCATGGAGTCTACCAGTGCCAGCATTTCACCTGCTTTTACTTTTTCACCTAAATGCCGCATGACTCGCCATACTGTTCCCGAAGATCGTACAGCAAGATGTGCGACTTTGGTTTGATCAAAAATAATTTCCGCAGGGGCGGATAGGAATTCCGTCATTGACGCCGTCCAAGCTGCTTCTACTGTAACTCCTGCTTTTTCAACTTCCTCCAAGCTTGCGAATTGAATGCGTCTTTGATGCGATTTGCAGATGGGGTTGTTTGTGCTTCGTTCTTTGGAACTCAAACCAAGTTCTGCCCTTTGTGTTATTTTTTCCAAGTCTTTAACTGGAACGGAAGTGGTTTCTGGATGGCATAGTGGGCATTCTGGCACCCCATGCTTGGCGCACCACCCATATTCTTTTGCTTTAGGAACAAGCTTAGGGTCGCATTCAATGCAAGCAGATTCCTGAACATGATGCAGATCACACCAATCCTCTTTTTCAGAGGTCTGGCCCCATAACGCTGAAAACTTTGAAACTTTCCAGCCGATCCGGTGCCCACCATAAGCAAGCGTGCCCAGCGATAGCAGTACCAGAACAAGAACAGCTTTTTCTATGAAAGGATGCCTTGCGGCGGTTGTTTCGTTTTTATTGTGATCCACCAGTTCAGACATGGAAGATTCCTTGGAAAAAGTATTATGGGAATAAATTTGCGACATGATTATTCAGGCTTCCCCACTACGGGGATAATCAAGACTGAACTAAAGATATTAAAGATAAGTTAAATTAAAATCGATTGGAGGCGGAGGTACAGTGGGACCGAGGGCAGACTGTTTCTCTGGTTGGGGAATGGCCCCCTTTGTTCCGAAAGAACTTGGGGAATTGTACTGGATTCGTGAAATACAAGCTCTCCATCCGTTTCGCAATTTTCGAGCTTTTTAGTTCCAACATAATCTGAAACCGCACTGGTTTGCTCGAATGGGCAGGAATGAGATGATTGATTTTTCTCTGATCGGCACGGGGGAGAATCTTTTTCATCATGGCATGGGCACGATTCTTCATCCATGCAAATAGGTTCATTTTGATGTGATGATGTGTTGTTAAAGCACGGTAATATGCTGCAAAGGCATAAGTTGGCAGGCGCCAGCTGTGCCAAGCCTATTGAAAACAAAAATAATGGGATCAATATGAACTTCATTAATAATTTTATAAATTAAATCAAGAATTAAGTCAATTACACCAAGGTAATACCGCGTGCGACCTCCCTAGTGTTCAAGGTGTTATAATACTTTGGGTCAAATTGTTTGGGCACTTTTTACAGTACCAGCTACAAAGTTGATTTCTAATGCAAAATAGTTTGAAAACTGGCACCGATGACCTGTATTCAGGTAATAAAAAGGGAAACATGATTGGCCTCCTTGCCATGGTCGTTCTGATCGGCATGGGCGAACATATGGCTGAGCGGTTTCTTCCGCTTTACCTTCAAGAGCTTACCCAGGCTTCTACTGCAATTCTGGCAATCGGTTTGCTTGCAGCGATGGATGATCTTCTTTCTGCACTGTATTCCTTCCCCGGTGGTTATTTAAGCGATCGCCTTGGCACCAAGCGTGCCCTGTTATTCTTTAACATTCTTTCCATGCTGGGTTACCTCTGCGTAATTTTTATCGAAACATGGTGGGCGGTACTGGTTGGTGCCATGTTTTTTATATCGTGGTCCGCCATTTCACTGCCCGCAACCATGGATTTACTTTCAAATATCGTTCCGAAGAACAGACGAACGCTGGGCGTTTCGATTCTAGCATTGGTCAGGCGGGTGCCCAAGATCCTTGGCCCGATTGTTGGTGGCATCTGCATAGCAACCTGGGGTGTGGAAGCTGGCGTTCGGGCTGCATTTGTACTTGCTTTGGTTCTTGCATTGCTTGCATCCATCTTGCAGCAGGTGATGATTACCGATGATTCCAAACACCAAAAAGTTGCAGAAGCAAGCCCCATCAAACTTTGGCATCAAATGCCTTTCACGCTCAGAAATCTTCTTCTTTCAGATATCCTCATTCGCTTCTGCGAACGAATTCCAGATGCATTTGTTGTAATTTGGGCCACGCGGTTCATTGCCCAACCAGTTTCAGAACTAACCTTTGGTTTCCTTTCTGCTATTGAATCCATTACCGCAATAATGATTTATTTTCCAGTGGCGTATTTTGCAGATCGTTTTGGTAAGAAGCGCTTTGTTCTGATCACCTTTTTGTTTTTTACCTGTTTCCCTCTTGTGCTTTTATATTCGCATTCGTTTGATCTTTTGTTGGTTGCCTTTGTAGTTCGTGGGTTGAAAGAATTTGGCGAACCCTCTCGCAAAGCCTTGATCATGGATCTGGCTCCAGATGGGCGCAAAGCCGCCATGTTTGGTTTGTATTATCTCATTCGCGATGTGTTAGTTGCATTTGCTGCGTTTGGTGGTGCACTCTTATGGCAACATTCCCCCGAACTAAACCTCAAGGTTGCATTTGTGTTCGGCGTACTAGGTAGTATTTGGTTTGCCCGCTATGGTAGCAATGAATCAATCGAAGTTGAAAAAGCGATTTAAGCTTCTCTTTCAATCGCAGTGATTCTTCCACGGAAGGAAGAATAAGAAGAAGCATTTGCCAAGGATTAACACGGAATTACACGGAAATAAGAACAAGCAAAAGCAGGTTGAACAAAAGGGGTCAGGTCTGAATGCCATTAACTTAAGGTATAAGTATTAATTATGGGAAGGGTTTAGGGAAAATCGATCTTGGACTATTCATGAGA
>Ga0208482_1000083_pt1 | contig 30683 bp, 16 predicted proteins | sample LakMenEpi26Sep10_FD_150737 | JGI IMG/M metagenome (GOLD analysis project Ga0208482, IMG submission 150737) | Freshwater microbial communities from Lake Mendota, WI - 26SEP2010 deep hole epilimnion (SPAdes) | ecosystem: Environmental > Aquatic > Freshwater > Lake > Epilimnion/Euphotic zone ... | reverse complement strand
CATTGGTGGTGCTGCTTTTGCCGGTTGCGGTATTACAAGCATAACCCTGCCAGCTTCCGTTTCTACAATAGGGGATAATGCGTTTTTGGATTGCAGAAGTCTGGTTACCATAAGTTTTCAAGGCAATGCCCCTTCGATTTCTTTAAATAGTTTTACCAGCGCGGGTGCAACTCGAACTATTTATTACATTGCTACAAGCTCCGGTTGGTCAAATCTTTTTGGGGGTGTTCCGACTATTTGTGCTACCAGCACTAACAAATTAGCTGTTATAAATAACTCCTTGGGTGCGGGTGATTCTAGTTCTATTACCATTTTCGACCCTAGTACCGGTCTACCCATTGGCGTGGTTGTTCCCTTTCCAGGATATATCGGTGAAATCCGCATTACCTCTGGCGATATTGATGGAGATAGTGTTCTCGATCTTGTCGCAGGAGCTGGGGCGGGTGGTGGCCCCGCTGTGGTGGTGATAAATTCTGTGACTGGGGTGGTTTCCCAATCCTTCTTTGCTTTTGATCCAAACTTTCGTGGGGGCGTTTTCGTTGCGGTTCGCGATATCAATGGCGACAATATTCTTGATATCATTGTGGGCGCAGGTGCAGGCGGTGGTCCCGAAGTGCGCATCTTTGATGGTAGGACTAATTCTGTTCTTAGAGCTTTCTTTGCGTATGACGTAGGTTTCCGCGGCGGTGTTAGTGTTGCTACCATCGACTTCAACCATGATGGAATCTTGGATTTAGTTACTGGCGCAGGCGCAGGCGGGGCTCCTCATGTAAAAGTATTTGATGGCGCAACGGGAGATATTATTAGCCAGTGGTATGCCTACTCACTTGATTTTCTTGGTGGGGTATTTGTTGCAGCAGGCGATATAGGAAATGATGGCAGAATTGAAGTTATCACTGGGCCGGGTTTCGGAAGCCCGCCTTTAGTAAGAGTCTGGGATCCTTTGACAGCAACCATGCTTGCACAATTTTATGCCTATGCTGAAGAATTCGATGGCGGTGTTCGCGTTGGCGTAAGCGATGGCAACTTCGATGGCATTCTTGATCTTATCACTGGTGCGGGTGAAGGTGGTGGCCCTGAAGTCAAAGGCTTTAGTTTTCCTGAATTAGATTTACTGTTCTCATTCTTCAGTGGCGAAGAAACCAACACAACAGGCGTATTTGTAACCTAACAGCACCAAGATTTTCTAAACATACCCTTGTACTTTCAGCTTACTTTGCTTGATTATTGCATCTCCCACGGGTAATTTAAAGTAATATCACGCCGGTTAAAGTTTTGAATGGTCGGGAGTATTGCATGAATCTTGGTTGCTTCCTTCTATTGCTAAACCTCGCCCCCTTTGAAATCAACTTCAAAGAACGAGTTGCGCCGATCTTGGTGAAGAATTGCATTGAATGCCATAACTCTTCCGTTACCAAAGGAAACCTCAACCTCGAAACGCTTGCATCCACTCTTAAAGGAGGGGATGAAGGCAAGGCAATAGTTTTGGGCAAAGCGGAGGAATCGCAACTCTATTTAAAAATCATCGAGGGAGAGAATAAAAAGAAGCCCGAGATGCCCCGGAAGAAACCCGCCCTGGCAAAAGCTGATGTAGAGAAGATAAAAGCTTGGATCGAACAGGGCGCAGCATGGCCCAAGGAAATCGTACTGAAGGAAAAAGCCAAGGCGGATGGATCCTTCTGGTCGTTTAAGCCCATCGCTAAAGTTACTCCTTCTGTTATCAGCGATGCACCTGATGCTTGGAAGATCAATCCCATTGATGCCTTTGTATTTTCGAAGCTGAAGGAAAAAGGAATCAAACCATCTCCAGTAGCTGATAAGCGAACATTAATTCGCAGGGTCACCTTGGATTTGATTGGCTTGCCTCCCACTTCTAGCGAGGTTACAGATTTTCTGAATGATGGAAACCCTGATGCTTATAAAAGAGTGGTGGATAGGTTGCTTGCATCACCAAGGTATGGTGAGCGCTGGGCACGGCATTGGTTGGATGTTGCACGCTTCAGCGAAAGCGATGGTTTTGAAGAAGACATGCAAAGGCCACTGGCATACACATTCCGAGATTATGTAATCAAGTCATTGAACCAGGATAAGCCTTATGATGAGTTTGTGCGCGAGCAAATCGCAGGTGATGTTCTAGCTGTTCAAACCGGGGATAGTATTGCAGCGACGGGATTTTTGGTTGCGGGGCCTTGGGATTCGGTGCAACGGGTTACCCCAAGCAAGCTGGGAAGATTGCAATCGCGTGAAGAACAGCTCGAGGAAATAGTTTCAGGCGTTAGTCAGGCGTTTCTGGGTCTGACGGTTCAGTGTGCCCGTTGTCATGACCATAAGTTTGATCCGATTTCGCAGGAAGATTATTACCGAGTGAAGGCGGTATTTGAGGGTGTGGATCATTCGTTGAAAATAAGAGCCCACGGGTTGCGAAGATTGATGGGAGCAAAGGAAGAGTCTGCCTGGTTGGAAAAGACGGCGCCATTGCGCAAAGAAATAGCAGGGTTGGAAGCTAGAGATTTGGAACTACAAAAGCAATTGAAGGAAAAGCAAAAAGAAGCTGAAGCATTGGCATTGTTGATGAAGGAAAAAGATCAGGTGAAGTCTGGGCTGGAAAAGTTACGCCAGCAGTTGGCGCAGGATTTTCCTGTGCAGATGGGATTTGTAGGCGACCGTGAGCAACCCAAGCCCACGGTTTTATTTAACCGAGGCGATATCAAGGAGCCCAAAAACGAAGTCTCACCCGGCGGGCTTCAATCCATCAATCTCTCACAAGTTGATTTCCCCAAGGATCTCAATCTGCCCGAGGCACAACGCAGAATCTTATTCGCTCAATGGCTCACCCACCCAGAAAATCCTTTTACTTTCAGGGTAATGGTCAATCGCCTTTGGCAGGGGCATTTTGGTATTGGCATTGTGGATACCCCGAGCGATTTTGGTTTCAATGGGGGTAGGCCCACGCACCCAGAGCTTCTTGATTTTCTTGCCTTCGAATTTAAGCAGCAACAGTACAGCATCAAAGCAATGCATCGGCTGATTGTTACCAGTGCGACCTATGCTCAGGCATGTATACCGAACATCAATACTAGGGAGGAATATAAAAAGGCTGTAATGGTTGATGCGGACAATCGTTTGTTTTGGCGCTTTCCCTCGCTGCGTCTCGAGGGCGAGGTGGTGCGTGATGCCATGCTTGCAATGGGTGGAAATCTTAACTCTGAAATGAACGGCCCAAGCTTCAAACCTTATACGGTAACTCAGCTCAACACTTATTTTTATCATTTGTTTGACAAGGATGAGAACATTTACAACAGGCGGACTATCTACCGTATGCAGGTGATCACAGGGCGAAGTCCGCTTCTCGATGCACTCGATTGCCCTTCCCCCTCGATTACCCAGCCCCGAAGAAGCCCCACTTCAACTCCCCTTCAGGCTCTTGCACTGATGAATGATTCATTCGTGGTTAGGCAGTCGATGAAGCTTGCAACTAGGCTTAAGGAACAACAACCTGAATTGCAAAAGCAAATCGAACTAGCCTTTGAATTCTCTTACTCCCGAAAGCCAAATGCAGAGGAGTTGCAGGCGGGTCTGAATGTTGCAAAAGAGCATGGATTGGAAACTCTCTGTTGGGCCATTTATAACTCCAGTGAATTCCTTTACAATCATTAGGATGAAGATGCACCCTCATAACACTGAACTACAAAATAGCTGGCTCAATAGGCGAAGCTTCTTTGATCATGCGGGAACGGGTTTGGGCTCGATCGCACTTGCATGGTTGTTGCAAAGGGAATCCCTTCTCGCAGCGCCCGCTACGAATGGATTGCACCTTCCTGCAAAGGCAAAGCGCATCATTCATATATTTTCGCCAGGCGGTGTTAGTCAGGTGGATACCTTCGATTACAAGCCCGAGCTTGAAAAACTCGATGGCACAAAACTTACCTCCAAGGGAGAACTCGATACCTTCTTCGCATCCCCGGGGTTACTTCGTAAAAGCGTATTCCCTTTCAAGCAGCATGGGAAATCGGGGGCATGGGTCAGCGGGTTGTTTCCTCACCTTTCCACTTGTGTAGATGATATGGCATTCATTCATTCGATGGTTGCAAAGAGCCCTTCCCATTCGCCCGCCTGCTTTCAGATGAACACCGGCTTCACCCTTGCGGGTTTCCCTAGCATGGGAGGTTGGATTTCTTACGGCCTCGGGAATCTCAGCGATAACCTCCCATCGTTTGTTGTGCTTCCCGACCCGCGTGGTTTGGTTAATGGTGGCACCGCAAATTGGTCCAATGGTTTTCTCCCCGCCCAACATCAGGGCACCATGATGAACGGCAGTTCGAATAACCCTATCGCCAACCTTCACAGCCTTGAAAATGTCAGCACTTCTGCAAGGATTGCTGGATTGAAATTTATTCAAAGTGCCAACAACTCTTATGCTAATGCAGACCCATTTGATTCATCTCTTGCAGCAAGATTAAAATCCTACGAACTTGCAGGTAGGATGCAGACCAGCATTCCCGAAGCGGTAAATTTTCAGAACGAACCAGAACACATCCGCAAACTTTATGGCATCGATGATCCGGTGATAGGTGCATCCGCTCGCAACTTTCTTCTTGCTCGAAGGCTTTCAGAACGAGGAGTGCGCTTTGTGCAGTTATATAATGGCGGGGCACTTGGTTCACCTAGAATCAACTGGGATGGCCATGAAGATGTTAAGGATAACCATCAAAAACAAGGGTTGCTTCTAGATCAGCCATGCGCTGCGTTGCTGAAGGATTTAAAACAGAGGGGAATGTTGGAAGATACCTTGGTGGTTTGGTCAACCGAGTTTGGCCGCACGCCTTTTACGCAGGGCAACCGAGGCCCTCAATCTTTGGGAAGAGATCATCACCAGCATACCTTCACATGCTGGCTTGCGGGTGCAGGGGTCAAGGCTGGTTCTAAGTATGGCGCCTCGGATGAAATAGGCTACAAGGTTGCAAATGATCCTGTATCCATTTATGACTTCCACGCCACCATCCTTCATCTGATGGGCATTAACCACGAAAAACTTTCTTATTATCATAATGGCATCGCGCGCAGGCTTACCGATGTTCATGGCCATGTTGCAAAGGGTTTACTCGCTTGAAATTTATCATCATCCGATTTTCTGTAATACTAATGCTTGCATCAATGCTTTGCACTTTGGGTTATGGTCAGGTTAAATCCCCAAAGGATATTTTTTTTCACGAACAAGTTGCGCCGATCTTGGTGAAGAATTGCATCGAATGCCATAACTCTTCCGTTACCAAAGGAAACCTTAACCTTGAAACTCTTGCATCCACTCTTAAAGGAGGGGATGAAGGCAAGGCGATAGTTTTGGGTAAACCAGAGGAATCACAACTCTATTTAAAAATCATCGAGGGAGAGAATAAAAAGAAGCCCGAGATGCCCCGGAAGAAACCCGCACTCGCCAAAGCTGATGTAGAGAAAATAAAGGCTTGGATCGAACAGGGCGCAGCATGGCCCAAGGAAATCGTACTGAAAGAAAAAGCCAAGGCGGATGGATCGTTCTGGTCGTTTAAGCCCATCGCCAAGATAACGCCACCTGTTATCAAGGATGCCCCCGATGCTTGGAAGATCAATCCGATTGATGCTTTTGTTAATTCAAAGCTGAAGGAAAAAGAATTAAAGCCCAGCGCACCTGCCCAGCCTCGCGATTTCATCCGCAGGGCGACTTACGACTTGATTGGCTTGCCCCCCACACTCGCAGAAACAGAAGCTTTTGTCGTGGCCTACAAAGCAAATTCACAACAAGCAATCAACGATCTGGTGGATCGGCTGCTTGCCTCGCCTAGGTATGGTGAGCATTGGGGTAGGCATTGGCTTGATGTGATCCGATTTGGTGAAAGCAGGGGTTACGAGCGTAACGAGATCATCACCAATCTCTGGCCCTTCCGTGATTACATCATCAAGTCTATCAACGACGATAAGCCCTTTGATGTTTTCATCAGGGAGCATCTTGCAGGCGATGTGATTGGTAAGGGCAAACCTGAATTAGATATAGCTTCTGCTTTTCTGGTTGCGGGGCCATACGATGATGTGGGAAATCAAGATGCGATGGCTGCAGCGCAAATTCGCTCGGATCAAATGGATGAAATGATCCGTGCCACCAGCGAAGCTTTTCTTGGCCTTACCATGGGGTGTGCCCGTTGCCATGATCATAAGTTTGATCCTCTTTCTGCCAAGGATTATTACTCGATGTTTTCCTCCTTTGCAGGTGTGGTGCATGGCCCACGCGAAGTGGCGAGCCCAGAACAAAGAGCAGCAAGAGCCGAGCAAGTCAAAGGGTTTGATGCCAAAAAAATAGTACTCGATGCGAAGCTGAAAAAGCATAACGAAGAGTTGATCACAAGATCCAAAAAACTCGAACCCGAACTCGCAAAAGATTGGAAACGACCAAAAGCCAGCAGATATACCACCGAAGAATCGTTCGATCCTATCGAGGCAAAATTCCTGAAACTTACCGTGGAAAGCAGCGATTCACTAGATCTAAAGTCACCTTCTTTTCGCATTGATGAACTCGAAGTCTTCTCAATAGAACATTCGCAAAGGAATGTCGCACTTGCATCCAATGGCTGCAAAGCAGAGGGCGAATCAAGGCAAGCCAAAGATTTCTCAGGCGCTTATGGTGCATTCCTCGTGAACGATGGTAAGTTTGGAGAACGATGGATTGCAGGGGGTACAACCCTTTTGCTCTCATTCGCAAAGACCGAGAAAATCAACCGCATAGTTTTCTCCAGCGATCGCAACAAAGCACTTCCCATCGATTCACCCCTTACACCATTTGTGGGTGAATATGTTTTTGAAACTTCACTCGATAATAAAACTTGGACAACAGTTGCAAGCTCGAAAGATCGTATTCCCGCTACTGCTGCCCTGAAGGAAGCCCGGCTTCTGCAGAAGGTGAATACTGAAAAAGATCGCATGGAAGTTGCAGAGATCAATAAACAACTTGCAGAGGTGAATGCCCAGATCGCCAAGATTCCACCCCTGCCAGTTTGGTGGGTAGGCAATCGAAGGCCAGCGCCCGGCCCATTCAACATTTATCTGGGTGGAAGCCCACAGCGAAAAGGTGAAGCTGTAATTCCTGCGGGCCTTTCAATACTTGCAAACAACCCTTCGCATTACAGTGTTGATGTTGCAAAACCCGAAGGCGAACGCAGGTTGGCAATGGCCAATTGGATTACCGCAAACGATAACCCTCTCGCCCCCCGTGTGCTTGCCAATAGAATCTGGCATTATCATTTCGGCACAGGCATTGTTGATACTCCGAGTGACTTTGGTTTCATGGGAGGCAGGCCTACCCACCCCGAACTTCTTGATTGGCTTGCGACAAAACTTATGAGCGAAGGTTGGCGTTTGAAACCACTCCACAAACTTCTCATGACTTCCCAAACCTATCAGCAATCCTCAGCTTTCAAACCCGATGCTGCCCGAATTGATGGCGACGCCCGATACCTTTGGCGCTTCCCGCCTCGTAGGCTTCAAGCAGAAGAAATCCGCGATACCATCCTTAGCGTTGCGGGCAAACTAGATCTTAAAATGGGTGGGCCAGGCTTTCGACTTTATGAATATCAGCAAGATAATGTTGCGACTTATGTCCCGCTTGATGTGCATGGGCCCGATACTTACCGCAGGGCTATTTATCACCATAACGCCCGTGCAGCTCGGGTTGATATCCTTGCAGATTTCGATATTCCCGACCCTGCCTTTGCCGAACCGCGCAGGGCTTCCACCACCACTCCACTTCAAGCCCTTACTCTCATGAACCATCGCTTTGCTTTCGACATGGCAAACTTCTTTAATCAAAGGGTTGTTGCAGAATCAAACTCAACCGATCCTGCAACCCAAATTAAAGTTGCATTCAATCTCGCACTGGGAAGAAATCCTTCTGAAGAAGAACTCGCTCGTGCAATAGCACTTACAAAAACCCATGGCCTTCGTGCCTGTTGCAGGGCACTGTTGAACTCCAACGAAATGATCAACCTGAGATGAACATGAACAAAACATACTCAAAGGACTTTTCCGAACTTAACAGGCGTGGCTTGTTTCATAGCGTCTTCACCGGCCTTGCAGGCATCGGCCTTGGTTCACTTCTGCAAAATGATTCCCTTGCAAAAGAAGCCTCATGGGAACCGGGTAGAGGTATTACTCATTTTCCTCCCAAGGCAAAACGAGTGCTGCAAATCTTCTGCCCAGGCGCTGCTTCGCACATCGACCTTTGGGATTACAAACCCGAACTTTTCAAGCAATCAGGCAAGCCACTTCCAGGCGCAGAAAACTTCTCTTCCTTCCAAGGCAAGAACGGCAACCTGATGGCCCCGCCCTGGGAGTTCGTGCATGCAGGAAAGTCTGGCAAGCGCATCACGAGTCTTCTACCCAACATGGCTCGCCATGTGGATGACATCGCCTTCATTCATTCCATGCAATCGAAAACCAATACGCATGGCCCCGGATGCGTTTTCATGAACACAGGCCATGTTACTGAAGGTTTCCCCAGTGCGGGTGCATGGACTAGCTTCGCTTTGGGTAGTGCCAATGACAATCTACCCACCTTTGTTGCGCTTCCCGATGTTCGGGGCGAACCGCCCAATGGCAAAGCAAATTGGAGCAACGGTTTTCTTCCTGCAAGGCACCAAGCGGTGATGCTCGCTTCGCACATGAACATCCGCAATCTTAAACTTCCTTCAGAGATTTCTGCGGATGAGGAAAAAGGCTCGCGCGATTTCTTGGGTTTCTTGAACAACGCAGATGCAGAGCGAAACCCGGGCGATACCAGCCTTAATGCCCGGATCGCAGCCTATCAACTTGCTGCAAAGATGCAGTTAAGCGCACCCGAGGTTTCCGATCTTTCCAAGGAAACAAAAACCACGCTCGCTTCCTATGGCGCAGATAGCATCAATAATTTGAAGGCTTCCTATGCGCGCAATTGCATACTTGCCCGCAGGCTTCTTGAACGCGATGTGCGCTATGTGAATCTTTATTGCGCATCCCGTGCAAGTGGCGTGGATGGTTTGCTTAACTGGGATGCCCACCGTACCTTGAAGTCTGATTACGAAAGGCATTGCCCGGTGTTTGATCAACCCACCGCAGCGCTTTTAGATGATCTTAAGCAACGAGGTTTATTAGAAGATACTCTGGTGTTATGGACCACCGAGTTTGGCAGAATGCCCACGCACCAGCAGAACACCACGGGTAGGGATCATAACCCGGATGCGTTTACTGTCTGGATGATGGGCGCTGGGGTGAAGGGTGGAATCAGTTATGGAGCGACCGATGAGTTTGGTAGAAAATCGGTTGAGAAAGTAACCAATGTGTGGGAGTTCTATTCAACGGTGCTTCATATTCTGGGGTTCGATTTTGATCGTTTGAGTTTTTACCACAATGGCCTAGATCGAAAAATCTCTGATGTGCATGGCAAAGTAATCACCGATCTCTTGGTATGAACATGATAAAGGTTGTTTTAAATTCGAATAATTAATTGCCTGCTACTTATGATAAAAGATGGTAATATAAAAATGACATTTATTCAAAAAATTGAGATGAACTTACATGCCCAGAAAAATCCGAGAATTAATTAAGGATTTAAAACGAGCAGGTTTTATCGACAGAGGTGGTAAAGGAAGTCATCGAAATTTTATTCACCCTAATTTGCTAAAACCTATCACCATTTCTGGCAAATTAGGCGACGATGTGCTTCTTTATCAGGAAAAATCGATCAAGCAGGCAATCAAGGAGGCTCAGTTATGAAACCCGGGGATAAATACATCAAGCTTGTGGAATGGTCGGCGGAAGATGCTTGTTTTGTTGGAAGTTGTCCGGAGTTATTTTATGGCGGTTGCCATGGGCCTGATGCCCGAATTGTATTTGATCAACTATGCAATCTCGTGGATGAAACCATTAATCAATATTTGGAAGACGGGAAAAATCTCCCCCAGCCGATGATTGCATCGCAACTAGTAAGTACTCTACAAGATCGGTAAATTCTTTGGAAGAATGCTGCTTTAATCTGACTTATTAAATGCTGTAACTTTGTTAAAAAGAAGCCCGAGGGGAATAACTCCCACGGGCTTCTTGAGGTTTAAATACCAAAGACGTTTACTTTTTACTGCCAACTACCACGCCATTGGTATTGGTGCTATCTCCATTATAGAACGAGAATAACAGATCAAGGGTAGGGTAATCAAAAGCATTCACTTGCGGGCCGCCACCAGGGCCAGCACCGGTGATGATGTCGAGCGTGCCATTGCCATCGCCATCGTTAATACCCACACTAATTCCGCCCTTAAAGGCATCTGCATAAGCAAGGAACTGGGTTATAAAAGCACCAGTGTTGGCGTTAAAGACTTTTACCAAAGGTGAGCCACCTGACCCTGCGCCGGTGACTACTTCAAACACTCCGTCATTTCCCAAATCGCCCACTGCAACAGTAACCCCACCAGAGAAACTTGATTCATAAGCGTACCATTGGCTGATAACTACAAGGGTTGCGCCATCAAATACGCGAACTTCAGGGCCACCACCTGCGCCAGCCGCTACTACAATATCCATGGAACCATCTTGGTTGATATCCCCAGCACCAACATTGACACCCCCTCGAAAGCTTGAATCAAACGCAAAGAAAGACTTGATGAGGGAGAAATTGGAACCATCGAAGATGTTAACTTGTGGGCCACCGCCAGCGCCTGCGCCTGCCACTAAGTCTAGCACTCCATCGTTGTTGAAATCAGCGAGGGCTATAGTCACGCCACCAGAGAAGGCTGGATCGTAGGCGAAAAACGATTTGGTCACTTCACCAGTTTGGGTATTAACGATGGCGATTGCAGGGCCGCCACCAGGGCCTGCTGCAGCAACGGTATAAGCTAAGCCATTGTTGCTAAAGCTTCCAGTTGCGGTGTTAATAACGCCTGTGAAACCAGGGAAGGGGTTAACAAAACCCAGATTTGCTGCAGTGCTGGAGTTATAAAGGGTAACTCTTGATTCGCCTGAAGTAGGCGTGGTTGCTGCGAGCAATGGTGCAGGATTAGGAACAATTCTTACTTTGCCGATGTTGTTAAGAGCTAATTCGGTAAACCACATATCGCCATCATCGCCAAGAACGATGCGATGAAATACAGTGCCTTCACTTTCAACTTGATAGCGGGTTACTAGGACCGATGAAATATCACCATTGGGTGCATCTAGAATGGTGTTCCCCATTCTTACAATGTAATCTGGTCCGGTGGGGGGAAGATTATTCTGATTGACATAACTTTGAGTCCAAAGGTTTCCTTGAGCGTCAAAAGCAAAACCTGCAAGGATGGAGTTCGGTTGTGATTTAGGAACAGGGAATTCTTCAATCACACCGCTGTAACTGATTTTTCCAATATTATTTCCTGCTTCTTCAGTGAACCAAAGATAAGGATCTCCTGGTGGCCCAACTTTAATAGCAATCGGTCTGCTGTTGGAGGTCGGAATTGCAAACTCAGTTACTGTTCCAGTAGGAGTAACCCGGAAAATATTATTCCCTGTTAGTTCTGTTCCCCAGATGTTGCCATCGGTTCCCAACTCAAGATAAATTGGCGTAGCAGCTACAGTGGGTAAGTTATAATGCGTTACAGTTGAAGCAGAAGTGATGGCCCCATTAACAGGGTTGATTTTACCTACGGTGCTTGTGTTTTTGCCTGTGAACCAAATGGTTACACCATCAGCGCCAATTTCAATGGCATGGGGGTGCGGGTCAAGAGGCACCGGTGAAGAAGGGCTGGCTTGGATGTTGACATCAACGCTAACTAAAATGGCGCCGGTGGTTTGATCAAGCTTTACCACCTGCCCTGCATACTCTAAGGAAACCCATAAATTACCCGCAGGGTCAAATACTATTCCATGTGGCATGCTTCCCATGGGCATCTGAAAGTACTGGGCGGTGTTGGTGTTTCCAAAGTAATGAACGACGGTGTCCATGCTCATCCCGGTAATCCAGTAACTATTGTCATTAGCAGGATCATCAACAATTTCATGGGTCGAACCCGAGGTCGGATTGCTAGGGTAATTCAAATGGTATTCGGTAACCAGGGCGGTGCCTTCGGTAAGAATGGTAGGAACGCCAGTCTGCCACAGGGGTCACCCGTTGTTCAAGGCGTATAAGCGATGGCCTGTTAGAGTAAAGTTTGTTTTTAGAGTTAGTGTTTGTCTTTTTACCAAAATTTGAATTCAAAAATTGAAACATAGTTAAAACTATCCTTTGATTAATGTGTAGTAATTAAAATTGAGCGACTATATTTCCATCATAAGTCAAAATAGCATCTGATGGCAAGCACTTAAGAAAATACACCTATCTTCTGCAAACCTTCTTGTTCGCGTAGGCGTTAAAATCAATCCATACTGCAAATTTGCACCGTGTTCGCAGTAATTTCGATCATCTTGGTTTCTACCTGAACTTCATTGCAGCCTGTTCACTTTCAAGCTATCATTTAAGATTGATTCTTTTAATCCTCTGGATTTGGACTTTAATCATGAGCACTTCCCTTTTTCTAATGATTTCCCTTGCCCTAACTTCCCAAGGCAAACCAGCCGAACAACCTTCCCCGGATGTCCTTTTCCGCAAAGACAACCTCATGGCTTGGTGCATCGTTCCATTCGATTCCAAGAAACGCAATCCTGTCGATCGGGCCAAGATGCTCAAGGATCTTGGGTTCACCAAATTTGCCTACGACTGGCGTGATGAACACATCCCGACCTTCGATCAGGAAATTGCAGAACTTAAAAAGAATGGTGTAGAGCTTAGCGCATTCTGGTTTCCTGCATCCCTCAACCCTCAAGCGAAAAAGATTCTTGAAGCACTCGAACGCAACAAGATTCATACCCAACTTTGGGTATCGATGGGCGACCCAGCGCCGGGCAAGGATCAAGCGACCAAAGTACAAGCCGCTTGCAATCAAATCCGACCTATTGCAGAAGCTGCCCGGAAAATCGGTTGCAGTGTAGGCCTCTATAATCATGGTGGTTGGTTTGGCGAGCCCGAAAATCAGGCGCAAATCCTTGAGCAAATCAAAGAAACCAATGTTGGCATTGTCTACAACCTGCACCATGGACACGATCACATCGATAATTTCCTGCCTTTGTTCAAACGCATTCAACCTTGGCTTTTTTGTGTGAACATCAACGGCATGGATCGCATGGGCGATAAGCAAAACCGTAAGATCCTGCAACTGGGCCAGGGTGAAAAAGATCTCGAGCTTTTGAATATGATTTTGAAATCGGGTTATAAAGGCCCCATCGGCATATTGGGACATACCAATTACGATGCGGAACTCACGCTTCGTGATAATCTTGATGGCCTTGATTGGCTTGTAAAACAGATGAAGAAGGAAAAAGGAGCGGAAAAACCAACACCCAGAACACCTGTTCCAGCCCGGAAGGTATCACAGTTACCAACATCCACATCTGCTGGTGCCGTGCCGGGTGTGGTATCTTATAAGCAAATACCCTACAATGAAGATCTTGTTAAAAGTATATTGAGCGATGCCCAAGCCAAGGGTAACAGTGCTCGGGGTGCCATGGTTTTTAGCTCTGCAAAATACGCTTGCGTTTCATGCCATAAGGTTGGTTTGCAGGGCGGGCAAGTTGGGCCCGAACTCACCGCAATCGCTAACTGCATCAAGCCATATGAAATTGTGGAGGGTGTGCTTTGGCCTTCCAAACAGATAAAGGATGAATACCGTGCCTACAGCGTTGTCACTTCCTCTGGGAAGGTGTTGCAGGGTTACAAGGTGAAAGAAACCCCTGCGGAACTGCTGTTTCGGGAAGCTTCCACTGCTAAGGAAATTAAAATAAAGCGTGATGAGATAGAAGAAATCAAGGAGGTGGGCAGCCTTATGCCTGCGGGTATTGCAGAGGCGATGACAGCCGATGAAAGGCGCGACCTGGTTAAATTTCTGCTTGATCTCGGCAAGGATCCTAAAGCCGTTGGCCTGATGCCCCAAATGCAGATGGCGGCCATGAAACCAGCTACCTTTGAATACACCCGCGAGCCCATTGATAAAGCAGCTTCGCCTTTGTGGGAAGCGTTTGTCAATCGCGAAAGGCTATACGATTTTTATGCCAAGCAGGCTAATTATTTTGCAGCAAAGACGGATCGTCCACTTCTGGTTGAAGCCTTTCCCGGGCTTGATAGTGGGAAACATGGGCACTGGGGAAATCAAAATGAAGAAACTTGGAAAAGCAGTAACTGGAACAAGGCGGAACTTGGAAGAGTCATGAGCGGTATATTCCGTGCCCCAGGCGTTATGGTTCCACGGGGCATTGCTGTTCTATTGGGTGAACAAGGCGAACTTGCTACTTGCTTCAACCCTGAAAACCTTAATTATGAATCCCTTTGGCAGGGAGGCTTTCTCTCTTTCTCGAATATCCGCCATGGATTTATGGATGGCATTAAACCCGCTGGAACCATACTACCTCCACCTTTGCCCAATAAGCCCGGAAAAACTTTTTCCTACCATGGTTTTCACCTGCATGGCAACCGAGTAGTCTTCTCCTACAGCATTGATGGAGTTGAATATCTTGATTCGCCATGGGTGAAGGATGGTAAGTTTTTTAGGGAGTTAGGACCCCGAAAAGGTCACCCTCTAGAAGGGTTATTAAAGGGTGGGCCCACGCGCTTCCCCCAAAAAATACAAGGAAAAATCACCCTTGGCACTGGCACTCCCTATGCCATCGATACGATTGAGACCCCGTTTGAAAATCCTTCCAGGCTGCCTTTCTTTCCTGGTGATCTCGCGTTTCTTTCTGATGGCACAGGCCTTGTTTGCACCATGCAGGGTGATGTTTGGCGGGTTGAAGGGCTTGATAAATTGTCAAGCATTGTAACTTGGCGTAGGGTCTCTTCCGGTTTGCACCACGCGCTTGGGATGATTGTTCACGATGATATTCCCTATGTTCTTGGGCGGGATCAAATCACCAAGCTTTATGATTTAAATAACGATGGTGAATATGATTTTCACGAATGCTTTTCCAACGCCTATAAAACTTCGCCCTCAGGGCATGATTTCATTTGTGGTTTGGTGCGTGAAAAGAATGGCAGTTTCTGTTTTGCTTCCAGTAATCAGGGCGCGGTGCGTGTTTCCCCCGATGGGAAGACAGCAGAGATCATCGCAACTGGTTTTCGTAATCCTGATGGCATCGGTCTTACCCCCGATGGCAAACTTACCATTCCCTGTTCCGAAGGCGACTGGACTCCAAGTTCGATGATTTGCGAAATCCGCAAGGATGGATTTTATGGTGCGGGCGGCCCTCGCAATAAGATGCCCCCAGATCTTCCACTTATTTACCTTCCCCGGGGAATTGATAATTCTTCCGGTGGGCAGATCGCTGTTGATTCCGATAAATGGGGCCCACTTAAAAACCTTATGGTTCATTTTTCCTTTGGTGCATGCTCTCACATGCTTTTGCTTCGTGATGAAGTGAATGGTAAACCACAAGGTGCGGTGGTACCTCTTCCGGGCGAGTTCAACTCCGGTGCGCACCGAGGTAAATTTCATCCCATCGATGGCCAGCTTTATGTTGCAGGGATGCAGGGCTGGGGCACTTATGCAAAGAACGAAGGGTGTTTCCAGCGGGTTCGCTACACAGGCGATCCAGTGCAGCTTCCCACTGCGATTCATTCCCATGCCAATGGTATATTTCTTCGCTTTAGCTCGCCGGTTGATCGTGGGATAATTTCTAAAAGCACCAGCAGGCTTGCCATGGCATGGAACTATCGCTACTCTCCCACCTATGGATCTGCTGAATATTCTCCTTTGCATTTTGGACTTCGAGGGCATGATATTCTGGATACGCCCAATGTTCATGTGCTTGCCGATGGCAAATCGATCTTTATCGAAATCCCCGAATTGCAGCCCGTTAATCAGCTTTTGTTGCATCTGAAAGTTGGGCCCGGAGCACCGGTACATCTTTTTGCAACCGTGCATGAACTCGACAAGGATTTCACATCCTTCCCCGGGTACCAACCCAGGCAGAAAGTCATCCGCCCGCATCCCATTCATGCAGACCTTGCGGTTGCGGTGAAAACCAACCCGAACAAGTGGAAGTATCCTATTGGGGGAACTAGGCCTATAACTGTAGCAGCGGGGCCGAATCTTTCGTTCTCTCCCAACTTGATCAAGGCAAAGCCTAGTGAATTGCTTGCGCTTACTTTTCAAAACCCTGATGTGGTGCCCCATAACCTAGCTATCATTAAGCCTGGAACTCTTCCCGCAGTAGGAATGTTGGCAAACCAATTGATCAGCGACCCCTTGGCGATTGTGCGCCATTATGTTCCTGAAAGTGCGGATGTGATTGTTCACACGGATGTGGTGATGCCTTCAGACAAATTCACGATATACTTCAAAGCGCCTGACAAAAAAGGCAATTATTCGATTGTTTGTACCTTCCCCGGGCATTGGATGGTAATGAATGGCAGCCTGGTGATCGAATAATCATAGCCGTTATATCGGTACATTGAACGGTTAGGCGAGGATACCCTTGACCACTTTGCCATGCACATCGGTAAGGCGAAAATCTCTTCCGCCGTATTTGTAAGTAAGTTTTTCATGATCTAATCCGAGCAGGTGTAGAATTGTCGCATGAAGGTCATGGATGTGAACTTTTCCCTCGATAGCTTCGTAGCCATATTCATCGGTGGCGCCATATGCCATGCCTTGTTTGACACCACCCCCTGCCAACCACATGGAAAACCCCTTATTGTTATGGCCCCGTCCATCGGTGGTTGGGTCGTCAGGAGTTCTGCCAAATTCACCTCCCCATATAACGAGGGTATCATCCAACATGCCCCTGTTGTTCAAATCTTCAAGTAAAGCAGCGATGGGTTTATCAATTGCAGCACAATTTTTGGTCATGCCACCAGTCAGGAAACCATGATGATCCCAATCGGTATGGGTGATTTCAATGAAGCGAACGCCCGCTTCTGCAAAGCGCCTTGCAAGCAGGCATTGCCTGCCGAAAGTTTCCTCCGCATTATACCTTGCCATGGTTGATTTACTTTCGCTTGCAAGATCCATCACCTTTGGCAGGGCATCCTGCATACGAAATGCAAGCTCATAAGATTGAATCAACCCTTCAATCCTTGAATCTTTTTCCTTGTCCAAAAGTTCACGATTCATTTCCTGTAAAAGATCCAACTGCTGTCTTTGGCCATTAATTGAAAGTCTGTTGTTAAAAACATTACCCACCATGGGGTTGCGGACAGGTCGGTTGGCATCGCCAAGCAGGGTTGCGGAGTTTGCAGCGGGCAAAAAAGCGCTGGAATAATAACGCAATCCTCCAAGGGAGGTGAGCGGATTGATGGAGATGAAGCCAGGAAGGTTTTCGTTCTCGGAACCCAACCCATAAAGCGTCCATGAACCAAGCGAAGGCCTTATGAACTGAAAGCTTCCTGTATGCATCTGCTCCAAGGCTTGCGGATGATTTTCGTTATCGGTATGCATACCCCTGAGGACACAGAGTTTATCAGCATGCTTGGCTGTCTCGGGAAGAAGATCAACAATTTCCAAGCCACTTTGACCATGTTTCTTGAATTTCCAACGGGATCCCAGAAGTTTGCTGTTTTGATTTTTAGCTACTTTGCCATTGTCCGCTGATAATTTTGGCTTGGGATCGAATGTCTCCATATGCGAAGGCCCGCCACGCATGCAAAGGAAGATCACTCTTTTGGCCTTGGCGGAAAAATGTGGTTTCTTGGCTCCAAGGGGCTTTGAAGTATTTATTCCACCTGTTTCCTTTGCAGATGCTTGCACCGCTAAGCCTTGAAATGCCAGATAACCAAAACCAGCCGATACTGTTTTCAGCATCTTCCTGCGCGTTATTGATTTATCATTCATTGTTGCTGTTTCCTGAAGAAAAAAAACTATTTGATGTATTGGAATTCTGCGGAAGCAAAAACAATCTGGCAAAAACTTGTCAGTCGTTCAAGGCGAAGTTGCAGTTCATCAGGTTGCTTCCCGGTTTTGGAATCGGTCTGTAATAATTCAGGCTTGTTTAAATAATCCAAGGCTCGCTTGATTTCTTGGGAAGTTGGTTCACGAGAGAATGCCCTACGATAAATTGTTTTGATTCGCCCCTCGTCATCAAGTTTATCGTCCCTTGACAATTGCGAACTCAGCAAACCCGCCTGACTGATCACCCATTTATTATTCATGAAATAAAGCGATTGGGCGGGAACAATACTTTCTTCCCGTTGCGATATTGATCTATCAGGGGATGCAAAATCAAACAGCCCAAAAATTTCCGGAAGCACACCTCGCACCACCGGCAGGTATATGCTGCGATGCGGAGATTCAATCTGTTCTGGTGTAAATAAAGGCTGGAATGTACGGTATTCATCTTCCCGGTAGGGATTGTACTTTGTAAGGAAAGCTTTTTCTGGGGGCATTGGGGCCCGATCAAGAGAACCAGCAACCTGCATGATGGCATCACGCAAAAATTCGGCTTGAAGCCTGCGGGGACGCATGTACGAAAGATAAATATTATCAGGGTCGGTTGATTTTCCATTACCCTGCGATTCATCAGGCCCACCCTGAAGATAGGTGCTGCTAAGTACCAATGCACGGATCAATTTCTTTGTTGACCATCCTTGATCCATGAATCGAATCGCAAGATGATCCAGTAGCTCGGGGTGGGATGGCCTTGAACCATTGACACCATAATCATCAGGAGTGGAAACCAAACCCCGACCAAAAAGATGCTGCCAAACACGATTTACATAAACACGCGCAGTCAAGGGGTTATTACGATTGGTAAGCCAATCTGCCAATTCATGCCTGCCACTTTGTTGCTTGGGCATCGTTGGACTACCCATAAATGATACAGCCTGCAAAGTACCCCTAGGCACTATTTCTCCAAGGTTTGTAGTTTCACCCCGGACATGGATTTTGCAATCTTCAATTTTTTCCCGCTCGCGTACCGCCATCGCCCAGCCAGGCATGCTAGGCGGATTATCCATTGTAGTTTGCAGGGCAGTTTCATGGGCCTTTACCTTAGCATCCCATTCTTTGATTTCTTGTTCCATCTTAGAAATATCTGCCTCAAGTCTTACCTTGTCGGCATTTGGTTTATTAATGTCAATTTTGGCAGCGGATAGACGACGGACAACCCTGTAACGGTCTGACCGGGAAATATTCTGAGCCAATGTTAGTTCTTGAAGCTTTGCAAAGTAAGCGAGCCCAGCGGGACCCAATTTTTCTGCATCTGGCCCTATTGCCTGAAGTTCCGTGTGGGCAAATGCCGTCGCTTTGATTCCCTTGGGTGAGTAACCATACAGAAGTTGAGTACTTCTAAATATTCCTGCCATTGAATAGTAATCAGCAGTGGGAATGGGATCGAACTTATGATTATGGCAACGGGCACAGCCAACAGAAAGGCCAAGCACCGAACGACTCACAAGTTCAATCTGTTCATCAATTACATCCATGCGAAAAACTTCAGGTTTTGATTCTTCGAAAGATTTCGATCCCAATGCGAGGAAACCCGTGGCAATCAAATTCCGATCACGCTCTTCGTGGGAATTTGCAGGAAGCAAATCACCTGCTATTTGCTGTCTTATAAATTCGTTAAAGGAAATATCACGATTGAAGGAATCGATCACATAATCACGATAGCGCCATGCGTGATAATAATAAATGTTGCGATCCCTTCCATTACTATCAGCATACCGCGCCACATCAAGCCAATGCCTTCCCCATTTTTCACCAAAGTGATGGGAAGAAAGCAAAGAGTCGATCAGGTTTGACTTCGCCTTTTCCGGATTATTAGAAAAAGCTGTCAGGAAGCTGTTTTTTTCAGATTCTGTCGGAGGCAGACCTATCAGGTCGTAATACAACCGCCGGACCAAGATGCTTCCTTCTGTACTTCGGGATGGTACTAGCTTTTGATTTTCCATTTTCGAAAGTACAAAAAAATCGATTGGATCAGATGGCCAATCAGTCTGAAGAACTTTGGGAAGGTCCGATTTTTTTGGAGGAATAAAAGACCAAAACTTTTTTCCCTCTTCAATTGAAAGACCTTGCTTCTTTGTCAAAACCTCACCTTCTCTCGGATCAAAAGCCCCGTCTTTAATCCATTTTTCAAAATCTGCAATCACCATGGGTGGAAGTTTCTGGGTGGGTGGCATTTCAAGCCCGGAATATTTTAGTGCTTTGATCAACAAGCTTTCTGTAGGTTTTCCGGGTATGATTGAGGCTCCACTTTCCCCACCCTTCAACATGGCTTTGCGGGTATCAAGCGCAAGCCCCCCCTTAAGTTTTCCCTTGCCTGAAGATTCAACAGAATGGCATTCATAACAATGTGCGACCAAAACGGGGCGAATTTTCTTTTCAAAGAATTCCAAACGGACATCATCTGCAACTACTGCACTAGGAATTAAAAAAGAAATGAAAATCCCAGACATCAATTGGAAGGTTAAAGTATTAGAAATATTAAACATAGGGAGGGCTCGAAAATTTTATGTATTCTCTTGGATATTATTTTAACTCGGTTCGATGAATAAGACAAATCTAATCAATTTGATAATCAATTTGTTTCATATCACCAATGTTTAATCTAGAATCAAAAACTTAACCATTCCTTATATGGAACAAAAATGGATCTACTTTCAGCTTTACACCAATTAATCACCAGCATACGAGAAACTTTTTCGCCTTGGGAACTTGCAGGTTTCCTGACTGGCATCGTTTGCGTTTGGCAGGTGGTTTGCAGAAACATCTGGAACTTCTTTTGGGGAATACTCAGTTGTGCATGTTTCTTGGTTTTGTTTCTCCAACAGCGACTTTTTGGCGAGGCTATTCTCCAAGTTATATTCATAGCTTTGAATATCCATGGCTGGATTGGATGGTTTTATCAAGGTAAAAATCAAGACAGCCTCAAGGTTGCAAATGTTTCAAAAAAAGAAGGGTTCATTCTTGCTGTCATGGTTTTTCCTTTTACTTCAGCATTATGGGCATTGCTGACATGGCTTAATGGATCAGCCCCAATTGTCGATGCTTGGGTGACTTCATTAAGTTTGATTGCACAGTGGTTGCTCAATCGAAAGTTCATCCAGTCCTGGCCTGTCTGGATTCTTGTGGATGTATTGACAATCGGTCTGGGAGTTTATCGTGGCATGTTTCTTTTAGCTGCACTTTATGTCATTTACCTTTCGATGTGTCTTGTAGGATGGTATTCCTGGAGAAAAAGTCTTCCTGCTATTGGAGGTAAAACGCATGGCTAAAACTGCTTTGGTGATTGGTAAGTTTTATCCACCGCATCGCGGGCATAAGTTTTTAATCGATGCTGCCTCCGTAGATAATAATGTTGTTCATGTTATTTTATGCCAAAAAAGTAATGAAGTGCCTGAAGGTAAACTAAGAAAGGGTTGGCTGCAGGAAATTCACCCTCATGCCATCATTAAAGTGATCGACGATGTTTATGATTCAACAGATTCTGCCATGTGGGCCCAACTGGTAAAGGCCTGTCTGGGTTTTATACCCGATGTGGTTTTTACCTCCGAGGATTATGGTGCCGAATTTTCAAGGTTGCTTGGAAGCAAGCATGTGCTTGTTGACAAAAACAGGCTGAATATTCCCATCAGTGCAACACAGATTCGAAGTAATCCCTGGCAATACTGGGAATTTTTCGAACCACCAGTCAGGGAATATTACGCCATAAGGGTGGTGATGGCGGGTGCTGAATCCACTGGTAAAACAACCCTTTCCAAGGATCTAGCAAAAGTTTATGAAACCAACTGGGTTCCTGAGTTTGGCAGATCTTACAGCGAGCGAAAAATCAGGGAAGGTACTAATGATGATTGGGCCACCTCTGATTTTGTCACGATTGCAACTGAACAATGCAGGCTTGAAAATAATGCCGCTAGGCTTGCCAACCGTGTACTGGTTTGCGATACCGATGCCTTTGCAACAGCTATCTGGCATAGGCGTTATCTGAAGGAGCGTTCACCAGAAGTAGAGGCAATTGCATTAACCCATCGCAGTCCTGATCTGGTGATCCTTACAGATATTGCAACTCCATTCGAGCAGGATGGTGTTCGGGATGGAGAACTTATCCGTGGTTGGATGCATGATGTTTTTCTGGAGGAGCTGATCAAATCAAAACGAAGATTCATTTTGGTAAAGGGAACGCCTAAGGAACGATTGGAGCAGGCATGTTCGGAAATCAATAAAATCCTGAAAGGCCCCTGCTCTGCTGATATAAATCAAATGGAATGAGCCAGTTTGCTTACTTCGTCGCTTTACCCTTTTTGTTAGGCGCAGCAGGTGGTTTGGGATACCTCGTAACAACAACATCATTTTTTTGCACAGCACCAGGCGAGCTTCGGCCATCAGTGATTAGTTTTTCCATCAGCAATTTCATCTGTGCCACGCGCCCTGGTTGTTCGCCTGCCAGATTTTTGGTTTCTCCAATATCTTCAGCAAGATTGTAAAGTTGCACATCAAGTTTACCATCCATGTTTTGTTTGGTGTCCGGGGCAAGGATCAATTTCCAATTACCCAGGCGTAATCCAGGAACGCCCGAAGCAGCACAACTTATTGCATTTTCCCTCACTGGTTTATCAATTCCTTTAAGCAAAGGCATCAAGCTAAAGCTATCCTCCCCTGAATTTTCAGGTAGCTTTGCATTTAGAATTTCAGCAAGTGTTGCAATGAGATCGGCATGATGCACAAGTTGATTACAAACGGTTCCTGGTTTAACGACCTTTGGCCAGCGCACAATAAAAGGCACCCTGTGTCCACCTTCATAAACATCGGTTTTATAACCCCGCAGGGGGCCACTGGGAAAATGACCTTGTTGTTCTAATTGTTTGACTCCTACATAGCTTGCAAAACCATTGTCGCTGGTGAAAATCACGAGAGTGTCATTTGCTTTACCAGATTTTTCAAGGGCATTTAAAACCCGTCCCACAGTTGCATCTGTTTCCATTATCAAATCTGCACAAGCGTTTTCCAACCCACTCTTTCCCTTCCATTCCGCATTTACAGCAAGAGGCGTATGCGGCGTGGTGAGCGGCATATAAAGCAGGAAAGGTTCAGGTTTTGTTGTGGCATCGGAGATAAACTTTATCGCACGACCTTCAAGGGCGGGCAAGATCGGCTCCAGTTTCCAATCTTTTAGTGCTGGCCCATTAATGCTTGCTTGATGATTCTTCAACAGGCCAAGAGGAAGAAATTCTGATGGGATACCAACGGTTCGATTATCATCGATAAAGCAGTACGGTGGCCAGTTGGGTACATCGGTACCAAAGTAGGAATCAAAGCCTCTGGTAGTGGGACCACCGGCAATGGTCTTTGAAAAAACTTGCTGCCAAATATCACGCTGAGCTTCAAGGGGTTTGCCATCGTCCGTGGGTTTCCCTTTAAACAAAGCAGCATTTGCCAGAGGAATGGGCCAATCCCAACCTAGATGCCATTTGCCAATGGCGCCGGTACGATAGCCATGCTGTTTCGCAAGGCTTGCAATGGTAACCCGATTGGGCGCAATAAGTGGTTCCCCCCAAACGCCGACAATTCCTGATTGCAACCGGGTGCGCCAATGGTATCTTCCTGTAAGAAGGGCATAGCGGGAAGGCGAGCAGACGCCCGAGGAAGAGTGTGCATCAGTAAAGCGCATGCCCTGTGCTGCAAGGTCATCAATGTTAGGTGTTTTGATTTTTCCCCGGGTGGGGTTGTTGCACTGTACATCACCAAAGCCAAGATCGTCCGCAAGTATGACAAGAACATTGGGCTTATCAGCAGCTTGTAGCGTTGCAAAAGGGCTGATTAAAAATGCTAGGATGATTGTAAAAATCTGCTTCATGAATATCTCTGAGATTTGAGGTTTAAAAATCAGATCATTTATATTGTTGGAAAATCTAACAGTGATATTAACACGCATAGGCTTGGTTGGTTCTGGAGAAAACATCGTTATTGAAAACAGTCCCAGTTTATAAGCTTATTTCTTTGATTCCATCACCCATTTGAAGTCTGCAAAAAGCACTTTTGTGAGATCTGAGCCAGGTTTGGGTTGGAAGTTAAGCTTGAAAATTTCGGACCAATCTTTCAAGGGTTTTTGATTAAAGCGATTAATAAGTTTAGAAGAAGGAACCGTCATCTCCTGCCAACTATCTGAAGCAGTAATTTCAATTTCAGAATTGTTATGGTCGCCCGCATTCAAGATGATGGTTTGTGGTTCCGTGCAATAAAATTTGAATCTTAAGTTTGCACCAAGCGGAGCTTTCCATTTGGGGTCATGTAATTGCTCGGTGCTGCAACCACGCTGGTTATTCGTTGAACGAAAAGCTTTGACTCCCTTGGGCCCTTCAAGCTCTGCAATATTTGTCCAAGAATTGTAGCCACTGCTGGAGATATTGTCTGAAGGTTTATCCGTGGCTTTTGCATTACCAAGTTTTGCGGGGATCGCGGCATTGAAATTGGTCGAACGAACAATTGTGGAATCATAGGTTATGTTGGCATATCCAAAAACATAATCATCGATGTTAAGAACAGGCATTTTACCGATCCATTGATCGCCCATTTTTACATGGGGGGTATCGCGCCAGGAACGCTGAAAACTACAAGGGTTCTTCAGTGCATAGAACATCTCGACTTTTCGCACCTTCTCTGGTTGGGCTGGCGTGATGATTAGTTCAGGTACACCTTCAGCATTAATTTTGATTTCAGACTTGGGTTGTTCGGGCCAGTTTACCTCTTTGCCCAGCACATATTTATCCAGCCAGAATTTGGTATCATGTTCGATTTTATCGGTGTCGTGATGCCCACGAGCCTGAATGGCAAAAGACCATGGCACACTTGACTTAAACATTTTGAAGCTTTCCAAACCGCGTTCATGTCCGCCATGATGATCGTTTGATCCGTTCAAGAACAGGGTTGCAGCAGTCATATAAGGCACATAGGCTTCGGATGCGATGGAAGCGAGGTAGATTTTTTCACCCGAGGTTTTTGCTGGTTCAACATAAGGGGTGTTGTACATCCAGACTTGTTTGTTCCGGTAATATTCGTTGTAGCCAATGCCAAAGTAGGCAATAACAGCCTTAATGCGGGGGTCGGTTCCGAGATGCCACATGAGGGTGCCGCCATAAGAGTAACCCATGGCGCCCAGGCGTTTGCGATCAACCTCTTTCTGTTGTTCAAGATAACTTAGAACTCTGCTTTGAATTGCATACCAGATGTAGTCCGAGGTTTGTGTTGGATCGGTAATATCAGTGCCATCAATTTTTTGCGAGCGTACCGGGCCGGAAACCTTGGAATCCATGTTCCCATGCTTCAGGTTTTGCGGATACTTGGTGTAATGTGGCCTATCACCGGTTTTGCCGCAATAATCATGCGCCATCACCGCCCAGCCATCAACAACGAATTTTTTGTCCGGGTTGGCAGCCCCCATCCAACCATGGACGACAAGCAGGCCTGGTGCGTTCTTTAATCCTTCCTTCACGCTATATTTGCAATAGACACGAATTTCTTCACCCAGCACATATGCACTGATATAGGTGTCGCGATTAATGATCCCGTCGCGGGTTTCCTGCTTGATGATCTCTTCTTTGAAGTCGCCTTTATTGGGGTCGTAATCTTTCCAAAGTTCTGGGGGAGAGATGATTTTCCCGTTCGTCTGAGCTATTGAAAAAGAAGCTGATAATAAAAGTAGTAGACCGATGATAAGTGTTTGTTTCATGATTGTTCTTAGCATTGGTGTCTCTAAAATAACCTTTAACTAGGCAAGGATACCTTGCACGACTTTGCCATGCACATCGGTAAGGCGGTAATCACGGCCTTGAAAACGATAGGTAAGCTTGGTGTGATCAATCCCCATAAGGTGAAGAGCGGTGGCGTTAAGGTCATGGATGTGAACAGGGTCTTTCACGATGTTGTAACTGAATTCGTCCGTTTCGCCATAGGCCTGACCACCCTTGATTCCAGCTCCGGCCATCCAAACGCTGTAACAGCGGGGGTGATGATCCCGCCCGTAATTATCTTTGGTAAGGGTGCCTTGAGAATAAACGGTGCGGCCGAACTCGCCACCCCAGATAACCAAAGTATCCTCTAGCATGCCTCGTTCTTTTAGGTCGGTTAACAAAGCTGCGGTGGGTTGATCGGTGTCGTAGCATTGGCTTTTAATACCACCGGGTAGATTGTTGTGTTGATCCCATCCACGGTGATAAAGCTGGATGAACCTAACGCCCCGCTCTGCGAGCCTTCTTGCAAGGATACAATTGGCAGCATAGGTTCCAGGCTTCTTTGCCTCGGGGCCATAGCGTTCCAAAGTTTTTGATTGTTCCTTGGATAAATCTGCAAGTTCGGGAACAGCAGCCTGCATTCGGAATGCCATTTCGTATTGGTCAATGCGGGCTTGAGTCTCGGGGTCTTGGTATTCCTCGAACTTTAATTTATTAAGGGAAGCGACATCATCGATCATGGCTCTTCTGCGTTCATTATTAATGCCTGGGGGGTTTGAAAGGAAGAGTACCGGGTCTTTGCCCGAACTGAAACGCACGCCCTGATAACGCGAAGGAAGAAACCCTGCACCCCACATGCGTTCGTGAAGAGGCTGGGCATTGGTAGGGCCGCTGGGGCGTGAAATCATCGCAACAAAAGCAGGAAGATCGGAGTTTTCTGATCCCAGACCATAAGAGACCCATGCGCCAAAAGCTGGCCTGCCTCCTATTTGATGTCCTGTTTGCAGCATGGTCATTGCGGGATCATGGTTGATTGCTTCGGTATTAAGCGTGCGAATCACGCACATATCATCCGCAAATCTTGAGGTATGTGGCAAGAGTTCACTAAGCCAAAGCCCGGATTTCCCGTGCTGCTGAAACTTATAAGCCGAGGGTGCGATAGGAAATCGCTTCTGCCCTGCTGTCATTCCCGTAAGCCGTTGTTCGCCCCGAACGGAGTTTGGTAATTCTTTGTCGAATTGTGATTGAAGGCCAGGTTTGTAATCGAATAATTCCAACTGGGAAGGTGCACCTGCCTGAGTAAGCCAGATGATGCGCTTTGCCTTGGGATTGAAATTGGGTGATTGAACCGAGGCAAATAAGCGGGGGTTTAAAAGCGAGGCGATAGCAGCAGCGCCTATGCCAGAGCTTGCTCGGCCTACGAAATGCCGCCTGCATACTTGTTCATTCAATACTTCAGGTTCCATTTCTCTATTCCTTTGTAACAACTTCATCAAGGTTCAGAATAATGCTTGCAACTGCTGTAAACGCAGCAAGTTCACTTGGATTCAATTTTGCATCGTTTTTAAAATCACCGAAGGCGAGTAGTGCCTTGGCAGCTTCACCATCTTTTTGAAAGTCTGTAAAGTTACGGCCATAAGCTGTACGCAACACTGCAAGCTCTGCAGGTTTGGGTTGCCTTGCAAGCAATAAGCGGAATCCGAGGGAGAGTCGAGATTCAACGGTGGATCCACCTTCAAGCATCATGCGCTGGGCGAGTAACCGAGATGCTTCAACATAGGTTGGGTCATTCATGAGATTGAGTGCTTGCAGGGGTGTATTAGTGCGGGGCCTGCGCAGGGTGCAAGATTCTCGAAATGGTGCATCAAACAGCAACATCGCAGGGTTAGGCACCGAACGCTTCCAATAGGTGTAAATACTGCGCCTATGCAGGTCATCACCTTTGCCAACCACATAAACATTGTAGCCTGTGCCTGCAGTCACTTGTTCATAAAGGCCTGGTGGATGATAGGGTTTTACAGAAGGGCCGCCGACTTTATCAACAAGCAACCCGCTTGCAACAAGCGCCTGATCTCTTACGAATTCCGCCTGCAGGCGAAACCGTGGCCCACGGGAAAGCAATCGGTTATCGGGATCGCTTTCGCGTAACTGAGGTGTAAGTTTTGATTGTTGTTGATAAGTGGAGCTCATTACCATGAGCTTCATCATTTGTTTTACATTCCAGCCGCTTCGAATGAATTCATTAGCTAGGAAGTCAAGTAATTCAGGATGGGATGGGGCTTCTCCCTGAGCGCCAAAATCTTCACTGGTACGAACAAGCCCGGTGCCAAATATCTGCTGCCAAAGGCGGTTTACGGTAACTCTTGCAGTCAGGGGGTTTTCTTCACTCACCAACCATTTAGCTAAGCCAAGCCGGTTGCGCGGTTGACCAACGGGAAGAGCAGGAAGGATTCCTGGCGTGGCTGCAGTAACCCGTTCGCCTGGCTTATCATAAGCTCCTCGCATCAAAACAAAGGTTGGGCGCGGTTCCTTCATCTCTTCCATTATCAGTGTCGTTTGAATTTCCTTTTCTGCAGATTCAGCCTGTTTTTTTAGAGCATCAAGTTCCTCACCAAGCTTGCGGTACTCGGGTTGTTGCGCAATGCGAAAATCTGCGAGAGTCTTTTTCTCTGCAGGCGTTCTTTTCGATTCTTCTTTACTTGCAATGTTCGTAACATTCGAAGGCACTATTAATTCTGCGTTTGCATTCGTGGTTAGAATTCGCAAAAGAGTTGGCCCATTTGCATTCTCAACACCCACTTCAATTTCAATTCCCAAATTCGATTCATCGATCACCAATGCCTCTGCAAATTCAAATGATCCAACAACTTTGACGCCTGGCTTTACAGCTACTGCAACCCGGGTCTTGCGATCATTATCCAGCACCTTGGCAGTTTCAGTGGTCGCAAGAGAATCTCCAGCTGCGATAGCTTTTAATTTCAATGGCAGCTTCTTTGCATCTTTGCCTGAAGATTTGAAAGCCTTTAACTCGCTCCATTGAAAACCAGCGGCTGCAGCCTGGGTGGTAAATTCAATTTGTAGTGCGGTGACCTGGCCTTTGGGAAGGCGAAGATTCATTTTGATGGTGTTGGCGCGGGTTTCTTGCGGGCCGACTTCCACGGTTTTAGTTGTGGCACTTATCTTGGGTGGTGCATCACCCCCGCTTGCAGCAAGAATCTCTGCAGCATCCCAAACCACAACCTTACCTAATCCTTTGACCCAGTCCCCAAGCCCAGCAGTTGATTTACCCATCAAGGCCGTCTGTTGGTCGCTAGTGGACTTGATCTGATCGTTGAGCTTTTTGATTTTCGCTTCAATCTCGGGTGTGGGTAGTTTTAAAAATGGAGGAGCATTCTGCCTGATCGGATTCCCATAGCGCCCTACACCACCTTCAGGCACATTATGAAAAAACGCTTTGAATGCATAAAAATCCTTCTGGGTGAATGGATCATATTTATGATCATGGCATCTTGCGCAGTTGAATGTCTGCCCCAACCATACTGCTGCGGTTGTCTCAACTCGGTCTGCTGTGTATTCCGCAAGAAACTCATCAGCAAGAACGCCACCCTCTTCGTTCAACATGTGATTGCGGTTGAATCCTGTTGCAATTTTTTGTTCAACGGTGGCATTGGGCAATAAGTCTCCTGCAATCTGTTCGATGGTAAACTGATCAAAGGGTTTGTTATCGTTAAAGGAGCGAATGAGCCAATCTCGCCAGGGCCAAAGCTCACGGTCGCGATCTACCTGATATCCGTTTGAATCTGCAAATCGGGCGGCATCCAACCAATCAACCGCCATGCGTTCGCCGTAATGGGGCGACTTCAAGATTCGATCAACCACCTTTTCATAAGCCTTGTCTGAAGTATCAGCAAGGAAAGCATCGACTTCCGCAATGGATGGAGGTAAACCTGTTAGATCTAGAGACAATCTGCGAATCAGGGTTTCTTTAGTGGCTTGGGCTGATGGAGGGATGTTTTCTTTTTCAAGTCGTGAAAGAATGAAACGATCCAGATCATTACGAGGCCAGTTTACATTCTTAACGGTGGGCGCTTTGGTTGTCTTAAGAGGTACAAAAGACCAATGCTGTTCATACTTGGCTCCCTGCTCGATCCATTTTCTTAATATTTCTTTTTCAATCTTGGTCAGGGTTTTATTTGATTTGGGAGGGGGCATTACTTCGCCCTTTTCTTCGCTGATGATTCGCAACCATGCTTCACTTTTTTTAAGATCGCCTGGAACAACAGCCCGCACTCCCTTGATTTCTGCAGTTGCTCCTTCAACCGTATCGAGTCGCAGATTTGCCTTGCGGGTCTTGGGGTCAAAACCATGGCAGGCAAAACATTTGTCTGAAAGGATCGGCCTTACATCACGGTTGTATGATATTTCTTCAGCCAGGGCGGGCTTAACGCAATAGAAAATTACGAGGATTGCAAATGTATATTTCAAGGTGGGATTCTCTTTCTTCATTTCAACTACGAAGCCATGAATATGTTCGATTATAACTAATTATCACTTTAAAAGCTTCAATTTCTTTTGGCGATATCAGGCCTATCGATGGAGCTAAGGGCTGGCAGGGAAAGCTTTCGTCAACCAGTCCAAGTTGCTTCATGCGTTGCAAGCGTTCGGCACGAAGGATATTCCAACTGCGTTCGTAGGTTGGGTATAACTTTCGGTAAGCTTCATTGGTGCTTGAACGGGAAAGTGTGCCTTGATAAAGTATGACAATAATGTTTGGTTTCTTTGCAACCGTGTTTTCTTTTCCTAGGGTTTCGTTTTAATTGCAAAGGTTGCGGGGGTCAGTTTCAATGCAGTCCAAACTTCGTTGGATAGTGCACCCGTGGGTTTTGGTTTATACTCCCCTATGAAGTTGACATTCGATTTCTCTGGAATATCTTTCTCATGCCCGGTTAGTGAATAGATTGCATTCACC
>Ga0208482_1000082_pt1 | contig 30783 bp, 28 predicted proteins | sample LakMenEpi26Sep10_FD_150737 | JGI IMG/M metagenome (GOLD analysis project Ga0208482, IMG submission 150737) | Freshwater microbial communities from Lake Mendota, WI - 26SEP2010 deep hole epilimnion (SPAdes) | ecosystem: Environmental > Aquatic > Freshwater > Lake > Epilimnion/Euphotic zone ... | reverse complement strand
GAGCCACGGTGATCGTGCACCCCCGGCCCCGCGTCGGGGTGTTCACCACCGGCGACGAGCTCGTGGCCGCACCGTGGCCGCTTGCGCCGGGCCAAATTCGTGACACAAACCGGACGGTGCTGTTGGCGTTGCTCGCCCGGGAGGGGTTCGATCCCGTTGACCTGGGTCGGATACCCGACGACCGTGGTGCCCTCACCGCAGCGGTGAACTCGGGTGTGCGGAGCTGCGATGCGTTGGTCACCACCGGCGGGGTCAGCATGGGGCAGGTCGATCTCGTACGCGTGGTTCTCGATGAGCTCGGTGACATGACCTGGATGCAGGTGGCCATCAAGCCGGCGAAGCCCTTCGCCTTCGGCGTCGTCCGTCGGGGTCGGGGTGGCCGGCCGGTGCCGGTGTTCGGACTGCCGGGCAACCCGGTGTCTTCGGCCATCTCGTTCGAACTGCTGGCCCGGCCCGGTTTGCGCAGATTGGCGGGTTTCGCCGATCACGAGCTGGTGCGCCCCCCGGTGCGAGCACGGGTGCTCGGCGCACTCGCTCGACGCCCCGACGGCAAGGTGCACTACGCCCGGGTCATGCTCAGCGCCGACCCCGAGTCGGGGTGGGTTGTGCGTTCCGCCGGCGGGCAGGGATCCCACCAGCTCTCAGCGCTTGCTGCGGCCAACGCCCTGGCGGTACTGCCCGACGGCGACGGTGCGGACGACGGTGAACTCGTTGAGGTGATCCCGTTCGATGCGACGATCCTGAGTTGACGAGATCGGCGGCACCGGCGGCGGTCCGCCTAGCCTTGGCCCATGGCGGTCGTGCCCACTGAACTCGTCGACTCCTATGGGCGTGTGCACCGCGACCTGCGGGTGTCGATCACCGATCGGTGCAACTTTCGTTGTCGTTATTGCATGCCCACCGAAGGAATGGTGTGGCAACCCCGCGACGAGATCCTCACGTTCGAGGAGATCGAGCGTGTCGTACGCGTGGCGGTGCAACGGTTCGGCGTCCGATCGGTGCGCCTCACCGGTGGGGAGCCGACGGTGCGCGCCCATCTGCCCGTCCTCATCGCTCGTCTCGCCGCACTCGGGGTGGATCTGGCCCTCACCACCAACGGCGCATCGTTGTCTCTGCTCGCCGAGGATCTCGCCGCGGCGGGTCTGTCGCGCATCAACGTGTCACTCGACTCGCTGCGTCCCGACCGTTTCGCCGCCATCACCGGCCGGGACGGTCTTGACCGGGTACTCGACGGGATCGGCGCAGCGGTGTCTGTGGGACTTGCGCCGGTGAAGATCAACATGGTCGTCATGGCGGGGGTGAACGACGACGAAGTGGTCGACATGGCCGAGTTTGGTCGACGCCAAGGTGTCGAGGTCCGTTTTATCGAGTTCATGCCGCTCGACGCCCAGCAGGCGTGGGCTTCGAGCGACGTCGTGGCTGCTGCGGACATTGTCGCCGCCATCGATGCCGTCTTCCCGCTCGAGGGTGAACCGCGGACGTCATCGGCCCCCGCCCAGCGGTGGCGCTACCGCGACGGCGGCGGATCCATTGGCGTGATCCCCACCGTGACCGAGTCGTTCTGCACCACGTGCGACCGGGTGCGGCTCACCGCCGACGGACAGTTCCGCACCTGCCTGTTCGCCACTGACGAGTACGACCTGCGTGGCCTCATGCGCGGTGGCGCCTCCGATGATGAGCTCGCCTCGGTCATGACGTCGGCAGTGTCGCGCAAGTGGGCGGGGCACCAGATCGGCCAAGTGCACTTCATCCGGCCGTCGCGGTCCATGAGCCAGATCGGTGGCTGAGCCTCTCGCCTAGAGTGGGGCCATGCCCGACCGGCGTCTCACCCACCTTGATCCACTTGGACGTGCCCGGATGGTGGACGTGACTCCAAAGGATCCGTCCCATCGCCGAGCAGTGGCACGTGGTCGGGTGTTCATGTCGCCAGACACCACCGCGCTCGTGGCCCGCGGGGCGGTGGCAAAGGGCGACGTGCTCGCTGTGGCGAGGGTCGCCGGCATCCAGGCGGCCAAGCGCACCCCCGACCTCATCCCGTTGTGCCACCCGCTCCTCGTCGGTTCGGTGCTCGTGAACTTCCGTATCGAGGACACGTTCATCGAGGTCGAAGCCCAGGTGGAGACCTTCGATCGCACCGGGGTGGAGATGGAGGCGCTCATGGCGTGCACCACGGCGCTTCTCACCGTGTACGACATGTGCAAGTCCGCTGATCGGGCCATGGTCATCGGCGACGTCGCCCTGTGGGAGAAGACCGGCGGGCGTTCGGGTGTGTGGCGGCGGGACCCGCGGGATCTCGGTGGCGACGGCGGGGACGGTCTCGGCGCCTGACGGCGTCGGTCAGTCGCCGGCGGAGTGCTGCCGGCCTCGGGTGGAACGACGGGCCGGCCCGTGCTAGACATTGCGTTCGTAACGCTTTCGTAATGTTGTCTGGGGTCAGAAATCGCGCCCGAGCAACGTCCCGTAAAGCGTGCAATGATCGGCTTTCAGGTATCCACCCGGTGACCATCCGGTATCGGTAAGGTCACAAAGACGTAAAGGCAGGCTTCGGAGCGTGACATTGCTCGTAGTGGTCGTATTGGTGGTGGCGTGGACCTGGTTCGGCTGGGTCACGTGGCGGGACCGTCGCAACACCACCGGCCGCGGAGCCAATTCGATTGCCTCCTTCAACCGTCACCTCTCCGTGCTCGAGCGTGCGACCCCGTCGTGGCGAACCCGGCACGACGCCTACTCGTCGCTGAACCCGATTTCCTCGGGTGCCGACCTCGGCCCGGCCGAACGACTGAGTGTGCTCGCCACCGGCCGTCCGCTCCCGTCGGTCAACAACCCAATCGCTGCGCGACTCGATCGGACGTTGCGATTGAGCGAAGCCCAGCAGCGTCGACGCCGTTTCGTGTTCGGACTCGCCACAGCCACGGCAACCGCTCTGCTGCTTGCCCTCGTCGCCCGTGGGATCTTCGTACCTCTCGCCGTCATCGTCGGCGCAGCCTTCGTCGCCTACGTCGGACTGCTGTTGCGTGCCCGCAGCGTGGAAATCGAGCGGGCACTCAAGGTGCGCACGATCAGCCGCAACGCTGAGGATCTCGACGTGCTGGGTGGCAGCTACGAAGAGGTGGAAGACCTCGCCGTTGGCTATCACGGTCCGAGCGAACCGGCATCGGGTTACCGGGACGCCTCCTACGGCCGCCGACTGGTTGCCGCAGGGTCCTACGACGACCTCGACTGAGGGTCCGTTGGGGCAAGGCCCCGACCCTGCGGTATCGTGACGATCCCTTCGGGGGTGTAGCTCAGTTGGCTAGAGCGCTTCGGTCGCATCGAAGAGGCCAGGGGTTCGAATCCCCTCACCTCCACCACGGGGTAAGTTCCCAGGTTTCGGGACTTACCTACTGAAGTCCCCGTCCGGCAGTCGCTGGCGGGGACTTTGTTGTTCATGGGCCACCGCCTTGGCTTTCCGTACAATGCCCGAGATGACGTGGACCGCGTATGTGGGTGCCTCAATCTCCGTCGCAGCGGGACTCCTCGGGCTTGTGTTTCCAACCCGGGTGAGTCGGGTCGTTGGCGTGTCGCTGCCCACTCCTCTGGGGCTCTCCGAGTTTCGGGCGACGTACGGGGGTCTGTTCATCGGAGCGGGCGTTGCCGTGTTGGCTATCGGGACGCACGAAGCCGCATTGGTGTTGGGCTTGGCGTGGCTGGGGGCGTTTGCTGCGAGACTTCTGTCGGTGGCGGTCGATAAGTCAGCGTCACGGGAGAATCTCGCCGGCCTTGTTATCGAGTTGGTTGTGGGTCTGCTGCTCGTCCTGTGACGTATCGGTTCCGGAACACCGAGTGGGATCGCGCTGATCGCTGGATCGTGTCTTGCGGCACCCACGAGAACGCCCGCCGCCAGTGGGGTTCGGACTTGGGTACCTACCCCACCACGAGGTGAGTACCTAGATGTCTGCGTCTGACAGCTGAAGCCCCTCCGGCAGGTTTGGTGGTGGGGCTGTTGTCTTTCTCACCCTTCGGGAGCGTGGCGGTATCGTCTCGATTGTGACGCCCGAGGGTGTGGTTGATGCACTCACGACAAGGTTCGCTGGTCTGGCTCCGAAGGCAACCTGGGGCGAGACCTCGCTGTTTTATAACCCTGATGCGGTGCTCCCCAACGGCGTCTACTTCTGCACCATCAAAGATCACGACGGCGCCAACGACACGACGTCACAGCTTGACCGCCCTGACGTATTCCGGGTGGCGCTCGGCCTACCCTGGGAGCGCTACGAGCAGTTGTTCGGGCCACGACCGGCGCGCCCACCCAAGGGTGGTGTCGTGCGGACCGGGAACGAGTTCGCTGCAACGGACGTACTGATGCCGCACCCGATCTACTCGTGGATGGGGTGGGTGCAGGTGCTTTCGCCCTCGGAGGCGATGTTCAAGGGGATGCAGCCACTGTTCGCTGAGGCCTATGGCGCTGCCGTCGTGAAGTATCAGCGGCTGATCGCCAAGCGGGCACGCTCTGGTGGTTGAGACGTTCCTTGTCGGGTGTAACGCAGTCAGGTGGGGCGGGGCGACCCGCTCCGTTGAAGCGGGCGCTACGGGTCGCCCGCCCCAGTGCCGCTCGACGAACCTCGTGGCTGTCACGTTCACGATCACCTGCGACTGTTGGGCTCTGAGCGGGAATCGCAGCGAGTGGTCAAGGCCGGGTCTGGGTGAAGAAGTCCCAAGCGATCTCGGCGAACTCCACGTCGGCGTTCCGGGGCCCCACAACGCGCGGGCTGGTGAGTCCGGGAAGCTGACTTGGAATGGGGTGACCGGCGCCGTCGAGTCGCCACCACTGCACGGGCGCGGTTCCGACGAAGTCGAAGCGGTTCGCCGGTCCGCTGTCATCGGTAGCGAGATCAATGACCTCGGCGCTCGGGTCGTTCGAGGTCACACCGTTGATCGCCAACCATCGGTCGAGTGTCACCTCGGCAGACACCACCGTTCCCCGGTTGCACTCGCCAGTGAGGTTGGCGACGCACCCTCCAGCGAAGGGCATCATCTCGTCGGCGGTTCCATGGGTCATGAGAATGGGTACGGGTCTGTCGGGCCCGGTGCTGCATGGTCCGGCTTTGGGAACAGCGGGCAGGTTCCCCGCTGAAATGGCGAGCGCACCGATCACATCCGGTCGGGTGAACGCCAGAGTTTGTGCCATCTGGGCGCCGTTGGACGTTCCCGCCACCAGTGTTCGCGACGGGTCAAGTCCGTAGGCGTCGTTGATCAATGTGATGAGCGAGACGAGGAATGCCGTGTCGTCAGCACCACTCGCAACCCGGTTGTCGGCACGACAGTCGTCCCATCCGGCGCGGTCCCCGGCCCGGTCGAGGGCGGGCAGGCCCTCGGGATACACGGCGATGGCGCCCTCACGACTCGCCACATCGCTGAACACCCGAAGGGGATCGCGGGGATCGTCGGCGACCGCAGCCCCATCCCCGCCGCCACCATGGAGGACGACCACGAGCGCTGTCGGCGTCGTGAGGTTCGCGGGAACGTAGACCCGGTACCGTCGCTCGACCCCATCAACGGTGAGCGTCTGGTCGCTCAGACCATCGGGGAACGCAGCGGACAGTGGACTTGGCGTCGGGTCGGGACTCACGGTGGCGGCAGGGCTGGAACCCGCACCCGATTCGATCGGGTCGATCGGTGGGGCCTCGGTGCCACAAGCGGCAACGAAGGTCACAACACCAATGGCGAGTGTGGTGATGAGTCGGTCTCTCATGGCGTACCTCACCTGGCACGTTACAACCGTCATCCCGGCCGCTGGGGGCGGCGGCTCGGTAGGGTGCCGAGGTGCGTTCCCCGGGTATGGCCACCGATGTCCTCGCTCACATCACCGAAGGCACCGATCTCATCGTCACCCTCGGGCCGGGGGAACCCGTCACCGTGCTCGACGTCATTGAGGAGGCCGGTCGGGAAGGCAATCTGCGCAACGTCCGGGTGCATCAGATGCTGCCGTTTCGAGAGCGCCCGCATCATCACGGGAAGATCCCGGGTTTGCGGCACGTCTCCTATTTTCTCGCAGCGTTCCTCCGCGAGCCGTTCGAGGCGGGACACGTCGATCTTGTCCCGAACGACTACTCGATGGTGCCGGGGACCATGCGCCGGACCACGACCGACCCGCTGGTCCTCATCGCCACTTCTCTGCCCGATGTCGACGGGTGGTTGTCCATGGGGACCAACGGCGACTACTGCGCATCGTTGCTGGGGGAGGCGAGAGTGTTCGCCGAGGCGACACCCAACATGCCTCACACCCTCGGCGACCATCGAATCCACATCGACGAGGTCGTTGGCTGGTGTCGGACCGACATGGCCCTGCCCGAGTCGCTCACGCTCGAGCCCAACGACGCCGACCTGACGATCAGTGCGTTGGTGGCGGAACGGATCCCTAACGGCGCCACGTTGCAGATAGGGATAGGCAACGTCCCCAATGCCGTATGTGCCCACCTCTCGGATCATCGCCACCTCGGGGTCCACACCGAGTTGATGGCCGAGGGCTTGTTTGGGCTTGTTGCGTCCGGGGTGGCGGATGGGTCACGCAAGACGGTCGACCCTGGCCTTGCCGTGGCCACGTCGATACTGGGGGACACAGCGCTCTATCGGGCGCTCGATCATCACCCCATGGTGCGGGTCCGGCCGGTGGACTCCACCAACGCGTTCGCCAACATCGTCGCCCAGCACAACATGGTGGCGGTGAACTCGACCATGGAGGTCGACCTGTTGGGTCAGTGCGCGTCGGAGTCACTTGGGACCCACTACATCTCCTCCTCGGGTGGTCAGGCCGATTTCGTGCGGGCGACCTTTGAGGTGCCCGGTGGTCAGGGGTTCATCGTCACCCGAGCCACCGCCCACGACGCTGCGACCGGCGAGGTGGTGAGTCGGATCGTGCCCACCCTGCGGCCCGGTGCGGTGGTGACCGCCCACAAGAACCGGGTGGACAAGATCGTCACCGAGTTTGGGGTCGCTGAGCTGAGGGACCGCACCGTTGCCGAGCGGGTTCGGGCGCTCATCGCCATCGCCGCTCCCGAGCACCGTGACGACCTGACCGTGGCGGCCCGGTCACTCGGCTACGTGCACTGAACCGACTCGCATCGGCTGCTCGCAGGTCACCGATGCACCTCCACCCGGTGGCGTCGTAGGATCCGCACAACACACGACGGAGTGCGGGACAAGGAGCGCGGCGTGCAGGGTCCGAAGATCACGATGGTGGGTGCTGGTGGCATGTCGTTCGGGCCGGTGATGGCCAACGACGTCATCCACACCCCCGAACTCGCCGGGGCGCGTCTCGTGCTCCACGACGTCAACGAGACACGCCTCGAGCGCGCCTGGCGTTTCGCCAACAAGTTGAATACCGCCAACGGCGCACCGGTCGTCCTTGATCGGTCCACCGACCCCGCCGAGGCGCTCGACGGGGCCGACTTCGTCATCTCGAGTGCCGAGTTCGGACGGTTCGAACACTGGCGGCAGGACTACGAGATCCCCAACCGTTACGGCGCCCGCCAGATCCACGGCGAGAACGGCGGGCCCGGGGCGGTGTTCCACTCGTTGCGCAGCATCAACAACACCCTGGGGATCTGCGCCAACATCGAGAAGTACTCACCGGACGCCTTCCTCGTAAACCTCACCAACCCGATGAGCCGCGTGTCGCTCGCCATCAACCGGGCCACCAAGGTGCGCAACGTCGGCATGTGCCACGAGATGCCAACAGGGGTGACGAGACTGTCGAAACTCCTCCGGGTCAAGTCGTCAGACATTGAGGCCCGTGCGTCGGGAATCAACCACTTCACGTTCTTCACCGAGTTTCGTCAGCGGTCCACGGGCGAAGACCTCCTGCCTCGCATCCGCGAACTGTTCTCCCGGCGCATCTACGACTTCCCGTCCTCGACGGTGGCCGCCACCAAACTGGCGTTCCGTTTCGTCCCGACCGGGGCGCTGGCCGAACAGTTGTACTCGCCGGTGGTGGCCCACGTGGTGCGCACCTGGGGTGTGGTGCCGTGCAGCGTCGACAGCCACATCGGCGAGTACCTGCCGTTCGCCATGGACGTCGGGGAGTTCCACCCCAACGCCGTCGAGTTCTTCGCGTCGCTCGATCGGCGCGCCGAGCGACTGGCCACGTGGGTGAGCACCACCCGGGTGCCGTTGCCGCTGCACCGGATCGGTCACAGCCCCGAGGAGGTCATCCCGATCGTCACCTCGATGTGGACGGGGGCCACGCGTCGACTCATGGCCGTCAACGTGCCCAACGAGGGGTACCTCCCCGACGTGGCCGAGGGCGCCATCGTCGAGGTGGGGGCAACCGTCGACGGCGACGGGATCCACCCCGACACCATGGGTCCTGTCGGTGACCCGATCGCCGGGTGGATCGCCCCGCAGGTGGCGTTGCAGGACCTCATCGTGGAGTCCGCCCTGCGTGGGGACCCCGACCTGGCGTTGCAGGCGCTGACCGAGGATCCGAACTCACCGGCGGACGCCGCCGCGTGTCGGGCCATGTTCGACGAGTTGCGCAGCCTGCAGGCCGCCGCCCTCCCGTTCTGAATCGGGCCTCGCTGCCTAGGAGGTGGCGAGGAGGTCCACGACGAGTCGGGACGGGTCCGACAACGTGCCCGCCACGAACGGGACCCGCTCGCTCGAACCCACCGCCCAGGTCATCAGCGCTTCGAAGTCCCCGGTGAGCACCGCCTCGGTGGCTGGACCGTCGCCGTCCACGGCGAGGCGTCGAGGACCGTCATAGGTGGTCACGAACCCGTCGTCGGTGGGGGCGGCGGTGCCGGTTGGGGACATGCGGATCACAAGCACCGTCGCCGCGTCGAGATCCGCCAACTCGCCGGTTGGGTCAACGGTGACGGGCCCATCGGCGTAGCCAACCTCGAAACCGGGAACGGGACCGTCGAAGGTGAACACGATGCGTTGGTAGGTGCCGTTGTCGCCGGTACGCACGTCGGTGAGTGGTGCGAATCGACCCGACGAGTCACCGAACCCGTTGCCGCGGGTGTCAGCCAGGGTCCACGGGCCCAACGGGGAGGTCGGGAGGATGGTCGTCGACGAGCCTCCATCGGGTTCGGCGGGGGCACCGGTGAGGGGTGGGCCGCCTGAGGTCCCGGTCGTGGCTGGCGCCGAGACGTCAGAGGACGGCGGGTCGGTGGTCGTCGTGGCGGTGTTGGTGCACGCAGCAGCGAGAACGACGACACATGCCGTCAACGCTGCGGCGAGGCGAGGCACCGGTCAGCGCCGGTCGAACCCGAGGTCGAACTCGTCGACCATGCAGGCGAACATGTTGGGCCGGTCCACCACCTCGTTGACGACCCGCAGGTTGGTGACCCGGGGCACGAGGCCTTCAAGCATGCGCGTCAGCACCAAACGGGCCAGTGACGCCCCCAGACAGAAGTGCGTGCCGAATCCGAACCCGACGTGGGGGTTGGGGGAGCGGGTCACGTCGAAACGGTACGGGTCGTCGAACACGGCCTCGTCCCGGTTGCCCGACGGGTAGACCAACATGAGCCGGTCCCCTGCGTTGATGCCCACGTCCCCGATTGCGGTGTCGGTGTCGGCAACACGGAACATGTTGTTCAGCGGCGTCACCCACCGCACCAGTTCGTCGACGGCCGAGGGGATGAACTCGGGGTTGGTGTGCAGCAACTCCCATTGGTCGTTGTGGTCGCAGAAGGTTCGCAGGCCCCGGCTGATGACGGTGCGTGTGGTTTCCGCCCCACCGGAAATGAACAAACCGACCTCGTGGACCATGGTGTGTGCGTCGATGGGGGTGCCCCCCACCTCAGAGTTGGCCCACACCGACACCAGGTCGTCCATGGGGCAGCCACGGCGTTGTTCGGTCATGGGGCCGAGGTCACCAGCGAATTCCATGATGGCCGTCAACATGCCGGTGGCCACCTCGTTGTCCACGGGCGCCTGGTCGTACGCCATGAGTTGTTCCGCCCAACGCTTCACGTCCGGCCAACGATCCTCCGGCCAGCCCAGCAGTCGCGCTGTCAGACGGGTGGGGAGCTGCCCGGCGAGCCCGTCGATGACCTCGACGTGGCCGTCGTCGACGAACGCTGTGACCATCTCGTCGATGGCGCCGGTGATCCACTCGTCGTGATCCTTGACCGCTCGAGGGGTGAATCGGCGCGACACCAGTCGTCGCTGTTCGGCGTGGCGGGGGTCGTCGAGGGCGATCATGTTGGTTTCATCGGGCGCGTGGTACGAGCGGTACCCCCGGCCTGAGACGAACACGGCGTTGCGCCCCTCGACGTCCTGGATGTCGTGATGCCGGGTCACCGCCCAAAGGTTGTTGCGTTCGTCGCGGAACACGGGTTCGTTCTCACGCATCCATCGAAGCGGGGCGTGGAAGTCACCGGTCCAAAACATCGGGTCGAGCAGGTCGACGTCAGGTCGGGTCGTCAGGGCAGTCGGTGGCGCCATGGATGAAGTGTCGCACCTCGCCGTGAGCACCGGCAACGCATCGGCAACCCGACACAGCGGGTGTCTTGACTCAGGGCTCGAGTGTGACTCCGGGGAGCGTGGCCAGCCAGGCCCGGGTCCGCGCCATGCCCTCGGTGAGATCGACGGCCGGGACGTAACCGATCGAGGCCACCTTGTCCGCCGAATACTGACCTCGACGCATCAGGTAGCGGACGGCCTCGGGGTCGAGTCCGAACCCGAGGGCGTCGTGTGCGCTGATGGAAGGAACCTCGCCGACCCCGAGCATGTCGAGCAGGTGGCGGTAGAACTCCTCGTTGGTGGTGCGCCGCTGGTCGGTGATCACGAACGGTTCGCCGCTGCGGTCGGCACTGAGCACACACCAGATGCCGTCGAGGAGGTTGTCGACGTACACGTGGTTGATGAGAGGGCGCTCATCGGCGCCGATCGTCGCCCACAACCCGTGGGCCATCGCCTCGAACGGCCGCAGCACCCAGGGCACCGACCCCGGGCCGTAGACGTCACCGGGCCGAATGATGAACACGTCGAACACGCCGGGCTCGTGCAGGGGGGCGAGGGCTTGCTCCGCTTCGATTTTGGTGATGCAGTACGGGTTGCCCGCCCCGTCGAGCGGACCGGACTCGCTGACCCCGTCGGGGAAGTCGAACCCGTAAACCATGACCGATGAGAAGTGGACGAATCGCCGGACGCCGGCGCTCCGCGCTGCGGTGGCCACAGTGAGTGGGCCGTGCACGTTCACCCGGCGGAAGAACTCAAGGTCACCTGATTCGGCGACGAGCGCGGCGGTGTGGAACACGGTGTCGAGACCGTCGCAGAACTCCGTCATGGCATCGATGTCGGTGATGTCTCCCGCCGTCGTGGTGGCCCCGATGGCCGACCATGCACCGTCTGGGTCGGGGTGGAGGTCCACGCCGCGCACGTCGTGACCTTCGTTGCGCAATCGCCGGGCCAGGGCGGTGCCGATGAAGCCGGTGCCGGTGACGCCCACGGCGCCGTCCGGGGAGTGGGTGATGGACATGGCCGCATCATCGCATGGGGTGGCCATACGGTCGCCACCGGCCATGATGGTCAGGTGCCCGAGCTGACCAGTGACGTCGACGCCGCCGTGGCGGTGCTGCGCGCCGGTGGATTGGTCGGCTTGCCGACCGAGACGGTGTACGGACTCGCTGCTCACGCCCGCAATCCCGAGGCGGTGCGTCGGGTGTTCACCGTCAAGGGCCGCCCCCCGACCCATCCGCTCATCGTGCACCTGCCCGACGTCAGCCACGTGGCTCGCTGGGCGGCGACGGTTCCTGACACCCTCGGGCCGTTGGCCGCCGCCCTGTGGCCCGGTCCGCTCACTGTGGTGGTGCGGGCCGGCCCCGACGTTGTGGCCGAGGTCACCGGCGGTCGTGACACGGTGGCGCTGCGGGTTCCGGCGCATCCGTTGGCGCTCGAGGTGCTGGGGCGTCTTGACGACGGGGTGGCTGCACCTTCGGCCAACCGGTTTGGTGGGGTGAGCCCGACCACCGCCGCCCACGTCGTGGCCGACCTCGGTGACGACGTCGATCTCGTGCTCGATGGCGGTCCGTGCGCAGTCGGCGTCGAGTCCACCATCGTGGATTTGAGTGGTGCACGCCCCGAGGTGCTGCGCACCGGGGCGGTCTCGGCGAGCCAGTTGTCGTCGTTGCTGGGCGCCGAGGTGGTGACGTGGTCGGGTGACGGCGATGCCCGGGCCCCCGGGATGCTCGCCTCGCACTATGCCCCTCACGCCGCAGTCCTGGTCATCGATGAGGTCGGGGCGGCCGCTGTTGTGACCCGGCGGATTCCCGAGGTGGGTCCGGTGGCGGTGCTGGCGTCCACCACGGGCCAACTCGACGCGGTGCGTGCCGCGTTGGTCGGCTTCGATGATCGACTCGTGGACCTCGAACCGGTCGGCGACGCCGACGGGTTCGCCCATGAGCTCTACGACCGCCTCCGTCAGGTGGACCGGCTCGGTTGTGCGGCGGTGATCGTCGTCGCGCCGCCTCCTGAGGGCATTGGTGTGGCGGTGCGGGACCGTCTGACCCGGGCCGCCGCCGGGGAGTGACGGTCCGCTAGTCGGCCACCGTCACCCGTCGTGTGTGCCAACCCTCAGCACCGTCGGGTGCGACGGGTCGAGGACCTTCGGGTTGGGTGAACCCGGTCCGATCGGTTGCTCGCACCCGAATGGTGTGGAGTCCCGGGGCGGCGTCCCACGTCAACACCCATTGCCGCCAGGCGTCGTTGGACAGCGGTTCGCTGAGTTGGGCGGGGACCCACGGGCCGTCATCGACACGAACCTCGACGCGCTCGATGCCGGTGTCGGGCGCCCACGCCACCCCGGCGATGGGGACCGGCCCCGGGCGGACCGTGGATCCGTTGGTGGGGACGTCGATGCGGGACTGGGTGCGCACCGGTGCTTCCCGAGCCCATCCGCGAGGGATCCAGTACGGGTCGAACGCGTCCCAGGTGGTCAGCTCGATCTGGCGCAGCCATTTGGTGGCGGACACGTAGCCGTACAGTCCGGCAACCACCAGTCGTGCAGGGAACCCGTGACGAACCGGTAGGGGTTCGCCGTTCATGCCGACGGCGACGAGCGCCACCCGGCCGTCGGTGGCGGCCTCGACAGGGAATCCGACGGTGAATCCGTCGACTGATCGGCCCACGAGTTGTTGGGCGGTGGGTTGCACCCCGGCTTGGGCGAGCAGGGTCGCCAGTGGGACGCCCTGCCACACGGCGGTGCCCACGAGTGACCCGCCAACGGGGTTGGACACGCAGGCGAGGGTGACGACCTCCTCGACCATCGGCATCGCCAACAACTCGTCGAAGGTGATGGTCACGGGTCGGTCGACCATGCCGTCGATGGTTAGTGACCAGTCGGTCGGATTCACGTCGGGAAGTACCAGCGCCGTGTCGATCCGGTAGAAGTCGGCGTTGGGGGTGATGAGCGGGCTGAGGCCTGGGGTGGTGAACTCGGTTCCCGCCGCACCGATGCGACTGACGCCGGGGGTCGTGGTGGCGGCGGGGAGGCGCACCGACGAGCGCGCCGTTTCGGCAACCGACGACCCTTGCAACGCCCGGCCGGCGACGGCGGCGATGACCCCCACCGCTGCGGTCAGCCCGGCGAAGCCGAGGAACCGCCGTCGGGTCGTTCCGACCTGGGTCATGGGCTCAGCGATGAGCGACCGGGTGGTGGTCATGGGAAGCGCCGACTGTCCGGTACCGACCCGCAACAGCCAACCGAGCGCCCACCATCCGCTGATCGCACCGCCACCGGCGGCGACCACTGCGCCCGCAACCGAGGCACCCTCAACCCCGATGGCAGCCGCCGCCCCAGCCAGCCCGGCGGCGCCGAACGCCAGCGCAGCGAGGTGGCGTCGACGATCAGACGCCACCCCCACGAGGGCGCCGAGAACGAGGCAGACGGCAACGATGCCGACGACCAGGAGGGGTTTGGACCACCCGCCGAGGGCATCGATGGCCGGGGCGGCGAGTGGACGACCGATCGTGTCAATGAACCAGTCGCCCACCGCTCCCACCAGGGTGACTGCGGACCCGGTCACGAGGCCGGTGAGACCTCCGACGAACTCGGCGACAGCGACGGCCAACCCGGCGGCCACCGCGCCGGCCAACGCCCGCCACCGACGGGGAATGGACGTGACATCGGACGCAGATGTGCCGTCGGTCTCAGGCGAGGTCGGATCCCCGAACAGAGGGTTCACCCCTCCATTGAACACCGCACGGCTGGATTGGACCGGGTTCGGTGACGCCGGGGGCGGTGGTGGGTAGTCGCCCCTGGTGGCGGCCGGCGACGGGGTGGGTGCCATTCGGCTACCGTGCCGCCAACCCCCCCAGCGCCCGCCCACGACTTCTGAGGTTCCATGTCGGTCATTGGTCACGACACCGCGTCACCCACGCCTGCCCACCCCAAGAGTGCGTACGCCCGCTCCGCTGACGAACGGGTCAACAAGCTGACGTCGATCCCCTTCATCATCGTGCACCTCATTCCGCTGCTGGTGGTGTTCACCGGAATCACGATCGAGGCGGTTGTGCTCGGGGTGGTGACCTACGTGGGCCGGATGTTCTTCATCACGGCGGGGTACCACCGTTACTTCTCCCATCGGTCGTACCGGATGCCACGCGTCCCGCAGTTCCTCATGGCCTTCGGCGGGACCACCGCCGCCCAGAAGGGCCCGCTGTGGTGGGCTGGTCACCACCGTCACCACCACCGCACCTCTGACACCCCCGAGGACGTCCATTCGCCGCTGCGGGGGTTCTGGTGGAGTCACGTCGGTTGGATCCTGTGCGACAAGTACGCCGACACTCCGACGCAGAACATCAAGGACTTCGCCAAGTTCCCCGAGTTGCGGTTCCTCAACCGCTTCGACTGGATCGGCCCGTGGGCGTTGGGGTTCGCCTGCTACTTCATCGCCGGGTGGTCGGGTCTGCTCATCGGGTTCTTCCTGTCGACGGTGCTGTTGTGGCACGGCACGTTCGTCATCAACTCGCTGGCGCACGTCATGGGACGACGTCGCTACGCCACCGAGGACACGTCAAGGAATTCGGCGGTGTTGGCCGTGATGACCCTCGGTGAGGGTTGGCACAACAACCACCACTACTACCAAGCCTCTGCCCGCCAGGGTTTCTTCTGGTGGGAACTCGACGTCACGTACGGGATCCTGCGGGCGTTGTCGTGGATGCGCATCGTGTCGGACCTCAAGGTGCCCTCACCTCAGGTGCGTGCCGCCAACCGGATCCGTAACGGGGCGTTCGACATCGGCACGTTCCGTGCTCACCTCGCCCGTGCCGGAGCGGCGGTGCACGCCACCGGGACCGAGATTGGTACGCGACTCGCCGCCACGGGCCATCACGCCGCTGAGACCCTGGCGGAACGCCGGGCCCAGGTGGGTGACGGTCTCACCCACCGCAAGGAGGAACTCGAGGAGTTCGTCCGACACTCCCTCGATTCGGCCGAGCAGTTGGCCCGCGCCTCCCGTCTCGCCCAGCGCCCCCTCTCCGCCCCCAGCGACTGATCGCCTAGCGTCTGAGCGATCGGACGTCCGGGCGAACGGTCGTTGATGGAGAGGTGACGGAGATGGACACAGACGTTCCGACAGGGTCAGCGCGTGCTGAGCGCGTCGGTCCTCAACGCGGTCTTGAACGGTTGCTCGAGGAGCACTGTGGGGTATCCAGTCTCGACCCGGCATTCCGGGCCGATCCGCACCCCGCCTATCACACGCTGCGCAACATCTCCCCGGTGCTGAGCGTTCCTGATCTCGGGGAGACCCTCATCACCGGACACGCCGAGTCGCTCGCCGTGCTGCGGGACCCGCGGTTCTCGACCAACGGTGCCCACCGCCGCTGGCCGGGTGGGGAACCACCGCCTGAGGTCCGACTGTTCTCGAGCGACACGGGCCCCAGCGTCTTGTTGTTCCTCGACCCGCCTGACCACACCCGGATCCGCAAACTGGTGTCCAAGGCGTTCACCCCCCGCCGGGTCGAGCAACTCCGACAACGTGTCGCCGTCATCGTCGACGAGGTGCTCGACACCGCCGAACGTGACGGCGGTTTCGACGTGGTGGGGGACCTCGGGTACACGGTGCCGGTCACGGTCATCTGCGAGATGATGGGTGTCCCCACCGCCGACCGGCACCTCTTCGCCGGGTGGTCCGCTGATGCTTCGCTGATACTTGATGGGTTCTCGCTCACCACCGAGGAGATGAACCGGGCGTTGGCCGCTGCCGCGCAGTTGGTGCAGTACTTCGCCCAGTTGTTCCCCGAGCGACGGGCAAACCCCGGTGACGACCTCATCTCGGCACTGCTCGAAGCCGAAGCCGACGGCGAACGACTCAGCGAGGTCGAACTGTTCAGCACCACGCTGCTGTTGTTCATCGCCGGGCATGAGACCACCCAGAACCTCATCGGGAACGGCACCTGGGATCTTTTGTGCCATCCCGACCAGATGCGCCTGCTCCGCAACGACCCGTCGTTGGCCCCCTCAGCGGTTGAGGAACTGTTGCGTCACGACGGACCGGTGCACGTCACCGCGCGCATCCCCACCGAGGACGTCGAGATCGCTGGCCGTTCCTTCGCCGCCGGGGAGCAACTCGTCGTGCTGTTGGCCGCCGCCAACCGTGACCCACGCCGGTTCGAGGACCCCGACGGACTCGACATCACCCGTGCTGACAACCAGCACCTCACGTTCTCCCAAGGCATGCACTTCTGCCTTGGGGCGTCACTGGCCCGCCTTGAGGGTGCGGTCGCCATCGGCCGGTTGGCGGAGCGGTTCGGGGATCGCATGACCGTGGTCACCGACCCCGTGGTGCGGCGAGGCCACTTCGTGTTGCGCGGTCTTGAGGAGTTGCGCGTCAGCGTCTGAGTCGACGCCGAGCGGTTCAGGTGATGGGCGCCTTTTCCAGGCGGTGACGTCCCCGCACCATGCGGACCGTCCCTGAGCGGCTGCGCATCACCAGCGACTCGGTGGTCACGTGGTTACGTCCGAACGTGACCCCTTTGAGCAGGTCGCCGTCGGTAATGCCGGTGGCGGCGAAGAAGGCGTTGTCACCGGCGATGAGGTCATCGGTGTGCAGTACTCGGTCGAGGTCGTACCCCGCAGCGATGGCCGCCTGCCGTTCGTCTTCGTTGCGGGGCCACAGACGGGCCTGGATCTCGCCACCCATGCATTTGAGGGCGGCGGCGGCAATGACCCCTTCAGGGGTGCCACCCACCCCGAAGAGGATGTCGGCACCCGATTCGGGGGCGGCCGTGGACATGGCACCGGCCACGTCACCGTCGGGGATGAGGCGCACACGGGCGCCGGCCTGGCGTACCTCGCCGATGAGGTCGTCGTGACGGTCGCGTTCGAGGATGACTGCAGTCAGGTCACGCACCCGCCGTCCTGTGGCACTCGCCACCGCTTTGAGGTTGTCGGTGGCGGAGGCGGTGATGTCGACCGCACCCCGTGCCTCGGCACCGACGGCGATCTTTTCCATGTACACGCACGGCCCGGGATCAAACATCGAGCCCCGCTCGGACAGGGCGATGACCGAGATGGCGTTGCCGCGCCCCTTGGCGGTGAGGGTCGTTCCTTCGACGGGGTCCACAGCGATGTCGACCTCGGGTGGCTTGCCGTCACCGATGCGTTCGCCGTTGTAGAGCATCGGCGCTTCGTCCTTCTCACCCTCGCCGATGACGACGATCCCGTCCATCGACACGGTGCCGAGCACGAGACGCATGGCGTCCACCGCCGCGCCGTCGGCCCCCTCCTTGTCGCCCCGGCCCATCCATTGGGAGGCGGCAAGGGCGGCGGCTTCGGTGACCCTCACCAGTTCAAGGGCGAGGTTGCGGTCCGGTGCGGTGCGGTCTGCGCTCATGGATCTGACCCTACAGCGCTCCGGCGGTTCCCAGCGGGGAGGTGGACGCTGGTGCGGTGGTGGGGCAAGACTGCCCACGTGAGCAACACCGATGATCAGCCCGACACGGGCACCGCAGATGAGACGAGCACCGGCGACACTGCGGTGACGGGGAGCGCGGGCACGGGGTCCCGCCTCGAGTACGAGCTCGACGACTGGGCGGTGGAGTCCCGTCAGATGCTTCGCCAACTGCTCGTCGGTGAGGGCATCCCCCACGTGTGGGAGGCCGGTCGCCTCGTCATCCCCGAGGAGTTTGAGGACCGCGCCGACGCCTGCGTGGACCAGGTGGCGGCGACGTTTGCCGGGTCGGTCGACGATCCTGACACCCCGCGCGTCGTGTTCGACGTGGCCGATTTCGACGATGCGCTCGTTGAACAATTGACCGCTGCGCTCGACAACCTCGACGTCGAGTGGTTCCTTGACGCTGACGGAGGGTTGGTGGTGCGTGCTTCGGACTCGGTGACGGTGGACGGGGTGCTCGAATCGCTCGAGTTCCCTGATGCGCTCGCCGTTGCCGACGACGGCGACCACGACGGTGAGGAACTTCCCGAGGTGGATCCCGACCGGGTGCTGGGCGGCCTGTTCATCGCTGCGGACCGCCTCGCCCGCAACGCCACCGACCCCGACGGGGTCCTCGACGCCATCTCGCTCGGTGACGAACTGGCGGCGGGGGCCATGCCGTTCGGGTTCGAGACGGTGGTGTGGGAACGGCTCGTCGCCGCTTCGGGTGAACTCGCCGGGTTGCTCGGTGAGACCGAGTCGTCCGACGACGACGTTGAGGCCTCGGCGGGTCGCCTGCGTGACCTGTTGCGCCACTGGGTGTGACCGCCCGGTAGGGATCGCCACGACCGCTGCCGGTACCGTGGTCAGGTGGTGCTGGCAGAACTCGAGATCCATCATTCGCGACCCATTGCGCCCACCCGTCGGGTGGCGCTCGGTCGTCGTCACCTGCCGGTGGATCCCGCACCCGGATATGGCGGCATCCTCCTCGGTGGCATCGTGGCGGCCAACGTGTCGGGCATCGACGCCGACCTCGTGCCCGAACTCGTCAAACTCACCCATGAACTCGAGGACGGTCGCCGCATCGTCCAGCCCCGTCTTCGCCACCGGCTCCAGGTTGACCACGTCGGGCTGCAACTCAGCACCCACCGTCTCGTCGGCGACGGCGACGACGTCCGTTTCGATTTCGACGACGTGCAGGGCAACCCCGCCCAGCAGGTCCTCGGTGCGGTGTACGCCACCGGGGAGTTGCCGGTGGGGTCGCGCCGGGCGGTGTTCGCCACGGTGCGGCGCGCCATCGGGTGGACCGGGCCGGTGGGGCCGGACCTGATCGCCACGCTCGCCGGGTTCGGACGGGGACGTTCCCTTTCGGCCCGGGCGTTCGGTGACCCTGTGGCATGGGCGCTCGACACGCTCGGATTCGTCAACGGTGAGCGGGCCGCCGCCCGTGCTTCGGGTCCGTCTCGTAGTGACGTCCAACGCCGGTTCCGCAACCTGTTGCGTGACGCCCATCCTGATCATGGCGGGGACAGTGTCGACGCCGCGCAACGCATCGCCGACCTCACCGAGGCTCGGCGGATCCTGTTGGGTTGACGGTGGCCCGACCTCGAGCGGGCACCAACGGCCCGGCCGGTCTGGTGTTGTGGCCCGGGGCGGGAGCCACCCGTGACCACCGAACCCTCGTCGCCCTTGAGACGGCGCTCGCCCCTCGTCGGGTCGCCCGCATGGACCACGCCTACCGCCTCGCTGGGCGCAAGTCGCCGGGCAAGGCGGCGGTGGACATCGCCGGGGTGGTCGACGCCGTGGCCGCTCAGGCGGACGTGTGGGGTGTTGACCCGGGCCGAGTGGTCATCGGTGGCCGCTCCTACGGTGGCCGGATGTGTTCGATGGCGGTGGCCGGGGGTCTCGGTGTCGCCGGCCTCGTGCTGCTGAGCTACCCGTTGCACCCCCCCGGCAAGCCCGACCGGTTGCGCACCGAACATTTCAGCGCCATCACGGTGCCCACCCTCATGGTGTCGGGCACGTCGGATCCGTTCGGGTCCCCCGAAGAGTTCGCTCGTGAGGTTGGTGCGCTGCGGGGTCCGCTGACCCAGCGCTGGGTGGCTGGGGCACACGACCCGCGCGCCGACGACGAGGTGGCGGCGGTCGTCGCCGAGTGGTTCGACACCCTCTGACCTCGTTGTTTCCCCGGCGGGACACGTGGTGCTGTGCCCGTCACCGGCTCGCCCCCCGCCGTTAGGGTTTCGCCATGTCCCAACACCGCTCGTCACCCCGTCCGTCGATGCGTCGTGCCGGCGCCGCGCTTGTCGTGGCGGCGCTGGTGAGTGTGGTCGCCGCCTGCGGCGACACCGACACGGGTTCACCGTCGACTGCGGGTGAGGCTGCGGCGGAAACGCCGACCTGGTTGTTCTCGGTGACCGGGTCGTCGGCACAGATCACGTCAGCCACCGCCGACGGCTCGGCGGAACTGGTGCTGGCCGACCCCGCTGACGTCGTGGCGTTCACCGACCGGCCCGAACGCCGGGCGGTGCGGTTCCCCGCTGAAACCCTCGTGACCGACTGGCCGTCGCTGTTCGCCTCGTCGCCCCCCAACGCCGTGGTGACCGGCCTGGACCCCGACGGCGAACAGTTCGAGACCGCCGTGGAGATCGCCTCGCTCCAATCCGCACAGGGCGGTTCGCTCGGCTTCGCGCTGCGGCCGATCGGCGATGACGAGGTGGCTCTCCCCGCCGAGCTCAGCGAGGTGGCGTTGTTCATCGACGACGTCGACTGTGACAGCCCGCAGGAAACCTCGGTCTGCCTTGTGTTCACCAGCACGTTCGTGCCGTTCGACTCCTCGTTCTGAGGGTCGTCAGTCGCCGCCGCGGCGTCTCAACCGGTGGGTGCCGTGCCGGTGACGATGTCGACGGGAACGCCCAGCGGCAGCTTCAACTGCTCGACGATGTAGTTGATGTCCTCGTTGTTGAGCCGGATGCATCCCGACGACACCCGGGTCCCGATGGCCCACGGTTCGTTCGTGCCGTGCAAACCCAACTGGCCCGGACCGCCGTTGAACTCCTGGTACGTGTCGGAAAAGCCCGACAGGCCGTAGGCGTAAGTGCCGTAGACGGTGTTGGGGTCGGGCGGCTGGAGCAGTTCGGTCGTGTAATACAGCCCGCCGGGTGTGGGGGCGTTCTCGCGGGACACCCCGATGGCGGTCTCGTAGACGACCTCGTCGTTCTTGTACACCTTCAACTTGAACTCATCGAGGAGCGCCTCGATGCGCCAGGGGTGGGTGGTGATGGTGAGTTCGTCAGCGGGGATCCATCCGGTGGAACCGTTCGGCCGGATCGGGAGGTACACCTTGGCCCAGTCGCCCTCACGTTCGGCCACGAGGAGCACGAGTGGGATCGACACCGGTGGGTCGGTGGCGAGCGGGCGCGGGTTGGCCAAGGTGGTGACCACCTCGGCACTGGCGCTCGGTGCCGCCCTGAACACGATGTCTCCCTCGGCGACCGGTCGTGCCACATATGACGTGCCGGGCATCTCGGCGGCGACGTCACCTTCGGGCAGGGTGACCGACGTGTTGAGCGCCGGTTCACTCGTCGGGTCAGAGGCACACCCTCCGACGAGCAGGCCGGTGGTGGCCACGACGGCCACGAGGAGGGTGAGCAGGTTGCGGTGTGGGCGCGTCGTGGGGTCAGGCACGGCCAGCATCGTAGTGGTGGGTTCAGCGGTTGGGGCTGCGGGATCAGCCGGTGGGCCGGTGATCGGTGGGGTTGATGTCCTCAAGTTCGCGGTGCGCCGTCTCGGGGTAGGCGAACACGACGAGAAGCACGACGATGGCGGGTCCCACGGCGAGGATGGCCATGGCGGCGGGCAACCCACCGAACAGGTCGCTGAGGTACCCGGCGGTCAACAGACCCACCACCGCGCCGGTCACCGCCGCCACGTTGATGCCGCCGTTGGCCGACCCGCGTGACGCCGTGGGGAACAACTCGGGTCCGTACACCCCGAGGGCGGGGACCGCGGCGGCACCCACGATCGCCCCAACCGCCGACCACACCCAGATCCACGGCCCCGACGCGACGAACATGGCCACCGTGAAACCGACACCACCGCCGACCGCCACCGCCCCCACGATGCGCCGGCCCCGCAGATCGGCGAGACGTCCGCCGACGATGATCCCGATCCCGCCGGGGGTGTTGGTGAGAATGGTGAACAGGGTGATCCCCACGGCGGTGAACCCCCGTTCGGTGCGCAGGTACTCGTTGAGCAACTGCGATGCCGGGGTGGTGAACAGCGACAGCAACAGCGCGCTCGAGGCCAACAGGGCGAACCGTCGACGCTGGGCCCGACGGGCGGTGCGCGACGCGTCGGGGGCCGCGGGCGCTGCGACGTGGCTCTGGGCGGCCTCAGCGGGTCCGGCGGCGAGGAAGCGTCTGGTCTCGTGTAGGCGTCGGGCCTGCCACGCAACGGCGGGCAGGAACGCCAGCGGGATGACGTAGAGGAACCGCCAGCCCCCGACCCCAAGGTCGGCGAGAGGGAGCACGGCGACGCACACGCCGGCACCGAGCGCCGCACACATGGCCAACACCGACACGGCATAGGCGCGCGAACCGGCCGGCATCTCCTCAATGGCGAAGATGCCGATGATGATCGCCATCGACGTCGACGCGGTACGCGCCGCCGTCTGACTGATGCCGAGCCAAGCCAGATCGGGGGTGAGCGCGCCGGTGGCGGCGAGCACACACGCAGCCACCGCCGACCACAACAGCACCGCACGACGTCCCCGGCGGTCGGCGACGGCGACCACCACGAGGGCCAGCAGGGCGGCGACCCGCACGGTGGCGAGCATGGCGCTCAACGCCGTGTCCGAACTGTCGAACTGGGCTTTGGCGAACGTGTTCGTCTGGGTGAGCAGGGTGCCGAGGTACCCCGCCGCCATCGACAGCAGACACAGCCGGGCCAGGGTTCGGGCCACGTCAGCATCGAGGCGGTCGGGCGACAGCCACCACAGGTTGCGGCGCTTGGACGCCGGCCGCACCACCGCCCGGCGAACCAGCGGGGTGAACACCACCCGCCACACCGGTAGGGCGAGCCGGAACGTGATGGTCTCGGTCACCACCTGGTCGCGTGGTTCCGCCCTACCCGCCCCCTCGGCGGGTACCTGGGGGCTCACCGTGACGGTGCGCTCCCAGAGGTCGAACGGTCCCTGGGCGAGCGTGAAACGCAGCGGGTCCCCGGCGCCGTCCCCGACGGGCGCGGGTGATTCGAGAACGAGGTCGTCACGGGGCGCGCACAGCCGCGTCGTGCCCGCCTGGTCGGTGACGGTGGTGCGCGTGACGGTGGGCACAGAGGGGTCCCTTTGTGGGTGGCGGACAGGTGCCCGCTTCGGCGGCGGAGCATACTTGGGAGGTGCAACGACTGAGGATTGCGCCAGTGGGCGCGTTGAGTGGACGCGTCCGGGTGGCGGGAGCCAAGAACTCGGCGCTGAAACTCATGGCCGCCGCCGTCATGGCCCGCGGCACCACCGTGCTGCACAACGTGCCGCGCATCAGCGATGTCGACTGCATGGCGGACCTGTTGAGGTCCATGGGACTCGGAGTCACCTGGGTGGGCGACTCGACGCTGCAGATCGTCCGCCCCGAGACGATCGTTCCCGAAGCGCCCTATGAACTCGTCGAACGGATGCGGGCCTCCATCGTGGTGCTCGGCCCGTTGCTCGCCGTCGAAGGTCGTGCCCGCGTGGCCCTCCCCGGTGGTGACGACTTCGGTCCCCGCCCCATCGACATGCACCTGCGGGCCCTCGAGGATCTCGGCGGCACGTTCGTCTCCGCCCACGGGTACGTGGAGGGAACCACCCCAGGTCTCGTCGGCACCCGGATCCTCCTTGAGTTCCCGAGTGTCGGCGCCACCGAGAACGCCATGATGGCCGGGGTGCTGGCCAAGGGCACCACCACCATCGAGAACGCGGCACGCGAACCCGAGATCGCCGACATCGCCGCCTTCCTCAACGCCATGGGTGCCCGCATCCTCGGGGCGGGCACCTCAACGGTCACCATCGAGGGGGTCGCCGAACTGCACCCCGCCGAGCACACCGTGATCCCCGACCGCATCGAGGCCGCCACATGGTTGGCGGCGGTCGGGGTCGCCGGCGGCGACATCGAGATCGAGGGTGCACGCGCCGACCACATGGACATGGTGCTCGTGAAACTCGCCGAGATGGGCGTGGAGGTCACCGCCACCGAAGGCCAACTTCCCGGTCTCGTCGTGCACGCTCCCGAGCGGCTCCGCGCCGTCGACAGTGTCGCCACCCTGCCGTACCCGGGGGTGGCCACCGACTACAAGCCGTTGCTGGTCGCCATGTTGGCCACCGCCGACGGGGTCAGCATCGTCACCGAGAACCTTTTCGCCGGCCGGTTCCGCTACATCGACGAACTGGTGCGCATGGGTGCTGATATCCGCACCGAAGGCCACCACGCCGTCGTACGGGGCCGGGACCGACTCTCGGGTGCCCCCGTGCGCGCCCCTGACATCCGTGCCGGGGCGGCGCTGGTGGTGGCGGCGTTGCGCGCCGACGGTGAGACGGTGGTCGCCGGCGCTGACCACATCGCTCGCGGCTACGACGACTTCGTCGGCAAACTCGTCGCCCTCGGCGCCGACGTCAGCGTCGTGGACTGAGTCCTGGCGCAGCGCCGACCGTCGCCGTCGGGGTGGTTCGGGCGGCGTGGATTGGGTCGGGTGGTTGTGAAACGACCCGGCGACGGGGCACCATAGAGGTATGCGCGACGCCGTTGAGAAGGTCATTGAGGCCATTCGGCCTGCCATCCAGGCCGACAACGGGGACATCGTCCTCCACGAGGTGGACGAGGCCTCCGGGTTGGTGACGGTGGAGCTTGTCGGGGCGTGTGTGTCCTGCCCGGCGTCAACGGTCACCCTCAAGGCCGGTGTGGAACGGATCCTCAGGGATCGGGTGCCAGGGGTGACCGAGGTGCGCAACATGGGCGACACCGCAGCCGAGGTCGGGGAGAGCCCCGTCACCCTCTGAGTCGTCGGCTGTGCTGGGGTCGTAGGCTCTCGTCGTGGCCGAACGAACCCGTGACCCCGCCGCCCTCGTCGAGGGTGCCGTGAGTGGTGACCGTGGCGCGTTGGCCCGCCTGCTGTCGGCGGTCGAACAGGGTGGGGCGGACGCCCGTTCCGTGGGCCGACTCACCTTCCCGCGGGGTGGATCGGGGTACGTGGTTGGCATTACCGGGGCACCTGGTGCGGGGAAGTCGACGTTGACGAGTGCGATGGTCGGGGTGCTGCGCGCATCGGGCGACCCGGTGGCGGTGCTGGCCGTTGATCCGTCGTCGCCGTTCACCGGAGGGGCGATCCTCGGTGACCGGGTCCGCATGGGAGACCACGTCCTCGATGACGAGGTGTTCATCCGTTCCATGGCGACCCGCGGGCACCTTGGTGGGTTGGCTCTGGCGGCGCCCGAGGCGGTGCGGGTACTCGACGCCGTCGGGTACCCGTGGATCATCCTTGAGACCGTCGGGGTCGGGCAGGTGGAGGTCGAGGTGGTCGGTGCGGCCGACACCGTCGTAGTGGTCGTCAACCCCGGGTGGGGTGACAGCGTGCAGGCCAACAAGGCCGGCCTCATGGAAATTGCCGACGTGTTCGTGGTGAACAAGGCGGACCGTCCCGGTGCGGCGGAGACCCGACACGACATTGAGCAGATGCTCGACCTGTCGCCCGCCGCCGCCAACGCGTCGTGGCGGCCTCCGGTGGTGTCCACCACCGCCACAACCGGCGAGGGTGCCGGCGCATTGTGCGAAGCAATCGAGGCGCACCGTGAACACCTCGTCGCCAGCGGCGACCTCGCTCGACGACGTCGGGAACGTCTCGACGCCGAACTGCACCGGATCCTGGTGGAACGACTTCGGGAACGGGCGGTGGTCCTCGGTGAGGGCGCCCGGTACGAGAGGGTCCGCGACGCCGTCGCCGCTCGTCAGCTCGACCCGTGGTCAGCCACTGACGAACTGCTCGACGCCGCCGGACCCTGACCCGACCCGCGGGTCAGTCGCGACGCACCAGGGCGTCGCGGATCTCACGCAGCAACTCGAGTTCGGTCTGCTCCTCGTCGGCTTGCTCCTCGGTGGCGTTGCGCTTGGCGAGGTTTTGGGCGGCGTTGATGCCCTTGATGACGAGGAACAGGGCGAACGCCACGATGAGGAAGTTGATGATGGCGTCGAGGAACGCCCCCCAGCGGATCTCGCCTTGACCGATGGTGAACGAGAGGTCGCCGACCGATGGCTGCCCGCCGATGGCGCCGAGCACGCCGCCGAAGATGTCGTTGGTGAAGCTGGTGATCACTGCGCCGAACGCGGCGCCGATGACGACGGCGACGGCGAGGTCGATGACGTTGCCTCGGTTGATGAAGTCCTTGAACTCGTTGATGATGCTCTTCATGGCCGCTGTGCTCTCCTGAAGTGGGGTGCTGGTGGTGCCGGACGTCCCGGCAGTTCGTGACCTTACCGACCGGTGCGCCCCGGTCGCAGTGGCGGTTCCTTCGGGCGCACCCAGCCCGGTCCCGCCGCTAGGGTCACGCCCCATGGCTGACGAAACCGCTGGTACAGGTCCGCTCGTAGCACTCACCCGTCTCGACGGCGGGGTCGCCCTCGTCGAGATCGCCCACGGCAAGGCCAACACCTTGTCCACGGCGGTGCTCGCCGAGCTGGCGGCGGTCGCCACCGATCTCACGGCCGCGCCGCCGGGGGCGGTGGTCCTCACCGGCCGGGGCCGCATGTTTGCCGCAGGTGCCGAGATCAGCGAGTTCGGCGGCAGGGGCGAGGCTGCGGTGATCGCCGAGGCGTTCCACACCGCTCTCGACGCCGTAGCCGCCATCCCCGCCGTCGTCATCGCCGCAGTCAACGGGTACGCCCTCGGCGGTGGGTGCGAATTGGCCTTGGCGTGTGACCTGCGGTTCGCTGCGGACAATGCCGTGCTCGGCCAGCCCGAAATCCTCCTTGGCATCATCCCCGGCGGGGGGGGAACCCAGCGGCTCAGTCGTCTCGTGGGTCCCGCCCGGGCCAAGGACCTCATCCTCACCGGTCGTCAGGTGAAGGCCGAGGAGGCGCTCGCCATGGGCCTCGTCGACCGGGTGGTGCCCGCCGACGACCTGCGTGACGAAGCGTTGGCGTTCGCCACCACGCTGGCTGCAGGCCCCCGCCGGGCCCACGCCCTGGCCAAGTCCGCCATCGACGACGGCCTCAACATGTCCCTCGCCGACGGACTGGTGCTCGAACGCCGGCTGTTCGGCGAGGTGTTCGCCACGACGGACGCCGCCATCGGTGTGGCGAGTTTCCTCGCCGACGGTCCCGGCAAGGCGACGTTCACCGGCGAGTAGCGCGGTACGGTCAGGGGGTGGACACCCCCCCGGTCGTCACCTGTTACCGCCACGCCGACCGGCGTGCCGGTGTGAGCTGCCAGCGTTGCGGTCGCCCCATCTGCGGTGACTGCATGATCCCCGCCTCGGTCGGTTTCCACTGTCCTGCGTGCACCTCGTCGGGCGCCCAGAAGGTGGTGCGCAACCCGTTGGCTCCCGCCGACCCGATCGCCACCAAGATCCTCATCGGGTTGAACGTGGCGGCGTTCCTCGCTTTGGTGTTCTCCTCGGGTGCCCCCCAGCAGGTCCTCCAAGGCAGCGGCGGACCGTTGGTCGAACAGTTCGGTCTCATCGGCCACGCCCCGTACCGACTCAACTACGCCTTCGGGGTCGCCGACGGCGAGTGGTGGCGTCTGGTCACCGGCGGGTTCCTCCACGGAGGTCTGCTGCACCTCGGGTTCAACATGGTGATGCTGTGGTTGCTGGGCACCCAGATCGAACGGGCGCTGGGGTGGCAGCGCTACGTCGTGTTGTACGTCGCCTCGCTGCTCGCCGGAGCGTTCGGGGTGATGCTGTTGTCCCCGGTGGGGATGACGGTGGGAGCGTCGGGTGCCATCTTCGGTCTTATGGGGGCCGCCATCGTGCTCCAGCGTGCCGCCGGGGTGAGTCTGCGCAGTTCCGGACTGATCACGTTGGTGGTGGTGAACCTGCTCATCACGTTCACCGTGCCGGGAATCTCCATCGGCGGTCACATCGGTGGGTTGGTGGGCGGGTTGGCCACCGGCGCGGCGATGGTGGCGGTGGACCGCAGGGTCCCCACCGTGTCTGCAGCGGTTGGCATCGGGATCGGACTGTCGGCGGTGTTCTTCGTGGGTGGACTGTGGGCCGCCGCCCAGTGGCAGGACCCGGTGCTGTCCCTGTTCAACTAGGCGTCCGCCTGTCACGAGCGGGGACTCGGCGTCCTACGCTTGGTCCATGGACCTGGGTCTGGCACCCCCCGAGGCGTACCTCGATCACGCTGCGTCCACCCCGACGCGCCCCGAGGTGGTCGAGGCCATGGTCCCGTGGCTGGCGGAGCACTTCGGGAACCCGTCGGGCAGTCACGCCCGTGCCCGCGCCGCTCGCCGTGCCGTGGACGAAGCCCGGGAACCGGTCGCTGAACTGCTCGGCTGCGCTCCCGGTGAGGTGGTGTTCACCTCGGGGGGCACCGAGGCCGACGACCTGGCGGTCAACGGGGTCCTCGACGCCGTGGGGGGCCGGGCGTTGTGCAGCGCCGTCGAACACCACGCCGTGCTCGACCCGGTCCTGCACCGCGGTGGGTCCACCGTGGCAGTCGACGTCACCGGCGTGGTGGACCTTGGCGACCTCGCCCGACAACTGAGTGCACCTGAGTCCGCCCCGGTCACGTTGGTGTCGGTCATGGCAGCCAACAACGAGGTTGGCACCATCCAACCTCTCGCCGAGGTGGCCGACGTCGTCGGTCGCCACGCCCCCGACGCCGTGGTGCACACCGACGCCGTGCAGGCCGCTGCGTGGTGCGACCTTTCGGTCCTGGCCGCCCCTGCGGCGCTGGTGTCACTCAGCGGTCACAAGATCGGGGGCCCCAAGGGTGTGGGGGCGCTCGCCGTGCGACCCGGGGTGGCCGTCGCCGCCCGGTTGCGTGGCGGAGGCCAGGAACGGGGTCGTCGTTCGGGCACCCACAACGTGGCCGGCATCGTCGGTCTCGGGGTTGCCGCCAGTCTGGTGCTCACCCACCGAGCGTCAACCGCCGCCCGACTCGTGACCCTTCGTGACGCCCTCGAGACGGCGGTGACCTCGGTGTCTGGGGTGCGCTCCACGCTGACCCGTTGCGGTGGGTCACCACCCGAACGTCTCCCCACCATCTGCCACGTCTGCGTCGAGGGGGTGTCGTCGGAGGCACTGTTGTTCCTGCTCGACGACGCCGGCATCGCGGCGTCCGCAGCGTCGTCGTGCGCCAGTGGGGCCACCGAGGCCTCCCACGTGCTCGCCGCCATGGGGGTCCCCCCCGAGGTGGCGCGCGGGTCGTTGCGGTTCTCGTTGGGGTGGACCAGTGACGACGTGGTGGTGGACCGGGTGGCCGCTGTGCTTCCCGACGCCGTGGCCCGCCTCCGCCTCCTCGACGTCCCCGCCCGGGGGGCGCGCCCGTGACGTCGCCCATCGCCCCGACCGACCCGACGAACCGCAGAGTCATGGTGGCCATGTCCGGAGGGGTCGACTCGTCGGTGGCTGCGGCGTTGCTGGTCGAGGCCGGGTACGAGGTGGTGGGGGTGACCCTGCGCCTTTGGGGCGGAGAGTCCGACAACGGGTGCTGCGCGGTGTCCGACGTGGAGGACGCCCGCCGGGTCGCCCAGCAACTCGACATTGACCACCACGTGTTCAACCTTGCCGACGAGTTCGACCGCCACGTCGTGGCGCCCTACGTCGACGACCACGCAGAGGGCCGCACCCCCAATCCGTGCATCGAGTGCAACCGCCACCTCAAGTTCGACCGGTTGATGAGCCGGGCCCGCGCCCTCGGATTCGAACGGGTGGCCACCGGGCACCACGCCGCCGTGGTCACCCTCGACGACGGCACCCGCCGCCTCACCCGGGGGGCGGACACCAACAAGGACCAGTCGTACGTGCTGTACATGCTCGGCCAGGAGGTGCTGGGGCGGGTGATGTTCCCGGTTGGGGCCATGACCAAAGAACAGGTGCGCGCCCGCGCCAGCGAACTCGGTTTGCGGACCGCGACCAAGCCCGACAGTCAGGACGTGTGTTTCATCACGTCGACCGCCGGTCGTGAGGGGTTCCTCACCCAGCGGGTCGAACTCCACCCGGGTCGCATGGTGGACACCTCGGGGGCTGAGTTGGGCACGGTCGACGCCGTCGAGCTCGTCACCGTCGGTCAGCGTCGCGGGCTCGGCCTGTCCGGCGCGGGGGAGCACCGCTACGCCATCGACGTCGACGTTTCGTCGCGGACCGTCACCATCGGAACCCGCCGCCAACTCGAGGTCGACACCACCACGGTGCGCCAACTCGAGTGGGCTGACCGGCCGGTGACGGGCGCGCTGGCGGTGCAGGCCAGTGCCCACGGCACCCCGGTTGCCGCCGTGGTGACCGCGGGTGAAGCCGACGAGGTGGTGGTGCGTTGGGATGCGCCCGTGCGTCGCATCGCCCCCGGCCAGAGCGTGGTGTTCTACGAGTCGGGGCCGTGTGGCGAGTTGGTGGTCGGAGGCGGCATCGCCGTCTGAGCGGCCCGTCGGGTCTTCAGCGGGCAGAACGGTTGGCGAGGGTGCGCATGACCGCACCGGGTCGCGTGGGAGTCACCAGCACGGCGTCGACGTCGAGCGACGCAGCGGTGAGTGACCCCTCCGCCTGACGCCGGGCGGCGGTGGTCACGATGGGTGACGGCGCGCGCAGACGAATCTCGAGGGCGAGGCCCGCTGCCCCGGCGGTGAGGTCGGTGGCGGTGGTGTCGGCTGCGGCGGGGACGATGTCCACGAGGTTGGCGCGTTGCACGAGTAGCGAATCGGCGAGCGCCCACGGGTCGTGCACCACCACTCCGGCGGGGAC
>Ga0208482_1000080_pt1 | contig 30830 bp, 25 predicted proteins | sample LakMenEpi26Sep10_FD_150737 | JGI IMG/M metagenome (GOLD analysis project Ga0208482, IMG submission 150737) | Freshwater microbial communities from Lake Mendota, WI - 26SEP2010 deep hole epilimnion (SPAdes) | ecosystem: Environmental > Aquatic > Freshwater > Lake > Epilimnion/Euphotic zone ... | reverse complement strand
GTTCTTCCTGAATTTTCCTGTTGAGGTTCGCTTTACAGCCCCAGATGAGATTCCGCTAAGTACAGCGAGTAATCGAGAATCTGCGTATATCGCAGTTCATATTTATAAAGGAATGAACTATGTCCCGTATTTCACAGAAGTTGAATCAATCATGAACTCATACCAAGGCCGCCCACATTGGGGGAAACTGCATTTTCAGAGTGCCGCAACGCTTGCGTCGCGTTATCCGCAATGGGATGTGTTTCAAGCTGTGCGTAACCAGGTTGACCCACAACGAATGTTTTCTAACCAATATCTTGAGACAGTTCTCGGAAAATAGTTATGAAAACATTTATTGATCTCGGAGTACCAAAGAAGTTTGCCGACAAATTGTCGGAGCGAGGTATTGCCTCGCCATTCGAAATTCAAGAAGCAGCACTGCCAGACGGCCTTGCTGGGCTTGACGTCTGTGGAAAAGCGCCGACGGGCTCTGGTAAGACAATCGCCTTCGGTTTGGTTTTGGCTGTACGTTTGCAAAAGTCAAAGCCAGGTCAACCCGGTGGTTTAGTTCTGGTTCCAACACGCGAACTTGCAATTCAAGTCGCCAAAGAAATCAGCATGCTGTGCGAAGGCACTGATCTGCGAGTTGCGTCTGTATACGGTGGGGCAGGGTATGGTCCACAAGTTAAGGCAGTGCGTGGTGCAAGCATCATTGTTGCAACACCTGGTCGTCTCGAAGACTTAATAGAACGTCGCGATATGTCGCTTGGTTCGGTGACGATTGCTGTGCTCGACGAAGCCGACCGAATGTCAGACATGGGTTTCTTGCCAGCAGTCCGTCGAGTGCTGCGTGCTCTACCGAAAAATCGTCAAGTACTGTTGTTTTCAGCAACTCTTGATGGCGATATTTCTCAAGTTGTTAAAGAATTTCAAAATGACCCACGCCGTCACGAGTCAAAGTCGCAAGAAGCCGAGCCAGATATCGAGCACAGATTCTGGATTGTTGGTCGCAACGATCGCGTCGAAACAATCTCGCAGTTAGTCAATCAGTATGAGCGAATCATTCTGTTTTGTCGCACCAAGCATGGTTGTGATCGTTTGGCTAAGCAGCTCGATAACTCGGGTGTTCGCTCGTCAATTATCCACGGCAATAAGAGTCAAGCTCAGCGTGAGCGTTCTCTCGAAGAGTTCCGCAGAGGCCGTTCTAATGTGCTTGTTGCAACCGACGTAGCAGCACGCGGTATTCATATCGACGATGTTCCATGTGTCGTTCACTTTGATCCACCAGCAGACCATAAGGATTACATCCATCGTTCGGGTCGCACCGGGCGCGCTGGGTCTAAAGGCGTTGTGATTTCGCTTGTTGATAATTCTCAAAAACGAACAGTCAATAAACTTGCGCGCGATGCAGGAGTAGACGCAGACTTCATAGCGCCAGATTTTGAGGCGGCAGATCCTGACCAAATCGACGCACGACCTGGTGCTGTCGGCGGTGTTTTAGTTTCAGTTGGTGCGCGAGCAGAATAATTCTGGCGTTATCAATACGCGACTAGAGGCAAATATCTTGAGGGCGAATTGGTACTCGAGGTAAGTCCTTGCCTGTTGCATTGCGAATTGCTGCAGCGATCGCAGGAGTAACGGAAATACACGGCGGTTCGCCGATGCCTTTTGCGCCAAGTGGGGCTTGCGGCTCAGGTTCTTCGATCATCACCGCCACGACTTTGGGTGCGTCTAGCGCTGTCGGCAACAAATAATCTGTGAAACTTGGATTGCGCATCTTGCCGTTTTCAAGCACGATTTCTTCCATCACTGCCAGACCGAGTCCTTGAGCAATTCCACCTTCTATTTGCCCGAGTGCAGCAATCGGATTCAGAACACGACCAACGTCTTGGGCTGTCGCGATTTGAATAACTTTGACTAGTCCGAGTTCAACGTCAACATCTACGACGGCTCGGTGGGCGACAAAAGCAAAGGCAACGTGACAATCACCCTGTCCATTTTCATCTAGTTCTTCAGTCGGGCGATGATGATGCTCAAAAGTTTCGTCGATCAAGACACCGTTCGAGGCTTCTATGACGCTGATACGAAAGTCACCAATCATGTCGACAACATCAGTATCTTCAATAACAAGTCTTAACGGGTCAATGTTGTGTTTCTTTCCAACATGCTCGAACAGGCGTTGACGCACAAGTCGACATGCCCCATCAACTGCGCCTCCGCTCATCCAAGTCTGCCGAGACGCCGACGTGCTACCAGCCGAACCAATTTTTGTATCTACCGTGTCAAGCACAACTTCGTCAACGCCTAGTACTGAGCGAGCGATTTGTGGTGCGAGCACAACGAATCCTTGACCGACTTCGACTGTTGCGTATTTAAGAGTTGCAACCCCGTTTTTAAGTTGACAACGGGCGGTAGCAAAATCATCAAAAGTTTCGCTGTACATCAAATTCTTGATCGATACGCCCCAGCCGATTCCGCGCACGATGTTTTCGGGCAGCGAGGTCAGACCTGAGCCACCAACAAGCTCAAGTGTGTCGGCATTTGTCGAAAGTTTCTCTGGAAGCGGTATTGCATCGGTCTCTCGAATGCAGCGAGCAACGGGTGCGACACTTTCAACAACTTGACCAGTAATCAGTTTGTCGCCGGTGACCATTGCGTTCATCAAGCGAACTTCTACTGGCGACAAGTTGCAGGCTTTGGCCAACTTGTCCATTTGGCTTTCATGTGCATAACAAGCCTGAACAACACCGAAACCACGCATTGCACCGCAGGGCGGATTGTTGGTTCGAACTGCATAGCCATCGACCGTGGCGTTCTCACAGCGATACGGGCCTTGAATATGGGTTACGCCGTTGATTAATACTGCGGCTGAAGTAGATGCATATGCACCACCATCAAAGATCATCTTCGCTTCGATGCGTTGAATTACTCCGGCACGTGTTGCGTGATGCTTGATGTAAATTTTGGCTGGGTGACGGTGAACGTGGCCATAGAAACTTTCTTCACGGCTGTATTGCATTTTGATCGGACGAGATGTGCGCAGTGCCAAAAGTGCGCAATGAACCTGAAGGCTGATGTCTTCGCGGGCTCCAAACGCGCCACCAACACCGCCAAGCGTGATTCGAACATTCTCATCTGGAAAACCAAGACATGCGGCGATTTGCTTTCGATCTTCATGAAGCCACTGAGTAGCGACAAACATCTCAATGCCGTTGTTGCCACTATCAGGTATTGCCAAAGCAGCTTCAAGACCCAAGAAGGCCTGGTCTTGCATTCCCATTTCGTAAATACCTTCGACTACGACTTCGCCTTGCAGGTTTTGGTCACCAATTTTGATCTGTTGACGGCGAATCAAGTTACCGTCTGGGTGAATTTGTTCGGTGGTCGGGAGTATCGCGATCTCAGCATCTGTAACTGGCGTCAATACTTCGTATTGAACTTTGATCGCTGCGAGGGCTCGTCGACATGTTTCAGGATGGTCTGCTGCAACTGCGGCGACTGGTTCACCGACATATCGAACGAAGTCGCTTGCAAACACAGGTTGATCACTTGAGATCAGTCCGTAAGTCTTTTTGCCGGGCACATCATCTGCGGTAATTATCGCTTCGACACCAAGAATCTTGTAGGCCTCTGACAAATCAATGTTCACTATTCGTGCATACGGATGTGGGCTGCGCAGCGTTGCACCCCAGAGCATATTTTCGGCGTGAAGATCAGACGAGAATTCGAAGCTTCCAGAAACCTTGGCCACACCATCAGGTCGAAGCGCAGAAACGCCAAGAACATCTCGACGAGTGGATGTTTGGGTTGCTGAACTCATTAACGGTTGGCCTTGCGAGTCGTCACTGCGGTTGTGACAGCTTCAAAAATTCGCCCGTAACCAGTACAGCGACAGATATTTCCTGAAATTGCTTCTTTGATTTCTAGTTCCGTGGGGTCAGGATTGTTATTAAGCAAATGTTCGATTGCCACGACAAGCCCAGGCGTGCAAAAGCCGCACTGAACTCCGCCTTCAGTTATAAACGCATCTTGAACTTCAGTTAGTACACCGTTAGTCGAAAGACTCTCAACTGTCTTGATATCTGAATCAATTGCTGTTGCCGCCATCACGAGACACGAGCAAACAGCCTGGCCGTCCATAATGACGGTGCAACTGCCACATTCGCCCTGCTCGCATGCTCCTTTAGCTCCAGGGAGTCCGAGGCGTTCTCGAAGAACGTAGAGCAAACTTTCGCCAACCCAAGCGTCACGAACCTGATGTTGCTTTCCATTTACGGTGAGATTGTAGATTTCGGTATTAGCTGTCATTTAGTGTTCGCTCTCGTCAAGAGCCTTCGAGCCAAAGTTGAAACTGCGTGGCGGCGATAGGCGGCTGTGCTGCGATGGTCGTCAATTGGTTTGGCTTCACTTGCAATTCGATCGCCGAATTCTTTCAACAAGTTTGCAGAAATCACGCCAACCGTTTTTAAATCAATTTGTGATGCGAGCCATTGCTCTGATTCCCGACAACGAATGATTGTCGGACCGACAGCACCAAGAGCCACAGCAACGCGACCCAGCTCACGGTCAACCACGAGACAACAAGAAGCAATTGATATAACCATTGCATTACGAACGCCAACTTTTGCATAACCTTGCCAACCATTAACTACTGGCAGGGTTGTTGAAACAATAATTTCACCAGGCTGGCGGGAGTTGCGTTTTACCCCGACCATGAAGTCATGGATTGATACATCACGTGAAGTGCCAGACGATTGAAGATTGATATTTGCGTCAAGTGCGCTCAAAACTGGAAGCGAATCGCCAGCAGGCGAGCAAGTGCCCAAGTTTCCACCAATCGAGCCGGTGGCGCGAATCTGAGGTGAGCCAACTGTTCGTGCGGCCTGTGCGAGCGCAGGTATAGCTTTAGCAATTTCGCCATGCTCCATTTGCTGATAGGGAAGTCCGGCGCCGATTGTTATTTGGCTTCGCTGAGCATTGAAAACAAAGCCGCGAAGCTCTTCTACGCGGCGCAACGCAATTACATCGGTCGGCTTGCGATGGTTGAAGTTGATTTCAACCATCAAGTCAGTGCCGCCCTGAATTATCTGTGCCGTTGGATTAGCCGCAGTAGCGACTAACGCATCTTGCAGTGTGCGCGGAATGACAACGCTCAAGAAACACCATCCCAATTTGAAAATGCATCGATCATCGCCTTGACATCTCCAAGTGGATACAAAATCGGACAAGTTGCACCGTTCTTTAAGTAGTGCGTGACGCGCGCACGAGCCTCTGCTGGCGTGCCACTTGCCGTAAGCATCTGCACGATCTCATCTGGCACATGTTTTGATGCAGCAACAACTTGTTCGTGCGTGGCTGGCCAAGTGAGTACCGAGCCGACTTTGTCGAGCAGTGATTGCGGCACGCCTGAAGCTTTCATGATGTGAGGTTGCTGGCCGAGATACTGGGTAACCATTTGACGAGCCATGTCGAGCGCAGTTTTGCGATCTTCATGCACGCTGCATACAACCAATTGAGGTCGGTCGATTGAGTCAACCGAGCGGCCAGCGCGGTCAGCGCCTATTGCGAGTGCTTCCATTGCTTTTTGGTTGTATTCAGGTGAGACCAAATAATTCAGAACTACACCGTCGGCGATTTCGCCTGTGAGCTCCATCATTTGCATTCCGGTTGCACCAATATAAATTGGCACATCTTTCGCGCGACGTTCCTGATAGACGTAATCAAGTTCAACGCCGTCAAGATGTACGAATTCGCCGTGAAACGTGACTGTTTCATTGTTTAACAACGCGCGAACTGAGGTCACGATCTCGCGCATTGCACGAAGTGGTTTGGCGCGAGAGATACCGACTTTTTCTGCAAGCGGGTCCCACCATGCACCGATTCCAAGAATTACGCGACCAGGTGCAAGATCGTCAAGGGTTGAAAATGTCGCCGCGAGTCTCGCAGGGTTGCGACTCCAGCAGTCAACAACGCCTGATCCAATTTTGAGCTTCGTTGTTACGGATGCAAATGCGGCCATCGGCACTGTTGCCTCGCGCACGAGTCGACTTTCGGCTTGCCAAACGGCTTCAAAACCCTTTGCCTCGGCATACTTCGAGAACTCCATGCCTTCTGAAATTTTGTGAGCATCTTGAAGATAGAGCGCAACACGTGCAGGTTTTTTAGAATTCATTTTTACAACCTCTCATATAACCGTAGGGCTTGTTCGGCACTTTTTGCTCGCACTTCGTCTAGATCAACACGCGTAGGTCGGCTATTTGTAAGAACTTTTTGACCTTCAATTTCAACGTCTAAAGCGTGCAGATTTGTGGTGAAGGCTGCATGCCATGGGCTGTCAGCAAAGTCGTAGTTGAAAGTCACACGATCTGATTTTGCGTCTGGAAATAACTCATAGCCATTTTTTAGCCACGACCAAACTGTCTCTGGTGTCTGCGAAACATCAAATTCGCGCAGGCGGGCGTAGGCGAGTCTTGCTTCTTCAACCATGTCGGCTCCGATGCCATCGGTGCCAAGTAGAACTGTATTTGTTTTTGTAGATGGCTTGGCGTAGCCAACCGCATTGTTCATATTCGATCGAGCGTTGTGCACAATCCGACCCTTTAGATTTCGATCTAGGTGCACAGTGTGAACGAGCAACCAATTATCTTCGGCCAAATCTTCTAGCCGTGCGCCGGCTTGAACGTCATCTAGGGCTTCGCCAACGTGGATGTGCACTCCAACTTTGTGTTTTTTAGCTAGTTCTGCTGCGGCTTGCAAGGTCTCGTCGCTACACGTAAATGCTGCGTGAACCCCGACCATGCCAGTGCCACCCGATGACAGAAATTGATCGCACTCATTAAGGCCACGCTTGGCGGCGTCAGTCATTTTTGAAAGAGGCGAGACTTTTGAATGCAACTCTCCGGTGTCGTCCCAGCGGTCAGTTACGCCGTAACACGTATTAACTCGAACGCCGACTTCACTACAAGCGCGAGCAATAATCGAAAGCGAACCTTCAATTGAATTTGGCGATTCGTGATGATCAATTATGCAAGTCGTGCCGCTCATCAAGGCTTCGCAAGCTCCCAACTTGGCCGACCAATAGATCATCTCTTCGTCAAGGGCGGCATCAAGTTTCCACCAAATATTGTTAAGAATTTGTATAAACGATTTTGAATCGTTTTTTGGTGCCGGCATTCCACGAGCCAAGGTTGAGTACAGATGATGGTGGGCACAAACAAGGCCTGCCGTCTGGTTTGACACTTTTAGTCTTCGTCTTTCATTTGACGCATCGGCAAAGCATTTCGCCAATTGCCATCTAGATCATGCAAAGCAGCGGCGACTGCTCCAGCAGTTGGAACTAAGCCAATTTCACCAACACCTTTGATTCCGTATGGGGCGTTCGGTTGCGGTGACTCAATTAGTTTTACTTCAATTTTGGGGACGTCTTTTGCGCGCAAAATTCCCAGACTACGTAGAGTCATATTTGTCGGGAATGCTGTTTGTGGATCTGATGGAAAATTCTCGGTGAGGGCATATCCAAGGCCCATGTGCACACTGCCTTCGACTTGACCTTCGCACAGGGTTGGGTTGACTACGCGACCAACGTCGTGAATTGCCACGACCTTTTCAATTTTCTGAGTTTCACGGTCAATAACGACCATCTGTGATGCGTAACTAAAAGTCGAGTGAATAATTGGGTTAACGACACCAGGTTCACCGAGTTTGTTCGTCCAATCAACTCGATATTCGCCAATATGATCTACTTCAACTTCGCGACCGCTGGCAATCGCGACTTGGCAAGCGTGCTTGACCGCTCCCGCGCCCATTAACGTGCCACGTGATCCTGTGGTTTGACCAAAGCCCAATTCGCGAGTCGTATCTACAATTACGTCTATGAAACTCGCATCTACTTCTAGTTCTTCGACCGCTACTTGAGCCGCAACGGTATTGATGCCTTGACCCATTTCGGTCCAGCCGTGACGAATCTCGATTCGACCATTGGCTTTGAAGCGAACTACTGCCTTTGAAATTTCTTTGAATCCATTACCTAGTCCGCTGTTTTTTAAACCCAAGCCGAGACCGACTGCTTTTCCAGCTGCGATGGCAGCGTCATAGGCCGGTTTAATTTCATTCAGGCACAGCTCAGCGCCAAGACAGCCATCATCCATGATTTGACCAGGGCCCCACACCATTCCAGGTTTGATGACATTGATTGATCGAATCTCCCAACTTGAAATTCCTACTTTTTCGGCGAGGCGGTCAAGCACGCCTTCCATCGCAAATTGCGCTTGATTTGCACCAAAGCCACGGAACGCTCCACAAATCGGGTTGTTGGTGCGTGCGGCGATTGCCTCGACATCGATATTTGGCACTTGATACGGTCCGCTTGCATGGCCTGCCATACGTTCAAGCACTTTCATTCCGACACTTGCATACGCACCTGAGTCGCCAAGAGCACGAACACGCAACGCAGTGAGTTTGCCGCTCGAGTCGCATGCAGCCTCATACGTCATTTCAATTGGGTGACGTTTGGCGTGCATTAAAAAGCTTTCTTCGCGAGACAGTGTGCACTTCACTGGTTTATCTAGAAGCCATGCGGCCAGCGATGCGTGGGCTTGGTTACTCATGTCTTCTTTGCCACCAAAGGCACCACCATTTGTCACGAGAGTAACGGTCACTTGATCGTTGGCGACATTGAGCAGGCGAGCAATGTCGTTTCTGTCATCCCAAACGCCTTGACCACCAGAGTAAACGTGCAATTTACGAGCATCGTTCTCTAGTGATGGCACAGCAAGTGTGCTCTCTGGCTCTAAAAATGCATGTTCGATTCTCTGGGTAGAGAACGTCTCAATGATTTGATGGTCACTTGACTTAAAGGCTGTTTCGACATCTCCGCGCTGATAAACGCTCTTTGAAAGAACGTTTGTATCCGTTTTCCAAACGGCAATATCGTCGCTTTTAATAGCCTCACGTGGATCAGTAATCGGCTTCAGAACTTTGTATTCGACTTCAACGTGCTCAACAGCGTTACGTGCATTCAGTCGCGAATCAGCGACGACTATTGCGAGTACATCGCCTGCGTATGAAGTGAAACCTCCTACCGGAATCAGTGCAGGCCAATCTTTATAAATGATTCCCATCAGCAATTCACCTGGCACATCAGCTGCAGTAAAAACGGCGCTTACACCAGGTTGCAGCACGGCTTTAGATGAATCAATCTGCAAAACTTCTGCACGAGCGTGCTTTGTGAAGACAAGTGCGGCGTGCAGCATTCCGGGTATTCGAATGTCGTCGATGTAACCACGGTCTCCGAGTGTCAAGGCGTGGGCCTCGTACTTTGCCACGCGCACGCCGAGCCCGCCAGTTGAGACAATTTGAGGTGTCTGACCTTTGGCGACTGTTTCAATTGCGTCAAGAATTTTGACATAACCAGTGCATCGACATAGATGTGCGCCGAGGTGTCGCGCCATGTCTTCGCGTTTTAATCCCGCGCCTTTTTTGTCGATCTGTGCTTTTGCTCGAACGACGATTCCTGGAATGCAAAATCCACACTGCAGGCCTCCGCACGCTGCGAATGCATTCGCGAATGCGTCACGTTCAACATCGCTAACACCTTCAAGAGTTGTGATCTCAGAACCGGCGACTTTGTCGAGCGACTGTTGGCAACTCACTATTGCTTTGCCATCGACTAGTACGGTGCAACATCCACACTGACCACTCGGCGAGCAACCATCTTTGGGTGAAGTTATGTCTAACTCTTCACGTAACGCTGCTAATAAATGGGGGTGATCGCGACGAACAGTGACGGGGGTGCCGTTCACGCTGAAACCAACGCGATCGCCTAATGTCGGGACGAGACCAGTTTTTAAATCATTCGCCACGTATTTACCATATCCGTATTGGGGTTCAGGTTTACAGATTGTAAAGATCGACTAGTCGAGGCTTGTGCCTCTTTGGCCAGTTATTCGCCCGTAAACCTCAGGGCGGCGGTATCGGTCAAAGTTGAACAGGGTGTTTTTGTAATTATTACACCAGTCCAAATCGCAGACGGCGGTTATCACTTCATCAGCACTCGTGACGGTCTTGGCAAGAATCTCGCCAGACGGACCAATGATGCTTGAGTCAGCCAGGCCATCAACACCTTCCTCGATGCCACCCTTGGCTACGCCGACAACGAAAGTGCCATTTTGATACGCACCACTTTGCATAACCAGTGCATTGTGGAAACCTTGCAGCACATCTTGTGAAGGATCGGGTACATAATGCAACGGAGTGTTGTATCCGCAGAGAATCATCTCGACACCTTGCAGCCCCATCACTCGATATGTCTCGGGCCAACGGCGATCGTTGCAAATCATCATTCCGATTCGGCCACCAAAAGCTTTCCAGACCCCGAAGCCTTCGTTACTTGGAGTGAAGTAGTAACGCTCAGCATGTTGAAAGGGTCGATCTGGCTCGTGCTCTTCGTGGCCCGGTATGTGCACCTTGCGATATTTCGCGACCGTATTGCCGCTGCGGTCAACAAGTATTTGAGTATTGAATCGTTCGTTGGTCGCAGTGAGCTCGGCATAACCAAGACAAAAGCCAACTTGCAATTTCTTTGCTTCGTCAAATAGAGGCTGTGTGACTTTCGAAGGCATTTCAGTTTCGTACCAGTGATCCGCTTCTGTGATGTCATCAACAAACCAGCGAGGAAAAAAAGTTGTTAGAGCAAGTTCAGGAAATACAACTAATTCTGCTTTCTTTGAGTGTGCTTGGCGAAGAAGCTCGATTAAACGAGCAACTACCTCGGTGCGACTATCACTCTTTTGAATTGGTCCAAGTTGGGCGGCTGCAACATGAAGATTGCGCGACATTATTTAACCGTCGAGTCAAGGGTTGTTAGCGCAAGCATTGTGTGCAACAAAATATTTGCACCAGCATTCAGATCTGCTTCGTCTGTGAATTCAGCCGCATTATGGCTGATGCCTTCGACACTGGGTACAAATATCATTCCGGCAGGGCAAACGCGAGCCAGCATCTGGGCATCGTGCCCGGCCCCAGATGGCATGCGCTGAACCGAGTTGTTTTGCTCTTTCGCAATAGATTCGACAAGGTCAATGACACGGTCATCGAAAATTACAGGTTCGAATCTCGCAAGTTGGCGTGTTTTGATTTCAACACCCTCGGAATCGGCAATCTGAGCGAGAAAATCCTTGATCTTTGATTCGGCGATCTGCAGTATTTTCTCATCGGTGTTTCGAACATCGAGAGTAAGAGTTGCCCGTGCAGGCACAACGTTCGTCAAATTTGGGTGAAGATCGATCTTTCCGACTGTGCACACTTGGTCGCCGCCTAAGTCTTTAGCAAGATTACGTAAAAACACAGTGATTTCTGCGGCGACATAAGCCGGGTCATGACGAAGCGACATCGGTGTTGTGCCAGCGTGATTTGATTGGCCAAGAACAATTACTTCTTGCCAAGAAATACCTTGCACACTTGTTACGGCACCAATACGAACCTGGTTGGCTTCGAGCATTGGTCCCTGCTCGATGTGAAGTTCAACGAATGCGTGAGGCACGACACCGGGGCAAGGTGCTGGTCCTGCGTATCCAATTCGCACTAGTTCGTCACCAAGTTTCGCTCCATCAATTGCGACGACATCTAATGCTTGCTCAGTGGACATTCCGCCTACATAAACAAGTGAGCCCAGCATGTCGGGTGCGAACCTTGCACCTTCTTCGTCGGTGAATATGCCAACAGCGAGTGGACGAGGTGGCAACACATTTGCATTTTTGCAAGTTTCGATAACTTCAAGTGCAGCCAAGACTCCGTAGCAACCGTCAAATCTTCCACCAGTTCGAACCGTGTCAATGTGTGAACCCGACATCACAGCCTGACCGCTACCTACATTCCAAGTGCCGATTATGTTTCCAATAGCATCGATTGTGATCTCGAGTTCAAGTTCACGCATCCAAGCAACAACCAAATCTCGTCCGTCTTTGTCTTCATCTGTCAAGGCAAGGCGACAATTTCCTCCACCATCGATTGGTGAAATTTCAGCCAAAGCATTGATTCTTTCGTGAAGGCGACGAGAATTTATTTTTAGGTCTAGATGTTTGTTGCGAAAGTCTCCGACGGGCACCTCCTAATTTTAGACCCTAATTTGCCACAATGGATGGGTGGTAGATCGCACAAGACTCTTCTCGGCTATCGCTGACGAAGAAAAGCAATTCGTCGCAAAGCACCCTGTATCGCTCGCAGCATCCAAGTTGGCTTCGAAGTCTCTTATTGGCGGCGTGCCGATGCCATGGATGAAGCGTTGGCCCGGAGCATTTCCGATTTCTGTTCAATCTGCCAAAGGTGCACGATTCATCGATGTTGATGACATTGAGTACATAGATTTTTGCCTTGGCGATACAGGTTCAATGACGGGTCACGCTGTAACCGAAATTACTGATGCGATAGCTCGACAGCTCAGTCGTGGGTCAACAGTGATGCTGCCAAGCGAAGATTCAACATGGGTGGGTGCTGAACTTACGAAACGTTTTGGCTTAGCAAAGTGGCAATTCTCGGTGAGTGCAACTGATGCCAATCGTTTTGTTCTGCGCCTGGCGCGACATATTACAAAGCGTCCGAAGATTCTTGTTCATGACTGGTGTTATCACGGAACAGTCGACGAAACACTTGTTATTGCTGATAATCAAGGAGGAACCATTTCGCGACACGGCGCGATCGGGCCACAAGTTCATCCGTCGTTGACGACTCGTGTCGTACCTTTTAATGATCTCGAGAAGCTCGAGCAACAACTCAGTTTCGGTGACGTTGCTTGCATGTTGATCGAACCCGCTCTAACCAACATCGGCATTGTGTTGCCAGACCCTGGTTATCTCGCTGGCGTGCGTGAACTGACACGCAAACACGGAACACTTTTAATTATTGATGAAACCCACACAATTTGTGCAGGTCCGGGTGGCGCAACCAAACTTTGGAATCTTGAACCAGACATGTTGGTGATTGGCAAAACAATTGGCGGCGGTATTCCCGTCGCGGCATATGGTTTGTCAGCCGAACTCGCGGCGCGTGCCGAACTTTCGCTTGACAGTCACGATGTAGATGTCTCTGGGCTTGGTGGCACATTGTCTGGCAGCGTGCTGGCAATGGCAGCGGTGAAAGCCACCCTCACACACTCACTTTTGCCAAGTCAATTTGAAAAAACAATTTCATTGGCAACTCGTTGGGCCGACGGCGTTGCCGGCTCAATTGCCAAACATGGTTTGGATTGGAGTGTTCAACAACTTGGATGTCGGGCAGAATATTGGTTTCGTAAACCGCCCAAGAACGGTGCAGAAGCGGCTGCAGCGGTAGATGAGCAGCTTGAAAATTTTATGCACCTATGGGCGCTCAACAGAGGTGTTTTGCTCACTCCGTTTCACAACATGGCACTCGTGTCATCATTTCATGAAGAATCAGATGTTGATTTACACACAGAAGTGTTTGATGCGGCGCTTTCTGCGCTCGCGAGTTAACTAACTGGGGCTGTCTAGATGACGATTGCACAATATTTTGCGATTGCGTGCATCGTATTTGGTGCGTCTTTGATTCAGGCCCTCTTTGGTTTTGGCTTCGGTTTAATTTCGGTTCCTTTAATGATATTTTTTGTTGATCTGCCCACAGCAGTTGTCACCGCGACTGCAGTTTCAACAGTGAGTTGTGCCGCTCAATGGATTGAATCTCGCGCAGTAAAAGCACGCGTAATGTCACAACGACTCGTCCTCTCAGCCCTCCTAGGTATGCCATTGGGGTTATGGCTCTTAAATAACGTTGCGGCGCGTCCGATGAAAGCAGCACTGGGTGTCGTCGTGCTTTTCGGTGTGGTTCTAAGCATCAAAGGGTTTGATCTTCGACGATTGCCAGTCTTCTTTGATTATTCAATGGGCGTATTGGCTGGCATTTTGTCTACTTCGACTTCGACAAACGGGCCCCCGTTGGTTTTTTTATTGCATTCGAGACATTATTCTCCACAAGATTTTCGCGCTGTGCTTAATCGTGTATTCACTGTTTTGAATCTTCTCACGCTTGTTACGTTTGCAGTCGCTGGCAAACTTGATCAACAAGCCATGTTGCTGGCCGGGTTGGCCATTCCAGTGATGGGGGTAGGTGTGTGGCTGGGCACGCGATTGCGCTCAAGAATTAACCCAGAACACTTTCGTTCTCTTGTGATTGGCCTGCTATTTATGACCGGTGTTAGTGCAATTTTGAATTCGATATTTATTTAGCGCGCAAACCATTCGAGCCATTGCTGCTGCGATGTTGGTTTATAAACATGATTCGTCTTAACGACATCACCGAGATTTGCAGATGGCATGGCCGAATATTGATGACCTGGGCACACGATTGTGTCGCTCGGCATTGACGCCAAGACTTGCAGGCTTGAATAAAGGTCAGAGGCATTTCCGCCAGGCAGGTCAGTGCGACCACAGCCATCCAAGAAGAGCGTGTCACCTGCAACAAGGCGATGCTCAACCAAGAAGCACTGGCTTCCAGGTGTATGACCAGGTGTGTGCACAAAAGTAATTTCAATTTCACCCACGTTGACTTTGTCGCCACCCAAGTGCTGTACGAGTTCAGATTCAGCGAGTCCTGTGGTGCGTGCAACCCACTTTGCTTCATTCGCATTTATATGAATCGGCACCGAAGTATGTTCGAGTAAGTCTGCGACGCCTTGAATCTTCATGCCCATCATCGACCCGCCGACATGGTCGGGGTGATAATGAGTAGCCAGCACACCCGTCAACTTCATTTCGTCAGCTTCGACGATTTGCAGTAGATCTTGTATTGCATAGGCGGGATCAACAACCAAGCACTCTCGTGTCTTGCGGTCACCAATTAAGTAAACAAAGTTGACCATCTGCGAAGCCACTTGGTCGTTGACTGCGAAGTCGCGCCCAGACAACAACTGACGAAAATAAAGTCTGTCGTTTACGACTTCGCTCATGCAGAGATATTAGCGATCTAGTCTTATGGTGTGCCTGCTCAAAATAAATCGCTTAGATACGGGATTATTGGTACGGGGATGATGGGTTGTGAGCACATACGCAATTTGCAGGCGATCGCTGATTGTGAAGTAGTTGCTTACGCCGACCCGCACGAATCAAGTCGGGCACAAGCCGCAAAACTTTTGCCTGATGCGAGCGCATTCACTGATTATCAGCAAATGCTCGTTGCCGAAACACTAGATGTCGTTGTCATTGCAACGCCAAATCACACGCATCGAAAAGTGTTAGAGGATGTGTTGTTGTCTGGAGTGCATGTCTTGGTCGAAAAGCCACTGTGCATATCTACCCAAGAGTGTCGAGAAGCAATTGCCTTAGAAGAGAAAACCAGAACCGCGTCGAGAGTTGTCTGGGTTGGTCTTGAGTACCGCTACATGGCTCCGACGGCTCGAATTTTAGATGAGTGTTCGAATGGTATTGCTGGAAGCATCAAAATGATTTCTATTCGTGAGCATCGATTTCCGTTTTTAAAGAAAATTGGAGATTGGAATCGATTTTCGAAAAATACGGGGGGAACGCTCGTAGAAAAATGCTGTCATTTCTTTGATGTGATGATTCTGCTCGCAAATTCGAAACCAATAAGTGTTTTTGCCTCGGGTGGACAAGATGTCAATCATTTGAACGAGTCATACGACGGGTCAATTCCAGACATTTTGGATAATGCCTACGTCATTGTCGAATTTGCCAACGGAATTCGCGGTGCGCTTGACCTATCTATGTTCGCGGAAGGCTCTTTGAATGAGCAAGAGATTTGTGTCGTGGGGGACGAAGCGAAAATCGAGGCCTTGATTACCGAATCTAAAATTCGTATAGGTAAACGTAATCTGGGCTCGTCTGGTGTGGTTGAGATCAGCGTTCGACAAGATGAAAGTGTCGTTCCCGGGTTCCACGCTGGAGCATCGTATGTTGAGCATCGGGCAATGCAGAACGCAATTCGTCAAAATCTGCCAACCGGTGTTTCACTAGAGCACGCGCTTTTGAGTGTTGCAGTTGGCCAGGCTGCCCATCTAAGTATTGCCGAGCGTCGCCGAGTTGATCTTGCAGAAATTCTTTAACCTGCACTAGCCCAAAAAAGTATCCAAGATCTTGGTTCGAATGCGATCGGGACTGTTGGTCTTTGACTCGTATGCGTCCATTGATTCAGAAATTTTTAGTAAGCCATTGATGCCAAAGTATCTGAGCGGCTCGACTTCCCATTTGCGAGATTGGTTGTTTGCCCAGCACAATTGGGTGAGTTCATGGTTGTCTTCGGCAATTAAGTGCGCCATCGTTCGGGCGGCGAGGTTCGAGGCAGCCACACCGTCGCCGACGTAGCCCCCGAGTGAGCCGAGTCCGCTCCGAGCGTCAAAATTGACAGATGGATTCCAGTTTCTTGGAACCCCTAAGGGACCGCCCCATTTGTGGGTGATCTCGAGATCGCCAATCTTTTCAAAAATCTCTCGCATCGAATTGCAAATTTTTTCATGGATTAGAGGGTGGGTGTTATAACTGGGTTTAACTCGGGATGCGAAATGATACGGAGCACCGCGACCGCCGAAGGCTATTCGTTTGTCTGCTGTTAGTTGGCAGTAAATAATCATATTTCGCGCGTCGTGGTACGTCTCTCGATTCTTCCATCCAAGAGTTTGCAACTGACTTTCAGTTAACGGTGAGGTTGCGATCATGTATGAGTACAGAGGAGCGAGTATCCGACGGTGGGTCTTGATACTTGATGTGAAGCCTTCGGTCGCACGAATTATCAGTTGAGCACGACATGTTACGTGATTGGTCTTTATTGAACCTGACTGATATTGCGTGACTGGTGAATTTTCATAGATCTTCACACCAAGCTTCTCAACAACTCTTGCCAGCCCATCAACCAGTTTTGCCGGATGTATTACAGCACAGTGCGGTGTATACGAAGCAAGTTGAAGGTTCGAAATATTGATGCGGTGTTCAACTTCAGTTTGCGAAAGTTGGCGAATGTCATCTTCGGTAAATCCAAAGTCATGGAATTTTGTTATTCCACTAGTTACACGCGATGCTTGTACCGAATTAGTTGCACCACAAATTGTGCCTCCACGATGAAAGTCGCAGTCAATATTTTCATTTACTAAAACTGATTCAATTTCGTCAAGGGTCGCGAAACTCTGTCTATACATTTCGATTGCAGCTTCACGACCGTGCAGCTCTGCCAACTCATCTATTGAATTAGGCATGAAGCCACTGCACCAGCCACCGTTTCGACCGCTTGCCCCAAAACCAACTTCGTTGGCATCAATTATCACGATTCGCGAATTCGGCATGAGCTTTTTTAGGTAATACGCCGTCCATAAACCGCTAAATCCTGCTCCAATTATTGCAACATCAGTTTCGATGTCAGAACTAAGTTTCTCGCGTGGCGCAGCGTCGTTTATTGCTGCATCGCGCCAAAGCGAATTTAGATCTTTGCTGACCAAAGCTCTCTAATTTCTGGCTCTGGATTATTTATTACTTTCGTATCAAGATCAATTTGTAATGTCGAGCGATTATCAAGATCAAACTCCGGCCACGAAACCGATGTGTCTGTTGCAAAGCTCAGTAATTCTGAGGAAAAAGTGTTAGCGATTGTGGTTCGATTCGGCGCATCTCCGGTGAACAATTCAACGTTGGGTGCATCCAAGTTGTGAAACATAAATGGCAAGTCCAGCGCGTGACAACAACCAAATATGCCATTAAAGATCGGTGTCGGCCAAGTAAACCAATACATCCAAGTTGAAACGCCCATTTTGACTCGTGTTTCGCACAGATCCCACGCGGGAGCCCGGAAGTTTTGATCGGTCTGCATTGCAGCGACCATTTCAATGGGGGACTGATTCGGACGCATCTTCGTATACAGCGACCAAGCTTGGTCGCTCGATTCTCCGAGTGCTTCTTTGTAATAATTCTTCGCAGTCTCTTCGTCATTCGGAACGTTGTTCGGGTTAAGCGCAGACCACAAACGGTTTTCGTCTCGATTGGTGCCCACAACTAGTGGGATACTCGATTTGGCAGACATCGCGTAGATGTCCTCTGGCAATCCAGAACTACCACAAGTGGGTGAAAACGTTGCGATGTAGTTTTCGACATTTTCAAACATCTTTGCGGTCGCATCAATAATCTGCTGGTTTGGCAAAATCTTAAGATCTTCAATCGAACCGCATTTCGCCGTATCTAAAAACTGTTGAGTCGATATATCTGCATCGGTTTTGCTGCGAAGTTGTCGTAGTGACGGGCTCATGGCCCAAGCCTTGGTGACCAGGCCCTTTGTCATTGAAGTTGCCGTCAGAGCGACGACGCTGCTACCGCCAGCAGATTCGCCAAAAATAGTGACGTTACTTGGGTCGCCGCCAAAGGCGTTGATATTTCGATTGACCCATCGCAAGGCACTGATTTGGTCCAACGTGCCGTAATTTTCGTGGCCGATAAAGCCAAACGGTCCGAGGCGATAGTTAATTGTTACTACAACAACATCTCCGATTTCAGAAAGATTTTTGCCGTCGTACCACGAGGTGGCTCCGGTTCCATTGGTGTACGCACCGCCATGAATCCAAAAAAGAACAGGCTTTAGTTGAGCTGATGGCTTGGGTGTCCAAATATTGAGGTACTGGCAGTTCTCGTCAGTAGGCAAGACTTTTGTGTTCAGAATTTCTTCCATGAATCCTGGTACTTGAGGCGACTGTGGTCCAAAAGATTTTGCTTGAACAGTTTCGCTATATGTGATTACGTCTTCGGGCTCAGAGAATCGCCGTGAGTTTGCAAATTTTATTCCAAGGTATTTATCAGTTTTGGGCGATGCTTCAACGCCTTCAAATGACCCTGATGAATTCTTAACCATTGGCACGTGATCAATCTAACTCGTGACGATTACGATAAAGAGATGTTGCGCGACAGTTTGGGTGACTTTTTGGCCGAATGCTGGCGACGTTGGCGACTCAAGGCGTCCATTGGGTCAGGCTCCAAGCGTGCACGAGCTTTCGGAAAGTTCGGACCAGGATCTTTAATTCTTTTCCCAATTACGACGATTTTTAATGAGAAATATATTCATATCGGTAGCGAAACGATGATCGGCGAACATGTCGCTCTTTCTGCAGGCATGATGCCCGGTCAAGTTTGCCTGACTGATCCGGTAGTTCGAATTGGTGATAGATGCTTGATCGGTCGTGGCTCAGGCATCGTGGGGCACCTATCAATTGATATTGGGAATGATGTTTGGACTGGTCATCATGTCTATATCACCGATCAAAGTCATGGCTACGAAGATGTGTCGTTACCAATATCTTTGCAATCCCAACCCGAGTCACCAGTTGTTATCGGAGATGGTTCGTGGCTTGGTCACGGTGTAGTGGTTTTGCCAGGTGCGAAAATCGGAAAGCACGTCGCAGTTGGCGCAAACTCAGTTGTAACGGGTGAACTGCCCGACTTTTGTGTTGCAGTTGGAGCACCAGCGAGGGTGATTCGCCAATACACGCCAGAATCTGGTTGGACGCCGCGAAAAAACTAGAGCGATAAATCAATGGGTGGTTTGCAATATGACATTTCATTATCTGCTGCAAATGTTGCAATTTTCTCGCTAATTGGTAAACCCTGCAAAGGAGTCTCAGCAAACCTCTTGTTGACACCGCTGCGCAAATCATCGGTGAACGAACGGCGATCTGAGATATAAATCTCATAGTCGTCTAACCAAAGAGAAACAATGGCTTTACCTTTTGGGTCACTAGGAAGGTCGACTCGAAATTCTTTTACAAAATCTTCGATCGTGTCAGTCGCTCGATCAATTATTGCGGCGCGTTCAGCTAGAGCGGTTGCACCGAGATCATCAACTACGCGGTAGTCGGCGAGCGCTTTGCGATCTACTTCGGCGATCAAACATCTTGCCTGAGCTTTGGCGGCCCAATTTCGGTCATCGAACTTATTGACGGCTTGTTTTGATGCAAAGAACAGCCCGTATACCCACATCACTACAATTAGCGAAATGGTGATTGTTAAAACGGTTCGCAAAATAACTTTCATCGCTTCAACGATAGGTCATTGCATCACTGCTAGAACTTGATAGTGCTTTTATCCGAAGATTTGCCTGTGACACCAGACTCAACGACTAGTGAAGCCAAAAGTAGATTAAGAGAAGCATCTCACTTAATCAATCAATTGGTTCGGTTTCACCCCAAACTTTTTGCTATCGCCGTTTCCGGAGCGACACTTTTCGCGCTGTGCACGGTGGCTTCGTCGATCGGACTTCGATGGATGATTGATCGAGTGATTTTGGTGCGATTTGAACAAAATGTTACTGATCTACCGGCGCTAATTGCTGGATCGATCATCGTAATTGGCATCGGTTTACTGCGTGCTTTCGGGGTTGTAATCAGAAGAAGTTATGCGGGCAAAGCAGAGTGGCGAACATGCGAAACCCTTACAGAAAAAGTTATCGACCACATTGTTGCTCAACCAATTGAGTGGCATCGAAAAAAAATGACAGGCGACATCGTCGCAAGGTGCGGCGTTGACGCTGACGCAAGTGTTGCAATTCTCGCGCCATTGCCATTTTCTACATCCGTAGTTGTGATGATGGTCGTTTCTGCGAGTTGGATGCTGTTTGTTGACATTCCACTTGGTCTGGTCGCTGTTGTGGTCTTCCCAATTCTTCTTTTGTTGAATATTGGGTACCAACGGCGAATAGATCGTTACTACAACTTGGCGCAAAAAGAACTCGGGACCCTTTCGGAAGCGGTTCATGAGAGTTTCGACGGCGTCATGGTCGTAAAGTCATTTGGCGCTGAGAAGCGTGAAACCCAACGACTTGCAAGTATTTCTTCACGACTACGCGACGCTCGAATTGATGCAGTTGCCATCAGATCAACTTTTGAAGCGATGCTTGATGCGATTCCTAACCTCTTGAATATTGCATTAATTGTTTTAGGTTCCTACCGAGTTAAGTCAGGCAACATGAGCGTCGGCGAACTTTCTAGCTTTATCTATCTTTTCAGTTTGCTCGTTTTTCCTCTACGCATCATCGGGTATTTGTTTTCTGAGATTCCCCACTCGGTCGCCGGCTGGCGCAGAATTAATGAAGTTTTGGAAGAAAAACTTTTGCCAGACCCAGCGTTAAATATTCAAACTGCGCAACGTGGGGCTGGAATTGAAATCAGAGATTGTTTTTTTGAGCATCAAGATCAAATGCCGATAATTAGGAATTTGAATTTGAAGATTAGTGAAGGAAAAACAGTTGCCCTCGTCGGCGCAACTGGGTGTGGCAAAACCACACTTCTTCATTTAATTTCTGGCCTTATTTCGCCAACCAGCGGAGAAATCGCCGTGCAAAGTGGTGGCGTGTCCTTGGTGTTTCAAGAAGCTTTCTTGTTTGCCGAAACCCTTCGTTACAACATCACTCTCGACGCAGAGATTTCAACCGAAAGTGTGAAGAAAGCACTTGAAATTTCTCAATGCAACGACTTCATTGACGACTTAGAACTAGGTATTGATACTTCGATGGGTGAGCGGGGTATAAGTCTTAGTGGTGGGCAGCGTCAACGCGTTGCATTAGCTCGAGCTATCGCGCAGAACCGCTCGGTTTTGTTGCTGGATGACACGACGTCTGCATTAGATCCAAATACTGAGGCGAATGTTGTGAAGAGTCTTCGCCAAATGTCCGGTCATCACACGGTCGTGATTGTTGCTTCGCGGCCGTCCACAATTGCGCTTGCCGACGAAGTCTTGTATATGGATGAAGGCTGTATCGCCGACCGAGGTTCTCACGAAGAGCTTCTCGGCCGTAGCGCTAAATATTTGGAATTAATAAAAGCATTTGAACACGACAGAAAATCGTCTGACACGGCCGCAACACATGAATGAACCAACCGGAAGATTCGACACCGCCAAGACGCTTAATCGTGGCTTCTCTGTGGCTCCAGCGCTCGCAAAAGGCATTGGAGTTACGTTTGTTTTGGCACTAATTGGTTCAATCGCGCGAGTCGTTGTCCCAATTTTGATTCAACAGACAATTGATAAAGGTCTGCGACCAGGCGACATCCGTATGGACTTCATCACTCAAATGGCAATTTTCGCAGCGTTATCAGTTGTCGTCTCATCGTTCGCACTGCGACAGGCCGTATTACGACTAGGTATTGGCGCAGAGAACGGTCTTTACACGATGCGTGTGAAATTGTTTGAACACATTCATCGTTTAAGTTTGGCCGACCATAATGACGAAAGACGAGGTGCTCTCGTATCTCGGGTTACCAGCGATATTGAAACATTGACGATGTTCTTTTCATGGGGAGCGTTGGTTTGGTTACTGGATGGATCTTTGATGTTCGTCGTTGCATGTGTGATGCTTTCATACGACTGGATTCTCGCCTTAGTCGCGTTCGCAGTGTCAGCGCCGCTGTTTTTGGTTTTGAGAAATCTACAGAAGAGACTGGTGACGGCATACGATCTTGCGCGTCAAGAAAATGGCGAGTTACTCGGCACAATCAGCGAGTTGGTTTCGGGTACTGAAACGTTACGTGCTTACCAGGCACACGCACCTATGGTGAAGAAAAGCAAACGTGCCGTTCGCCGACGAGCCGATGCTCAAATTAAAGCAGGTGTGATTGGTGCGTTTTTGTTCCCGTCAGGCGAAGTATTTGCGGTTTTCACGATCGTCGCGATTATTGCTGTCGGTGTCTTCAGGGGTGTTGATAGTGGTTTGACGGCCGGATCCATGGTCGGTTTTGTGTTTTTGACCTACCGATTTTTAGAACCGATTGCAGAATTCACAGAAGTTGTAGATCAAACCCAGACTGCTGTGGCTGGGCTACGCAGAGTACTGAGTGTTCTTGACACACCGGTGGGTCCACCAGCTCCTAATAATCCGATAGCGCTTCCAATCGAAGCATTAAGTATTGACCTGCATGAAGTTTCGTTTTCGTATACATCACGACTTGATAACGAAGACGATGATTTGCCCGTGTTGCGAAATATTAATTTGCACATCCCACCTAGGCAACATATTGCGTTAGTCGGTTCGTCGGGTTCAGGTAAAACAACTCTGGCGCGTTTAATCGCGAGATTGGCCGACCCAACAATCGGATCAGTATCTATTTCGGGGATCAACTTGAAACGTGTCGCCAACGACGATTTACGCAATCGCTTAGTCGTCGTACCTCAAGAGCCGTTTTTATTCGCTGACAGCATTGCGAATAATTTGTTGTTTGCTAATCCTGCTGCTACTAAGGCCGATATTGAAAACGTGTTCAACCAGCTCGAGTTGAGCGATTGGGTGAGCAATCTCCCAAACGGTATTGAAACGCATGTTGGACAACGTGGCGCAGCTCTCTCTGCTGGTGAGCGTCAACTCGTTGCCCTCGCACGGGCCGCCTTGAAGAATCCTGATGTATTAATTTTGGATGAAGCCACATCGGCAGTTGATGCGATTGCAGAGGTCAGACTCGCTAAAGCGTTACAGGTACTCTCTCGAGGAAGAACCACAATTTCAATTGCTCACCGCTTGTCAACGGCTGCTCGTGCGGACCGCGTTGTTGTTCTTGAGCACGGGGTAGTAACCGAAGATGGGTCTCACGAACAACTGCTTGAAAATAATCTCGGTTATGCAAAGATTTATGCTCAATGGCTCTCGGCGACATCGGTTCAACATTCATGACGCGCGCGACAGGCATTCGTACATCGATTTTAATTTGCTCGATTCTTCTTGCAAGTTGTGCTCAAAACGCAGAGCGCGACAGTGTTTGTAAGCAGTCGGCACGGTGGAACAATGCAAGCACCCAAATTGGGGTAGTGCTTGAATCGATCGAGTCAAGTGAATCTGGGTTGATTCAAAATTCGTTTGTCGAGGTAGTCGACGCGCTTTTAGCCCTAAATGAATCAGCACCGCGCGAGATCAAGTCAGACGTTGAAAATTTGCTCAGCACCTATGGTGCGCTTTCCGACGCTTTTGAGGCAATTGAATGGCAGGGAGGCCTTTCACAAAAGGATTCAGCAGTTGTTAGCTCTGGTGTTCGACTTGCGAGCAGCGATCTACAACAGGCACAGTCAAATCTGGCGAATTACATTTCTGATAACTGCAACTTGCAGCTTGATAATGCGGTCAATATGTTTCCTAACGTCGGTACAACGTTGCCTGATCCTGTAATTCAAGATGAGCAGTCGCCAGATGTTGCGGTTGGCTACGACAATGATGAGAGTGTGGCTCAGGCCTTTGGTTATGTCGTAGTCGAGCGCTTTGGTGCCGCGATCACTTCCGAGCAAGCAACCTGTGTTGGCACTGCATTATTGGTCGCTAATTCTGGAGATTCACAGATAGTTGACCAGACGTATTGGCAGTTACTTCAAGAGATTTTTAATTCTTGTGATGTGAAGATTGATGTTGCCAAGTCGATAGACGACAAATAGACGACAAATAGACGGCTGATAGTTGCTAATCTGTGCGCATATGGAATTGACTCTTTGTCGTCACGCGCAACCGCTTTGGGTCTCAGAAGGCCTCTGTGTTGACAACCCGCAACTCACAGAGCTTGGGCTTCGACAAGCAGAGATGCTCGGGCAGCGATTGGCCAGAGAACGATTTGATCACATTTATGTCTCGCCACTGCTTCGAACGCGACAAACTGCCGAGCCGATTCGTGCGGCACACAAAAGAGAAGAAGTAATACAGCCTTGGCTAGAAGAGATCCGCGGTCCGGTCTGGCAGGGCCTTCCCGGCGCAGTCGCAGCAAGTGCGTATAAGCAGGAAGGGTCAAAGCCTGCCAGAGAACGATGGCACGGGCTTAAAGGTGGCGAAGCAAACAAAGATTTCGTAGCCCGCATTCACGCTGGCGCTGAAAGATTCTTAGCCGAACACGGTGTTCATCGAATTGAACATGAGTTACCGATCTGGCACATTGAAAACCCAGGACAACGAATCGCGTGCGTGGCGCACGCAGGCACTAACAGCGTCGTGATATGTCACCTTTTGGGATTGACCCCAACGCCTTGGGAGTGGGAGCGCTTTGTTCTGGGTCATGCGTCAATCAGCAGGCTTGAAGCGTTCAAACTTGGCGATGGCTATGCATTCGCACTCTCGCCGCTTTCAGACTTAGAACATATTCCTGCTGAAGATCGAAGTTATTAATTCAACGGGTAGCGGAGGATCTCACCTCTCCGCCACCCGTTAATCGAGCACTCGTTTACGGTTGTGGGAGCACTTCCGTAACGTGACATGCATCGACAGCTTTCACAACTGGGTATGGATTGATTGCATCGCCTCCACCAGGGTGAACCTCAAAGTGAAGGTGAGAAACGCCTGAGTTTCCAGTTGAACCCATGTAACCGATGATCTGGCCAGCACGAACAGTAGAGCCGACCGTGATGCCTGGGGCAAACGAGTCAAGGTGTGCATAAAAGAAATATGTTTTGTCAGCGCCGGTCAAACGAAGGGCATTTCCGCTGAGTGATGAGTCGGCTCCGTACATCTTTGTAATTGTTCCATCGACTACTGCGTACAGCGCCAATCCCTTTGGCCCGATAATGTCGACACCGATATGAAGACGATTACCTGGGCGTGGCGCATGCCAAGAATCTGAAAAAGAACAACGTCCTTGTGATGGAAACACATTGATTTGCGGAATTCCGAGAGTCGCAAGATCTGGCAGCACACCGAGAGCGATTGCTGTAGGTAGATCAACCGCTGATGTTGCATTCAATCCGCGTGATGTCTGGAAGTTTGCGAGAGAAATTGATGTAGCGAGGCCAAAGATTCCGTCTGCTCCACCTTTTACTTCAACGCCGTTAGCGATCAACTTTTCTTGTACCAGTCGAACTGCGTCGCTTCGTTGTCCTCGTGTTGGCAATGTATCGATCGTCAACATGCCGGCTACTGGCACAACAACCGGTGCTGCTACTGGTGCAGCTACTGGTGCGACAACTGGCGCGACAGCTTGCGCAGCTGTTGCTTTCACTGGTGCAACGACTGGTGCTGCTTTTGCCTTAACTGGTGCAACTACTGGTGCAGCACTAGTTGTAGCTGCAGCTTTGATTTGTTTTGCTGCTGGCTGGTCAGCGGCGATCAAGCCAAGGAATCTTGCGGTTCGCTCGTCAAGGCGTCCTGTCGCCTTGAAGCCAGCAACCTTTTGAAAACTCTTCAGAGTCGACTGTGTGGATGCCGAAAAGACTCCGTCGGCACCACCTTTAAGTGTGAAACCACGTGCAATGAGGGCTTCTTGCATTCGACTTACTGTTGCGCCACTATCGCCGAGAACTGGCAAGGCGGCCGTTGTGGCACTGGCTGATGGAACAACCAAACCAAGGCTCAAGACTGAACCAATAAGTACTGATAAGAGGTATTTTGCTTTTGTTGACATTTCTGCTCCCTTGTGAGATCCGCATAAGGGATCGGCACTGGAGGACAGAACTTGAGGAAAATCTCACTTAAAATATTGATACAGCCACTCAGAGTGGTGATATTTGTCATTAAGTCGTAACAGGCTTTGTTTTAACCGTTTTTATGACAACTAAGAGTAAGAATTCAGCCGCCTAGGGGCTGTGATTTTGGGTACTCTTAGGGTTTAGTGCTCGAAATTGAGCAGTTCGGCTAATTTCGGCCTTAGATTCCAGGATTTCACAAAATCTCTATAACTCGCCAGTTCTTGTGGGTCAGATGGTGAATTTGTCTTTACGGCCCGGATCATTAAGTTTCGCGGCGTGTGATCATCGCCAATGAATTCAATGATGTCGGTTCGGTATCCGTTGAAGCGCAAAATTTGAGCTCTTAATGCGTCTGTTAATACGTCGCCCAATCTCTGGTTCAAGATTCCATGTTTCGTGACTTGGTGCCAGGGATCTGGAATTTTGGTCATTTGAAGCTGCAAGTCGTGATGACAACAAGGGGATACAAGGATGATTTTTGCGCCATTCTTAATTGACCAGGCCAAAGCATCATCAGTTGCGGTGTCACACGCATGAAGAGCAATCGCAACATCGGCGGCGCTGTTAACAGAATCAGAGATCTTCTCAGCCCGGAAACTTACCGCATCACTGATGGCTAATCTTTCGGCGATAGCAGCATTTCGATCACGACTGTCTTCGCGTTTGTCGATACCTACAACAGTGTTGTAGAAATTCTTTTCAATTAAGAAATTATGGGTGGCGAAAGTTAAATAAGCGTTGCCGCAACCGTGATCAATAATTTTTAGTGGATTGTCACTAGTTGGCTTTGCGATGCGATTATTTGCGATTTCGGCTTCAAGCGTCGGCATCAGAATCCGCAGAAATTCTTCAATTTGCAAGAACTTGTCATTCATCGTTGGTTTGACACGGCCCTGTTGGTCGGAGATACCAACTTGGCGTAAAAACTCGCTGTTGCTGTCAAGGAGTCTTGACTTTTGTCGATCATGACTTAGGTTTTGCGACTTCTGATGGGTCTCAACATGGACTGCGAATTGACCCTTCTTGGTGTATCGAAGCGTCAAAGACTTCTCGGTGCTTTCAACAAGAAAGTTTGCAAAACCAGAAGCCAGATAATGCTGAATTTGAGAATCGCCAAAGTCAAGATTTGTGGTCTTTGAAGTTGTTTTACCATTACAGATCATCTGAATTTTCATCGAGTCTTTAAATTTGATCGGTCGAAACTCGATTTTCTCGAAATCAGGCTGCATATTGCGTCTACGTCCAGAAAATATCGCCCGAACAAATCTCGTTTGGTCATCAAAGATCGCGACGACTTCTGCCAGTACTTCAGCCTCGCTTTGTGTCATAAATTTCTCATGAGCTTGTTCGTTGTCGGTCCGTGCATCGCCATCCGATAGAAGTTCGGCGATACGTGTCGACACTACGAAAGATCTCAGTCTTTGACTTGCTGGTCGAATTTAAAGATCGGCACTCAACCGTGAAGTTGCCGTGCGCAGTGCCATTGCCTTCGTCGGCGTAAAACGACATCACAAGCGGAACTTCAATCGTCATATGATTCAAATCAAATTGTGATGTGAAGAATTCTGAAATGCTTTGCGTGTCCGCAGCAATCAAATTTCCGTTCATGCTGATTTTCGCGTCGTCGCTGAAGTAGGTGAGAAGTTTTACAAGGTCATTGCGACTGAGAGCATCTGCGTAGTTGTTGAACAGCTGTCGAAGATCAAATTCAGTCGCGAGAGAAGCCGAACGAGGACCCTCGTCGTCCTGGCGACCTTTTTGGCCATTTGTTGATTTTGACGAACGACGCGAGTCACGGATGTCGTCAGGGGACAGTCCCGTCTCGGATGCCGCAAGTTGACGCATGAGGCGAATGAACTCTTTTCGCTTTAAAACACCCTCATGAGCTGCATACTGCACGGCGAGCCCATCAATCAGCCCCGAGATGCGAGTCGCAGACTCTCTCGGATGTACACAGTGAAATTCTCCAGATTCATTTCCGGCACGAAGGGTCTTTTCAAAAACGGCGATGGATTGTTCATCGAGTTCTTGACTAATTGGCTTCATTTTCGGATTGCGCAGAGCCTCGCCCCATGCGTCAATCCAGATCATCCACTCGACGTCATCGCTACCCTCGGGAACGTAGCTTTCAATAAGTCGCCACAATTTGGCAACCGCAGTTGGCGCAGAGTCGCTGTCGCGTTGCATATCGACCAGGTCTTTACGCGCGTAATGCTCAAAGGCCGCTGCCAAGAGTTCTTCTTTAGAGGCGAAGTGATAATGAATTAAACTGTTTGACACACCGAGTTTCTTCGCAACATCGGCCACTCTTGTTCCGGCAAAACCCCGTTCGATGACGACATCGCAGGTAGCCTCAAGAATCTCAATGCGACGTTTCTCTACGGTTTCTTTTTTCACTACCTGCGCACGATACACACCCTTTGGGCATGCCTCAACATCGCACATTTCGGAGTTGAGGTAGGACTGTGGTGAAAGTAACCCATAAGGGTTATTTGCGCTCGACGCAGGTCGCCTTTGTCGCTTTGTACACGATCATCATTACAGGTTCTTTGGTTCGTCTAACTGGGTCTGGACTTGGGTGCGCCGATTGGCCGAAATGTAGTGACGCGAAATTTATTGATGTTTCTTCAACGCATGCTGCAATTGAGCAAATTAATCGACTATTCACCGGTGTGGTGGCGGCGGCGGTAATCGTGTGCGTGCTGTTGGCTTTCAAGTTGCAACCTAAGCGACGTGATCTTATTGGAATGTCGATCATGTTGGTTGTTGGTGTGTTGGCCCAAGTGATGATCGGCGCGATAGTTGTCTGGACTGGGCTGAACCCGATTTCGAATATTGCTCATTTTTTAGTCAGCATATTTTTAATGAGTGTTGCCTACATGTTGGTGCAGCATGCCCGAATATTTCGACTAACTGAAAACGTAGCACCAAGGGGCGAGCCAAGGCTCAAAGATAAATTTGCGATCAACCTCGTGCGATTAATGCTGGTCGCAACTGGTCTTGCGGTTCTAACCGGAACTGTCGTCACTGGCTCAGGCCCGCACGCCGGAGACGAAGACGCCATTCGACTGGGTTTTGGTGTAACGAGAGTTGTTCGAATTCACAGCGCGACTGTTTGGCTTGCCATGTTTTCGTCGCTTGGTTTGGCAGTCTTGATTCGACGGCGCCGAGATTTAGCAGACATGCTGCAAAGGTCACTCTCGAGATATCTGTTGATTTTGGTGATTCAGGGCGGCATTGGCTACACCCAATATTTTCTCGGCGTACCAGTGATTTTGGTGGCACTTCACGTAGCCATTTCTGTTGCAGTTTGGCTATGTGCTGTCGATGTGTATTGGAATTCAAGACTTTCGACTCAGCAGCAAAATGTGATTGACTAATAGACAGCATGTTGGGGCTCAGGTTTAAATTTCGCGCAATTGCGCTCAAAACTGTGCTGTTTGTTTCTACTGGTCTTATTGTCATCGGGTTTGCACCATCTGGTGTGTCTGGTGCGACCGGTGACGAGTTCTCAATCATCGCAAGCGTCCAGAACCAGACTCTTGTAGATGGCTCAACAAGTCGTACGCCAGTAGAAGGTGTCACGGTAAATGTTCTCAAAGCCGACGGAACTCCAATTGGTGAGGCGGTTACAGGCAAAGACGGTTTGTGCACGATTTCAGTACCGAGTCGTGATGATTATGTCATTGAACTCAATCTTGCAACGCTGCCTGATGGGCTGACACTTATTGATGCTGAAAAGCAAAAAGTTGCCGTCAATCGCGATTTATTTACGACTAACACAAAAAGAGTTACTTTTTTTACAGGTGAAAGTGCAACAGCAGGAGCAAGTGCGTCTGAGCGGATCTTGCAGCGGCTATCTGACGGAATTCGCCTTGGTTTAATTATTGCGATGTGTTCGGTAGGTCTTTCTTTGGTTTTCGGTACCACAGGGTTAACGAACTTCGCACACGGCGAGATGGTCACTTTTGGTGGTCTGGTTGCGTTTTATTTCAACGTGATTCTCGAGATACCAATTTTGATCTCCGGCCCAGTTGTGATCTTGATGGGCGGACTATTTGGATTGTTGCTTAACTGGGGTATTTTTGCGCGCTTGACGAAGCGTGGTGTCACTTTGCTTTCTCAACTTGTGGTGACGGTAGGGCTTTCGTTGATGCTGCGTAATATTTATTTATTTCAGTTTGGTGGACGAACTAAGCAACTATCGAGCTATTCGAAACAAGTGAATCTAGAAATCGGTCCGATTGGTATTACGCCGCGTGACTTAACGACAGCAATTTTAGGTGTCATTATTCTTGTCTCAGTTGCGCTCTTCTTACAGCGATCCAGACTCGGTAAAGCAATTCGTGCAGTTAGTGACAATGTTCAGTTGGCCTCAGCAACCGGAATTGACACGAGAAAAGTCATTAAAATCGTTTGGTTCGCGGGCGGCGCGCTTGCAGC
>Ga0208482_1000072_pt1 | contig 31743 bp, 24 predicted proteins | sample LakMenEpi26Sep10_FD_150737 | JGI IMG/M metagenome (GOLD analysis project Ga0208482, IMG submission 150737) | Freshwater microbial communities from Lake Mendota, WI - 26SEP2010 deep hole epilimnion (SPAdes) | ecosystem: Environmental > Aquatic > Freshwater > Lake > Epilimnion/Euphotic zone ... | reverse complement strand
CCCAGATTACCGATTGCAGATTTGATTGCAATCACATCTGGAGTTTTAGGCAATGCAGAACGAATACCCTGCGCCTCAAGCCTGTCTGCTATTCTACAACCCACGCCATGTGCATTCACATGATCAATATCAGAGGCATCAATACCAGCTTCGTTCATAGCTGCTTGAATAGCCCTAGCAACGCCAGAGCCATCTTTTTTCTGATCAAAAGCTGCACCAAACCCAAGGATTTCCGCATATATTTTTGCGCCCCGACTCTTGGCGTGCTCTAACTCTTCAACCGCAAGCACCCCAGTGCCTTCGCCGATAACCATACCATCGCGATTTTTATCAAAGGGCCTGCAAGCTTTTTCAGGGTATTCATTATTAGGAGAAAGCTCTTCAAACAAAGAATGCCTAGTCATGCTGAGAATATTAATTCTGCTCTCTGCACCACCACTCAAGAAAAAGTCACCACGATCCCTACAAAGCAATCTGTAGGTTTCACCTAAGGCCAAAACACTTGCTACATCACTTTGCGTGATGGAATTATTAGGCCCTTGAGCATCATGAAGGATGGATACTTGGCAGGCAAGCATGTTGGGAAGATACTTCAACATCCAGAGAGGTTGGATGACTTCAAGGCCTTTATGGCCCCAGACACCGAGATCCACCTTGATGGGATCACCCGAACTGGAAATAACAGCGGCATCAGCAAGTTCATTTAGTTCGCTTGCAATAAGTCCTGCACCAAAGATCACGCCAAAGCGGGTGCGATCGAGTTTTTCTTTGTCAACTTTGGAATCGTTAATGGCGCATTGAGCACCCGAAACCGCAAGCTGAATGGTTTTAGCCATCACTCGCAAGGCTTTACGATCTTTCTTATCGACATAATTTTTGGCATCAAAATCAGGGATGCAACCTGCAAAGCGAATCGGTAGGCCAGAGGCATCGAACGAGGTTATTCCCCGGACACCACTTTTACCCTCGATCAATGCTTTATGAAATGAAGGCCCATTAATTCCTAATGGAGTAAGAGCCCCAATACCGGTAATAACCGCTCTGCGCAAAGAAACAACCATGGCACCCCACCATTCTTGGGTTATTAAATCACACCCAAGGAAAAACAAACACCGAGGGCCCGTACCCTCAATTTAGCCAGGGCTATCCTTGCCAGTCTGAGAAGCAACTTTTGCTAATCCCAGAAGATACTTGAGCTCTCCTGAAAAAACAAAATTATGATCACCAAACATCTGTTTGGAGCGAGCCTGATCGAGGTGGGCGAAGAAAATTTCTGCCTCGGCAGTCTGAACCCCATCCACGAAAACTTTACCTAAAACGGAAGCGGCTTCCGGTCTCATCATGAGAATCTCGACCTGATAAATGAGCTGTTCACCAGCAAACATTTCTCGTTCGAAACGAGTTTTGGCAATTTTGGCAAGCACCACTTTCTCGCGAAATTGGTTGGCCTCACCCACCAGAATTCCACCTGTTTGCGCCAACCCCTCAATAATGAGGGCAGCAGGCATCACAGGGTAACCTGGGAAATGATCCCTAAAGTGGTCTTCCGCAGTGCTGAGATTCTTCACAGCCTTTGCGGACTTACCACTTTCGAATTCCAAAAACCTGTCAATCCAGATCCATCTCATAGATCAACTAACCTTGCCATGCAGTCAGGCGAAAATCAAAGCAGATACCTCGGATTTAACCGAAATAAGTGCCCTCTTAGCCGGACTTATTGTCAAATATTAATTCTTGCCCGCAGCCAACTTGCCTTCAATATAACGGGCAATAAGAGCAACGGTGAAAAGGTCGCTGAAATTGTTCACTTCAGGATTCTTTGCAAATTCTGTAAGGTCAGCAAAAGGCATCTTTTCCTTCAGCTCCTCGATACCCTTGGGGGTAACTTTGCCATTTTGCACGATATCTGGATCGCCCTGCAAAACCGCTTCAGGGAAAAGCTCATTACGGGGAATCTTAATTCCAAATTCCCTTTCCAATCGGAATACTATATCCAAATAGTCAATCGATTCTGCTCCTAAGTCGCCTTGAAGAGTTGAAGTGGGTTTCACTTCATCTTCTTCAACATTCAAAGCTTCGATAAGGGTTGCAGATACCTTCGCGTAAATCTCTTCTTTAGTAGCCATAGCCTTTAAATCTCCAAAAAACTCGAAGAAACATAATGCAAACTGATAATTCCTTTGATCCAATAACCTCAACTTAAAATTTAAGCGAGCCTAGTTCTCAGAAAGTACCACCTTGCCCACACCATCATAAAACAAACGCAATACCATCCGTGGCTTATCCATTCCTAAATTATACTAAAAATTAACCTTAAACCTTGAAATAAACATCAACCCGACGCTGCTCCTAAACTTAAACCACCATCAATAGTGATCACTTGTCCAGTAATGTAACTCGCATCAGGGCTTGCCAAGAATAGCACAACCTTCGCAATATCCTCGGGTTGGCCATACCGTTTCATGGGAATAAACTTCTTGATCATATCCCCAGCTTTGTTTCTTACCGCAGCGCTCATGTCCGTTTCAATAAACCCTGGTGCTACCGCATTAACTGTAACACCTCGTGATGCAAGTTCCACCGCAAGTGATTTAGTGAAGGAATTTACCGCACCCTTAGAGGAAGCGTAATTTGTCTGCCCAGGGTTCACATAATCTGCTGCAACGCTCGATATATTAATGATTCTTCCAGATCGCTTGCGCATCATGGAAAAAGCGATTGCATGGCAGAAGTTAAAAGTGCCACCCAAGTTCGTCTGGATCACTTTGCTCCACTGCTCAGGCTCTAGCCTAACAAACAAATCGTCATGAATCATGCCTGCGTTGTTCACCAGAATATCAACGCCACCCAAAGTCTTCTCGACTTCTTCGACTACTTCTTTGGTGCGGGCGTATTCTGCAACATCAGCTTGTATCGCAATTGCGGTGCCGCCTTTCGACACAATTTCTGCAACTAAGCCATCCGCAGCTTCTTTGCTACCCTTATAGATGATGGCAACCTTGGCGCCCTGAAGGGCTAAACCCATGGCAATGGCTTTACCTATACCCCTGCTTCCGCCAGTAACGATGGCTACCTTGTCTTTAAAAATCATCCTGTCATTCCTAATCGTAAGTAAGAGCCTATCATCCAGTCCAGTTATCATCGACATATCATCAAGAATTCATGCTTAGATAGCGATGTAATTCTTTATAATGCGCAATCATCTTCTCATCGGTTTCTTTAAAGCTAATATTCTTGTCGCGCAGGTTGTAGCGGGCCAGAGTAATCCTAGCAGATACCGTGGATTGCCCTTCCATTTCGCCTTTACCTTTAAATACTGCTAACTCTTCAGTTTTTTCGACCAACTCCACGGTAATCAGCATCTGCTTACCGGGTTCCATGAAATTACCATACTTAATGTTCTTGGCTTCCCTAAGAACGATAACACTATGGGCATAATCTTCGCTAATGCGAAGAAACCAAGCCCCGGCTTCGACCAAGGTTTGCAGCATCAAAACACCAGGCATCACCGGGAAGGTTGGAAAATGGTCTGCCAAGTATTCTTCCCCGAGCGTTAAATTTTTTAACGCCTTAAGGCTAACCCCCGGTTGAACTTCGATAATCTTGTCAATCAGGTTAAAACGCATCCTGTTTCCATTCCTGAGAAAAACTTATTAACATCCTTAGTACAGGTAACCATACCCAACTTCAACTCTAACATGACTATAGTTGGCCCCCATCTCTCGGGCAAACTAAAAAATCTTTCACCCATTCTTGACTACTATCCGCAATCTTATTTCTAGTGGTCAAGTCTTTAAACTAAAACCTTCCGAGCAAACAATACCTTACTCTTTTGTCTATTGTCATAAATTCAAGAATATTTATCAAACCGAAAAGGTTTATTAAACTGAACAATATAAACAAAAGGGGAGCTTTATGCGAATCAACCATAATTTAACGTTTTTTTTGATCGCAATCATTATAACGATTAATCTAAAAGGGGCCGAATTAAACGAGTTGTGATTTAAAACCTTACAGTTTACATTTATCTTTTAAAAATATTGTTTATTTTTGGCCTATTTCGCCTAATTCATACGCTTATATAAAATATTGCCTTTTATGTGACTTAAACTACTTGCAATTCTTTTTATTCCGTCTTAAATTAAGAAAGTTCCGCTGCTTTGTTTATTCGGCAACTGGGCGATGTCGGATTTACATTCGGCGGAACATCTTCAAAAGCTTATTCTTTAAAAATTCTTTAAAAACTCTTAATCTATTTCACCACTTATTCTTCCACGCAGAAATCCGCTATCGGCTTTCGTTGTGTATGCAAATTCCAGTTGTTTAGTTGTCAGCATTTTTCCTTTTAGAAAATTACTATTTATTGCAGCTTCCAATACACCAGAAGTAAGCAATGTCCGCTTGATCGGAATGGGGGATTCTTTTTTAGTAAACAACTTTTCGAGGTTATGAACTTGCGCATCAAAAAACTTGGCGCCTGGCGGCATTGGCAATCGAAACAAACACGATGCAAGCTTCTCCTGACCCTTGATTTTCCCTGCAAAACAGAAGTCTTGTATATGGCCATTCAACAATAGCACCGTGCCTTTGGTTCCATCTATATACTGGATCAAAAAGGCAATCGGCTCAACCCGCGGCATGGTTAACGTTGTAACAGTAGAAGTGTTGGTGCGGATATCTCCAGGGTTCAAAGTTTCACTTCGCGAAAGCGCAGCATCCAAAAGCTTCCAACTCCATCGCCCCTCATCGCCCGCATTCCAAACAGCATCCCCCCGAAGGCACTGCACCGATTTCACGCCCGTCTCTCCACCTTTTCTTCGCTCCATCATGGTTTGCAAAGCTTCTAAAGAATGCAGCCCATAAATTTCGATTCTGCCATAAGCTGCCAGCAATCCCTCTTCAATTGGGGTTTCAAGAGGTAACTCCAGCTGAGGCGTGCGCCATACAAAGGGCAAACTTGACCCCGCCATGAACGGAAATTTTAACTCCTCTGACCATCCGACCATTCTTTGTGCTTTTTCAAACTCAATCGAAAGGTGCTTATCGTTAAAAACTGGAACCGACTTCCCTACCTCTTTAAAAACCTTAATTACCTGCTCCATCATTTCATATCGGGGGTACAAAACCTGACCCTTTTCGTTCTCAGGGTATTTCCCATGCTCGATGATAATCATAACGCCATCGACCGCCAGTTCGCCCTTGCTATCAAGCAGGGCCTCGCGCACATTAGCAGCCAATTTAAACCCAAACTCCTTAGACAAAGGCACAGAAACATCGTTTTCAGGTTTTTGATCCGTAAAAACAGAATGAATGTAATGCTCGGGGAGATGATACTTCCCATCTAGGTAATAACCGTGCAGGAATCGGCCTGCTATATGATACGAGTGCGAAAGCGGGTAATAAGTAGAACCAATCACCGCTAGGGGTTTGCGCCCTTTAATACTTGGTAGAACCGGTTTTGTTCGGGGGGAAGAATTCGGAGGTTGGCCCAGCGCCCAAGCTGGAATCAAGGTGCCAACTGCTCCCATAAACAACCGTCTGTCCATATTTCGAAGTTCTTTCATTTCGGGCCTCGTTCGTAAATTACACCAGTTTTCATGCCTTTTAATGTATGCAATCATCTTTTAATCCGATAAAATACCATGAATCAAGATTTAGATATCTCCCTACCTGTTGATTATTTGATTTTTCTTGAACAGGCACGCCGGGAACTTTAAGGATCAGACTCCATGCCCGAAAGAAGTTTTTCCAAACAAAAGCTCGGTCTTCTTTGCAGACGAAGCTTTTTAGGCTCGTCCGGCCTCGGGATTTTAGGCCTCTCCTTTCCCCAATGCTTATCTGCTGCTGCAACCGCAGGCAAAAACGTCAAAGCTAAAAATGTACTTGTAATTTATGAGCAAGGTGGCCTTTCACATATGGATACTTGGGATCCAAAACCCGAAGCCATTAGCGAATACCGCAGCCCCTTCAAACCCATCAGCACTAATGTGCCCGGCATGCAGTTCACCGAACTACTCTCTAAGACTGCCAAAATTGCCCACAAACTTACCGTCGTTCGCTCCATGCATCACACCCGGGGCGGTGCAGATGCCCACCCCAACGGCACCCAATACGCCCTTTCAGGATCTCATCCTGCAAACGCTGCAATATCCATGCCCGATATAGGCTCCATTGTTTCCCACCTTTTAGGTAGCGGTTGCAAATACCTGCCCCCTTATATCATGGTGCCAGGCAACCACGAACAAGCAGCAGAAACGCGAGTTGGTTTTTTACCCGCTTCCACCAAAGTATTTAAAACCGGTGGCAAAGATCTTTCCGATCCAAGCTGGAAAATCGATTCCCTCCTTCCCCGCATCGAAAACCAGGGCGAACGGCTCTCTTCCAGAATGCAACTCAAAGACCGTATCGAAAAATCACCTGCATCTTCCGATGCCCCCGCAATGGATCGCTTCTTCGGTCAAGCATTCGATATGATTTCCAGCCCAAAAGTTTCTCAGGCCTTCAATGTTCAGAACGAACCCGAAAAAGTTCGCGAGGCCTATGGCAAAGGCCATCGTGGCGCTTGCTACCTCGTAGGTAGAAAACTTATCGAGGCGGGCGTTCGCTTTGTTACCGTAGATACCCGCTGGCCACTCACCAAAGAAACACCCCGTGGTGGCAACCTGAACTGGGATCACCATGATCATATCTACACCAACGAAACCTGTGAACTACCGGGTGCAACCGGGGCGGGTGCTGGGCGATATGGTATTGGCCATTGGGTGATGATGGGTAGTACAGATCAAGCTTTTTCTGCGCTCATCACCGATCTGGATGAACGCGGTTTACTTCAAGAAACTTTGGTTTGCTTTGTCAGTGAATTTGGCAGAACACCCAAAATAAACAAAGCCAAAGGCCGCGACCATTGGACCCACGCCTACTCTATCGCTTTCGCAGGTGCCGGTGTTCCAGGTGGGCAAATCATCGGGAAAACTGACCGCGAAGGTGGCTATGTGGTCGAATCGGGTTACACTCCCGAAGATTACGCATCCACCATTTACGAAAAGCTCGGGCTCGATCGCAACAAACCCTTATACACCTCTGGTAACCGCCCCATTTTTTATGGCCATGCAGGCGAGCCGATCAAAGGTGTCTTTTAACTCTAATTAATACGACTTCGCAAACACCACTCTCTGCTTCGAGGGATTGCCCGTAACCATGCACTTGCCCTCTTCCTTACCAAGGTTAAAGGGTATGCACCTGATGGTGGCTTTGGTTTCCTCTGCAATCTTATCTTCCGTTTCCTTGGTGCCATCCCAATGCGCTAAGAAGAAACCACCGGGCGCTTCAATCTTCTTTTTAAATTCCTCATACGAATCAATTTGATGCATGTTGGCATCGCGAAACGCCTTCGCCTTTTCGAATAACTTATTCTGAATTTCGCGAAGCAAGGCATCAATTCTGGTAGCTGCTTCAGCAAGGGGCACGCCCATCAATTTGCCCTCTTTGCCCGGTTGATCCCGTCTGGCAAGTACACAAGCATTCGAGGCAAGATCCTTGGGCCCAATTTCAACCCTTACAGGAACACCCTTTAATTCCCACTCATTGAATCTAAAACCAGGAGACTTTTCAAAATCTCGATCCACCTTCACCGTCATTGTCTCGAAACCATAGAAAGCATCCCGAGGCAAAGCCACCAAATCTGCTGCAAGTTTATCTGCCACTTCAGAAGTAGCTTTTTGCTCTTCAGGATTTTTCCCAATCGGGCAGATCACCACATGAATGGGCGCCAACCTTGGTGGCACAACCAATCCCTGATCATCGCTATGGGTCATGATGAGCCCGCCAATCAAGCGGGTGGAAACACCCCAACTCGTGGCCCACGCATATTCAAGCTTGCCTTCCTTGCTCTGGAATTGCACATTGAATGCCTTGGCAAAGTTCTGGCCCAAGAAATGGCTTGTCCCCGCCTGCAACGCTTTTCTATCCTGCATCATGGCTTCAATGCATAGCGTATAAACTGCACCAGGAAACTTCTGCCCTTCGCTTTTAGCACCTGTTAAAACGGGCATAGCCATCCATTCCTCTGCAAATTTGCGATAAACCTCGAGCATCTTGTGGGTTTCTTCCTCGGCTTCAGCTTCGGTTGCATGGGCGGTGTGCCCTTCCTGCCAAAGAAATTCCGCAGTTCGTAAAAACAATCTTGTGCGCATTTCCCAACGCACCACATTCGCCCACTGATTAATCAACAAAGGCAGATCACGATAACTCTGAATCCAATTCTTGTAGGTGTTCCAAATGATGGTTTCAGAAGTGGGCCTTACGATCAGCTCTTCGTCCAACTTTGCATCGGGATCAACTTCCACACCTTTGCCCGGAATCGCCTTTAATCGATAATGCGTGATGACTGCGCATTCCTTGGCGAAGCCCTCCGCCATCTGTTCTTCCTTGGCGAGAAATGATTTAGGAATGAATAAGGGGAAGTAGGCGTTCACATGGCCTGTATCTTTGAACATTTTATCAAGTGCGCGTTGGATTCGTTCCCAGATGGCATAACCATGTGGCTTGATTACCATGCAACCACGAACATCAGAATTTTCTGCCAGCCCTGCTCTGTTGACGATATCGAGGTACCACTGCGAATAATCCTGAGCACGCGAGCTAATTTTCTCTCCAGCCATGTCAATCCCCTGCTGTTGTTTTTGCCAATATTGAACTTCGGGGCATTATACGCATTTGCAAGGAAGTTGAAATCGAATCCTTTTGTTTGCGCTAAATTCATGTACATTCATCGGGGATTGAAGAAGCTTATTCCATTACTCGTTCACCTTCTCCAGAATGCTTTTGATGGTGTTTTCCACCTCCGTAACTGTGCCAAAGGGCACCAGCATCCGAAAAGAATAATCCCCCGCCTGCACCCCATCCTTATCCTGCAACCGATAGACACAATTCCACTTCACCACTTTATCATTGGGGAAATAAAATCTGCCATACCCTGGGCCAGTCATACCTTTGCTCTTCTTTTCCAATGAAACCACGCCCATTGCATGCTTGCCATCTTCGGTTGCAAACACCACGTGAAAAGATTGTTCCCCCGATTGTTTATCCAAAGGTACCAACCTCTTTTGCTCAGGATTCCATCTTAGGAATTGCTGGAACCCCCAAGGCATGTAACCCGTTAAAGTTTCAAACTGCGCATAGGTATGCCCTTCTTTTTCAGGCACGCTAAAAGTCACCCGGTAATCCAACACTTGCTCTAACCCCATGAAGCCAAACCGAACTTGTTTGTGCAAAAGATGATTGGAAAGCTCTGCGGTGTTGTAAGCCAAATTGCCGTGAGACTTCATCCCGGGCCTGATCCAGAACGCCATCTGATTTTTAGTTACAAGCTCTTCATTTTTCACTTCCAAAAACAACAGCTTGCTTGAAGAATTTGGCCCTTTGCCATCAAATTCAGAGCCCGCCTCCGTAGGGTTGAACACTTCCGGGATAAACTTCTTCCCCATGTTAAAATTCGAAGCGGATTGCAACTGCCTGCCATGGTCAAAACTATCGATGTATTCCTTACCCCGAAATTTGAAAGAGTGAATCGCCCCAGCAACCCTGGAAGTGGTGGTGATGATTGCTTCATCTTTACCAATCTGCTTTTTTAAAACCGCATCGCCTGAAACATCTGCAACAGCAAAAGTTAAAGTGCCAATAAAAACTACCAGTAAAACGGCTTTCATATTCATCCCCAAAAAACAAACTGGCAATACTATAGGTCCAAGAGTATCTTACATAATCTGAAGATACTTAGTTGAACTTAAAAACAAAGGAAACACCGATGAAGTTTGTACGCTTTGCACTAGCACTATTACCTTTATTCGCACTCACATTTTCCATCCAAGCGTTTGAAGATGAAAAAGGTTGGGTCTCCCTTTTTGATGGCAAAACCCTCAATGGTTGGGAAGCCAACGAAAAACCCGAATGCTTCCAAGTTAAGGAAGGCAATCTTTTCCTTCAGGGCGGGATGGCCCACCTCTTCTACATTGGCGAAGTGGAAAAACACGACTTCAAGAACTTCGAGTTCAAAGCCGAAGTTAAAACTGCCCCCAGTGCCAACTCTGGTATTTTCTTCCACACCGAAAATCGTGGCAAAGGTGGTGTAAAAAAAGGTTACGAAGCACAGATCAATAACACTTTCGTCAAAGACCCACGCAAAACTGCAAGTCTTGTTGATGTCGAAGACCGGCTCGAATCCCCCGTCAAAGATGATGAATGGTACCAATACTACATCATGGTCAAGGGAAAACAGATCGTGATCAAGATCAATGGCAAAACCATTGTTGACTACACCGAAGTGGAAAAACCCGTGAGAAAAAAAGGTCGTGAGGAACGGGTGCTAACCCATGGCACATTCGCACTTCAAGCCCACGATGCAGAAAGCAAAACTTGGTTCCGTAACATCATGGTAAAGCCCCTGCCCTAATTATTCTTCCTTTAAAATACGAATACGGCTTTACATAAGGCGTTTGTGCTTTACATAGCAGTTGAAGTATTCAATGAATAATAATCGCTAAATCGTCTTCACATCATGATTTCCAAGAATCATTACGGCCCATTACTCTGGCCCCACGATTTTGAGTCACAAAATTAACCGCCCATTGTGTCAATACCAGCAACCGGTTTTGAAACCCAACTAGCAAAAGGACATGGATGAACAACCATGCCATCCAAGCTAAAAAACCCGTCATCCCAAAACCTTTCACCTGCGCTATGGCGCGTCCTCGCCCTATCGTTGCCATGCTTCCCTTATCGAAGTAACTAAAAGGTGGCAGAGCGGGATTTCCATTCAATCGATTATGTATTAATTTACCAACATACTGAGCCTGTTGGGTTGCAACCGGAGCCACACCAGGAAGTGTTTGAGTTTCCCCTTGTGGAGTGAATGCAGCTAGATCACCAATGACAAAAATATTAGGATGGCCGGAAACCGAGCAATCAGCCCCAACTGGAATCCGTTGCCCCCGTTCAAGCGCAACTCCAGTAGCTTGAGATATCGCAGATCCCAACGGGTTTCCACTAACACCCGCAGCCCAAATTACGGTGTGGGTGGATAATTTTTCACCCGTCGAAAGTTCAACCTCATCTGCTGATACCGCTTTTACCTGAACCCCCAGTCTAAGTTCCACTCCTAAGCGCTCAAGATCTTTACAGGCTTGAGCGGAAAGATCCTCTCGAAACATCGTAAGCGGCCTAGGGTGACCTTCCACAAGAATCACCCTTGCAGATTCAGGTTTAATATTTCGAAACTCGTTTCTCATCGAATAGTGAGCAAGTTCAGCTATTGCACCAGCCATCTCAACTCCGGTTGGTCCACCACCAACCACAACAAATGTAAGAAGACTCGCCTGTTCCTGAACATCGGCACTGCGCTCTGCTCGTTCGAATGAACGAAGGATGCGCCCACGAATCTTCAATGCATCATCCAGACTTTTCAGACCAACCGAATTATCTGCCCATTCTGGATGATTGAAATAACTTGTAACCGCCCCTGCTGCAACCACTAGCGTGTCAAATCCAAAACGGTCGCCATCCGTCAATACCACCTCTTGCTTTTTAACATCAACACTAGCAACTTCGCCCAGTATTGACCTGCAATTAGACTGATAGCGTACCAGTGTCCGCAAAGGCATTGCAATATTTGCAGGCGACAAACCACCCGTCGCAACTTGATAAAGCAAAGGTTGAAAAAGATGATGATTCGACCTATCAATTAAAAGAACCTCAACAGGTTCATAAGCAAGTTTTTTTACCAAGGTTAATCCGCCAAATCCTCCACCTATAACCACCACTTTATGCTTCTGAGACATAATGTTCCCCGATTTATTTTTTAAGGATGTTCAGACATTTATAACGGAATAGTTTTTAGTACAACAACATCCAAAAGAACCATACTCATACTAGTATCAGCACTTTAAAACGCCAGTTTTAAAATACTTTTTAAGCAAGTTTTGATTGTGAAAAGAATTGAAGAGGATTTGAAGAGAAGTGTACAAGCTTAAAAACTAGAATCATCAATCTTTGAAATAAGAATGGGCCGGGGAGAAACAAAGTCTCCCCGAGCACCAATATATGGGTTAAACTATTCTTTCTTCTTGAAGATTTCCTTCATCAGTTCGCGGGACTTTTCACGGCCCGTCTTGAACTCTTCCAAATCAAGATAACCATCTTTGTTGGTATCCATTGCTGCAAACATCTTTTCATGAAGGTCAGGCTTGTTAGCAAAAGCCTTCTTCAAGAAATCCTTGCCTGATTCTGCCGCCTTTTCAGCCATGGCGTTTTGAGCTTTTTTGAACTCTTCCTTGCTTACCTTGCCATCGCCATTTTCATCCATCTTTTTGAAAGCCGATTCAGGATCGCCTAAGCCGCCCTTACCCTTGGTCTTCTTTTCATCTTGGGCAAAGCCCATTGCGGAAACAGCAAGAAACCCTGCTGCTACAAAACAAACCGTAGCTAATCGAAACATACTTATCCCCTTTATAAAGGTGAAACAAAATATCAGGTTCACGCTAAACCTGATCCAAAGAAACTCTCGATCTTGGTTAAATTAGTTCATGATTCTTGAGCAAATCATTCATGAACCATTATCCTAACTTTAATTCAACCAATATCTAGACATCCATATGCCAAATGTTATCTTACATCAACCTTCCTTTTATTACCCTGCTATTTGGAGATTCTCAGATGCTTTTAACAATTACAACTCTTGCCCTTTTAAACCTCGCACTTGCCATCAACCCCGACGACTTTAAAATGCAGGAAATCGACCGCTCCCTTACCGTTGGATACGCTGTCATCCTCGAAGATATTAACGAAGATGGCAAAAAGGACATCGTCGTTGTTGATAGCAACCGCGTCATCTGGTTTGAAAATCCCACCTGGAAACTTCATACCATCATCACAGGCCAAACCAAACCCGATAATGTTTGCATAGCTACCCACGATATCGATGGCGATGGCCATCTTGATCTGGTCATCGGCGCAGATTGGAAGCCCTTCAACACTAAATCAGGTGGCACACTTCAATGGCTTAAGCGTGGCAAAAATCTTGATGAACCTTGGGCGATGTTCCCCATCGCAGAAGAACCCACCGTTCACCGCATCCGCTTTGCTGACACCGATGGCGATGGAAAACCTGAACTTATCCTTGGCCCACTTATGGGTAGAAACAGCACCAAAGAAAATAACTGGACCGATGGTTCCCCTGTTCGGTTGCTCGCCTACCACATTCCTTCAAACCCCATGAAGGATCGCTGGATGCCCGAAGTTCTTGATGAATCACTTCATGTGATGCATAACTTTGCACCCGTTCCCCGCTCAGGCACCAAAGCCATGGATTTCATCACCGCAACCTACGATGGTGTTCATAAAGTTTCCAAACTAAACGACAAATGGACCACCTCTAAACTTGGGGTTGGTAATCAGGAAAACCTCAAGTCCAACCGGGGCGCAAGCGAAATCAAGCAGGGCAAACTTGCCGATGGTTCGCCCTTCATTGCCACCATTGAACCTTGGCATGGCAACCAGGTTGTGGTTTACACTCAATCCAAACCGGGCGAACTCTGGAACCGCAAAGTGCTTGATGACCAACTTAAATGGGGCCATGCTGTTACCTGCGCAGATCTCGATGGCATGCCGGGTGATGAATTGATCATTGGCGTGAGGGATGAGCTTGCCAAGGAAAAGGGTAAGAAAAATGGCGTGCGTATTTACTCAACAAGTGACGGCAAAGGCGCTACTTGGAACCGCAATGATGTTGATGAAGGTGGCGTTGCGATTGAAGATCTTGCTGCTGCCGATTTAGATGGCGATGGCAAAATCGACATCGTTGCAGTTGGCAGAGCCACGAAAAATGTCCGCATCTATTGGAACAAAGGCAAGTAATGTTTTACTGAGCGGCGGATGTTAATCCGCTGATGCGTGCGCCAACTAGGATACAGTAATGGCCCTGTTCTAATGAGCTTCAGATATTAATCCGGATCTCAGTAGCACAGGTTCGAAAGAACTAACTTTCCCGACTTCTTCGTGGCCTTTTCTTAATTGGCTTTCGCAGTCTTCTTCCTAGCTGTTGTCTTCATTGCAGCCTTTTTTGGTGCAACAGATTTCTTGGCGGGCGCAGAAACAAAATGCTGGGCTACTTTCGCAGCAAGTTGACGATCTGTCATCTTATCTGCAGTTTGTAGGTCCACGACAAGCCCACGGATTTTTTTGCTCTTGAGGCGCTTATAAAGCTGGCCTTTGGCTTCACATGGGCCGAGGATCAAAAGTGATTCTGCTCCCTTTAGGCCCACTATTACCTCATCATAAAACTTCTTGAGCTGGCTGTCGAGTTTTCGTTCCAGCCTAACTTCTGCAACAAAGTCATTCGGGGTATACGAGTGGTTGGCGCTAGACCGAAAAGGAGATTCGATCCCAGAGGCAATCTTCTTGATTTCCTTGCCTGCATCTTTGACCAAGACCAAAATGGCCTGCTTGTGGTCAATCCACACACCTACTTTAATAGACATAGTTCGCACCTTTCTCTGTCAGGAATGCTTTGAAAAGGCTTACTTACCCGATTGCCTTGGCTATTCACAAATGTGGCCATTGCCCACTAATCCGCCTACAAAAGCGGCTTGCCAAGCGCTGCGTAATGCCCAAACAGGCGTAAAAGACACTCTTATTATATCCTGTTCGATCGCCAAAGAATCAACACCATGCGTTTTTTCAATAATTGATCAACCAAAGCGTGTGAAAGTGATTGAAAGAAGAGTTGTGCATCTTGGCCAGCGGCACCCGCATTATTGACAGGTGGCAAGGAAGGTTGAACAGAACTAAGGATCAATTAGTTTTACGCCATTGGTGCCTAGCCTAACCGCTCTTAGAACTTTACTACAGAAATTGACACAATAAGTCACATCTTAAGCCTTTTCATATAATTTTCATGCGCTCGAGAAGTTACTTTTAATGCAAAATCCCAACTCGAGATGAACTCCTGTTGAGATTTTTATCAGCTTTCGGTTACATTTGTTTAGATAGGGCCATTACAAAGGTTAGAGAATTAGTTCCATGCGTGGATGAAAAAGTCAACGCAATTAGGTGAGACTTAAAATACTACAAATATAATATTTGGGACACACACTGTTGGTAAATTATTTGGGAGTACAGTCTACCCAACCTATAGGTTTGCATGTGAAGTCTTATCAAATTACGCGGTGCACTTTACCATTCAGAACAACCAAAGGTTCCCAATAATCAATTTTTATGCATGAATTCCCTTGGCTTGACTTAGTCCGTTCTACCTAAGGTTATTGAAACTCCAAAGCTAACATACCAAAAAAAACAGTTTTATATAACGGTTACCACTTTTTACGCTTAACCAAAAACCTTATGCGTAAAATTTTTAATTTTTAATAAATGAAACCATATTGTTATCGTAATAAATTACCGGCCATTTATTTTTTTTACAGAGGGCTAATGAATCTTTTTCTGGCATTATAGAAATATTTGAAGGAATGTTATGAGATTTAAACCAGTCCACAAGGGCAGGTGCTTCAGGAAATTTTTCAGAATCAATATAACGCACCCATTTCGCAGGTGAAATTCCTTTTTTATTAAGATGGGCTGAATTATAATCATCAAATGGAGTAAATCTCAATCCAAAACCTTGGACATCACCTACAATAGCAACAACTTCTGAAAAATTAATTAATCCCTTATTGCTCTCACAAACAAAATATAAATTGGCATGACTTCGCGCAAGTGGTTCATAAAAATTCAGCGATAAAGAACGGTGTTTAGAAGAAGTTTTTACCAAAAAAAACAAAAGCATAAAAAAACCAATAATAATTACTGCCTTGATTTTAGTTGGAAGGGGGGAAACCAAGGATTTATAGGATTTCAATAAAAGGTAAATTGCCAAAAAAACTTCCGGTAAAATCCAATTTATAAAATAATGATTAAGGAGATGTTTGGGAAGCAACAAGTAAGGGAACCTGCAAAGCAAACACATGGATATCATTAAAATAATAAATTTATCAAATTTGAACAGCAAATACAAAGCACTAAAAATCAAAAGGAAAATTTCAAAAAACTTAACAATAATGAAAGCAGAATGGTAATAATTAAAAGTATTCCAAACTGAAATTATGCTAAATGTGGGCGTCAATTCACTCCCGGACTGACTGAATCCTTGTACAAAAGAACTGCTATTCTTTTGTAAAAGAATACAGATCACAGGAAAAATAGATAGGATAAAAACAACTACGGCACTCTTTTTAATAGTAAAAAAAGTGGTTTTTGACAAATTGCATGCTATGAAAAATAAAACCCAAACTATCGGAATATGAAAGAAGTCTTCTTTTGATAAAACCCCAAGCGTCTGAAGTGACCCCAAAACTATTAAATAACTAAAAATGTATTTAAATTTATTTTCACTCCAAATCACAAATAAAACTAAGTATCCAAAAAACATCGACAAAAGATTAGGTATTAATCCGGTCAGCCTAGTGTATTCCCCCATAAAATCTAATGAGCACATTAGTATTGAGAAAAGTATGATTGATATATAAAACTCATTTTTATTTAAATTTGCAATTCTGGCTAAAGTAAAATATGCCATTGAAGATGTTGCAACAATAAGAGCGTTTAATAACAAATAAAATCCAAGTTCGCTTGTTTTAGAAAATACAAAAACACAAAAATATGAAATTGGCCGCACCGGAACAAATGGTGATCCATAATTTAAATTTGAAAAATCATCCGGCCCGATGGCAACGAATGGGAAATGATTTGCTCTTAACAACACAATGTTTATTATTAAATGCACTAATCCGTAAATTAAAAAGCAATAAATGTAATCGTAATAATGAATATTAAATTTATTATCGTTGGCAATTAAATCTGGTGAAACAAGACGCATTGAAAAGTCTCCAAATTACATTGCATATTTTTCGTTTCTAATTATCAAAGGCCTAATTTTAATTTTTAAAAATTCGTTATATTCTCGAATGTAGTCGTTTGGATCGTAGTTTTCAGATGCGAACACAAGCATCACCGCCTCGGGTGAATATTTGTATTGAATACCCCAGATCAAAGGTGGAAGGTAAATCCCTTTTTCGGGGGAATCTAAAACTAATTCGCAACGGCTTTTACCATCATCTACTACAACTGCGCAGCTACCTTTGACACATATTAAAAATTGCTGGCACTTGTAATGGGCATGTTCCCCTCTAGTTTTTTCGCTGGGCACATTAAAAACAAGAAAATAGCGTTTTGGCTCGAATGGTACATCTTTAAAAAAATCTCCGACAGATAAATCCCCTCGCATGTCCTTAAATCTATTCATCTGGTGTAGGCTAACTTCTCCTACTCCTATTTTTCTCATTCCGATTTCATTTGATAAATGTTCAATAATTTTTTTTGCGGATTCCGTCTTTTTTTCATTTGTATTTTCAACATATCCAATAATGCGCGCAGGATTACCGGTTACAATTGCATATGCTGGAACAGACTTGGTAACTACAGCTCCCGCGCCCACCATTGATCCACGACCTATTCGAATACCCGGCAATAACACTGCGCCACCCCCAATAGATGCCCCTGCTTCAACTGTGGTTTTTAAAAAACGTTCTGGATATACTTTAGATCTTGGAAATTTATCGTTTGTGAAAGTTACATTAGGGCCGACAAAAACATCGTCTTCAATGGAAACTCCATCCCACAAATATACGCCAGACTTGATTGTGACTCGGTCCCCAATGGTGACATCATTTTCCACCATGCACTGTGCGCAAATGTTTACATTTGAACCAATCTTTGCTTTTGGAAGAATTACCACGGATTGCCAGATTGTGGTTCCCTCACCAATTTCGGAGGTTTGAACATCGCTACTGGAATGAATTTTTATTGGTTGCTTCATTTGGCTGCCCTTTGAATTCTTGGATTAAAGAAACAATCGCCATTGGTCGTTTTTTGGTGTTTTCATAACCTCTCCACGCGTAGGTGCCAACTAAGCCTAAGCCAAAAAGATTAAGCGTTCCAAAAAATAAAACCACAAGCATGGTGGCAGCATAGCCTGGAACGGTTACATCGCCTGTTAACTTTGCTAAAAGAACAATAATGCCCAGTAAAACTGAAATCACACACCCAAACATGCCAACTCGGGTTAATAAGCGAATTGGAAGATCAGTGAAAGAAAAAATGCTGTCCATCATATAATCGATTTTTTTAACAAATGTCCAAGCTGATTTTCCTTCTAACCTGGTTTGTCTTTCGTAGCTGATAAATTTCCGACGAAATCCCAGCCAGAATACTAATGCAACTAATGATGATCTTGATTCTTCAAGTTTTAGTAATTGATCGCAAAAAACCTTATTACAACCGAAAATATCAACTCCACCCTCAGGCATTTCTGGTACTATCATCTTTTTGTAAAAGCGCCAAAAAACAGAAGATGTTAGGCGTGTAAATAAAGGGTCATTCCTGCTGTTTCGTGTTCCGATGGCCACATCACATTCATTAGCAGCAAGTGCTTTAAAGAAATCTAGGACAAGTTCAGGGGGTTCCTGCAAATCTGCTGCCATAATTGCAAGATAAATACCTTTAGCAGCATGCAATCCACTTCTGATGGCAGGAAATGAACCAAAGTTTCTTGAATGTGCAAGGAGTTGGGATTGGAATTGTACTATTTGAAGATTTTGTTTCAAAATTCCAAATGATTTATCAGGGCTTCCATCTACAACAAATACGCATTCAAGATCTCCGCCTAAATTTTGATTCAAGTCTTCAAGGGCAATTAAAAGTCTGGGGATATTTTGTTCATTCTTATAAATAGGAATAATTATGGAATGCCTCATGGTTTCCACTCATTCACCGTAGATATTACATTTTCAATATCCTTTTCAGGCATTTCAGGATAGCAAGGTAATGTCAAAATTAAGTTTGAAAGTTCCTCCGTGTTTTTCAAAGTTAATGCTTCGTATTGATTTTCAAAAAAAGGCTGACGATGATCAGGAATAGGGTAATGAATATCAGATGCAATTTCCTTGGATTTTAAATATTCTTTAAGTAAATTTCGTTGCTTGGATTTTATTACATACAAATGGGCGACATAATTCTCCGCCAATATTCCCGGGGTTACTACCGAGATATTCTTTATTTCTTTCGAATATCTATTAGCAATATGCCTTCGTTTTTCGTTCATCAACTCTAGATCGGATAGAAAAATCTGAAGGATCGCCGCTTGTATTTCATCTAACCTGCTGTTTCTTGCACCAGACATTTCAATTTTGTACTTCGTGCTCCAGCCATATTGTCTAAGTCCTCTGACTTTGGTGGAAATTTCTGCATTGTTTGAAACAACAGCGCCACCATCACCAAGAGCGCCAAGATTTTTTGTGGGGTAAAAGCTGAATGCTGAAGCATCGCCAAAAGTTCCAGTGTATTTTTGGTTAACACTTGCTCCGTGGGATTGGGCACAATCTTCTAGAAGATAAACCCCATATTTTGTGCATAGTTTTGCTATTTCATCAATTTCTTGAATTGCCAGACCATAAAGGTGAGTAGCTACGACCGCCTTAACACCATACTTAATTGCTCGATAAACCTCATCCGATGTTGTGTTGAATGTTTCACTGTCAACATCAAGAAAAAAAGGTTTGGCGCCAATGGCAAGTATAGCATTAGTTGTATATGCACCGGCGTTGGCTACTGTGGCTACCATGTCCGATTTACTTATGTCAAAAGATTTTAACGCTAATTCAATTGCATCTGTTCCGTTTGCTACTCCAATGCAATACTTTGCGCCCAGATAACATGCAAATGCTTCTTCGAATTTTTTTACTTCTGGCCCAAGGATTACCCATCCACTTGATAAAACTTTTTTGATCGAATCAAAAATAGCAGTTTTATTTTCTGAAATTTTTGAGGTGAGATTATTTAATAATATTGACATCGTTTTAACTGTTTCAAAAAAATATAATAATATTCTAAATAGCATCAGATTATTAAACTTAAAATATTTGATCAATATGAGTCAATATCAAATACATATAAATAAACTAAGCTAATCGCATTAATGCGTTGTGATGTTAAAAATGAATTTTAAAAAGTTTAAGTTACTTGATAAGCAAAATTGTTTTGATTTGATCTGAAGGGGTAATTGGCAATTTGGTCAGTATAACTCCCAGACAAATCCATGGTTGACTTAGAATTATTGACAATTATCAGTAAAGCTGGAAAGAATGACAAATATTTTGCCCCTCGGTCAAAACTAAGGGCAAACCAGTTTTTACGCCATTGGTGCCTAGCCTAACCGCTCTTAGAACTTTACTACAGAAATTAACACAATAAGTCACATCTTAAGCCTTTTCATATACTTTCCATGCGCTCGTGAAGTTACTTTTAATCCTAAATCCCAACTAGAGATGAACTCCTGTTGAGATTTTTATCCGCTTTCGGTTACATTTGTCTAGATAGGGCTATTACAAAGATTAGAGAACTAGTTCCATGCGTATCACGGATTTGTTAAACACCAATAAAGTCACTTTCTCGCTCGAATTCTTCCCACCGAAAACCGAGGAAGGCGAACGCGTACTTTTTGAAGAAACTATCCCTAAGCTTAAATCCCTAAATCCTACTTTTACCTCCGTTACTTATGGGGCAGGTGGCAGCACCCGCAACCAAACCCTTCGCATTGTAAATCGTATCAAAAAAGAATTTAACATCGAAGCTATGCCACATCTTACCTGCGTCGGCTCCACCCGTGAAATGATTGGCGAAGTTCTTGAAGAAGCCCGAGGCATGGGGGTTGAAAACATCCTCGCACTTAGGGGCGATCCACCTAAAGGTGAAACGGAATTCAAACCAACTGCAGGAGGGTTTACCCACAGTCTAGATTTAATCGAATATATCAAAGAAAAAAAGCACTTTGCAATCGGGGCATCAGGCTACCCAGAAGGCCATATCGAATGCTCGGATAAAATTCTCGATTGGGATCGTACTGCAGCCAAGATCAATGCAGGAGCGCAATTTCTAATCACGCAACTGTTCTACGATGTGGATGCCTTCCTGACTTTTCAGGATTACCTACGAACCAAGCACAAAGTTACTGTGCCAATCATCCCGGGAATTCTTCCCTTTTTGGGTGCAGAGCAGGTAAAAAGATTCACCGCAATGTGTGGCGCAAAGATTCCCTCAGCCATACTGCAAAAAATTGATGCTTGCAAAACCGATGAAGAAGTAGGCAATGTAGGCGTCGATATTTGCACCGATATTTGCAGTAAGTTAATCAAGCATGGCACCAAGGCGATTCATATTTACAGCCTTAACCGAGTGCCAAGCTCTGAAGAATTAGTTAAAAACCTTGGACTGATTTAAAGAATCGTGGTAATTAAAAATCTAGCGATAAGATTATTTGTTCTTACCCTTGGGGCTAACATGAATCATTTCTCAAAACCCATGTTTTGTTTATTTCTGACTCTAAACCTTTCATTTATTTGCATTAGCAAAGCTGATGCGCAGCAGCCGGAAGATTTAAAGCTGGTGCCTGGTAATGCAGTTGCAGCGGTCCACATGGATCTGGCAAAGCTTTGGCAGTCTGAATCAATGAAGGAAATGCGAGAGCTTTTGAAAAAAGCTGGCCCTAAGGCTTTGGTCGAATTAGAAAAGCGTTTTATCCCAGACCCAATCACTGTTGAAACAGTCACTGGGTTTGTAATGTTTCCCAAAAATCTGGGGTCTCCTCCAGATTTCGCCTTCTTGATTTCACTTCAGAAACCAGTGGAAGAAAAGGCTTTGTTCCTATCTGCAATGCCTGATGGCGAAACAATAAAAAAAGATGGCGTCAACATGGTGGTGAAAGATGGAACTGGACTGATTTTGATGAATCAAGGTAAGCTGATTGCAGTGGGCGCCCCATCTCTGCTGCCTACCTTGGGAAAGAACACTGCCCCTGCCAAGGGCGACTTTGCCCGATTTTTAAAGGGCAATGCTGCCGGGCTTATCAATGCTGCAATTAATCTTGAACCCATACCTAAAGAAGTTTTTGCTTTTGCTCCACCGCCTTTCAATGCCATCGTCAATGGCATCCAATACATGGAAGCGGGAATTGCTGTTGAAAAAAACATCCGCCTTTCCACCACGATCACCTACGAAAAAGAAGAGCAAGCAAAGGCCGCGCTTGAAACCATCAAAGGGTTTGCAAAAATGGGACTTGCCCAGTTAGAAGAACCCCGAAAAGAAGTAGAGAAAAGGGTATTCCCCAAAGACCAAGTGGGCGCCAATCCTTTGACCGACCTACCCGAGTTTTTAGCAGCCATGGTTGGCTTGGCAATTCTTAACGAAGCAGAAAACCTCTTGAAGAATCCACCCATCACCCTAGCTGGAACTTCCCTTAAGGCGGATTACACCACGCCCCAGATATCCTCCAATGCCTTGGTTCCCACTACAGCAATCGCAATTGGTATGATGTTGCCTGCCGTTGCCAAGGTTAGAGAAGCTTCCCAGCGAGCAACGTCCATGAATAATCTCAAGTTCATAGCCTTGTCCATGCACAATTATGAGCTCACTTATAATGGTTTTCCCGCTGCAGCCATCTGCGACAAGAAAACTGGCAAGCCCTTGCTCAGCTGGCGGGTTACGATCCTTCCCTACATTGAGCAAGACGCACTTTACAAACAATTTAAATTGGATGAACCTTGGGATAGCGAACACAATTTAAAGCTTGCAAAGAACATGCCAAATGTTTATCTCCACCCCAAAGCGAACAAGCCAGGCGATAATAAAACGCATTACCGTCTTTTCTATGGCAAAGGCGCTGCATTCGAACTTGATAAATCTGTCAAAATACCAACCTTTACGGATGGAACTTCAAATACGATTATGGTGGTGGAAGCGGAAGAGCCTGTGGTTTGGACTAACCCCAACGATTTTGGCTATGACCCAACCAAGGCTTTGCCAAAAATGTTGAGCATTGATGGCAAATTTTCCGCTGCTTATTGCGATGGCTCGGTACGAACTTTCAAAATGCCCATCGACCAAGAAATATTAAAGCTGCTGATTCAGAAGAACGATGGCAAACCAATACCCCAAGTGCCATAAAAAGCTTGATTATTGACAAAAATAGTGCAAGGAGAGCCCTTTTAGGGGGTGTTTTCCCTTTTTTCTCATAATTTGGCCAGTAAGGGTCGGCAAACTTAACCCTTTCTTAACAATCCTGTTGGCAAATCTAGCCTCGCTCGTCAATAATGTGTATGAATGGGTTATCCGAGCTTATTCTAGTCTTTCGAATTGATTCTAGGGGAGTGGTTCCATGTTTACCCGCCTTGGTTCTTTAATACTTTTTCTTGGGCTGGCTTTTGCAATCGTACAAGCGCAAGACGCAAAACCAGTCAAGGAAGATAATAAAGCCATTCAAGCGGATGTGACCGGTAGCCAAGAACGGCTTAAGCAACAGTTTAAGGATTTCACCACCGATTTATTAAGACTGGCCCAGAGGCTTGAGAATAGCCCCAAAGCTGAAGATCGCGATAAAGCTCAAGCATTGAAGAATGCTTTAAAGTCAGCTTCCGAACAAGGGATCGAAGTCAAGTTCACCACGCTTATTCTAGCTCTTAAAACCTCTAACGCTTTCAAAAATATCGATACCCTGCAAGGCGTGCTCACGCAAAATCAGGAAATCCGCGATGACTTACGCAAGCTTATCGATGTGCTGCTTAAGGATGATCGCGAATCCTCATTACGCAAAGAACGCGAGGAAGTGCAAAAGCTTCTCGAAAAATTAAAAGAAGTGATTGAGAAACAAGAGCGCGTTCAAGCCAATACCGAGTTGGGCAAACTAGGAAAAACAGACATCGCAAAAGCCCAAAACAAAGTCACCAAGGAAACCAAAGACCTTGTCGATCCTAAAAAAGCTGGCGACCCCAAAGACAGCAAAGATTCTAAAGACGGTAAAGGCAAGGATGGTAAAGATTCTAAAGACGGTGATCCCAAAGATGGCAAGGGTAAAGATACTAAAGGTGGCGATCCCAAAGATGGTAAGGGCAAAGATTCTAAAGGTGGCGATCCCAAAGACGGTAAGGGCAAAGATTCTAAAGGTGGAGATCCTAAAGATGGCAAGGGTAAAGAATCTAAAGGAGGAGATCCTAAAGATGGTAAGGGTGGCGACCCGATGGATAGCAAATCCGGCGAATCCGCTGATATGCCCCCCAATCCTGAAACTCAGATAGCAAAGAAGCAGATTCAAGAAGGGGTGAAGGAGCAGGAAGCTGCAGAGAAAAAAATCGAAAAAGACGACAAGCAAGGCGCATCAGAAGATCAAGCCAAGGCTGTTGATAAGCTAAAACAGGCACAGAAAAAACTGGAAGAACTGTTAAAGCAATTGCGTGAAGAAGAGATCGAAAGATTGCTGGCACAACTTCAGGGCCGATGCGAAAAAATGCTCGCAATGCAAATCGCAGTTAAAGATGGCACAGTGGCATTAGACAAAATCATTATGGGCAACCCTGATAAAAAATCCAGCAGGGCAGAAGACCAAAAAGCTCTCGAACTCTCCGACAAAGAAGATGAAATCAGCAAGGAAGCCAACAAGGCTCTCACCCTTATCGAAGCAGAAGGTTCCGCAGTTGCATTTGCAGAAGTATTCAAGCAGGTTTTGGGTGATATGAATACCACTGCGGGCAGGTTGCGCAGAGCCGATGTGGGCGAAGTTACCGTTGCAATTGAAAACGATATCATCGATGCCTTGAAAGAAATGGTGGCTGCGTTAAAGAAGGCACGCAAGGATAATCAAGAGCCCAAGCCGCCAATGCCCCCAATGCCTCCTTCAAGTGGTGGAAGTCCCCCAGATCAAAAGTTGATCGATATGATTGCAGAATTAAAAATGATCCGATCGATGCAGATTCGGGTAAACAATCGCACTACAATCTACGGCAAGCAGATTGAGGGCGAGCAAGTCCCCAATATTTCCAAGGTTGCAGATGCCAAGGAAAAGGAAAAAGCTGTAGGAGTGAGAAAAGAGTTCAAGGATCTTTCAACCAGGCAGCAGAAACTTTCCAAGGTGACAGAAGACATAGCCAAGGGTCGAAACAAAGGCCAATAAACGAAGGGTGTTAGCAATGATTAATGGATCAAGAATAGTTGCAGGCGCTTTGGCATTGGGAGTATTAAGCTGGAGCTGGTGCAGCGGTGCAAACCCAGTACCCCCAGTAAAACCTATTTTGGAAATTCCATCCTTTGGGGTGTTGAAATCTCCAACAGCAGCAGAGGTTAAAGCCCAAGCTGATGCATGGGTAAAAACCAAGCCTCCACTTTCCGTAGAACAGCAAAAGGCGATGGATGCCTTGTGGGCAGGCGCAGATAGTTATTCCGACAAGCTTGCACAAACTTTTGCGCTTCTTGACCCTGAAGCAGCATTGATTCTTAATCAGGCAAAAGAATCTGTCTTTGAAGCCCCACAAGAAATTCCAGCATTCCTGAAAGATGCTTCCAAGCCAATGTTCTTTCGCGCCAACCTAGCAGTCACCTATTCCAGAATCTTAAGTCAGAACAAGGTGTATGAACTTGCGCTGGATACTTTGAAACTATTCCGGCCTGAACAGGTTGCAGATCCTTCCTCCTACCTTTTTCACAAGGCTGTTGCTGAATACTCCCTGATGATGAAAAAAGAAGCTGATGATACTATCAACAGGCTTCTCGATGATGTTTCTGAATCTCCCGAACGCTACCGCAATGTTGCAGCCTTGATGGCAATCGAGATGATGGTATGGCGGGACAAAGACTTAGGCTGGATTTCACGTAAGATGGAAAACATCCAGCGCAGGTTAGATCTCGGGCAAGGTGGCAACAAGACACAAAAAATCCAAAAGGAAGTGGTTGTGCGCTTGGATGAAATGATCAAAGAAATGGAAGATCAGGCAAAGAAAGCTGGGGATGGTGCAGGTGGCCCTGGTGCGCCCGGCGCAGGCAACGGCCCTCCTGGAAATAATGTGCAATCCTCCGCGCCTCAACAAGATAGCATTGGTGGTAATGGTGGCGGTGCAGGTCAGGTAGATCAAAAACGCGTACGCGAACTTGCAGAAGTCTGGGGCAAACTTCCCGAGAAAGATAGAGCACGGGCCATGGTGGAACTCACCCGAAGCCTTCCTCCAAAATACCGTGAAGCCGTCGAAATATATTTCAAACGATTGGGAGATGCGAATCCCGCACCGTGATGAACAAACCTTCCACTATTCTTGCTCTGGTTTTCAGCATTGGGTTGATAGTCTTTACGACTCAACCCTTTGTCGTTGATGCTGCTGAATTTAAAACGCTCAAGGGTGAAACCATTCAAGGTAAAATCACCTCCTTCACCGACACGGAAATCGTGCTGGATGCTTCGGGCGCAGTTCGCAAGATCCCACTTTTGGAAATGATGCAGGTTACTCTAGAGCCTACCGCAATTCATCCTCCTAATCCTTTTTCACTTGTCGAGCTTTCAGATGGCTCGCAGATTGTCGCCAACACTTGCTCAATCAAAGGCGATTCGATGGAGCTAAATTTAGCAAGCGGCGAAAAACTCGCCGTCCCCACCAGTAAGATTTCATGGGTGCTTTTTAAAGCGCAGGTTGCTTCTGATCGGGCGACTTGGAATGAAAGAATTAGCAAAAAGCGCAAGCGTGATGTCGTTGCGATTCTCAAAAAAGATGCAGACAACCCCGAAGGAATTCTAAACCTTCTTGAAGGCACATTAGGCAAAGGAAGCGACGATGGTAAAACCATGGAGTTCAGCACCGTGGGTTCCACCAAACCGATCCCAGTGCCTCAGGCCAACCTTCATGGCCTAGTCTTTTTGCGTGCCCTCGATGCCGAGGCTTTACCTGTTCTTTGCAAGGTCATCGATAAATCAAAGTCCGAGTTTCTGGCTGCAAAGATCACTCTCGACAAAGAGAACCTTATAATCAAGACCTCTGCAGGCTTGGATTTAACCCTGCCTTTAGGCTCTATTCATAAGCTTGATTTCAGCAAAGGCAAACTCGCTTACCTCTCCGACATCGAGCCCAGCAAAATACTTTTATCACAGGATGAAGAACGACTTTCCGCATTTAGAAAAGATACCAACCTTGATGGCGGGCCACTTCGCATCAACGGAATAACTTATGCCAAAGGTTTGGCAATGCTTGCCACCACTGATCTCGAGTTCGACCTTAAGGGTGAATACCGCGAGTTCAAAGCCATCGCTGGTTTTGATGATCTGGTGGGCGGGATTGAAGGATCAGTAATCCTCGAAATCGAAGGGGATGGCAAACAACTTGTAAAGTTAGAGTTAACGCGAAAAGATAAAAAACGCGATAACGCAATCAATCTTAACATCAAGGATGTACAAAGGCTTCGCATTGTTGTGCGCTCTTCCAACCCCTTGGAATTTGGCAAACACCTCGACCTAGCGAACGCTCAAATTAATAAGTAATGAAAGGATCTTTGAACATGAGAACCCGTATTTTTTGGGCCATGCTTGCTGCTTTGCTAAACATTAATCTTTGCTTTGCTGCAGACCTCGATCCCAAATTAAAACAGTTTGAATCCTCCCGCATGGATGTAATTAAAAAGGTGGCACCCGCAGTGGTTGCAGTGGTTACTGGGGGCGGTTCAGGCGTTCTTATTAGTGCTGATGGTTTTGCACTTACCAACTTCCATGTGGTGGCTGGCCAAAGCCCTGCTCTTAAATGCGGCCTTCAAGATGGCATCCTTTACGATGCTGTTCTTGTCGGGCTCGATAAAGTTGGCGATGTGGCACTCATCAAACTTCTTCCCAAGGAACCAAACAAACCTTTCCCTTTTGCAAAACTTGCCAACAGCGACAAAGTTCAAGTGGGTGATTTCTCCATCGCAATGGGTAACCCTTTCATGCTGGCTACCGACTTTTCTCCAACCGTAACTTTCGGTTTGGTGAGTGGCACGCATCGCTACCAATATCCAGAAAAAGGGATGTTCGAATACACCGATTGCATCCAGATCGATACTTCCATCAACCCCGGTAATTCGGGTGGCCCGCTTTTCAACATGAATGCAGAGCTGATTGGCATCAATGGCAGGGGTTCTTTCGATAAAAGATCGCGCATCAATTCTGGTGTGGGTTACGCCATCTCAATCAATCAGATTAAAAACTTCATGGGTCATTTGCGTGCTGGGCACTTTGTCGATCATGCCTCCTTGGGCGCAGTGGTTGCAAGTGGTTTCGAAGAATCCGCCCTCGGAAAAGTATCCGTGAGTGGCATGATTGATTCAGATGCTTCCCGTAGGGGAATTAAGATTGATGATCAGCTTCTTTACTTTGCAGGCAGACCGATGACGAGTGTGAATCAGTTTAAAAATGTACTTGGCATATACCCGAAAGGCTGGCGGTTGCCTTTGACTTACAAGCGTGAGTTAGAAAATGGATCTTCAGAAAGAAAAGAAGTTTTGGTCAGGCTGATGGGATCAGAAAAAACCGAGATCGGGAACCCCAATGGCGCACCCCCGGTGCCAGTTGAACCCAAACCAATGCCTATGCCACTTCCCAAAGGCCAAGTTCCACCAAAGGCCCCAGGGCCGAAACTGCCGACAGGCCCAGCAGCAAAGCTTTATGAAGCCAAGCCTGGTTATGCAAACTATTATTTCAACAAACTCGAAAAAGAAAGGCTCCTTAACAACTTCAAGAAGAATGGCGACTTCTCTTCCCTCTCGGGCAACTGGCAGGTGCAAACCACAGGCAAGATAGGTGACAAAGGGAGACAGGCCGTTGTTGTTTTGCGCATTCTTGCAAAGGGTGCTAAGGACGCAAAGAATGATCTCGTTCAGGGCATTTTCGATGGTATTGATTTTTCCGTTGAGCCTTTAGCTGTGGAACAAACAGGAAAGGTGCTCAAAGATCCGCCCGGAAGTGGTGGTCTTCTCGTTGCCTTTTTTCAACTCAGACAGTTATTAGCTTATGGCGAAAAAGGGTTTGTAGGCGATTTCTCGCATGGCGGAATCGAGCCTTACTATACCCCCTCGGAAAACACTCTTAAACCTAACTTTGCTGCACAGCGCATTGATGCAGAAGTGTTACGAACCAATCTCGCAGGCGTTAATACCAAGTGGTACTTTAATCCTGCTGATTCCAAGCTTTTGGGTTACGAAGTTTCCACCGATCGTGAGGATGACCCCTGCGAAATCCACTTCTCAGACTACAAAAAGGATTCCTCTGGAAGGGAACTCCCCGGCAAGATACTAATCAAGTATGGCGATAAGGAATATGCCTCCCTTAAAGTGGATGGCTGGAAGCTGGAGTAAAACTTTAGTTCTGACTTCAAACAGGATAAATATTTATTATGCCCGTAGTGATTTCTATTGCTAGGTTTTCTAATTAGAGTTGGCATGATATGCAAAAGTTCATTTTAACCAACAGATCTTGTCTGTAGGTTTTCTTTTATCATAAGATCGTGCAACCAATTATTTTAAGAGTTGTCATCATTTCACTGATGACAACTCCAAGAATCAACAGGGTTAGCAACACACTAACATTGCCTTAGTGAAACGTGAAAGGCGGCCTGACTGGATTATTTGAATCTGTAATTTGTGGCATTTATTTCTTTAAAAAGCCCTGATTAATTTCCAGAGTAAGAATTTCGCGGATATCGTTTTTGAATCGTTCAACCGTTCTTTTAGAAACCCCTAATTCCTCAGCAATTTCTGCAGGGGAATGACCCTGCAGAATCAAGCAAAACACATTCTGTCTGTTTTGATCTTCAAGCTTGATCATTACTAAGTCAAGAGACTCCTCAAGTATTAATTTTTCATCCAAAATCATCGGGTTACTTCTCGAAACTTCTATATCGTCAAAGGGTTTTTCAATCCGCACATCCCGTGCCTGGCTTAAATAGAACTCTCGCTTACTATTGCATTTCCAAATGGTCATTTTGGCAAGCAGGTACCACATTTCCTCCCAACTCGCAGGCTTGAAGTTTCCTTTTTGCAATGCTGTAAAGAAGTTGCGAAAAACCGATTGAACAATATCTTCTGGGTCTAACTTAGATACTAAAAGCCTGTCAATTTTAGTCAGAGCAAAGGGGACTAATCTTTTCAGAAGACGGATAATTTCTTCTGAATCGTTATAATTTATCGGTCCGGGAGTGGGCAATTCTGGATCCATTAAACTAATCCTGAAATTCTCTTAAAGAAAGTGAGAGCTTATGTCCAAGGTACCTTAACTTACACTGGCGGTAAAGTTAAAAATTGACCTGCCAACTTTTTATAAGAGCCCTAAGATGGAATACCGGTTACTTCAGCAGCAAGTAATGCACTCGAATCGATGGAATGAGGCCCAATTAAATGGCCCTTAAAACTGCCTCTCAGCTTTTTCTAATAACATCATCAAGCACATAATTTTGCAATGGTCGGCCAGAATCTCACTAGTAGAACGGGGGCCAATTTGCATGACTTTTGAATTTAAAGCAGCTATTGCTTTTCCAGTAAGCGTTCGCAGTCCAATAGATCGTTGTCGAGGTTGGCTCTTATAAGCCGCGCCCCGAAGCTTTTATCTGCTTCCAACTCTAATAGCTATAAGCCTTTGGCAAAAAAGATTTGTAGTTGATTTCTCGCAGGGAGGCATCGAATCTTACTATTTCCGCTCGAAAAACACTCTAAAACTTCACTTTTCAGCACAGCGTATTGATTCTGAAGAGTTATGAACCAATTTCGCTGGCGTTAATACCAAGTAATACTTCAATCCTGCTGATTCCAAGCGTTTTGGGTTATGAGGTTTCCACTGATCGTGAGGACGATCCATGCGAAATCCACTTTTCAGACTATAAAAAAGATTCCTGTGGCAAAGAGCTTCCGGGTAGGATAATAATTAAGTATTGCGATAAGGAATATGCTTCTCTGAAAGTAGATGGCTGGAAGCTGGAATATCAATTTAGTTCTGACGCTTAACAGAAACGATATTTGTCATGCCCGCAATTATCCTTCAAAAACTTAGACGAGCTTTCACTTTAATTGAATTATTGGTCGTCATTGCAATCATCGCGATATTAATTGGTTTGTTGTTGCCTGCGATTCAAAAAGTGCGGGAGACTGCCGCCCGCATGACTTGCGCCAATAATATGAAACAACTGGCGCTTGCCACCCTCAACTTTGAAGTTACTTTTCGAAAACTTCCGCTGGGGAAACACGGTGCCGCCTCTACAGCCCAAGCCACCGCAATAGGAACCCAAGCAGGGGTGCTTGTACAACTTCTACCTTACATCGAGCAGGAAAATTTATTCAAAGGGTTTAAGCCCGAGCTTTACACTTTCAATTCTAATTCGGGTGGTGTTAGCTGGCTTAATTTCGATGCACCCAATACCTATTCTCTTGCACGCACGAAAATAAAAATGTTCCTCTGCCCTTCGGATGATCCTTACGCGGTGGAAGGAAGTGCAACTAATAATGTGATTTGTTTTATTGATCCGCGCGGAGGCATAACAGGTACACAGGTGAGCCAGTTTGCTGCATCGGGGGGCATCCCAGGGTTGACTAATTATGTACCCAATGCAGGAACCCTTGGCAGATTTCCCGTTCCTTTTCCTTCAGCAATTCTAAATTATTATGCTTTCCATGAGGGGGTTTTTGTTCCCAATGAACAATTTGCAATTACCGCCATCACCGATGGCACTTCAAATACCCTCCTATTTGGGGAATACCTTGGGAATACTTCAAATGGGCAGCGAAGTTATTCCATGTCTTGGATGGGTGCCAGCGGTT
>Ga0208482_1000066_pt1 | contig 33188 bp, 30 predicted proteins | sample LakMenEpi26Sep10_FD_150737 | JGI IMG/M metagenome (GOLD analysis project Ga0208482, IMG submission 150737) | Freshwater microbial communities from Lake Mendota, WI - 26SEP2010 deep hole epilimnion (SPAdes) | ecosystem: Environmental > Aquatic > Freshwater > Lake > Epilimnion/Euphotic zone ... | reverse complement strand
ATCTCTGCCAAACCGCGTTTTACCGTCATTGAACCGGTGACTGTCTTACTTGTCTTTTCAGCTTCGCGCTTTGCCATGGTCGAACCCTTCAACTAGTTATTCACATCGTATCTAGAGCGATGTGTGGCAACGATTTATATTTCGCTCTAAGGCGACCAAATAGGCCTCACGAATCAGGCTGTCAGGTTTGCAATTTTTATTGATCGTTTATGGATACGGAACGCTGGCCACGTCAATTCCCGCAGGAATATGCGCCGCCGACTTCGCCCGAATTACTTCTACCCAAGTTCGACCTGGAGTGAGTTTGATCACAGCGCCCTTTGTGTCTTTAAACACAAACGGCTTCATCGGGTCGGTGCGCTCCCAACTGCCTTGCACAAGTGCCCCTCCCGTATAAACCCAAACTTCACCACTACCCAAAGTTTTTGCAACTGGGCTCGAGCCTGACTTGGCGTAGACGACATGCATCACTACGACGTTCGGTGCGTTGATACGCACATCATCCATATCGACATGTGGCTTATCGTCTTGTGAGCGCACGAACGCGAGCGACTCCTCACTCCACTCCCACATCACATCAACACCATCCATTGAAATTTTTACCGCACCTGCAGGCTTGTTTCCTGTCGGCACAGCTTCACCATCGGCGCGATATTCAAATTGAGGCACAGGCGGTTTTGCATCTGCTGGTGCAAGAGTCCAAAGTTTTGTTGTCTCGGCCACCAAGTTGTGTGGTGCACTACGACTCGACTCGCGTCTGAAACCGCCAGACTCATTTGCCGCCGAATGACTTAAGTCGATCATCGTTGAATTTCGAATTTCGGCAGTCACTTTCGCGTTGCCACCACTCCAAACAAAAAGCGGACTGTTAAGAGAAGCAAGCAGGTCAATGTCTTGCAAGCGACCACTTCGGATCGGGCCAACTGGATCACTGCCTTGGGATTGAAATACTGCAGCAAAGCGCGTGAGTTGCTCAACATTTTCTTCGAAAACTATGTCGGCTTGATTAAGCCCCCATTGTGGCCGAGCTTTTGGATGATTGTCGATCTTGACAACCATCGCCGGACGATTGATCAATGTTTCATCAGGTGCTTGCGCGCCCGTCAAAGGTGAACGAACGATTGGAATAGTCGTTGTCGTCGACTCGGCGACGGTTGACTCTGCTGCTGCAACTGTCGAGCCAGATGAATCGGACGACCCACTGCAACTTGCGACCAATAATCCTGCGATAACAAAACCTACGAGACTTGTTTTTTTATCAATACGCATTTTTACATCTCCCTTAAGAGTGCGATTCGCTCTGAGAGCGGTGGATGGGTATTAAACAGTTTATGAAATCCACCTAGCCTGCCTGCGTCTTTCACCCCCGACAAAGGCTGCTCAATCCACATATGGGCCGTAGCCATACTGGCTGAATGTGTAACGGTACTGTCAGCCTGAAGTTTTTCTAAAGCAGAAATCAATCCTGGCGGATATCTCGTCAACTGACAAGCAGAGACGTCTGCCAATGTTTCACGACGACGACTTACAGCGGCCTGCATTATTCGAGCTACAAGGGGCGCCAAAATCAACAATGCAAAACCAATAAAGGCAAGTGGATTGCTCGAGTTACCGCGATCATTCGACCTGCTGACTCGCCCACCGTTCCACCACATCATTCGAATCGCCAAGTCGGTCAAAATTGCGATTGAGCCGACAAGAGTTACGGCAATCGTCGAAACCAAAATGTCGTAATTCTTGATGTGCGAAAGTTCGTGGGCCAAGACACCCTCAAGTTCAACTCGATCAAGCTTTTCGAGCAATCCACTCGTAACCGCAATTGCCGCATGTTTTGGATTTCGACCAGTCGCAAATGCGTTAGGCGCAGGGTCGTCAATTACATAAACACGTGGCTTCGGCAAGCCACCTGCAATACACAAACCTTCGACCAAATTGTGCAGTCTTTTGTAAACCTCTTCATCTGCTGGCTTGGCTCGACTCACACGCAAAGCGATTGAGTCTGACTTCCAATATGACGTGCCGGCCATCAGTGCAGAAAAAATCAACGCAATAGAGGTTCCGACAACTGGATTACCTAAAACTTGACCAGCCGCAACACCTGCAGCAATCACGAGCATGACAAAACCCAGAAGTAAGAAAACTGATCGGCGCTTGTTTGCAGAAATTAAGTCGTACATATTTTTGGTACTAGAACTGAACCTTTGGTGCAGCCTTTTCGGCTTCGGACGCTTCAAAGAATTCGCTCTCTTCGAACTTGAAAATTGACGCGAAAATAACGCTTGGAAACGAATGCACTGAATTGTTGTAAGTCAAAACAGCATCATTGTAAAACTGACGCGCGTATGCAATGCGACTTTCGGTGTTGCTTAACTCTTCTTGCAAGTTCAAGAAACTTGCGTTGGCTTTTAAATCTGGATACGACTCAGAAAGTGCAAACAGCTGTCGCAACGCACCTGACAGAGCATTGTCGGCCCCTGCCTGGCTCGCAGCTGTATTCGGTGCAGCGATCGCAGTATTTCTTGCAGCGATCACCTCTTGTAAAGTTTTTTGTTCAAAATTGGCGTAGCCCTTTACGGTTTCCACCAAATTCGGAATCAGCTCAATACGGCGCTTCAACTGCACATCAATCTGTGACCAAGCATTTTTCACTTGATTGCGACGCTGCACAAGAGCGTTGTATGAAAGCGCTACGAACCCACCGATTACGAGGATTGCAATAACCAAAATCAAAGTCGACATCAAAACCTCTTACTTTCTCTTTCGGGGTAGACCAAGATTCTACTGCGTCACCTCAGGCGCTGGGGTTTGCGCAACACCCGATCTTCAAACATTCTCACTACCCGACTCTTGGGATGATGATCGGGATCAAAACTTTCGCGCTCCAAAACTTTGTGGTAGATCTCAACGTAGATTTCAGCGAGGTGACGCATTGAAAGCTCTTTAGCTCTCTCAAAACCACCTTGACGCAGTCGCTCAGAAAGTTTTTTGTCAGCAATCACCTTGGCTAAACCTTCCGTCAAACCTCCAACATCACCTGGCTCAACCAACCAGCCATTTACATCGTGAGTCGCAACGTTTCGATAACCCTCAAGTGAGCTCGCCACCACTGGCGCTCCAGCTGCCATCGCCTCGAGTACAACAATCCCAAATGACTCACTGTGCAATGACGGAGCACAAAAGACGGCACACTTTGCGAGTCTGTCGATCTTTTCAGCATCCGTGATTCTCCCGAGCCACGAAATGCGATGGTCATGGGCGTATTTTGCTTTGAGGTCGGCGATGCCTTCGCCGTCAGATGCAATCCAAAGTTCGGTGTCATCCGAGAGTTTTTCAAATGCCTCTAACAAAGTTGCGAGACCCTTACGCGGCTCATATCGACCACAGAAGAAAATGGCTTTTGATTCACCGCGAGCAATCTCTGGACGCAAATACAAATCACTTTCGATTCCGTTGAAAAGAATTTCGTATTCACCACCGAGATAACGATGTGCAAGCTCTTGGGCTTGCGGTGATACTGCAATTCGCGCGTCTAAAAAGTCTGCGATCCAATTCACGCCTTTGCTCAACCGTCCGTACCATGCGATATCTCCAGCGGCATGAAACGTTCCGATCATCGGCGCAAGTCGCAACAACAACGCCGTCACGGTTGGGCCTGGTGCGATCGGTTCATGCAAGTGCAAAACATCAAATGCTTCATCATTGATTGCGCGAATTGTGCGCAACGCCGCCGATGGATCCGGAGCCAGTGGAACTATCGAGCCATTCGCCGCCGTTGGCAAGCTGTTTCCAAGTGGAGTTACAAATGGTTCAGGTGGTGGACCATCACAAGGTCCAAGCACACGGGCTTCATGACCCATCTTGCGCAATTCTCGTGCAAGACCAAGAACTTGTGACTGCACGCCACCCGGAATCGTCAAACTATATGGAGAAATTATTCCGATGCGCAGCATTTTTTTACGCACATACCGTGAGCCGTAATGCGAACTCGTCGCTGAGTCAGATGCGCTTTCCACCGCCTATACGGTACGACCACTGCGACTAGTTTGAAGGTATGTCTACGCAAGAGAGTTTTCGGCCAGCTTTATCAATTGTTGCAGTTGCTAAAAAACGCTCCACAATTCTGGATCTCGCCCGTCGTGCAGAAGAGATGAATTTTGCTGGCATCGCTTGCCCAAGCCTTGGTGCAACGATGGGACTCTGCGTTTCGCTTGCTCATGTCACGAGCACAATTAAATTTTGGACTTCAATCCAACCTATTTATTACAGCCATGCAATTGAGATGGCTAATACTGCGGCCCATATCCACGAAATCTCGAATGGCAGATTCGGACTCGGACTTGGTGTGAGTCACGCACCTGTCGTCAGTCGACTCGGGGCAAACTCGTCGACACCGATTGCCGACATCAAAAGTTACGTCGAAGCGATGCGCGCGCAGTCCAGATTTTCAGGCGAATTACCACCGATTTATTTAGCGGCATTGCGCAACAAAATGCTGGCTGTTGCCACCGAAATTTCTGAAGGTGCGGTCTGGGCTAATGCCTCGCGAAAAAGCATTTCAGGTCAGGTTGCTCTCATTCCTGAAAATCGTCGTAACGAGATGTTTCTTGCAAATATGATTCCGACAGTTATTTGTGACGATGTCAACTCTGCGCGCGACGTGCACCGAAAAACGCTCACGGGTTACGCAACTCTTCCTAATTATCGCAACTACTGGCGCTCGTGCGGCTACGGCGAACAGATTGATGCATTTGAAAAAGTTCTGGCCAGTGCAAAGCCCGAAAATCGCGCCACCGAACTCATCGCCTCAATGGATAATGAATGGCTAGATGATTGCACCCTTTCAGGCGACGCCGACACCGTTCGCGAGGGACTCTATTCGTGGTCGCAGTCTGGTGTTCTGCCGATTGCAGTTATGTCTTCAACTTCGGGTGGACAGGCTCAAGCGATCAGTCAACTTTTTGACGCGTTTGCATAGCCACTCGATCGCTCGGCCAGTTGGGCTGAAACAAGTGCCACTGATCCGGCGCACGACGAATTAAGGCTTCGATTTCGTTCACCAAATCTTGCGAGACTCTGGCCATGTCTTCGCGCAAAGAACCTTTTCGTTCAAGGTTGATCGCCGGCCTCACGACAGTTTCGTGTTGATCAAGACCTCTGCCGAAATAAGTTCCGAGTGGCAGCAATGTCGCACCCGAGCGCAATGCAAAAAATGCAGGGCCCGCTGGAATGCTCGTACGCTCACCAAAAAATTCGACATCAACTCCGTTGCCTTGTAGATCGCGGTCGCACAGCAATGCGACTATCTGGTTGTTCGCCAATGCTTCTTGCACTGCAACTCCGGCATTGTCATCTAGTGGAATCACATCTACGCCGTAGCTCTTGCGCAGATCAACGAACATCGCAAAGAGTCTCTCTGACTCAAGTTTCTCGACAACAGCATGCAGATGATGACCTTGGTGAATCAACCAACGGCCCGACCACTCCCACCCTCCAAGGTGTGGCAGGGCCAAGATCACTCCTTTGCCGTTCTTCAACCCGTTTTGAATGTGCTCAAAACCACTTATCTCAATTTTTGCGTCAATCGCTTTTTTATTTAAACCTGGAAGTCGAAAAGTTTCAATGTAGTAGCGCGCGTAACTCTCATAGGCTTTTTGAACAGTACGTCGCAATCTGCGTCCACTCAATGATGGGTCAACGCGTTGCATGTTGCGCCCAACTATGTCGCGCTTACTGCGGATGAACACACAAACAATCGGTACCAAAACTGCACTCAATGCGGCAATAAAATTTGGCGGAATTAATTTTGTCAACCTAGAGACAACTCGATAACCAAAAATTATTAGCGCATCCGCGTGCGACCCTGTCTTTTGTTGCGGGTTCGTTGTCACTGCACTCGACGGCGACGAGTCACACGAAGTCGTCGGTCAGCACGTTGCGCTCTGCGCGAAGCTCGCCTGGATTGTCGCAAAGCAACTCTCTCAGCAGCGGCAGGCGCAACCGCGGCTTGATTCCAGACTTTGAAGAACCGCTGCACGGCGGTAATCGTGACCAGCACGAGCATCAAAATCATCGTCCAAAAAAGCATCGAATCAAACAGCAAACCAACGCACAACAAGATGATCCGCTCGGCTCTTTCCATTAATCCACCCTTGGCCGTCAAACCCAAGGCCTCGGCTTTTGCTCGTTGATAAGAAATCAGTGATGAAACAGCCATAACTGCAAAAGGCAAAACCGCCGCATGCGCGCCTCGTTGCGAAGCCAAGAACCACGCCACGCCACCCAGCAGAACTGCATCGGTAACTCGATCAATCGTTGAGTCAAAAAAAGCGCCACGTTGACTGCTTTGGTTTGACGCCTTAGCCAACGCGCCGTCCAATAAGTCTGGCAAGGCCGCAAGCACAACCAACAACAGTCCAAGTCGCAAAGCGCCAAGACCAATCGCAACCGCGGCACCACAGGCCACAACCAGACCGATCAGAGTCAAGTGATCTGGTGAAAGTTTGGTACGTCGCAGTTGCTCGCCGACTGGCTTAACTACACGTTCAACTTGGTGGCGAAATCTGCCATCGAACATCGTTACAGCCTAACTCTCAGGATTTGATTCGACTAGACACTCAACAATTCGTGCGTCAACGGCGTCAATCAAAACCAAACCACGCATGAGCGGTGGTTCTTGTGCGCTGTAACACATAACGCGCCAAGTCGGACGACTTCTAAAACCTCGCCAGACTTGTTGTGCTGAAGCGTGCCCAACTGCAAAATCAACCGCACGAGTCGCGTGCACCAGAGCCAACTTTTCATCTACCGTCATTCGCCACGATGCCGACAATGAAAACAAACCAACTACGGCCAGCAAAATTGCCGCTCCTAAGAAGCCATCGCTTACAAGACCCGAGTCACTTTCTTTTTGAACCAACCACAACCAACCCGACAACACACTGATCAACAAATAGAGCGCACCCGGAATTCGACGTCGACTGTTATCGGGAAACTTATATGGTCCGACAAAAGCCGAAACATTTAAATCGGCTGGTAACTCGTCGCGAATTTCGTTCGCATCACTCGACGGTTTATTTGAAGTCTCATCGTTTTTCATTTCTGTTTCATTTCTGGGCAATCCATGCTTTACGGATGCGATCGGCGCTCACGTCTAGAGCTTCAGGCAGAATTTTGGTATTCGCAGTCGTGACCATGAAGTTTGTATCTCCACCCCATCTACCCACGATGTGCACGTGCAGGTGTTGCGCAATGCTGCCACCGGCAGCGGCGCCAAGATTAATGCCCACGTTCATCGCCTCGGGGTTATAAACCGACTTTAAAACTTTTACACCCGTGGTCACTGTCGCCCACAACTCTGCAGTCTCTTCACTTGTCAAATTTTCAAGTTCAGCAACTTCGCGATGCGGCACTACGAGCAAGTGCCCTGATGTATACGGAAATGCGTTCATCAATGCAAACACTTTTTTTCCACGATGCACGATGTAACTCTGCTCGTCTGTCATATCACTTTCTAAAATCTGTGAAAACACCGACTTCTCAGATTGTTTTTGCGCACCTTGACCATGCACGACATAGTCGGCTCGCCAACCATTCCAAATGCGTTCTAGCACGAGATTGCTTTCAGTTTTATATCACGCATTTATATTTTGCCCAACGTCGGCTGCAAGTTGCAGCAAGAAGTCTTCGACCGCTACGTCGCGACGAACTTCGCCGCCACGAGGGTTCACACCGACAGTTGAGTTGGCAACGTCATCGTCACCGACAACCAAAACATAAGGGATTCTTTCTAACTTTGAAGCCCTAATTCGCTTGCCGAGTTGTTCATCAGCCACAAGTTGATCGACGCGATAGCCGGCTTTAACTAAGCGCTCTGTAACTTTTGTTGCATATTCTTCGTGCGCCGACGCAACCGCTAACACGCGCACTTGAACCGGAGCCAGCCATGTTGGAAATGCGCCACCGTAATGCTCGAGTAGAACACCAAAGAATCTTTCAATTGAACCGAACAACGCACGATGCAACATAATCGGACGCTTTCGCGAATTATCTGTGCCGATGTATTCAAGACCGAATCTCTCTGGCAAATTGAAGTCGCATTGAATTGTGCTCAACTGCCACTTGCGACCAATTGCATCGCGCACATCTATGTCGATCTTTGGTCCATAAAACGCCGCGTCGCCTGGCGACACGGTGTATTGCAACCCGTGACGATTCAACGCTTCCATCAGCGCATCGGTTGCTTTTTGCCAAATCTCATCTGAGCCAACCGATTTTTCAGCGTTGCGCGTGCTGAGTTTGAAATCAAAGTCATTGAAGCCGAAACGTCGCAACACGCTCAGAACGAAATCTAAGAGCGATGCAATTTCGTCAGCCATCTGTTCTTCGGTACAAAAAATATGACTGTCGTCTTGAGTGAAACCACGAATGCGCAACAAGCCGTGCAGAGTTCCTGCACGCTCGTATCGATAGACCGTGCCCAGTTCAAAAAGTCGAAGAGGTAGCTCGCGATAACTACGTTGACGATCTCGGTAGATCAGACAATGCATTGGACAGTTCATCGGCTTTGGGTAGTAAGTGCCGTTGTCCATCTCCATCGGCGGATACATGCCGTCTTTATAGAACTGTAAATGGCCGGAAGTTTCAAACAAGTGCGAGTTAGCCAAGTGAGGTGTGAATACAAATTTGTATCCACCGTTTTGGTGACGCTCTCGTGAATAGTCTTCCATCAGTTTGCGAACGATTCCACCCTTTGGATGCCAAACCGCAAGACCGCCGCCCAACTCTTGAGGAAACGACAACAGATCCATCTCAACTGCGAGACGACGATGATCACGCTTTTCTGCTTCTTCGAGTCGATGCAAGTGTTCTGCGAGCGCCGACTTGGACTCCCAAGCAGTGCCATAGATGCGTTGGAGCATCGGCCCTTTTTCATTACCGCGCCAATACGCGCCAGCAACTTTCATCAACGCAAAGTGACCCAATCGACTCGTTGATGGCACATGAGGCCCACGACAAAGATCGACAAAATTTTCGCTGTTGCGATAAACACTCACCGCATCGGCGCTACCCGCTTCAAGTGCATCGCTCGAGTCAGCATCGCCTTTTGTGACTCGCTCAATGATCTCACATTTGTATGGTTGATCTTTGAAAACTTTGAGCGCGTCTTTTGCCGACATTTCAGAACGCACAAACGGCTGATCTGCGGCGACAATTTCTTGCATCTTGTCCTGAATTGCGACTAAATCGGCATCACTAAAAGTTTTGTTATTTGGAAGTTCGAAGTCATAATAAAAACCATCCTCGATGGCTGGCCCAATCGAGAACTTCGCGCCTTCAAATAGTTGAACAACAGCCTGAGCCAAAACGTGGGCCGTCGAGTGTCGAAGCACGTGGCGACCAGGGTCTGAGTCTGCTGTGATTATCGAAACTTTTACACCGTCTCTCAGCGCAACACCCAGATCGGCTTCGACTCCGTCAATTGTTGTCGCGACTGCCGCTTGGGCAAGCCTCTTGCCAATCGCCAGGGCAAGATCAAGGCCAGTTGAGCCGACAGGTAGTTCACGAGTCGAATCGTCGGGTAGACGAATTGAAATCATTGAACCACTGCTTGTCACGCCTTCAGTCTAGATTGCGGCAGTTTTAAATGTGGGTTCGATTAGCGCTAGAACGCTTTGGCGCGTAGTCGTAGACGTACTCTTGTTTTGTTAGTGCCTGAATTCGCACCATTATTTCGTCAGTCAACTGACGCAAAACATCTGGGTCATCAGCGCGCGCCAAATATTTTTGCGTATCTATCGGGCTACCAATCTCAATTTTGCAGTGTTTGCCAAACTTAGGCATCACAGTGTCAGGCGCCATTATTTCACTGGTGCCGGTAATGCCAACCGGAAACACGGGGCACCCAAATTTGAGTGCAAGACGAGCAGCCCCAGTGCGACCTTTATACAAATTTCCGTTGCGGCTTCTGGTTCCTTCAGGAAAGATTCCGAACAACTCACCCCGAGACAACACAGCCTCAACTGCAACCATTGCGGATGTAGCACTCTCGCCACCCGTGCGATCTAGTGGGATCATTCCGATTTTTGTGAACAGCCAACGTGTCTTGAAAGAGTCCATGTATTCACTTTTGCCGACGACCGACATATTGCGTGGCGAATAAGTGAGCAGAAAGACCGAATCTAGAAAACTGATGTGATTAGCGCACAAAATCGCTGCACCCGATTTTGGAATCTGGTCAAAACCCACGAGTGAGAACTTCCAAAGTCGCTTAACAAAAAATCTTACGAACGGCCTAAATCGTGTTTGAAATTTTGTTGCACCAACATATTTTGTTGGGTCAAAACTTGCTTTGCGTTGCCGACGCCAGACCTTCATGACTAAATTTCAACCCCCAAGAGTTGAGCTGCTCTTGCAACACTCTGGCCGCGCTTGGCCGCATCGTCAATCGCAACTATTGCCATCGGTACATTCAAGTCATCATCAAGTGCTTGGCGAGTTTCTTCAAGTGCCGCACTTCCGTCACCGGCACTCGCCTGCGACCATAAATTGAGACGCGCATGTGCGCTTGGCATCGCTGTCGAGTCCCACTCCCACTCACGTCTGTAGTGGTTGGCAATCAAAGCCAGGCGAATCGCTCGCGCGTCGTGTTCTTTGCGCAACCGATCAACAAACTCAAGATTGCCCAAACTCTTTGACATTTTGCTGCCATCCATAAACACCATGGCTACGTGCATCCAGTGTTTAACAAACAATTCTCCTGTTGCAGCTTCAGACTGCGCACGCTCACATTCGTGATGAGGAAAAATTAAATCACTGCCACCGCCATGCAGGTCAATGGTTGTTCCGAGTTCACGAAGTGCGAGGGCTGAACATTCGATATGCCAGCCAGGGCGACCGGGCCCCCACATCGTGTCCCAACTTGGCTCATCGGCCGCAGATGGTTGCCACAAAACAAAGTCAAGTTGGTTGCGCTTGTGTGGATCTTCAATGTGCCCGCCACGCTCAGCGGCAAAGCGCAACATCGTCTCATTGTCATAATTAGAAACACTGCCGAACGATTCGAACTTAGTTACGTCAAAATAGACACTTTGACCAGCTTGATACGCGAAGCCACGGTCCAAAACCATGCCAATGAACCCGCGGATGTCTGAAATCGCAGACGAAGCACGAGGAGTGCTGAATACGTCCAACACATTCAGGGCCTTCATGTCTGCATTAAATCTTGCTTCTTCGCCTGCCGCTAAATCTAAATAGTGCACACCCAACTCGCGAGCCTTGGCAAACAACGGATCATCAACATCCGTGACATTGCGAACGCACTTAACTGTGTGGCCAAGATCGATCAAGCGCCTTTGCAAAACGTCATACGATACGAATGTAAACGCATGACCGATATGAGTTGCGTCGTATGGCGTGATGCCACACGTATACATCAAGACTTGCTTATCGGGCGCAAACTCAACAACACGTTTTTTTGCCGTGTCGTATAACTTCATCGTCAAGCAGCACCACCGCGATCGGGTATTCCGGTGAGGCGCGGAGCGACTCTTGTTTTGTATCTAACGTTCAACTGCAACAGAACTGCAGTAAACGCCTCAATCGCCAAAGCGTTCGAAAGGCTTCCTGCGTTCAGCGGACGACAGCCGGGGAACTTCGAAACAATTTCAGAAACTGCAGCAGTCGCAGTCGGGTCGTCCGAACAGATCAAAACATCGCTGTCGACATCGTGGCCAAGCCTGCCCAATTCTGTTGCAGGCAGATGTTGAAATGCTGCCACGACACGCGACAACGGAATTTCGGCTTGAACATGAGCGGCAATGCTTCCGCGCGGCGGCACAAGTGGTTGAAACTCTTTGCCTACTCTTACGAGCGCATTCGCCATCGTCACAACAATTTTTCCGGCCAAGTCTTGTGTGTGCTCATTGACAACTGTCGCCGCCGAGTCCCACGGCGTGGCAATCACGACAAGTTCACACTTGGCGGCCTTGTCATTGTCGCCACCAGAAAGTTTCAACTTAAAGTCGGGCCATTTTTTAATCAGCTCATCACAAACTTTTTGAGCACGATCAGCATCTCGAGAGCCCAACACCACTTCATAACCAACAGACGCCAATCGAAGCCCCAAAGCGCTTCCGGCAGGACCTGTGCCTCCAAGAAAACCGATACGCATACTTGGCAACGCTACCCATCGGCACCGTTCGCAAACGAGTTATTAGCGCAAGTAACTGGCTTAACGGTGGTGCTCAGAAGTGGCGCAACTCAAAACCCCGCCCCGACCAACTACCGTTGAGCGCGTGGGAATTCTTTCAGGCAAGAACATAGTCATCACCGGTGTTTTGACCGATGCGTCGCTGGCTTTCGGAGTGGCACAACTCGCCCAACAAGAGGGAGCGAAAATCGTGCTCACCGGTGCAGGCCGAGGTCTTTCAATCACACAACGTGCCGCAAAAAAACTTTCAACACAAGTTGAAGTCATTGAATTTGACGTCACAGTCGAAGAACATGTTGTTAGCGCACGAACAGAAGTCGAAAAACATCTGGGACGCGTGGACGGAGTACTCCACTCAATTGGTTTTGCTCCAGCTGCATGCCTTGGCGATGACTTTATGGCCGCAAGTTGGCAAGATGTCTCAACCGCGATGCAGATCTCTGCATATTCGTTGAAGACTTTGGCTGATGCATTCGTTCCTTTGATGACAGCTGGTGGCTCAATCGTCGGATTAGATTTCGACAACACAGTTGCGTGGCCGGCTTACAACTGGATGGGTGTCGCCAAATCGGCTCTTGAAAGCACCAACCGATACTTGGCAAAGGCTCTCGGACCAAAAAATATTCGCTGTAATTTGATCGCTGCAGGCCCAATTCGCACGATGGCCGCAAAATCGATTCCGTCGTTCAGCGCGTTTGAAGATATTTGGGGAGATCGAGCTCCACTCGGCTGGAATGTGAACGATTCAAACCCAGTTGCCCGCAGCACTGTTGCACTTCTAAGTGATTGGTTCCCGGCAACAACTGGAGAAATCATTCATGTTGATGGTGGTTTCCACTCGACAGGTGCTTAGTTAGAACTAAAAACTTATGAGAAAATTTTTGGTTGGGTTTGTCTCATTTGCGATTTCGTTTTTCAGTCTTGCTATTCATGTCGAAGCCAAATCAATTGAAGTCAAGTCACAAGTCGAACCGCTGACGATTACTGCAGCCACAACAGACACGGCCTACGAAAGTCAATGGGCTTTACAAGCATCAAAAGTCAGCGATGTTTGGCCAACAACAACAGGCTCTGGAGTAATCGTTGCAGTCATCGACTCGGGGTCTGGACCAAACCCAGACTTAGACCAAAATTTATTGCCTGGCCGAACAATCACACGCGGTCGCATCACTGACAACGCGGCCGACGTAGACATAATCGGGCACGGCACTCATGTTGCAGGAATAATCGCTGCCCGAAGCAACAACAACATCGGCATCGCGGGAGTTGCACCAAGCGCACAAATTTTGCCGATCAGAATTCTTGACTCTCGCGGTGACGGATCAGATAGTGACCTAGCTCTCGCGATTCGATACGCATCGGATCAAGGTGCTCGAGTAATCAATCTTTCGCTAGGCGGCACAAACCAAACAGCTGCATTGCAGGGTGCACTCGAGTATGCCGCTAGTAAGGGCATCTTGGTCGTCGCTGCCGCAGGCAACGGTGGTCTGACTGCGAGCACGACTTTTCCTGCAGGAAATGATCTGACAATCGCTGTCACCGCTGTGGACCAGACCTTAAACGCTCCATCATTCACACAACGTGGCACCTATATCGACATTTCGGCACCTGGCATCAGCATCTGTTCGTCGATTCGCATTGACGCAATCGTCGACGTTTCACGTCGTTGTGCCGGCGTTACTGAGCCTTACGCATTGATGAGTGGCACCTCCATGGCGGCCGCATTCGTGAGCGGCGTCGCCGCATTAGTTTTCAGTGCAAAACCAGAATTCAATGCACAACAAGTTCGTGAAGTAATTATCGCCACTGCACAAGACATCGGCGAACCTGGTCGTGATCAAACATTCGGTGCTGGAGTGATCGATGCCTACGCAATTTTCAAGGCACTTGGTTTCTTTCCTGACAAGATTGTGTTTCCGACTGTCTCATCGTTGGGCAGAGTTGGACAAGAGGCTGTCGGCGGCACTGTGCAGATTCCAGAAAGCGAAAGACTGCAGTGGTATCGATGCCTAGCGCCAGGCGAAGCAACCTTGACAATACCGATGGACTGCTCGGCCATTGCTCAGGCACAAAGAAATATTTACATTCCGACACGAAAAGACTTAAATTCATTTTTAAGATTCGGCACGCTCATCTCAATTGGCGGAACTCCTCAGATGCGCTTTTCCGAGACGACACCCAAGATTGCCGCAATCTGGACAACCAACACAACTCTTGAAGTTGACATCAAAATTGCAATAAAAGACTTGATCGAAAGTGTTTCAAACGGCGCAGAGTCTGCTCGCGTGATTAGCGGCCCATGCACAATTCGAAAAAATGTTTTAACGACTATCCAAAGCGGCAATTGTCAGATAAGAATTTTCGCAGCCGCAAAAAACCCATACGCAAAACTTGCTCGAACTGTCAACTTGATAGTTGTCGCGAAAGCCAGATCAAACAATGACTAATCGTCTGGCACGAGAAACGAGCCCGTATTTAAAGCAGCATCAAGACAACCCTGTCGACTGGTTCAGTTGGGGACCAGAGGCGTTTGCCGAAGCACGCGAACGCAATGTCCCAGTTTTACTTTCGGTTGGCTATTCAGCCTGTCACTGGTGCCACGTCATGGCCCACGAATGTTTTGAAGATATAGAGACGGCATCAGTGATGAACAGGCTGTTCGTAAATATAAAAGTCGATCGTGAAGAAAGACCAGATATTGACGCTCTCTATATGGATGCGGTGCAGGCAATGTCGGGGCGAGGTGGATGGCCGATGACCGTGTTCATGAGTCCGGAGGGTCAACCATTCTTTGGCGGCACATACTTTCCGAAACCTTCGTTTCTTAAACTGATGAGCGCAATTGACGACGCTTGGCGCAATCGCCGCTCAGATATTGAAAACAATATTTCGGCACTCGTTGAGTCTTTGGGTCGCACAGCTGCTGTAACTGCCGACGATTCTCTACCCGGCCGTGAACTTGTGGCAGAGGCTTGTGCACAATTCGAAAATTCATTTGACGCCAAGTGGGGTGGCTTTGGTGGCGCACCAAAGTTTCCGAGCACGATGAATCTTGACTGCATCATTCGTAACTACATCGACAACCCAACTCCAGCGGCGAAAAATATAGTCACCACATCTTTGGACGCCATGGCATCAGGTGGCATGTATGACCACATCGGCGGTGGATTTTCTCGCTACAGCGTTGACGAAAAATGGTTGGTGCCACACTTTGAAAAGATGCTTTACGATCAAGCGCTGTTGCTTCGCGTGTACACACATGCCGCCGTGTTGTTCAAGAGCGAAACTTACAAACAAATTTGCAGCGAGATCATTGAATACGTACTTCGTGATCTGCGACATCCTGACGGTGGCTTCTTTAGTGCCGAAGACGCAGATTCGCTTGACAATCAGGGTCACTCGCATGAGGGGCACTTCTATGTCTTCACCCCCGAACAACTGCGCACAATCTTGTCGCCTGATGAATTTGAAGTCGCTTGCGATCACTACGAAATTACTCAGACAGGTAACTTTGAAGGCAAGAATATTCCGAGCAGATTAAATCATCGAGGCGACTTCAAGCGCTCGCCAAAAATAGATGCGATTCGTGCGAAGATCTTTAATGCGCGCAACCAACGCACTCGCCCACTTTTAGACGACAAAGTTCTCACCGAATGGAATGCGATGATGACTGCTTCATTGGTTGAAACAGCGACTTTATTTAACGAACCCACCTGGCTGTTAGTAGCTGAACAAAATGGAGAATTCTTGTATCAGCAACTAAGAGTGCTTGATCACGAATCAAAACGTTTTTTCTGGAAGCGAAGTTGGCAAGAGTCCGGAGAGCCCCAAGCCCGACATCGTGCATTGGCTGCAGACCTCGCCCACCTGATAGATGCGTTCACTCGCCTTGGTGAAGCCACAGGCAAGGCAATTTGGATTTCTCGGGCTTGCGAAGTCGCCGATGAGCTTGTTGCCAACTATTGGGATGAAACAAACGGTGGCCTTTTCACCATTGCCCAAGACGGTGAACAACTCGTTGTCCGCCAAAAAGATCTTCTCGACAACGCAACACCGTCGGCAAATTCAACTGCAGCCAATGCCCTGCTGCGACTAGGCGCCATAACGGGCGCCGAACGTTTCACTTTAAAAGCACACCAAATCTTGAGATTGTTTACGCGAATTGCAGCAGGAGCCCCAAGCGCTTTTGGCAACTTACTCTTGGCGGTGCATTTGCTGCATAAAGGAATAACTGAAATCGCAATCACAGGTGATAAACCCGAACTTGTCGCGCACGTCAAAAAACAATGGTTGCCAAACGCAGTGCTGTCATTTGGCGAACCAATTGATTCGCCATTGTGGCAAAATCGGCCGTCTGGGTTCGCCTTTGTGTGTCAAAACTATGTCTGCAGCGCTCCCGCGCAATCAATTGCCGAACTCGATCGAGCCCTGGCAACTATTTAGTGAAGCCACCCTCGTGAATAATCTCCGAGGGCTTGCGTCGAGATCGTCTTGCACTCGCCCCTTTTTCGCTTGCTTTTTCTGGCATCGGCCAGCCGAGCGCAACAGCGCCGATTAATTGCATTTGTTCGGGAACATTGAAATCACTCCGTAATTTTTGTTCGCCACTGAAGACACCGAAAAACAACGCACCTAAACCAACATCGTGAGCCGCGAGCAACAACTGCATCGTCGCAAAAGACGCATCAACTGTCCAATATGGTGTTGGCCAATTCTCGATGCTTGAGCCCAGCCTGGTCGACGCTTTATCGGGCTCGCTGTAACGCTCGAGATAAGCATTCGGATCGGCAAACGCCAAAGCGATAACTGGTGCATCCAATAGATGTTGCCATCGAAAACTTGCCCGCTTTTCTTCGGGAAGTGTGACATTCCAAAATCGATTCGTATCTTCATTCTGCAAAACAAGCAGGTGCCAACCTTGCGCCTTGCCCGCAGACGGAGCCCAAGATGCAATCTCGACGATGCGATTCAAGAGTTCGGCATCAACCGACTTTTTTTGAAACGCGCGCACCATTTTGCGCGAGCGAGCGCAGTCCGCAAACTGCATGTCAACTGTTTAGTGCTTGCCGAGTTTCAGCAAGTTCTCGGTCATTGTCCAGCCGTGCACAACAAGTGCACCAGATTTCTTGGCTGAAACACTCTTGAACAATGCGGTCACATCCGCGGGGGCTTTGCCCGGCTTTGATGATTCAAAATCTAAAAAGCCGCTTTGACCATTGCTCTTAATCACGAATGACTGTTCGTCATAAGTTGATTCACATCCAAAGCGTCTTGCAAGCCTTTTGCCCCATGCTCGCTCTTCGCCAACTGCACGATGATCAGGTCGAGGAATCAACTCGGTGAGAGATTTAAAAGCCTCAAGCGCATCGACTGAAACAAAGCGTGAACCGACAACGACATCTTCATCTGGAAAAGCCATCAACGCGCGATGATACGCCTCGCTCATAAGACCTTTGAGAATCTGATCACGCTTCGACGTGCGCTTGACACTCAACATTCCGAGCAAAACGCACGGAGTGCCACCGATTCGCTCAAGTGTTGAAAACATAAATCCGTGGAGTTTGCCGTCAAGTTTTGCACTTGCAAAAAGAACCCAATCTTCTTTGGCTTTTGAAATTGCACCAATGCCGAAAGCCCCACCCATCGCAGCAAGATCATCAAGGTCTGTATCAACCAGTGCCGAAGCATCAATGGTTTTCACAACAAGCGACATAGCCCTTATAGTCTGCCAGCAAAAATCTCGATTTCCGATGGGACTGCTAATTACTTTGACTAGACCTCAGCCGATGTAGACACTGTTGCCATATGAAGCGCGCAACACTCCAATCGCGCGATCAATGTCAACGTTGAACTCAGGAGCAAGGCGCAGGCTTTTGCCACCTGGCATATGCAACTGCACTGGCGTCAGCCCGCTGTGGTCTTTCAAAAGTTCTTGCAAGTTGATGATGTCTTCTTGCGAGAGTGATCGTCCAGCCAGCTCAATATGCAGACTCATGTCGTTGGCGCGCATCGGCTCGACAATCTTCAACTCTTGGGCATTAAACGAAACACGTGAGTCATCTCGCTTGTCGAGCCTTCCTCGCACCGTAATAATTGAATCTTCTTCGATCAGATGCCCGAAACTGGCATAAGTCTTAGGAAAGATATTGACATCAATGTTGCCTTGCAAATCTTCAATCGTGATCACCGCCATTTGATCACCCTTGCGCGTGAATTTTCGATCCACCGCAGTAATCACACCGCCAAGAGTCAAGTAAGCGCCATCGGCTTTGTCTTCCAAATCGGCGAGCGAACATTCGACTTTTCGTCGCAACTGGCCTTCAACTCCGCGAAGTGGATGATCTGAGACGTAAAGCCCCAGCATTTCACGCTCAATTTTAAGTTGTTCAGACTTCTCGTAGTTGATGTTCGGAATCTCAATTTGTTCTGAGAAACCAGATCGATCGCCTCCCCCATCATCGAACAAACTCATAACGCCCTGGTCTCGCTCGCGACGACGATTGAGTGTGTTTTCGATAATTGATTCGAACACGAGAAATAATCCTTTTCGTGGGTGCCCGAGTGAATCAAACGCGCCAGCTTTGATCAGCGACTCAACGGTTCGTTTGTTCAAAGTTGAAATTGGAGCACGATCGACAAAGTCATAGAAAGATGTGAACGGACCATTCGCCCGTCGATACTCAACAAGTTGACCAATCAATGCTTCACCGACGTTGCGAATAGCCGAGAGCCCAAAGCTGATTACTCGCTCTTGGCCATCTACCACCGGCACAAAGTCGACACCTGACGTATTGATGTCTGGAGTTCTTACCGTGATGTTGCTCGCGCGAGCATCTGCCAAAAATATCGCGGCTCGGTCATAACTTGCCTTGACGCTCGTGAGCAGGCACGATAAATATTCAACCGGGTAATTCGCTTTGAGATAAGCCGTCTGATATGCGATGAATCCGTAGCCATAGGCATGGCTTTTGCCAAACGCATAGTCGGCGAAATTCTCGATGGTGTCGAACAACTCTTCAGCGAGTTGCTCGCCGTAGCCACGCTCAATACAGCCCGCTTCAAAGACCACACGTTGCTTTTTCATGTCATCACGATTCTTTTTTCCGCATGCTTTGCGCAGATCGTCTGCTTTCTCAAGGCTGTAACCGGCAAACTTTTGGGCAACGCGCATCATGCTCTCTTGATAGATCATCAATCCATATGTGTCACCAAGAAGATCTTGAGCGTCTTCATGAAAAACTTTTGGCGTTTTTCTCTCGTTTTTATAGTCGGCATAGTCATTGTGCATATTTGCACCCATCGGACCGGGTCGATAAAGAGCAACGATCGCCGCTAGGTCATCGATAGTTTTCGGCACCATGCTGCGCACCAAAGCGCGAATATTGGTTGATTCAAGCTGAAACACACCGATCGTGTCGCCACGCTGCAACAACTCAAAAGTTTTTGGATCATCAAACGGTGCCTTGTCAATATCAAAGTCAGGGTTGCTCAACTCACGAATCATCTTGTTTGTATCGGTGATCACGTCGAGGTTGCGTAAACCCAAAATGTCCATCTTCAATAGGCCGAGTTCTTCGACGGCGTGCATTTCATATTGCGTCACAATCGGAGCCAGGTCTGCTTGCTGCCCAGACTCGGCCTTACGCTGAATTGGCAAATACTCGGTGAGCTTTTCTTTGGTAATCACAACCGCCGCAGCATGAATGCCGACGCTTCGCTTCAAACCTTCAAGGCCTCGTGCAGTATCAACGATTTGTTTTACATCAGGATCAGATTCGTAGAGGCTGCGCAAATCGCTGGCGGCCTGAAAGCCCGACTTGTGTTCTTCGTTCTCTTCGAAGCAATACTTGAGCGGCGTATCGCGACCCATCACGACGGGTGGCATCAACTTGGCAATCTTGTCGCCTAATCCATATGGGAATCCGAGAACTCTTGCCGCGTCGCGAACTGCGTTACGAGCCTTGATGGTGCCAAAGGTGATGATTTGAGCAACATGGTCGCGACCATATTTTTCAGACGCATAGCGGATCATTTCATCGCGGTAGCGCGAGTCGAAGTCCATGTCGATGTCGGGCATTGAACGTCGACCTGGGTTCAAGAAGCGTTCAAACAGCAAGTCATATTTAATTGGATCAAGGTCAGTAATCTGCAACGAGTACGCCACTGCACAACCGGCGGCCGATCCGCGACCAGGACCAACACGAATCGAGCGCTCATGGGCGTAGCGAACCAAGTCCCAGACGATCAAGAAATAAGAACTGAAACCCATCGTCTTAATAGTCAGCAACTCGTAAGCGACACGTTCGACGACTTCTGGTGCAAGTTTTTCGCCCCAGCGTTTTTGCGCACCCAACCATGTCAAGTGTTCTAGATATGCGTGATCATCTTTAAAACCAGCAGGAATCGGAAAGTCGGGAAGAACTGGAACATTGAATTGAATATCTACTTTTGCTCGCTCGGCAATCCATAAGGTGTTATCGCAGGATGTGGGTTGCTCACGAAACAGCCAACGCATCTCTTCGGCAGTCTTTAGATAGTGCTCGTGCCCTTCGAACTTGAGGCGATTCGGGTCGTGAATCGTGCAACCAGTTTGCACACAAAGCAAAGCGTCATGCGCACCACTGTCTTCGCGATGTGTGTAGTGGCAGTCGTTGGTCGCCAAAAGTGGTGCACCGAGTTTCTTGCTGATTTCAACGAGTTTCGGATTTGTCTCAATCTGCAGTGGAATGCCGTGGTCTTGAAGTTCAATAAAAAAATTATCTTTGCCGAAAATATCTTGTAGTCGTGCCGCAGTCTTGAGCGCCTCTTCGTTCTTTCCATTTTTAAGTGCTTGCAAAACATGCCCACCCAGACAACCCGAAGTTGCGATCAGCCCTGAGCTGTATTTAGTCAACAACTCCCAGTCCATTCGAGGCTGGTAGTAATAGCCCTCAAGAAAAGCCAAGCTTGCAAGTTGAATCAAGTTTTTATAACCGACGTTATTTTCAGCCAGAAGCGTCAAGTGATAATAAAGTTTTTTACCCGCTTCGGTGTCGCCGCCGCTGTCGTCGACTCGACCACGACGTGTTGGGCGTTCAAATCGAGTTTCATAGGCCATGTAAGCCTCAGTACCAATTATCGGTTTAATGCCGCGCTTCGTGCACTCTTTATAGAAATCAATAACCCCGTACATGTTGCCGTGATCAGTGATGCCCAACGCAGGTTGACCATCACCCACTGCTCGATCAACTAGCTCATCAAGACGCGAAGCTCCATCAAGCATCGAAAATTCTGTGTGAACATGAAGATGAGTAAACGAACTACCCATTACAGGTAAGTTCCTGGACGATCCCCTGGTTGTGCGTTTGGCGCCTGACCTGACTGAATCTGCTTTTGATCAGATTGCTGACGCATCGACAGTTGTTGGGCGAACATCGTGGCTTGAATGCCATGAAACAGACCCTCGAGCCAACCAACTAACTGTGCTTTAGCCACGCGCAACTCGGCATCTGATGGAACTTCGCCATCATTAAACGGCAACGCCAACATCCTCAACTCTTCTTGCAAGTCAGGCGACAACGCTTCGGCAAGTTCGACAATTGAACGCTCATAGATCTCTGCTAATCGCTCTCGTGAAGGCACATCAAGCGTCATTGAATGCACTTCGTCAAGCAGCTGTTTGATCATCGAACCAATGCGCATAACTTTTGCCGGCGCAGTCACTGTTTCGAGCACGACTTCACTTTGCTCATCGACCACTTCAGCCGATTCGCCTATCGGATCTGGTTTATCTGCAGAGTTTTTCATGGTAGGGGCGCCAAACTTATCACTTAACCGCTATTGCGAGCAACGGTACATCTAGTTCGTCGTCGGTCAAAGCACCATGTCGACACTGCAACAAAAATGGGCCAGTATCGCCAACGTCATCAAAACTGATTGGGTCACGAGGCACCAGCGCTACATCCCCAAGTCGCTTGCGGGTCGCTGGCCCAAGCCGTGGCCCAAGCCAATTTTCGTCGATCACTTGTTCTTTACTCACAACCCAGGCCACATCTGCGTGGTGCGTAGACGCGCGAGCAAGCAACTCAACTTGCACTCCATCGCGGGCATGCAACCATCTGAATCTGCCCTCACCCGATTGATACGCCGTCATCGCCAAAACTTCGGGATTTGGCGGAAGCGTGTTTGTGCCGACCATTACTTGTCCGTGATCGGCCGTCACCAACAGAACGGATCCCGGTGTCAAGACATCTTGAATGCTCTTGACAATTGCGTCGGCGCTGCGCAACTCTGCTTCATAAAAAGGACCAAAGCCACGTTCGTGGGCAATCTTGTCGACGCCGTCGTAATACGCGTAAATAAATTTCTCACCACTTCGAAGCAGCTGTCCGACTTCTACAGAAATACTTGAGGCCGCACGCCAACCTCGTGCTTTTACGCCACGCAAATGAGCCTCAGTAAATGCTGAGCCTTCAAGTTCTGCTTTGCTCAAAACCGGCACACTCGCACCCATGAACGGCGGACACGGCTGAACCAAATCTGGTGGATACATATTTCTCAGATCACCTTTGTCATCACCCCACCTGAGCATTTGCATCACTCGCCCACCCATGTCAATGCGATAGCCGACAAGGCCGTGCTCGGCAGGCGCCAAGCCGGTTGTGATCGAAGTAAGTGCGCTCACTGTTGTTGTTGGAGCGACCGTAGTAATCGAAGATCCTTGCATTGCGCTCATCGTTGGACACTGAGCAAGATTTTTTTGCAATTGATGCCAACCCAAACCATCAATTACAAGAAGCACAACTTGGCGCGCCCCTTGCACGGCACTTGGCATCCAGTCTGGAATTTCTTTCGTGCCTGACGGACCAAGCAACGCAGGAATAATGCCTGTTATGCAACCGTTTTTATAGTTTGGAAGTCGCGGTCCAGTTGCAGGTTTGTTTGGCATGATCGTGTCCCCCGAGAGTAGTTCAGCCTTAATAGAGCCCGCTCAAAATGACATAGAATATTGACGTGCGAATCTCTACCCGCGGCGACTATGCCTGCCGCGCTTTGCTCTCCTTAACTTTGCACGCTGATGACGAGGTGCCGACATCTGTAAGAGATATTGCCGAGCGCACCGCACTTCCGCAGCCATATCTTGAACAAATTCTCTTGGCGCTCAAAGGCGCCGGCTTAGTCAAATCAAAGCGGGGTGTCGGCGGTGGCTACATTCTCGCCAAACCGGCGAGTGACATTCGTCTATCAGAAATAATTTCGGCAGTTGACGGTCCGATTTCAGTTGGTGACTTCGGTGAGCCTCACAAAGATGGTGCTTGTGATCACGATGGACAGTGCGTGTTGCTTAGTGTCTGGAACCTGGCCAGCGAATACATGCGTGAGCACCTTGCTAAATACACACTTGAAGATATTGCCGCAATCTCTAAAGGCGAGGCTGCTTGGCCTGCAGTTAAAAAATAACTTGCGCTAGTCGGTGCGCTGCGAACACTTTGCCAATACGGCGGCAAAGTCTTCGGGCAAGTCAGCCGAGAACTTCATTTCTTCACCCGAAGTCGGATGAGTGAAGTGCAAACTCGTGGCATGCAACATTGGTCGAGGCGAAGATAGAACACTTCGTGCACCACCATAAACAACATCGCCAACCACACTGTGACCCAAAGTTGCAAGATGTACTCGAATCTGATGTGTTCGTCCGGTTTCAAGTCCACATTCAATTAGCGAACAATCAACTGGCACGTTGAATGCTTGACGAACTTCGTATGTTGTGCGAGCAACTTTGCCACCGGCAAGTACCGCCATCTTTGTCGGATCTCGTTGATCACGACCAAGCGGTGCATCAATAACACCAGAAACTGCACTCATATGACCCCACACCAAAGCTAAGTATCGACGAGTCACGACGCGACGCGAGAGCGCTTCAACTAAAGAGTCGTATGCACGCTCAGTTCGCGCCATCATCATCAAGCCTGTAGTTCCGGCATCAAGACGATGCACAACTCCAGGTCTAAATGGATCACCGATTTTTGCAATCTCGGGATATCTGGCAAGAACTGCGTTAACAAGCGTGCCGGTCGGATTACCCGCGCCAGGGTGCACAACAATGCCCGCATGCTTGTTGATCACGATCACATCGTCATCTTCATAGACGACATCGACTTTGAGATCGGGTTCAGCAAGAGGAAGTTGCTTTCGCGGCAGCAACCTGAGCTCAACTTTCAAATGTTGACCTTCTGTTGCTTTTATCTTTCCGGCTTTGACAACTGCGCCATCAAGCAAGACTGCACCCGCTTCAATAAGTGCGGCCGCGGATGCTCGCGGAATGTCAGCAACGAGTGAAACGATTCGATCCACACGCTGGCCGTCAAGCGCGGCAGGTACGTGCTCGTCAATCACGCGTGAGTCAGACTCGTCGGCGCCAAAAGTCTCTTGGCTCATGATGCAACCTTGATTCGCGACGCAACAATTGACGAATAAATCAGCAACATCGCACCAATAGTGACCGAAGAGTCAGCAACATTAAAAACTGGAAACCACTGCAGGTCAATGAAGTCGACGACTGACCCCCTGAGCCAGGCGTCGCCGCGAAACAGCCGATCAACGACGTTTCCAATTGCTCCGCCGATCAACATCGCGGTACCAACCAAACCAATTGTCGTAGATGCTTTGCGCAGACTCAACCAAAGCCAAACAGCAACACCGATTGCTAATAGTCCGATTAATCGACCCAAACCTTGCCCTTTAGAAAATGCCATTCCTGAATTAAAAACCAAGTTAAACCGCAACGTCCAAAAAATATCAATTGTTCGACCATTATTCAGAGAGTTCAACGCCCAGTGCTTTGTCACCTGATCGCAGATAACGACCAACGCGATAATGATTTTGGCAGTTGAGGTCGAAGACCTAGTAAGTACCAATGCCACCTGCACGCTCGATAACAAGCTCGGTCGTCCACGGAATCGCTTTCAAACGCTCTCGCGGAATCGGCAAACCAGATCGAGATGAATAGCCATAATCGCCGGTCTCAAGTCGTTTGAGTGCCTCATCAATTTCTTCGACTGTTTGACGAGCCGATGCCGAAAGCGTGAGATCTCGCTCACGCTCAACCACCATCGTGTCGCCTTCGCCACCCTCATCATCAAACTGCACGTCACCCATTTCTGAGTTCTCGACAATCGCATTGGCTTCACTTTCAAGTTGATCAGCCTGACCAAGTAAGTTTTTACGCTCAATAGTCAATAGTTCGCGTTGCGACATCAAAAATTCGATATTGAACTCTTTTGTCGGCGTTATGCCATCTTGCATTACACCTTTAATAATTGGTGGCTTTGGTGGAGCAACCGGTTTGCGGTTGGCTTCGATCTCAGCCAAACGAGCGGCCTCGCGTGCGGCGATCTTGGCAGCTTTTTCGGCCTCGCGAGCAAGTTGGGCATCAAGCCGTTCTTTTTCTTTTGCAGCCTTAAGGGCTTGACGTTCGGCGATTTGTTGAGCCTTTAACTTTGCACGTTCTTTAGCGAGGCGAATTGCTTCTTTTTGCTTCTCTTTTTGCAATCGCTTGCGTTCGGCAAGAGCTTTTCGCTTTTCGAGTTCTTTTTGCTTCTTAATCGCTTTGATCTGATCAAGCTTCTTCTTTAGCTCGAGCTTCTTTTTGAGATCGAGCTTCTTCTTTAGTTCGAGTTTCTTTTTTAACTCGAGCTTCTTCTTGAGTTCAAGCTTCTTTTTCAGTTCTAGTTTTTTCTTGAGTTCGAGTTTCTTCTTCAGTTCTAGTTTTTTCTTGAGATCAAGCTTTTTCTTGAGCTCGAGCTTCTTTTTCAGCTCAAGTTTCTTTTTCAGTTCGAGTTTCTTCTTCAGCTCAAGCTTCTTGCGCTGATCGGCTTTTTTGCGCGCTAAGAGTTTCTTTTTGGCCAGCGCTTGTTTCTGCTTATTCTGCTTAATCTTCTTTTTCTTTGCAGATGCCATTTTCACCTCTCGAGCGAGTTACTTTAAAACACACTCATTTGACCGCGTTACGATAGCCGATTTACCGCCACAAACACTGCTACTCCATCCAAATCGGCATTCGGCGCAAGATTGTCATTAAGGACAACGACTTCTAGTTGTGTCGCCAAAGTCTCGGTTTTAATAGTTTCGTGGTGCCCAGATACTTGCGCAACAATTTCAACTGGCAGTCCTAATTGCAATCTGATTCGATCTGACACGTCGAGGCCGGCATCACGTCTTTGCTGTTGAACAAGACGAATTACGTCTCGAGCTGCTCCTTCGGCTTCAAGTTCATCAGTGAGTTCAATGTCAAGTACAACGACACCGGCAGCACTACTCAGAGCAGCGCTGGCTCCTGATGCCTTGGGGACAAGCTTTAGTTGATACTCGCCTGGAAACAAGTCGACCGAGCCTGCAGTAACGATGTCGCCGTTGCGGGACCAGTCGCCTTGCTTCACGGCTTTGATAACTGCTTGCGTGTTTGCCCCGAGCCGCGGCCCAACAACACTCGGCACCACCTGAAGTTCAAACCCGGCAACAGACGAAACATCATCTGAGAAGCTAACTTCGCGCACATTTACTTCGTCAGAAATGATGTCGGTAAACGCCTTGAGCGCTGCTGAGTTTTCGGTTGCAACGATAAGACTTGCAAGAGGTTGACGCACGCGTCGAGAGTGAACCTTGCGCAATGACAACGTCGTAGAACAAACATCTCGCACTCGATCCATTGACGCAACCAAATTTTTGTCGTCGGCAAGACCGTCAGTTGTTGGCCATGTTTGCAGATGCACACTGCGCTCACCGGTTAGTCCGCGAAAGATTTGCTCTGAAACAAGTGGCAGAACCGGTGCGGCAATTCGAGTCACAACGTGCAACACAGTGTGCAGGGTGTTTATCGCCGCAGCATCACCCTTCCAAAAACGATCTCGGCTGCGCCTGATATACCAATTTGTTAATACATCCAGGAAAGTTCGTATTTCGGCGCAAGCAGCGAACAGATCATACGAATCAAAACTCTTGGTGGTCGCTGCAATGAGGCCGCTCAACTTTGAAACAATGTACCTATCCAAGACATTTTCGCTTGATGCGTCAAATTTGCCCTCAACAGATTCGGCGTTCGCATAAAGCGACAAAAAGTACCAGCTATTCCAGAGCGGCAACATAACCTGACGCACCGTGTCGCGCATGCCCTCTTCAGTCACCGCAAAGTCGGAACCTCGCAAAATCGATGATGAGAGCAGATACCAACGCATCGCATCTGCGCCATGACTATCAAAAACTTTCATCGGGTCTGGATAGTTGCGCAAACTCTTCGACATCTTTGCGCCGTCTTCACCCAAGACGATTCCGTGGCTGACACAATTCGAAAACGCAGGTCGATCAAATAGAGCCGTTGCTAAAACGTGAAGCGTATAAAACCAGCCACGAGTTTGACCGATGTATTCGACAATGAAGTCACCTGGGTAGTGATTTTCAAACCACTCTTGATTTTCAAACGGATAATGAACCTGGGCAAACGGCATCGACCCGCTTTCAAACCAACAGTCCAGAACTTCAGGCACGCGACGCATCATTGACTTGCCACTTGGATCATCTGGATTTGGTCGCACCAAATTGTCGATTGTGGGTCGATGCAACTCTTGAATGTCAACACCGAAGTCACGACGCAACTCGGCCAAACTGCCGTAAACGTCAATGCGCGGATAAGCCGGGTCATCGCTGCGCCAAACAGGAATCGGCGAACCCCAAAAGCGATTTCGACTGATCGTCCAGTCGCGCGCATTTTCTAACCACTTGCCAAAACTTCCATGCTGCAAGTGATCGGGCACCCAGCGCACTTGCTCGTTCAACTCGACCATACGGTCGCGAATCGCCGTGACCTTGACGAACCACGAACCTACTGCCTTATAAATGAGTGGTTTGCCTGTGCGCCAACAGTGTGGGTAGGCGTGATCGTATGTTTCATGACGAAACACGACACCTCGCTCTTTGAGTACACGAATGATCGCCGGGTTTGCATCAAAGACGAGTTGCCCTTCAAAGTCGGCAACTTCACTGGTGAAACATCCGCGCGAGTCAACAGGAACGACCAAGTCGATTCCTGCTTCTTGACACACTCGTTGGTCATCTTCACCGAAACCTGGCGCCATGTGCACCACGCCGGTGCCGTCCTCAGTCGTAACAAAATCACCTGAGATCACTCGAAACGCATTTGGTTGATCGGCAAAGTAATTGAACAACGGCTTGTAAGTTCGACCCACCAACTGAGAGCCCAAAATTGTTTCGAGAACTTCTACATCTGGAAACTCTCGCTCGTAAGCCGACAATCGCTCACGCGCAACAATCAGTTTTTGGTCGTTATGTTGAAAAATTACATACTCGACGTCGGGCGCAACAGCCAAAGCCAAGTTTGAAGGCAATGTCCACGGTGTCGTTGTCCAAGCCAACAAAAGTTCACCCGACGAGAGTTCGAAGCCAACAGTTAACGCAGGGTCTTGCACTTGCTTGTAAGCATCATCCATTCGTGTTTCGGTATTCGAAAGCGGGGTTTCAAGCGCCCATGAATAAGGCAAGACTCTGAATCCTTCATAAATCAAACCTTTGTCCCAAAGTGTTTTGAACGCCCACATCACGCTCTCCATATATGGAGTGTCGAGTGTCTTGTAATCGTTTTCAAAGTCAACCCAACGGGCTTGACGAGTTACATAGCGCTCCCAGTCGCTGGTGTATTGCAAAACTGAGGTGCGGCAATACTCGTTGAATTTGTCGATTCCGAAATCTGTAATTGCTTGGCGACCAGAAATGCCCAACTGACGCTCTGCTTCTGCTTCGGCCGGTAACCCGTGACAATCCCAGCCGAAACGACGTTCAACACGTTGCCCGCGCATTGTGCGATATCGCGGCACAGCATCTTTAACAAAACCTGTTAGTAAATGTCCGTAATGCGGAAGACCATTGGCAAACGGTGGGCCATCATAAAAAACGAATTCGTTTTTACCTTTTTTGCCAGCTTCACGCAACTCGATTGAAGCCTCAAAAGTTTTATCTTGTTTCCAATATTCGAGAACTTGATTCTCAAGCAACGGAAAATTCGGCTGTGGCTCTACCTGCGGATATGACACGAGTGAATTAACACCTAAGAATCATGCGCTGCACAACTATCTGCAGAAATAGCAAGACGACAAGCGGCGACAAATCAAGTGCGCCCGTGCGCGGCAAGATGCGGCGGACCGCATCTAAAACTGGCTCGGTGAATCGACCAACAAAATATGAAACTTGCGCGACAACACCGCCGCTAGTTGCCGGAAACCATGACAATACGACTCGCACAATGATCATGTAAATGAAAATTTGAACGACGCTACAAAGAAGTGCTGTCATTTTTAAACCTCAGTCGGCGCTAGTTGCGCGACACGCGTGCGCCGAATGGTTTCATCATGAACACACCGTTGCTCATTTTTTCCATCGTGCCGTTGTTGGCGTAACAAACTCCGCTTGCGAAGTCAATGATGCGTCGCATCGTCTTAGGGTCAGTCGACTGCACGTTGATAATTACTGGTGCGCCCTCTTTGAAGCGATCAGCAATTTCTTTTGCATCCTCATAACTAGTTGGACGCACTGTTACCGGAGCGGCTGCTGGCATCACAGGTCGAGATACCGCTTCTGCTCGGCGACCAGCAACTGGCCGAACCGTTACACCCGAATCATGTTGGGCTTGTTGTGCTCGCACTCCTGGTGTTCGATAGTTATCGTCACGATCGTCTTCATAATCAACGTCATCGTCTTCGTAAGAGTTGGCCATTTGCCGTCCACGTGTTGGCATGCGGCGATCTCGTTCGACTGCGACTGATTCGTCGTAATCGTCGTAAGCCTCATCTGGTCCTAAACCCAAGTAATCCATTGCGCGACGGAACATTGACATACGTCAAGGATAGTTCAGAATATGCCTCTGAATACGGACTAAAACTTGCGACCAGACACGAGACAAGTCACGCGCATGTAGCCAGATCGGGTTTTAACTGCGAGCACCAAACAGAGCCGAGCCAACTCGAATAGCTGTTGCCCCCTCTTCGACGGCAATCTCCAGATCGCCTGTCATCCCCATGCTGCACTGAGCAATACCCAAATCATCGGCGAGTTTGCGTACCAACCGAAACGCACGTCGCGTTGCTTCAGGCTCATTTTCTGTTGGCCCAACTGTCATTAGACCCAAGACTTCGAGACCTTTGCTGCTGGCAACACGCAACAAATTCTCTGTTTCACTTGGTTCGCACCCGCCTTTGCCTGGCTCGTTTGTTGAGTTCACCTGCAACATAATCTGCGGCATTTTGGTTGTTGCACCTTCGCCACATCGTTTGGCGATCTCGTTGATCAGATCTAGCCGATCGACGCTTTGCCAAACATCGACAACGCCGCACAGAGATTTGACTTTGTTGCTTTGCAAACGGCCGATGAAGTGCACCGGAAGATGCTTTGAAGTTGGCACCAATTTTGCCTTGGCGATCAACTCTTGTGCATAGTTTTCGCCCACACCGTCGCAACCAGCGTCAAACGCGGCAACTAATGCGGCAACTTCAAAAGTCTTGGTGACTGCTATCAGCTTTACGTTTTTACCACCCGCGTTCGAGATTCGAGCGCGAACATCTACAACCCGAGATGCAACTTGCGAGAGATCTAACGCAGTCATGTCGTCACCGACATGCAAACTTTATTTTAGAAACGATGGAAGATCGTCGTCATCATCTGCACCACTAAGTGGATCAGATGAACCGCCGAACAAGTCTTTCAAGCGACCGCCCTTAGGGTCGGGGCGAAGTGTGCCTGAAGTTGCCGTGTTTCGACCATCACCACGAGTGGCAGTGCGTTGCGCAGCACTATCCCAACGTTCAAAGCCGGCTGCTACAACCGTTACACGAACTTCATCGTTGACATCATCGTCAATAACGAGACCATGAATGATGTTTGCATCTTGATGCGCAACACCACGAACGATCTCCATCGCATTTGTAACTTCGAACAATCCGACATTTGACGGACCAGTGATGTTCACGACGATGCCGCGCGCTCCTTCAAGCGATGCCTCAAGCAGCGGCGAGTTGATCGCCGCATTCGCCGCAAGAACAGCACGATTGTCGCCACTGGCAGCGCCAGTGCCCATCAGTGCAGTGCCAGCGTTGGCCAAAACTGCTTTGACGTCAGCAAAGTCAGTGTTGATCAAACCAGGTGTGGTGATCAAACCAGTAATGCCAGACACGCCTTGGACCAAGACTTCGTCGGCTTTTTTGAACGCATCAATCATTGATGTCTTGTCTGTTGAGATCGCCAACAATCTCTCGTTTGGAATTACAACAAGCGTGTCAACTTTTTCTTTCAGCGCAGCGATACCTGCATCAGCCTGAGTCGAGCGACGACGGCCTTCAAATGCAAACGGACGAGTAACAATCGCAACTGTCAAAGCACCTTCGGCTTTGGCGATCTCGGCAATAACCGGAGCTGCACCAGTACCTGTGCCTCCACCTTCACCAGCAGTGATGAAGACCATGTCGGCACCCGATACAACTTCTTGAATTTCATCACGATGCTGCTCTGCTGCTTCACGTCCAACTTCAGGATCTGCACCAGCACCAAGACCACGAGTTAACTCGCGACCAATATCAATTTTTACGCTTGCGTCACTCAGCAACAGCGCCTGCGCGTCAGTATTAATCGCGATGAACTCAACGCCGCGCATGCCAGCTTCCATCATTCGGTTGATTGCGTTCACACCGCCGCCACCGACACCAATGACTTTGATTACTGCAAGATAATTTTGTGGCTGACCGACCATTTAGGATTAACCCCCGCTGTTTGAATGTGCCGATATTCTGCCACATCATCTCGATCTCTCCAAACATCAGCCGAACGTTCAGCCGAGTTGAGAGAAAGTCTCTACTTCGACTTTACAGTTGGTGTCCTCGGGTCAGTTAAGTCAATAGCAATGATTTGCTTTGCATCTTGACGACGAAGCAACACGAGCAATGAAATCAACTTATTCTGCAAATCTTTTGGCGGCCCAAAATTAATTAGCGTTCCAGAGCGCAAAGTCATGACCAGCTGGTTCGGGCCACCCACTCCAACATTTAGAACTCGCTCAACCAGCTCGTCGGGCAAGCTTCCTGCCAGTTGTGCAGCCGCTTTATAGACAGCTCCCGCATTTGCCCCTGGTGCCAGGTTTGGGCCGACACCTGTGATCTGCAAATACTGGGTCGGCTGACCAGTTTCAACTGCCAATACGCGGCCTTGCGAGTCGACGACCCGCGATCGATTGTCAACCCCAATGTAAAAAGCCACAGGTCTACGCTCAACAATTTCGATAACCAGACGAGTCGGAAAGAATGATCTAATACGAACAGACTCAACCCACGGATCGCCCTCGAGTCTCTTTTCAGCAGCATTCGTATCAACAGTCAAAATCGACTTGCCATTCAACGACTTTTCAACCGCAACCAACAAGTCGGCGCTCATGTAACGCGCACCCTCTATTTCAATTTTACGAACACCAATAATTGGCGAAGCCAAAATAATCAAGACGAATGCGACGACACCCATCACTGAGCCGATGCTGACTAAAACGCGCCGGCGATTCAACACCAAATTTCGAGCCACCTCTCGCCGACGTAACTCAAACCGCGAATTGCTAACGACATTGCTCGGGTCAGATGTTGGTGCAACATGCACCGAACTTGTCTGATCATCAATCGGATGATCAGAATCAATTGGCAGACGCAAGTCTTCATCAATTATCACGATTCGCCCATTATTCGTTTTAAGCGTCAGCGAAGAAGTTGCTGGTTCACTCGGCTCTGCGATGCTTGCTTCGTCTTCGTCTTCGTTTTCATCTTCGTCTTCATCTGGATCATTTTCTTCTTTTGGTCGCACCACTCGAAGATTTGCTGTTGGTGTCGCGTCACCTTCAAAAGCGTCTTTAAGTTCAGCGAGCACTTCATCTGAAAGTTGCTCAGAAAATGACGGCATAGGTATCGAC
>Ga0208482_1000065_pt1 | contig 34213 bp, 28 predicted proteins | sample LakMenEpi26Sep10_FD_150737 | JGI IMG/M metagenome (GOLD analysis project Ga0208482, IMG submission 150737) | Freshwater microbial communities from Lake Mendota, WI - 26SEP2010 deep hole epilimnion (SPAdes) | ecosystem: Environmental > Aquatic > Freshwater > Lake > Epilimnion/Euphotic zone ... | reverse complement strand
ACCATTGTTATCATGACCTCGAATATAGGCAGCAATAGGATCCTTCAGTTCAAGGGTTCTTTCGTTGGGGAAATTTATGATCACATGAAAGATGCAGTGCTTGAAGAGTTGCGCAAGAATTTCAGGCCCGAGTTTCTTAACCGGGTTGATGATATTATTGTATTTCATGCCCTTAGTGAAAAGCATCTGGAAAAAATCATTGAAATCCTTCTTGGCCGACTCCGTTCTAGATTGGATGAAAAGCATATTTTGCTTGAGCTTACCGAAGCTGCACGGTTGCATTTGGTTGCAGTGGGTTATGACCCTGCTTATGGCGCACGCCCTTTGAAACGCACCATTCAAAAAGAAATTGAAAACCCACTTTCAAGATTGATGCTTGAAGGGAAAGTTAAAGATCATTGCAAAGTAATGGTTGATTTCGATAAAGCCAAAGGTGTGCTAAAGTTTGATACAACCATGCAAATGTAATCGGAATATTCCTCCGCGATTTTATCTCGTATGGTAGAATTAATCCGGAGGATAAATGCTTGCGTTTCGTGCGGACACTAAGTTTGATCGAAGGATGTTCCTAGCTTTAGGAATGCCTTTGCTTTCTGGTATTGCCAAGGGCAACACTGGGGAGGGTGTAAAAACACGCAAGGCAAAGTCGGTACTTGTAGTGTTTTGTGGCGGGGGCCAAAGCCAGTTGGAAATGTGGGATCCCAAGCCCAACGCACCGGTAGAAATCCGAGGCGCCTTTAGTTCGATTGCTACGAAAGTTCCCGGTTTGCGCTTTGGTGAACATCTTCCCAAAGTTGCAAATGTAGCTAATAAATTCACGGTTCTTAAAAGTGTTAGCCATGATGATTTGGATCATGGTTCTGCTTGTTATCTAAGTTTGACAGGGCATTTTCATCCGCAGAAATCAGCCAATCCACCGCCCAGGCCTGATGATCTTCCTACTGTTGGTTCGATCTTTAGAAGAATCCGGCCCATGGGGCCTTTTGGTTTTTCTAGTTCCCATGTCAATGGGCCCTTGTTGGTGCCCGAGTTAAACTCGCCTGGGCAAAATAGTGGCTATTTGGGGCGGGCCTATGATCCCCTTGCGGTAGATGGCAGCAACCCCGAAAAGTCGCTTCCTTCGCTCAACCCTCGTGATGATTTACCCACGGTGCGAATTCAGAAAAGGCAATCCTTGAAGAATGCGTTGGAAAAAGAACAGCGCAAGTGGGAGTCAGTGCCTGGGTTGCTTGATCACGATTTGCGTTACAAGCAGGCGTATCAAATTTTGAGTGATCCCAAGGCTCGAAGTGCGTTTGATCTTTCCCAAGAGAAGGATTCTGTTCGCAATCGCTATGGTCGAAATCGTTCAGGCCAGGCTTGTTTACTTGCCCGCAGATTGGTTGAAAGAGAAATGCCCTGGGTTACAGTGTTTTGGAACCCGAATATCCGAGGGCAGGATTCTGCACCTAATGAAACTGATCAATACGGTTGGGATACGCACAACGATATTTTTGAATCGATGAAGGATCATTTGCTGCCTCGTTTTGACCAAAGTTTTTCCGCCCTTTTAGAGGACATGGATTCACGAGGTTTATTGGATTCAACATTGGTAGTTTGCATGGGAGAGTTTGGCAGGGCACCATTGGTTGCATTAGAGCCTAGATTTGCAGGGGCAACGCCTGGTAGAAAACACTGGGCTGCAACTTACTCTGTTGTTTTCGCAGGTGCAGGAGTTACCCAAGGGGGCGTGGTTGGTGCCACCGATCGCGCAGCGGCTTATCCCATTCAAGATCGGGTTACCCCACAAGATATTATCACCACGCTGTTTGATGCGCTTGGCGTTCCTCCCACCGAGCATTATCATGATCTATTGAACCGCCCAGTTGCTGTTTCTACCGGGAAGCCCATTAAAAAGCTGTTTATCTGACCAACGGATTAAAAAACACATGAGCAATGATGAGATTTTAAATAATGACCCACCAAGATCCAGATCAGTTATGCTCTGGATTTTTGTCGTAATCATTTCCGTCCTTGCCCTCTCCCTGCCGTTTGTTATTATCCTTGCGTTTATCTTTGGTAAGGATGTCCTGTTTAAAGATAATGGGGACACGGATAATATTAAGTATGGTTTTGCAAGGCCAATTACTGCGCGCGGTAATCTTGCAGAGGATGAAAAATCCACTATCGAGCTTTATAATCAATCAAGGCAGGGAGTTGTTAATATCACTACCCTAGCTAATCGCAAGACTGGTATCAATTTGAACATCCAGCAGATGCCCGAGGGCACAGGGTCGGGGTTTGTCTGGGATGATGCTGGGCACATTGTAACTAATTTTCATGTGATTCAAAACGCAGATGCAGCTCAAATAACCTTTGCAGATCAATCAGTTTTTCAAGCTAGGCTCGTAGGGTTTTTCGCTGATAAGGATCTTGCAGTATTAAAAGTCGATGCCCCCAAAGGCAAGCTAAAACCTTTGCCATTGGGCCGTTCTGATGATCTTCAAGTTGGGCAGAAAGTGTATGCGATTGGAAATCCCTTTGGCCTTGATCAAACCTTGACCACGGGGATTATTAGTGCGCTGGGCCGCGAGATTGATTCAGTAAATAAAAGGCCGATCAAGAATGTGATTCAATCGGATGCTGCGATCAATCCGGGTAATTCGGGTGGTCCACTTCTTGATAGTGCGGGTTTGCTTATCGGGGTAAACACTGCAATTTATAGTACTTCCGGTGTTTCCGCAGGCATTGGTTTTGCAATTCCTGTGGATGAGGTGAACCGGGTAGTGCCAGAGCTTATCAAGAATGGAAAAGTTACCAAGCCCGGTCTTGGGGTTACTCTTGCGCCTGACAATTTGTCGAAGCAATGGGTGCCTGAAGGTGTTGTGGTTTTGGATGTTCTTCCAGAAGGTGCTGCAGCAAAGGCGGGGATTCGTGGCTCTTCCAGAATGAAAACAGGAAACATAGTGCTTGGTGATATCATCAAATCAGTTGATGGCAAGCAAATCAAGGTGCTTAAGGATCTGTATTCCGTATTGGATGCCAAAAAAGTGGGTGATGTGGTAAAAGTTATGATCCTTCGCGAAGAAGTTGAAACGGGATTTGATATCACCCTGATGCCTCTTCAATCTTTGAAGCCATAATTCTATTTCTTTGCTGCTATTTCTAAGCAACAATACCCAAAGCTATTACCATGTAAAATAGATGGGAGATAAGTATGAATGCTTTAATAAAGACGGTTTTGGTGTTTGCAGTTTTTGCTGCAGTGGGATGTGGTGGAAATAATGCTCCGGATAAAAACGAAAAGGCCAAAGAAAAAGCAACTGTGAAAGTGAAGGGTATTATAGGTGTTTCTGTGCTGACTCTTACGAATCCATTTTTTAAAGTGATAGGCGACACAATAAAAGAACAGGCAGAAAAAGCAGGATATTCAGTTGAAGTAGTTAGCGGGGAATTTGATGTTGCAAAGCAGCAAAGTCAGGTCAGAGATTTCTTAGTGAAAAAAGTAGTTGCGATTGTGTTGTGCCCTTGTGATTCGCGCTCGATTGGTGCAGTTATCCAAGAAGCGAATAAAGCGGGTGTGCCTGTATTTACCGCAGATATCGCATGCCTGGCTCCCGATGCCAAAGTGGTGACTCATATCGCAACCGATAATTACGAAGGTGGCAAGCAAGCTGGAATTGCCACGATTGAAGCGATGGGCGAAGCAGGGGGCAAAGTTGCGGTACTCGATTTTAGGCAGGCTGAATCATGCATCTTGCGGGTCAAGGGTTTTAAAGAAGTTATCGATGCTCACAACAAGAAAAACACAAAAGCCCAGATAACGATTGTTGCAGAACTTCCAGGCGATGGTAAGAAGGATAAAAGCCAAAGTGCCACTGAAGATGTATTGCAAACCCATCCAGATCTAGCAGCAATTTTCGCAATTAATGATCCTTCAGCATTGGGGGCCCGGGCCGCACTCGAACGAGCTAACAAGGCTGATGCAGTAAAAATCATAGGGTTTGATGGTCAGCCTGATGGTAAGCAAGCGATCAAGGAAGGGAAGATATTTGCAGACCCGGTGCAATTCCCCGATAAAATTGGTCAGCAAACTGTTGCTGCAATGCTAGATTATTTCGATGGCAAGACCCCACCTAAAGAAGTTTTGATTCCTACGGGCTTGTATAAAAAAGCTGATGCAATGAAAGACCCTGAACTTAAATAAGGATGAAACGATGACTAAGGTTTTAAATTTCAAACAAGAACTTACCGCATGTTTTGGTCAACCTGTTAGTGAAAACCCGACCCAGGCGATGATCGAAGCCGCCTATAAGCATCATGGATTGGATTGGCGCTATCTGACAATTGAGGTTGCACCGAGCCATTTGAGTGAAGCAGTAAAAGGCGCTCGTGCTATGGGTTTTGTAGGGTTTAATTGTACCATTCCGCACAAGGTTGCAGTCATTGCCCATTTGGATGGGTTGGGTGAATCAGCATCGGTTATGGGTGCGGTTAACTGTGTTGTGCGCAGGGGTGAAAAGCTGATTGGTGAAAATACCGATGGCAAGGGGTTCCTTGAATCGTTAAAAGAGTTGACCGACCCCAAGGGGAAGCGTGTTGTGATTTTTGGCGCAGGCGGTGCTGCTCGGGCCATCACCGTAGAGCTTGCGCTTGCGGGCGCTAGCCATTTCACTCTGGTAAATCGAAGTGTTACTCGGGGTGAAGAGTTGGCTAAGTTGCTTCGGGAAAAAGTAAATGCAAAGGTTGAGTTTGTTCAATGGAAGGGAGATTTCAAAATTCCCGAGGGCACCGATGTAGTGATTAATGCCACTTCCATCGGCCTTTATCCGGATCGAGAAGCCAGGCTTGAGCTTGATGTTTCAACTTTGAAACCCTCGATGGTAGTTGCAGATGTTATCCCTAATCCTCCTGAAACCAGATTGGTAAAGGATGCCCGGGGAAAAGGTTGTAAAGTGATTGATGGACTTGGGATGCTCGTTAATCAGGGTGTTATTGGTATCAAGCATTGGGCGGGTATCGATCCCGATCCCAAGGTGATGCGCAAGGCTCTTGAAGATATATTTAACAGCTAGCCGTATGGATCAATCAAGCTGCAAAAAGGAATGTGGGTGCTTTAATGGGTAGTCCAGAAATTATCGTTAGAACTGCGGGAAATGAAGATGCATTAAAGCAGCTCGGCCCTTACGGAATTGAAACTCTGATCATGGTGGACGAGGAAATTCGAACCACGGCTTATAGGGTGAAAGTTCAAGCGGAATCTAGCACAAGCACCAGTTATCATCAAATTGCTGAAGAGCTTTATTATGTGCTTGCGGGTGAGGGGGTTGCAATTTTGGATGGGGTGGAACATGAGTTGAAGGTGGGGGTATTTTTGCGATTGCCCCCTGGGACAAAGCATGCGTTTAGGGCTGGGCCTAACGGTTTAGAGATGCTGGATATTCACGCGCCAGGGTGCAGGCCGGATAGGGATGTTTATTTTGTAGGCGGAGAAGTGCCTGTGGGGTTTAAATCCGCTGCAGAGTAATCAAGGTGTCCAATCTTTTCGCTCCCTTGATGATGGGATGTTAAGAATTTTCCTATACTTGGTAATGGTTCTACGGGCCACGGGGTAGCCTTCTTCCTGAAGTTTGTTTACCAGATCTTCATCGGAAAGCGGATTAGATTTATCTTCTGCGCCAACCACTTCAAGAAGTTTTCTGCGGATTTTTTCCCAAGCGATATCTTCACCAGTTGCGCTCTGAGTGCCTCCGCCAAAGAATCGTTTCAGTGGAAAAACTCCCCGCGGGGTTTGAACCCATTTATCATCGACCGCCCTGCTGATGGTTGAAACATCCACGCCAACCACTTCTGCAATTTGCAGCATTTTCAGTGGTTCGATATGTTCAGGGCCGAGTTCTAAAAAGCTCAACTGCCTTTGGATGATTGCTTGTGTGACTTTTTTTAGAGTAGACCTGCGTTGTTCGATTGCTTCGAGCAGCCATTGGGCGGATTGGATTTTGGGTCGGAGAAACTCTTTCACTTTTTTATCGGTAGCTCGGTTTTTACACTCTGCAACATAAGTCTGATTGATTTGCACATTGGGTAAAAGTTCGTCAGCTAGGCGGACGAGGTAATCTCCCTCTTCCGACTTGAAAATTTCAATATCCGGTACCACATAAGGAATACTTTCGGAATTAAAGATGGCTGCTGGTTTTGGATTTAGTTTTCGAATAACCTCGATTGCTTCCTTGATCTGGGCTAAGTCAAGGCCTGTGGTTTTTTGAATTGCGGGTATACGGTTGTGCCTGATGTTTTCCAAATGGTTGGTGATCAGGCTTTTAACTGCATCTGGGTTTGGCGTTTCCGAGGTGAGTTGCAGTAAAAGGCATTCAGCTAAATCTCTTGCGCATATGCCAGGAGGATCCAGCCTTTGAACGATGGATATCGCTTGTCTGATTTGATCAGGGGTGCAGGGCGGATCAATCGAATTGGCAATTTCTTCTGCACTCGATTTTAGATACCCTCCATCATCAAGGTTGGCGATCACCAGATTTACAAGGCGTCTTTCTTCTTTTGAAATATCAAAGAATGAAAGCTGATCGATGAGATAATCTTCGAGAGATTGAGGTCTGGAAACCATGTTTTGCATGGCATTGTGCTTGCGTTCGGAAAATTCTTCGATGGCGTTACGCGAAGGCCTATGATCATCGTACAGGGATTCTTTCCATTCTTCGGGCATGCCATCAAGGCGTTCGAAATCGGCCTCCGCCTGGCCTTTGGTATCGATCACTAAAGTTTTATCAGAGGTATCTTTGGAAGTAGAAGGTTCAAAATCATGTTCGTTTTGGCCGTCATTCCAGTCATCGTTGGGATTTGCGTTTTCTGAATCTTGAGTGAGTTCGAGGACCGGATTTTCCTGAAGCTCCTGTTGGATTTTTTCTTCCAAAGCCATGATTGGTAGCTGGAGTATCTCCATCGACTGAATCATGCGAGGTGCAAGATGCAGTTCGTGCCCCATCCTCAAGCCCATGGAATGTTCTAGCCGCATTCGTTTTCCTTAAGACCAAATAGCATCACAATAGAAAGTAGAGCGATCAAAGTTCTCTACGCCCTTCAAGTGCATCCGCCAGAATTTGAGAGTTTGCAAATTCCAAACCCGAGCCCGAAGGAATGCCGCGTGCAAGTCGCGTTACTTTGATTCCTGAAGGGCCCAATAAGCTAGAAAGGTAAAGAGAAGTTCCATCCCCTTCCATGGTTGGATTAGTTGCCATGATTATTTCTTGAATATCCCCTTTTTCAACCCTAAGCATAAGTTGGTCGATGGTTAGGTTATCGGGGCCCATGTTATCTAAGGGCGCAAGTTTCCCGTGTAATACATGGTAAAGGCCACGAAACATCCCAGAGCGTTCGATGGAAGAAAGATCCCTAGGTTGTTCGACAATGCAAACCACGGAAGAATCTCTTCTAGGATCGGAGCAAATTAAGCAGAGTTCATTTTCTGTAGGGTTGCAGCAGATTTTACATTGTTTAATGGATTCTTTGACAGAGCGAAGGCATTCTGCAAGAGATAGCACCTGCTTTTTATCTGCGGTCAAAATGTAGTGAGCCAACCGTTCGGCAGACTTCGGGCCAATGCCAGGAAGTTTTCCGAGTTCTTCGATCAAGCGAGCGATAATGCCCAGTTGTTGATTTGAATCAGACAGTGTCAAATTCCTAGGCTCCAAAAGAAATTCGGTTTAGCTAAATCCTGGTAGTTGAAAGCCCCCGGGTAAACCAAGTGACTGTGTCATTTTTGCAGTTTCCTCAGCAATCGCAAGCTTAGCTTTTGCAAGTGCTTGATTCGAAGCAGAGCGAATAAGTTCTTCGAGGTAGGGCTTGTCTTGCATTTTGAAAGCTTCATCCGAAATAACGACGGAAATAATTTCCATTTTCCCATTGGCTCGAACCCGAACCATGCCAGCGCCCGAGTCGCCATCGGCGTGGATTTTATCGAGCTTCGATTGCAATTCCTCCATCTGCTCCTTCATTTTAGGAAGGTTACGCATCATGTTTGCAATCTGGCCCATTTCTTTAAACATTGGTGTTAAGCCTCGTCGTTATCATCATCCGCACTAGGTTTAGATTCAGGAGGGAGAACTCCGAATCCTGCATCGACCCGTACAATCTGAGCGTTAAAAATTTCTAGAACTCTTTGAACAATCGGTTCTTTTTCTGCAGCTTCCTTGGGATTAACTTTAGGCTTTGAAGCCACGGGTTCAATCTCAATGGGTTCCAGTTCTACGATTTCATTAGGGTCTGTAATGACCTTGCTAGTAACCCTTACCTGCCAACTTTGCCCCGTAATTTTATTCAGAGCAGATTGAATTCTCATGATTCTGGCAGGATCAGAGCAGTACTCTAAAGCTTGATTGTACTGCCTAGGGAATTCAATAACTAGAGCGTTTGGCCCAGAAATTGCTGGAAGGCCAGATTTTTTTACCTCGTTGCCGAGCATAGGTCCAATTGCATCAATGACTTGTGGCCAAATGGAAGAAATATTTTGGGAAGATAATCGTACTTCAGAAGATGTGGTTGTAGGCTCAATCAGGCTATCAATTTCACTCAGGAACTTTTTTTTTAAGCCCTCGGGAGGTGCGGTTATTTGTCTTGCAGAGGTTTGCGTTTGCGCTGGCAAACCTCCTGATTGAAGGAGTTGCAATATTTGTTGCAGTGGGATTAAATTTACCAGTCTGGAAAGACGGATGAGCCCGAATTCCACCATGATTCTGGGTTGATGGGTTGCTTTGAGCCGGATTTTTGTAAGTGACAAAATATCGAGGCCAGCAAGCAGGGTATCAAGAGAAATTCCCTGGGCCATTTTTTTGAAACGCTCATGCTGGGAGGTTGCAATGCCTGCATCCACCGGAATTTGATTGGAAGAAGCGTAAACCATCAGATCGCGCCAGTAGGAAATCATCTGCTCAATCAGTTCCCCCATTTGCAAACCTTTGGAATTGGTTTGATCCATGAGTTCAAGAACCTTGGAAGATTCACCTGTTAAAATCGCCTCAGCAAGATCCATGATGTGGTTTTCATCAACTGCGCCTATCAGTCGGTGTACTTCATCCCGGGTGATTTTTCCGTTGGAGAAGGATAGAGCCTGATCTAAAAGCGATTGGGCATCCCGCATTGAACCACCCGCCCTGCGTGCGATGAGTTCGATGGCTTCGGGTTCTGCTTCCAATCCTTCTTTGATTGTGATTTCCTGAAGATGCGCCGCAATTTGTTTTGTACCGATGCTGGAAAAATCAAAGCGTTGACAGCGTGAAAGAATGGTAATCGGAATTTTCTGAACTTCAGTGGTTGCGAAGATGAACTTCACATGCGAAGGGGGTTCTTCAAGTGTTTTTAACAAGGCGTTAAAAGCTGGCCCTGTAAGCATGTGCACTTCGTCAATGATGTAAATCTTGTAGCGCGATCTGCTTGGCCTGTATTGCACATTGTTGCGGATCTCACGCACTTCATCGATGCCTCGATTGCTTGCACCATCGATTTCTAGCACATCGACATCTTCACCTGTTGCGATTGCAGTGCAGATCGAGCAGACTCCGCAAGGAGTAACGGAGGAGCCTTTTTCGCAATTAAGAGCTTTGGCGAGAATTCGGGCTGCAGAGGTTTTTCCCACCCCCCGAGCACCTGTGAATAAATACGCATGAGCTACCCGGTTGTGCTTGATTGCATTCGTAAGAACTTGAGAAATTGCTTCTTGGCCAATAAGGTCGCTAAACCCGCCCGGGCGGTACCTTCGAGCCAGAACCGTGTAACCTTCCGGAGGCGTAGTGCTTGTGGCCTGGTTTTTTGGAGCAGCTTTGGCCATGGATCGATTTATAGATATAAGTTAGGGAAAAGTAAGGCGCAGCGTGGCGCCGAGAGAGGCGAATCCACTGCACAAGGGTACGCTGCGTATGGCTGCACCTTCCGGCCTGACCAGGTTAACAACTTCCCTTTGCGTGGGGCCCCTCCCAGCGCCTCGCTGCGGCTAATTAAACCGCGCCCGCTGGTGCGGACATGTTTATATCTTATCGGCCCGCAACCGTATTGACACTATTTCTCGTTTGAATTGTTATTTTCTTTATCGTTACAGGCTTTTCAGGCTTGCGACTTCCTTCATCATTTTCAGCTTTTAAGGGCATAGCGTAGATTTTCTTGGCAACTTCCATCCCTTTGGTGATTTTGCCAATTGCGCTGTAGTTTTCGTCCATGAATGGGGCTTTATCCAGATTAATGTAAAACCTGCAGGCGGAGGTTTCTGGATCTAATTCGTAAAAGGAGCCAACCGTGCCTGCTTCGTGCTTGGTTTCAGGACTGAATTCAGGCTTTAGCCAATATCCGATACTGCCATAGCCTATCTCGCCTGTTCCCAAAGGGCAACCTGCGCGCAGTTGTTCCAGCTTAGCCACGGGTTCTTCTGATTCTTCGAGATGAACTTCTTCAAAGAATAGCCCATCGTAATAACCAACCTTGGCAAGAGCGATGAAGTTTCGAACATGATTTGGCGCCTGAGTTGGGGTAAGTTCCATCTCGATATCGCCTTGGTCGGTGCTAATAATTGCAGTGTAATCGATCAAATTCCCAGCTTTGTCTTTAAATCGAATCTCATCCCAGCATGCCTGTACTGCTTCATAAAGTTTGTAAACAGATTTCTTGGTCACAGTTACATCGGGTGGCCTGTTACAGTATTCGGGTGGGTTATCGCCTATGCAAACGGCTTTTAAGAATGGCTGGTGCAGCAAATCTTCAGCGGCTTCTTCTTGCTTGTTATTTTGGTTGGAGGTCGTGATTGCTTTTACTTCAGCGGGTTCTGCTTTGGCGATGGGTTCTGGGGCGGATTTTTTGCCACAGCCGGTAATTACCGATCCTACTATGATTGCAGAGCCTAAAACCTTGTAACCTATGTTCTTAGCCATGATATTCTTGCTCAATGGAGCACCCCTAAATGACAATAGTCCATCCTTTTTGAATCCCATACCCAAGAATTTTAGTTTGGTCAATACTTGCTGTAAGTTATGGCTGATATAATGATTATTGAAAGGGTATCTCAAAATAATGCTTATTAAGTTGTTGCAAATGGCTTTTTCAATGGTAAAATAGAGTAATGATTCTTTTTGTTAAATTTGCTCTTATAAGAACTTATGTTTAAATATCTTCCCCAACTTCTGATTCTTTGTTGCTTTCTAGGGCAAGTTGTGAATGTATTTGGCTTACCCTTGGCGTTTACTTCAAATCCAGACTCCCTAGTTTCATTGCAGTTTAAAGGTTGTTGTACTTCTAACGCAAAAATTTGTTGCTGTGGCAATGATTGCAAATGTTGTTCTTCGAATGATTTGCCCTCGGATGATTTTGCCTTGGTGCAAGAGAAACCCGTGGGGCAGGATATTCAAGTTCTTTGGTTGAATCCCGTTTCAACAAATAAGTGCAAAGGCACTAATCTGATCAGTCAGTTTGGTGTTGATATGGCTATTCAAGAAATAGGTTCAATTGATTTGATTCTCGCTTCTGATTCAAATCAGCCTACAGATGCTTCTTCTCTTTCCAGTGGTATTAAGTTCTTCAATTTCAAGCCTCCTCGGATTTAATTTACTTTTCAGTATTTGTTTTCAAAGCCTTCCTGCTTTCTGGGAATGACCTATTGCTTGCATATTTTTTATTGCAGCAATTCTAACCTTTGTGAAATTGATCCAAGTAAATTAAACAGGAGTTAATGTTATGAATTCTTTTAAAAAACTGCTTTCTATAAAAAGGAAAGCCTTTACTCTGATAGAGCTTTTGGTCGTAATTGCAATCATTGCAATCTTAATTGGGCTTTTGTTGCCTGCGGTGCAAAAAGTGCGGGAAGCCGCAGCTAGAATGAGCTGCTCCAATAACCTTAGGCAAATATCGTTAGGGATGGCCAATCATGAATCAAGCCGCGGTTATTTTCCTGGTTTATCAGATGGTGCTCCCAACCCCCTTCCTACAGGTAGGACTGCGGCTCATTATGCCTTCGGTGTGCTTGCTAATTTATTGCCTTACCTTGAACAGGGCTCTTTGCAAAAGTTGATTGATTACACGCAGCCTGCAACCCTTAGCGGTTGGAGAGGAGATATTAACCCCGTTCATGACCCTGCTGCTAGTTCGCAGATAAAAATGTTTTTATGTTCTTCTGATGGTGGTAATCCTCTTTTTGCCCAATCAAATACAGGTCGCACGCCAAATGCCTTTACCACTGCGGGTACTAATTATGTTTTTAACATGGGTTCGGGAACGGCCACTGCAACGCAGGTAAATTATGATGCCCAATTTCCAACGGATGGGATGTTTTGGTACGGTTCAAAAGTTAGGTATAGTGGGATAATGGATGGGGCTTCCAATACGCTGCTTGCATCGGAATGCCTGCTGGGCCCGGGTGGAACTGCCCCAACTTCAAGTACAACTCCACCTGATAGCACTGGTAGATATTATGTTGCCCTCAACACAACCACCTTTAAGTCGAATTCTGTTGTGCCTGGCGGGTGGATAAACGGCTCTGTTGTTTTAACCCGGCCTACGGAATGCGATACCGGCACGCGGGCATGGGGTGTGATGCGTGGCAGCACTTGGTTTTGGGGCGGTCGAGACTGGAACTCGGTTTTCAACACAGCTCTCAAGCCCAATGATACTTCCCTTGATTGCGGAGCCCATGGTAGGGGATGGTTTGCTGCACGAAGTAACCACTCAGGCGGTGCAAATTGTGCTATGGTGGATGGCTCGGTAAGGTTTGTCACCAATCAGATTGATTCTGTAATGTGGCAAGCTGCTGCAACGCGTGATGGGGGCGAGGCTGGAACTCTCCCTTAAAAATAAAGTATTGATATGGCTTAAGGAGTATAACCAATGATGAGTAATGGCTCTTGGATGAAGTTGTTGTTTCTTGGTGTTCCCGTAATTCTTGGTGGATCTCTGGGGTTATACCTCGCAACTGATTTTGATGGCCCTACTTCTCTTCCTTCTTCCTGTTCCAATCAATCAGAGCTTAAAGGGGGTTCCAAGAGTTTTCCCCTCGAGCAATATGATGTCAAGGATACTCAGGAACGCCCTAGCCTTGCAGTCGATGGCAAGGGCCGGATCTATCTTGCTTGGGCCTCCCAGACCAGTGATGCAGACAAGAAACTTTTGCTTGCAACATCGGACAACCAGGGTGAGTCTTTCAATGCAGCTAAAGAAGTGATCAAGTCTGGCATATTCAAAGCCGTATCCCAGATGAAGGGTAAAACCATTACCCGCGATGTCCGCATGACGCCCCATGTGATTGCAGGGAAGGACGAAATCTTTCTGGCTTGGACTGAGGCGTTGCCCGATTTAAAGGGCGTTCGGATGGTAGTTTCTTCCTCCAAGGATGGTGGCGAAAGCTTTGGAACTCCTGCCCCAGTTCACCATGGTGAAAATGCCCGTGCTGCTTTTACCTCCATATCTCTTGGCCAAGATGGCACTATGGTTTCTTCATGGCTTGATAATCGAGATAAGAAACAAAAAACATTTGCTTCAGTAAAAGGCCCTGCAAAAACCGAGTTCTCAATGGAAGAAACTGCGGGCGCGGGGGATCCGGATAAAGGCGTTTGCCCTTGCTGCCCAACTTCATCTTTGGTTGCTTTAGATGGTACTGCTTATGTCGCATTTCGAAATATCCAAGATGGATACCGCGATTTTTATATCAGTCGAAGGAAGCCCGGTGCAGCTTCTTTTGAAGCTCCTATCCCTGTTATTTCCCCAACATGGAAGTTCGATGGCTGCCCTCATGATGGTGCCTCCATGGTTTTGGCGGGGGATACATTCCATATCACTTGGATGGATGCCCGCTCTGGTTCGCAGCGTTGTTATCATGCTTACGCCAACTGTAATGAAATGAAATTCACTGCAACGGAGTTACACCCCATCACTCAGGGCAGTCAGGGAAATGCGAAGTTAGTGCTTGATGCACGAGGCGATGTGCATGCTGTTTGGGAGGAAAGCAAGGAAGCGGCATTGGTGGTTGATGCGGGTGCAGAACACAAACATGGTGCGCAGGATTTTAGTGCCGGGGTTGGTCGAAACATTATGGTTGCTACATTCGAAAAAGATGGGAAGAAATTTGGCTCAGTGAAGGCTGTAGATGAAAAATCTGGGGTGTTTCAAACCCGACCTGCGATTGCAATCGCCCAAGATGGAGACTTAGTTATTGCTTGGAATGAGCTTTCTGAAGCTGGAAAAGCGATAAAATTCAAGAAGGTAAAGTGCGGTGCAATAGTGGTGAAAGAATCAAAACCATGAGCCAGATGCCTGCGAAAGGAAATTCAGTTTTAATCGCAACCATGGTTGGGTTATTTGCCATTGCGGTTATTGGTGGGCTGTTAATTGGGAAAAAAAGAAGCACACTCAAAACCTTATCAACTGAGCAATCTTCTTCTCGCGGGCCATTTCTTTATCAGGGAATGTGTGCATCTTGCCATGGGACTGAAGGAAGGGGAGATGGAGTTTCTGCGCAGAATTTAAAAAGTGCACCGCGGGATTTTTCTCTGCGTCCTTGGAAAACTCTGATCGATTTACCTTCGATTAAGAAAGTGATTGTTGAGGGAATTCCGGGAACCGTAATGCCCGGGATTAAAAATGCTTTGACAGAACCTGATCTGGATGCCTTGGCTAAGCATGTTTTAAAATTGGCTGATCAAAACCTATCTCCCAGCATGAAAGTGGTTTCTACGACTGACCAGATTGCTATAGATGCTGGGTTTGTTTTAGTTGCTAATAACCCCGCACCTTTATTGCAATTGGAAGATGAGCAGGGGAATAAATTAAAGCTTTCAGATTATAAAGATAAAACAGTGATGCTTCATTTTTGGGGCGTGCAGTGCCCGCATTGCTTAAAGGAAATGCAATCCCTGTTGAAACTTGAGAAATCATTTCAGGGGAAATCTTTTGTTGTGCTGCATGTTTGCACGGATGAAGAGGATGCAAAAGTCGCACAGCAAATTGCTTCAAAATATGCATCAGGCATTAAGGTAGTTGTGGAAACTTCCGGAATAGGATTGGCCCGGTATGAGGTGCAAACGCTGCCTGCTTTTTGGCTTATTGGAAAGGAAGGGCGCACAATTGCCCGTTCCACAGGTGCCAGAGATTGGGCTTCCAAACCATGCCGAATCTTTATTGAAAGTCTAACACCAAACTAAATAATTTACTATTAATGTCGTTTTGATTATTCATTATTTCTTTTATTTCCCTCAACTCCCAACCCTCTTCCCTTCAGAAAAATGGCCTTTTACTCGGAAATTCCGAGTGTTTTACTTTTCCTTCCCACTTTTCTTACAAAGTCCACCCACGAAGTCGGGTGGGTTGTATTTTTTTTCTTTATTTCTCTGCAAGCATTCCAACGAAATCAGCCATGAACTTTGATTGGTTTAATTAAATATTCAGCTAGGTGAATTTTATAACTCTAATTTATAATCGAGTTTCAATTCTTATTAAAAATATGTACCGTAATTAAAAGTTTAAAATTCCATTTTGTTGTAACCGGCCACTGATTTGCGTTAATCTAATTTAAAGTATTGAAAACTAAATCGTTCCATGAAACTAAATCAGGTGGGGCAAGGTATGAAGCTTATGAGAAATGAATGCGTTGCTGCGATTCTTTTGTTATCGATTTTAGAATTAACCCAAAGCTCAGAACCTAAAATAGGCTTGGTCAACTTAGGCAAGAATTTGAATCTAGAGTTAGTTTTGATTCCTTCAGGTAAGTTTACGATGGGGTCTCCAGAGGATGAAAAAGGTCGCAGCAATAATGAAACACTTCACGAAGTCACTTTATCAAAATCATTTTACCTAGGTAAGTATGAGGTCACTCAGGAGCAATGGGAAGCGTTGATGGGAAACAACCCAAGTACTTATAAGGGGGCCAAGTTGCCCGTAACGGGTGTAACTTGGAATGATTGTCAAGAGTTTATCAAGAAACTGAATGCGAACACCAAGGGTGGGTATCGTTTACCTACAGAAGCAGAGTGGGAATATGCTGCTAGGGCAGGTACCAAAACAGCTTTCTCCTTCGGGGAGACTATTGCCCCTAAGGATGCTAACTATTCTGATTCTAAAATTGGAAAACCAAGTGCGGTAGGAAGTTATAAGCCGAATGCTTTTGGATTGTATGATATGCACGGCAATGTTTTTGAATGGTGTCAAGATTGGCGGGCTGTTTATCCTGTGGTTGCGGTGACAGATCCAGTCGGGCCAAATAGTGGAATGATTCGAGTGGTGCGTGGTGGATCATTCAGCTTTGATGCAAGAGATTCTCGCTCTGCGGATCGAGACCTAAGGGCTACCCCTGACGAGCAAAGTGACCATATCGGTTTTCGTCTAGCGAAGTAAAAAAGGTGCAGGTTAAAATGAGGTTGGCAAGTGAACGGTTAATTAAAAATGCTATCAAAAACTAACCGGCATAAAGAATTAGTTTTCTAATGGAGCTTGCGCCGGTTGTATATTTCTGTTTGCATTTATGATTGCAAAAAGAATGATTCCCGCCAGCATTCCTAGTGCGCTGGTCATGTTCAGGCCCAAGCTAACCAAATGACTGTTGGTGAAATCTTTTCGGGCTTTCAGAGCGCTTTGCACTAAATCTTGATCGTATGCTTTTTGCAATAAAGCTTGATCGGTTAGGCGGGCGCGTTCAATGCGATCTTTTTCCACCTTCGGCTCCCAACCCCAGCCTGCGATCGCCAAAAGTAATCCCACGCCAATGCAAGCCAGCATAGTTTTCTCTAAAGTTCCTGCAGGATTTCTTCTTTGATTTCCCCATAAAATAATCAGTGCAGTAAACCCGCAAATCACTTGAATGGCGAAGTAAACAGGAAATGCGGGAGATACCACAACGCCTGCTAGCCTGCTGGCCTGTTCCTTTAATAACGGGTTGGGGAATCCAACAGGGGTGTTTGCTTTAAATGCTTCGGGGGTTGGAAGCCAGTAGGGCGGGTTTTCGGTGACACACAATTTTTCGAACCAGGTAAATACACCAGGCCCGATTACCCCGGTAAAGAAAACCACAGTGCCCAGCCAGATCCCTAGCGATAACTGTAGCAGTATACTTGCAACGCTACGCCAAAGGGTTGAATCTTTAACTCGGTTTTCTGCCCCCGCCAAAAGCCTGTAGATATTAGGGATGTGCTTTATCCACACAAGGACGGTTGCAAGAAAAGTGAAAGCCAAGAGATACATGCTGCCTTGAGTTCCTGATTTTAAAGCGATGAAAGCTTGAGATGAACAAAGAGCGATGGTGGAAGCTAATGACCCAAGCGAGACAAAACCCCAGGAAGAGGTAAAAGCGGCCCAGGTTAAAAGCGCAAGCGCTAAAGGAATTGGGACAAGCATCGCCATCGCCCCTGCGCTGGTTGCTATGCCCTTGCCCCCTTTGAATTTTAAATAAATCGGGAACAGATGCCCGAAGATTGCAGATGCACCCATAAGAATGCCAGCAATTTCCGGCCCTAACGGGGTATCCAAATAAAGCATACCTGCTTTTGCAGGCAATGCCCCTTTCAAAGCATCTAGAACGAAGACCGCAAGGCCGTATTTGGCCCCGAGTACTCTACCCACATTGGTGGCGCCAATGTTGCCACTCCCTTGATTGAGGATGTCGATTCCTTTTATTTTCGCCAAAAAAAGGCCGAAAGGAATCGCCCCAACAAGGTAGGAAACGAGCATTCCAATAGACAGATAGCCAAATTGTTCCATGAATTAACTCTGTTTTTGATTCGAAACACCCACCTAGAACTATCATATAGCTTTTAAAGTGGGAATTGGATGCATATTCTTTGGTAATTGTGTCGATAAACGTGGTAAACTTATGATGTTAAGGTTAAAGTAAGATGAGTTACCTACCCAAAGATCATTCCTGATCAAAATTGCTGGAGTTTCCCATGGCTGGTACCAACAAAAGAGTATGTGATGAGTTTAACCTTCTGAGCCAATCGCGCAGAGGTTTTATCAAAGCTGGTTCGCTTGGGATGTGTGGCTTGGCTCTTCCTCAATTGCTAAGGCAGGAAGCTGTGGCTTCTGCTTTAGGAAAGCCTGTTAACCGCGAAAAATCTGTAATCATTCTGTGGATGCGTGGCGGCCCTAGTCAGCATGATATGTGGGACCCCAAGCCCGATGCCCCTGTAGAAATTCGGGGTGAGTTTAAACCTATTGCCACTAGTGTTCCGGGTATTCAAGTTTCTGAATTGCTGCCTAAAACAGCTAAGATTATGCATAAATGGTCGATTATTCGTAGCCTAGCGCATCGTTCGATCGATGGGAATGTTGGCCATTCTGATGGCGATCAGATTTGTTTTACGGGCTACCCTAGCGGCCCGAGCCCAGATACCAATGTAATGCCCAGCTGCGGTTCCCATGCTGCTAAGCAATTGCAGCACTTAAACACAGCAATGCCTGCGTATGTGATGATTCCCAAGAATGTTCCTGGAACGGGTTCTGCTTGGTTGGGGAAATCGTATGCAGCCTTTGAAACCTTGGCCGATCCTGCTGCAACGGGGCCATTTAAAATTCCAAACTTTACTTTTGCTGAGGGTGTAGATGCGGGCAGATTGGGTGAAAGAAAAGCCCTTTTAGACACTTTAAATAATCCCGACTTAGCTGAATCGATGAAGAATCTGGGAGATTACCAGAATCAAGCACTCGGTATTCTTTCGAGTGGAAAGGCCCGCACGGCTTTTGATCTCGATAGTGAACCGCAATCCTTAAGAGATCGTTATGGGTTTATGCCCGCATTTGATCCGGGCGATCCCCAACGATGTGGCGCACCAAATTGGGCCCAACGCATGTTGCTTTCTCGAAGATTGGTGGAGGCAGGAGTTAGGATGGTTACCGTTGATTTGCGTTGGTGGGATTTCCACAAGCAAGGTTTTGACTCGCAAAAACGAGGGTTCCTGCCCCGCTGGGATATGGCGTATTCCGCCTTCATTGAAGACATGGAGTCCCGTGGATTACTTGAAAATACACTTGTAGTTGCTTGGGGCGAATTTGGCCGTACCCCTGTAATTAATAAAGATGCTGGGCGCGATCACTGGCCCTATGTTATGTCCGCTGCTTTTGCAGGCGGTGGCGTAAAGGGTGGCAGAGTAATTGGCTCTTCTGATGCCAAGGGTGCTGTTCCCAAGGATAATCGCAAATTGCCACACGATGTTCTTGCAACCATTTACAGCCATCTTGGAATCGATACTAAAGCAGCATATCTGGATCATACCGGCAGGCCGCATGTTGTATTGCCCGAAGGTTCTAAAATTGAAGAGTTGTTTTAAAGAATTATTTTTTTAGTTGATACCAGCAGGGATGATCGTCCTGATTTGATAATCACTGGTATTCCAAAGCGTAACATTGCCCTGGCAAGTACCAACTGCCAGGGTTTTTCCGTCTGGACTCAAGGCGATGGAGCTTATCATTTCATCCGTGGATGCCAGCTTGCAAATCAGATCTCCTGAATTTATATCGCGTATTTGGACCGCATTACTCCCGGAAGATAGGAAGAAAGTTTTTCCATCTTTGGCAATTTCTACACTTCTGATTAATTTATTTGAAATTTGAATGGTTTTTGTAATTTGGCTATTCGAAGAATTAATAAGGTGAATTGCACCCTCAGAGGTTGCGATCAGGGTTTTACCCGACCAATTTAATGCATCTATAGGCGAATTGATTTTTGCAATTACCGTGCTTTCTGAATTGGATAGCGGGTTGAACACGACTATTTCTCCAGTGTATGCACCCAAGGCTACAACCCCTGTTTCTGCGTGTTTACTCATCGAAATGTAGTGCAAACTCGGAATGTTTTGTGGCCTGCTATGGATGTCTTCGTGCCAGAGTTGGGGCAAATTTTCTGGAGATTTGCCGTTGGAATTCGCTAGGTTTCCTAAGCTTAATAGCGATTCGGGCCCGCTGACCAGTTGGATTTGCTGGATGATTTCTATGTCGGAATGAATCCTGAATTGAATGTCGAGTGTTGCTGGGTTACAGGAAAGAATTTGGGATTTACTGGTCCCCAGATAAAGCTGATTGCCTGTAGGGTCCCATTCAATGCAGGTAAGCGGCATAGATGCCATCAGAATGGAGGCTGTGGGGTTGCCACCTGCTACGGGCCAAGTGCTTATAAATCTATCTCCTGCAAGTACTGCAAAGCTTTTGGAGTCTGGGGAAAAGCGAATTTGGGAAATTTTAAGAGCTAATCCAAAAGATTTTTGTAATTCAGGATTTAAAGTTGCTGAAGAAGTAGAAGGAGAAGTAGCAGTGGCAGTGGCAGTAGCGATTGCAGTGGGAAAATCAATTTGAACGGCAGAGAAAACTGCAGCAAACCCTGTTAATATAATGCAGGCCGATTTAACGACAGAAATAATAGCGGGCATAGTTTATCTCTCCTTAACGGATTATTCTCACATACTTCACTGTATCTTCATATTCAGGTCTTGTAAATGCCTAAGTCTTTTTTTTTGCCAGAAGCCAAGATGTGAAGAATCTAATAAGCTTGTGCGAAAATTTTGTAAAGGGCAGTTTTAGATTTGGAAATCAAGCGATAATGATGGGGCACTCTACTTTGGTTTGCTTAGTAGATTGATGCTGCCCAAGTTTGATGAGTGGTTTTATCCGACTAGAAAATTAATAACCGTCTTTGGTTTCTCCGCCTTGGCGGGTACAAAGTTCTACCCAAGTTTGTAAAAGGCAGTTTTAAGTTTTGGGCTTTTAGATAAATCCAATTTCTTGATTATCGTGATTGTCTGCCAAAGTTAGCGGTAGAAATGACTACCAGAAAAGCTATCAATTTTATTTTACTTCCCAAATTTTGACAGTGCCATCAAGACCGGCACTAGCGATGCTTTTGCCATCGGGTGCGAAGACAACTCCCCGAACATCGTTCTTGTGGCCTTTGAATGTTTGTAAGTTTTCCGAATTTGAAGTGCTCCAAGTTTTAACTAAATCATCACGGCCAGCGGAAGCTAATATGCTTGCATCTGATGAAAAACTAAGCGAATCAACACCACCTTGGTGAGCTGTTATTTCTGTGGAAACCGGGTTTTTAGATCCCCAGTCCCATAAGAGTATTTTTCCCGCCCTATCTCCGCTCGCAGCTTTTTTGCCATCCTTGGAGACTGACAATGCGCTGATGGCTTTGATATGGCCTTTAATAATGCTTTGGGATGTACCATCGATGGAAAAAACATGAAGGTTAAAATCGCTACCTCCTGCGAGGATAGACTTAGAGTCTGGGGTCCAAGCTAGTTCCTGCATTTGTCCTGATTTTGGAAGGCTCGAAGTTTTTTTGAAGTTGGCGGTAGACCAGATCTCAATTGCCTGCTTGGATGCAATTGCAATGTTTTTGCCATCAGGAGAAAAAGCTAGCGCTTTGATGGTTGAAGTTCCAGATTTAAGGGCTTGTTTTTCTTCACCATCGGGCATGGAGAGAATTTGTACCTGCCCACCGTCCTGACCAACAGCAAGCAGCGATCCGTCTTTATTAAAATCGAGAGAAGAGGCTTTTCTGTCTTTTGATTCAAGTGTTTTTATTTTGGCTTGTTTGATTGCATCCCAAAGAATGACTGCCCCAGTTTTACTGATGCCTGCAAGGATGGTTCCTTCGCTGTTAAAATCAACTGCAAGAAATTGTTGGCTTTCCTTGAAGTTGACTTTTTCCTGCCCGCCACAACCTAGAGTCATTGCAAATGAAACAACTAGAAGTAGTGAATAAAAAGCCTTTGGCATAGGGGCACCACGAAATCATGAGTGATTGATAATTTGTGTCGAGAAGAATTAATAATTGCCTGGCGCTTCGCCGCCTGCTCGTGTGCCTAGTCTCACCCAAGTATCATCATCGATCGAATCGGTGATAAATCTTACCGAGCCATCTCCGAATAAAAAGTTAACGCCTCCCGAATGCTTGCTGGTGAAATCTTCAGCATGAAAAAAGCCATCAGGTTGGGGTGAATTAGGTTTGTGTGCGTGGCCTGGTTCGCCAGTATGCCCAAGAATATAAAGTGCGGGGCTTTCGCCATCAATGTCTCCCCCTGGAAGTGCACCCACCCAAGTGCATACTCCTGGAAGTGTGCCCGTCGCATGTTTGGCGGATTTCGAACTTCGTTCACCCACAAAAAGTGTGTTACTTAAGCCATCGGTAACTTCAGCAATAGAAACGCCTCTACCACGAAGAAACATACCTAAGCCAAGAGCGGTATCAAAGTCTGCTAATTCTCCTTGCCCATTGACGCCAGCGTATGAACATTTCGCGAGTTCGAAATTGCCGCCCGTACCCGAAATAGTAAAGGTGTTTAAGCCCGTGTCATCAGATGGGCAAAGGAAACCTTTAATTACAGTCTTACGAAAAGCAATAGCAGCAGCAGAGGTGTTATTCATTGCAATAGAGTTGATATTAATTGATTTATAAAGAACTTCTTGCTCAAGGTAGGGAAGGATTAAAGCACCCCAGCCCCAGCCTATAATAGGATCTGGATTTGCGGCAGCCATAGCATTTACCGGGTTAGTGGTCATATTATCGAGGTAACCTGCGGGAAACCTATTGTAAGTACTTTCGTAATTCATCATTGCCAGGCCTATTTGCTTTAGATTATTGGTGCATTGAAGCTTGGCAGCGGCATCTCGCACTTTCTGTACCGCAGGCAAAAGCAAGCCGATCAGTATCGCTATGATGGCAATCACCACCAAGAGTTCGATCAGGGTAAAGCCTTTTTTCAGGGATTTATAGGTCATTGTTCACCTCAAAATTGATGTTAGAACAAAGTAAAACAAACTTATATTTCCAATTGTATAACAAAATATTACCGTGTCAACATGATTATACTTTATTTGTTCGTTTTTTTTGGTGGTAGGTTCGTTTCCTGTTGTTTGCATCAAGATTTTGCTTTCTAAAGCGGATGGCTTTCCCGTTCGCCGTTGACACGAACTTTCAAAAACGAATATAAATTTATATCTTCAAAAAATTCGAAGGGAGATTTTGTGTTCTCCCCGCTCTTTATTTTGAGATGCATGGATGCGATTTTACTTGTTGGGATAAAGGATGTGTCCCTTGGTATGCGGCATTGCGAGTTCCGTTCCGATAAACGATCCCCGGCAGAACCTTGATTGGTCTGTCTGGCATAGTGATATTGCGTCTGGCAAATCGAGTTCAATCAATTCTAATGTGCTAAGAATGGTTCTTTGGTTGGCGAGCCTTCCCTACGGGGCAAGTGTATGGCTGCGCAACATATTCTTTACAATAAAAATATTCAAGATAAAAAAAGTAGTAGTACCTGTGGTTTGCATAGGCAACCTGACTGCTGGGGGCACAGGAAAAACTCCATGTGTTGAATGGCTGTGCAGGTTTCTTTGCTCGTTGGAATTGCGGGTTGCGATTTTAAGCCGTGGCTATGGCGGTGCGGGCGGTGCCAATGATGAAGCCATGTTGCTTGAAGATCGATTACCCGATGTTCCTCACCTTCAGGGGCCTGATAGATATCTGATAGCTCAATCAGCAATCGAAGAGTTGGAAAGTGAAGTGCTGGTATTGGATGATGGTTTTCAGCATCGCCAGTTTGCAAGGGATTTGGATATTGTGTTGGTGGATGCAACGAACCCTTGGGGGCATGGCTACTTGTTGCCTCGTGGAACATTACGGGAACCCAAGTCGGGATTAAAAAGAGCAGGGGCAGTGGTGATAACCCGTGCGGATCAGGTGGCAGAAGAAAAGCTAACAAGCCTTCGAAATGAGATTATTAAATTAGCTCCGGGTTTGGTGCTATGTGAAGCCATTCATCAGCCTGCGGAGATGATTTGTTGGGAAAGTGAATCGATGGAATTAGAAGAGATCAAGGGCAAGAAAGTGCTTGCGTTTTGTGGCATAGGAAACCCCGGATCATTTATCAAAACATTAGAAAACCTAGGCGCAAGTGTGGTGGGAAGCAGGGTTTTTCCGGATCATCATGCGTATACGAGAAATGATATTGCGGATTTGATTGAGTGGGCTTCCCAGCATGCAGATGGGGATACACTTTTGGTTACAACCCACAAGGATTTGGTGAAAATTCGAACCTCTTCCCTGGGTGGGAATCTGCTTTATGCGCTTCGGGTTGAAATGCGATTTTTGTCTGGTGCGGAACAGCTTCAAGCTTTGGTGCGATCCAAAACGCTTTTAGTTTAGTCCGAGAGCTTTTTCAATGGAGGATTTTATAGTGACTTATACCGGAATCAAAAATATGAACAAACCTTTCGATCTTCAGGGTTTGAAAACCTACGATTTGGCATCCAGACCTTCGAAGGTTTTCAAGGAAGATTTGGGCAAGCCATTGAATGAGCACGCATCGGTTGCAGATTTGATCGATTCTCTACCCAATCAACTTGCTGGTAAAAGCATTCGCAGGGTGAGGGATCATCTGGTAAGGGCCGGTTCCAATGGCAATACCGTGGTTGCTGCCATCGGTGGGCATGTGATTAAAACCGGCTGCGCTCCCTATCTAATTGATTTGATTCAGAAGGGAATTATCAAGGCGATTGCAATGAATGGGTCTGCTGCGATCCATGATGTGGAATTGGCCTTGGAAGGAAAAACGAGCGAAGATGTTGGCACGATGTTAAATGATGGGAAGTTTGGAATGGCGCGCGAAACTGCAGATTTCTTCGCACTTGCAACCCGCAGGGGGGCAGATGAAGGCATTGGCCTTGGCGCTGCTGTTGGGGCATTGCTTGAAGAAAAAATGTGTAAGGCTCCTGAAGTCAGCCTTTTGCTTGCTGCTCGCAAAGCGAACATTCCTTGTACCGTTCATGTCGCTGTGGGCACCGATATTGTGCATATGCATCCCCATGTAAGTGGTGCTGCCATTGGTGAATCAAGTCACTTAGATTTTCGCATTCTATGCTCTGTGGTAAGCACCATGGCTAATGGTGTTTGGTTGAATCTTGGCAGTGCCGTGATCATGCCTGAAGTTCTTTTAAAGGCAGTCAGTGTCGTCAGGAATTTCAACTACGATTTGGATGGGCTTGTTTGTGTGAATATGGACAAGGAATCGCGTTACCGCAGCACGGTGAATGTGCTCAACCGGCCTTCTTCAGAAGGTATTGAAATTACCGGGCACCATGAAATCATGTTGCCATTGTTGCATGCATCTGTGGCAGCGGCATGGGCTGCAAGGCCGAAGTTTAATGAATCCAAGGCGGCCTAATTACTTAGGGGAAGTCATGTTGAACGAAATGAAGCCCAGACTGGTTACGCCTGAAGTTTTAATGCAGCAGGGAACCGAACTCGTTGATCTTGTGCACAAGCTTGGGCAACCAAGGATTCTTGTGCTGGGTGATCTGATGTTGGATCGATATGTTTGGGGTGATGCAGAGCGCATCAGCCAGGAAGCGCCTGTGATTTTGCTTCGGGCAGAACGCAGAGAAGAGCGCCTAGGCGGGGCTAGCAGTGTTGCGACCATGCTTAAAGCGATTGGCGCAAGGGTGCAGATTGCTGGTGTTGTTGGAAAAGATTCGAATGGCGAGCAATTGCGCAGTATGTTGATAGAGCAGGGGATTGATCCTGAAACGGTGTTGGTGGATTCCGAACGGCCCACTACGGTTAAAGAGCGATACATAGGAAAGGCCCAGCATAGGCATCCGCAGCAGATCATTCGAGTTGATTACGAGGTGCGTGATCATCTTTCCAAGCATTTAGAAACCCGGCTTGCGGAATTGATCAAACGCAACATCAATGATTTTGATCTCGTTCTGGTTAGTGATTACGACAAGGGCGTCTGTACTCCAGGCTTGCTTGCAAGCGTGATTTCCGATTGCAAAGCCCTAGGCAAGAAAGTAGTTGTTGACCCTATTAGAGGTAGCGATTATCGCAAATACCATGGCGTTTCGACCATGACTCCCAACAGGCTTGAAGCTGGACTCGCTACAGGCAGGGTGATTGAAACCAATGAAGATGGCTTGGTTGCTGCTGCATTATTGCGCGAGCGATTAGATATGGAGGCCGCCATTATTACCCTTGATAAAGAGGGGATGGCTCTTTCGCACCAAGATGGGCGCTCTGATATTTTTCCTACAAGAATTAGGCAGGTTTACGATATCACTGGCGCAGGCGACATGGTGCTTGCAGTGTTAGGCATGGCACTTGCTGCAGGTGCTGATTACCCCGAAGCCATCAAGCTTGCAAATATTGCAGGTGGATTGGAAGTAGAAAAGATTGGCGTGGTTCCTGTTACTAAAGCCGAAATGATCGAAGATATCTGCAAATCTTCCCTTGCTACCAAGGGCGATAACCTTTCTGGTATCGAAAAAATGATGGGCCGCGATTCGCTTCTTCGTGAACTTGAACAGCACCGGAAGCTAGGCAGAAAAATTGTATTCACCAATGGCTGCTTTGATGTGCTTCATGCGGGCCATGTTCAGTATTTGCGCGAAGCCAGGGCGCAGGGCGATATCCTTATAGTTGGTTTGAACAGCGATTCAAGCGTGCAAATGTTGAAAGGCCCAACTAGGCCCGTCAATAAAATTGATGCCCGCTCCGTGGTTATTGCTGGCCTCGAATGTGTAAGCTATCTTGCTATTTTTGAAGAAAAAACACCTATCGATTTAATTCGCTTCCTCAAACCAGATGTTTTGGTCAAGGGCGCTGATTACCACAAGGATGAGGTGGTAGGCGGGCAATTTGTTGAAAGCTATGGAGGCAGGGTTCACCTTGCTTCGCTTCGTAAAGGTTTTTCTACTACTGGTATTTTAGAGCGCCTTGGAGCTGCTTAATTTTTCTACAGGGATATTTGATTCTATGAATGTTGCGATTTTTCTTCCAGGATGGATTGGTGATGCGGTGATGGCTACTCCTGCCATCAGGGCGCTCAAAATCCGTTACCCCTCGGGAAAATTCGTCTGCGTTTCCAAGTCGTATGTTGCTCCCATTCTTGCAGGCAATCCTTGGTTTGATTCCATGATTCTTACAGGTGGGAAAAAAGATCTCTCCTTGTTAGAGGCTGCATCTCAACTCAAAAAAGAAAAAATTGATGTCGCTGTTTTATTTCCCAATTCTTTCAGGGCAGGGTTGCTTGCGTGGATGGGGGGATGCAAACGATCCATTGGATTCAACCGCTATTTCAGAAAATGGCTACTCTCTGATTCGCTTGAATCTCCACAAAATGCTAAAGGTGAGTTCATTCCTTCTCCCGCCATTGATTCTTATAACCAGTTAGCCATGGTTGCAGGGGCCCCGAATCCTGGGTATGAAATGCAGCTTTTTACTTCCACAGTAGAAGAAGAAATGGCTGAACAAGTCTGGCGGTTTGCAGCATTCAAAGACAAGCCGGAAGTTATCTGCTTGAATCCGGGTGCTGCCTTTGGTGCTTCCAAGCTTTGGCCTGCGGAGCATTTTGCTTCTCTTGCTCGCGAACTTATCAGGCTTAGAGGGGCTGGCATTCTTGTCATGTGTGGGCCCAAGGAAAGCGAACTCGCACTTCGCATTACTTCGCTTATTGGCCATCCTTCAGCACGATGCCTTGCAGAACCTGGCATGCCCGATCTTTCGCTTGGCTTAAGCAAGGCTTGCATTAAGAAATGTCAATTGCTGGTAACAACGGATAGTGGGCCGAGGCATTTTGCGGCGGCGTTCAACAAGCCAGTGGTTTCATTGTTTGGCCCGACGCACATAGAGTGGACTGATACTTATCATAAGAAGGAAATCAACCTGCAGAAGAAGTTGCCTTGCGGGCCTTGTCAGAAAAGGGTTTGCCCGCTGGAGCATCAGTGTATGAAGGAATTGATGCCTTTGGATGTGTTGAGTGCGGGTGTTAATTTGCTGGATCAGCAGTTAGAAACTGCAAGGTTTTTTAGGTCGGTGGGATAATACTTGGAGTGAGTGTTTTGATTTCAAGGATGTTAAGAATAATGGGTGTGATTTTCTTACCAGTGGCTGGCTTGCTGGGGAAGATTTCAAACATATTTTCGTCTTCAAAGAATGGTTTTCTGGTGATTCGTCCCAGCAAACGAGCCATGCTATTTTCCCAAGGTATTGAAAAGCCGGAAGATGTTTTCAGCTTGGAAGGAATCAGGGTTACAGGGCATGGTTGGAAAACTGGCAGGCATGTATCAAGCGTAACTTTGGTGAATGGTAAAAACGAAGCTCGCGCCTTTTTGAAAAAAGAACACAATCGGGGTTGGGCAAAAACAATCCTGGCGCATTCAGCCGGAGTGTTACACGAAGCCCGCATTCTTAAAGCACTTGAACACGAGGGGATTCCCGCTCCTTTATGGGTTGCAGTAGGCAAAACCTGCCTGGGCCATTCTTTCCTCTTAGTAGAAGAAATTCCTGACACTGTAAATCTTAAAACTTATTTTGCAGAGCAGCGAAGTCGAAACCAACGTAAAGAAGTATTGCGCAGGCTTGCATGGATTCTGGCCCGGATGCACACCCTTGGTTTTTCACATGTTGATTTGTACTCGAAGCATGTTTTGGTTAACCCAGAAACCCGGATGGTTTATCTGCTCGATTGGCAAAGATCTTTCAGGATGCGGGATCTGCCTTGGAATATAAGGTCGGGTAATCTTGCAAGGCTTCACGCCACCTTGGACGAAAGTATTTTACGGCCCAGAGAAAAACTTGCGTTCCTGACTTCCTACCTTGAAGCTACCGCTCATTTTTCACAAGGGAATTCCAACCTACCGCTATTTCATCTGCTTGCACTTGATATCGATCGCGAAGCCATCAGGCTTTTAAGCTACAGGCATGTTCGCGAAAAGCGTAACACTCAAGTTGCATTGCAGCCACAAAATTGGATTTTCCTCGAAAAGCAAAATCTCTTCGTCACTTCCATTTGCTCTGAAGATGAAAAATTACACCTTGACCAATTACTATTAGAAGCAAAAAAGCTTCATGTAAATGGAAAGGTTGTCCTTCGAAAAACAATGCCGTGCGGTGATTCTGAACTTCGTTTGCAATATCGCAATATTTCGTGGTTTGAATCACTCTTTTTTTCTTGTTTTAAATCTCGTAAAGCCAAGGCCCCTGAGTATTCCCACGCTGCAATTCTTTACAAGATTCAACGCCATGGCGTGTGTACTGGGAAAATCCTTGCTCTTGGTATTCGCAAGAAGAATTTCTTCTCACAAGAATCGTTTCTACTTACGAGAGAGCCTGCAAAGACTTTGCCCCTTTATGAATGGTTTCAACAAGGAACAAGTGCCGAGATTTTGGGCAGGCAGCAGATGGTTTTTGAAGCAATGGGCAGGATGCTTGCCAAGGTTCATTCCTCTGGTTGTTATCTTAAGGGAAAGAAGACCTTGTTTTTAAGGGTTGCCGAAGCTTCCAATCCGCAGGTTTATCTTGATGCTGCAAATTGCCTCGAGGAAGCTCCGGTTGCAAATCCCAAATGGGCCAGCATCGATATGGCGAAAATGAAACAAGTGCTTCGATCATTGGGAGCACAACAACAAGGCATCGTCTGCTTTCGCAAAGCATATTCTGACGAGATCGGCCATGATCATCAGATGATAAATTCTACATCCCAAATTGGAACTGGAGTTCTTGCAATGGATGTAAATTCGGGCGGAACAAAGCTTGCCACCATTCGCAAAACTAATTTACAAATAAATGAAATGAACATGAATGAAATGCAAAATTGCGTTGCAATTCAAGTTCAGAAAGATGGCAGCTTTGTGAAGTTTTATTCTAGCCCTGAATGGATTGCCCATTATGGTGAAGATTGGACAACCCGTGTAATGGATATTGGGGTCACGGATAGGTTTCATTCGAAGCAGGGTCGTTCGGTGGGCAGGATTATTCTGCCTGGTAAGGATGGTAAACCCGAGCTTTGTTTCTATTTGAAAAGGCATTACAAGCTTTCGTTTTGGGAAGGATTGATGGGTTGGTTGTTTCCTAAAAAAGCATGGTCCCCTGCGATGCAAGAATTTCATCATCTTGCAACAGCCAGACAATTGGGGCTACAAGTTCCTGAAACCGTTGCAGCGGTTGAGTTCATAGGGCCGGGCGCTAAGCTTCGAAGTGCTCTCGCAGTTCGTGAATTGGATAATATGATTCCGCTTCATGAAGCGATTCCTTTAGCATCGGTTAGGCAGACTCCCCAGGCATTTCGCAGGTGGAAAAAATCACTTGTTAGCGAAATGGCACGCATGTCAAGAATCCTGCATGATCGCAATTGGTTTCATAAGGATCTTTATTTGTGCCATTTTTATATCGATAAGAATGACACATTCAGAACACCCAATTGGAGAGACAAGGTTGTGCTGATTGATCTTCACAGACTGGGGAGCCATACCTGGACTTCACAGGTTTGGAAAATCAAGGACCTCGCCCAGCTTATTTATTCCTCTGAAATCGAAGGCGTTGATGATCGGGATAGGCTGGAGTTTTGGCGCTGCTATAGGGATTTAGGCCCTCGATCCGCCTTGGATCGGATTTTGCTTTATGTCATTAGAATCAAATGGGGTCGTTACAGGCGCCATAACTTAAAAAAGAAAGCTGCTTAGCTCTTTATAAATGTTGGTTAAGTTTATTGCCCTTGTTGGTCGAGATTAAATGAGTGTATCGATTGTTTCGGTATGGTAATTAGAAAGGCAGTGGTTTAGGTAAGATGGATATAGCATTTTGCTATGAAAGTGTTCTTCCCAAGCGCGGTGGTTGTGAAACCTACATCGCATCGCTTGTTCGTAGGCTTGCTCTTGATGGGCATCAAATCCATCTTTATGCCAGTCGCTGGGATGCTTCCGCGTTGCCTACTTCCGTGATTTTTCATCAGGTTGATCTTCCTTGGTCTCCAAGGTTCATGCGTCCTTGGTCGTTTGGTTCTGCTTGCTTAAAAGCTCTTAAGGGTCAGGATCATGATGTGAGCGTTGGGTTTGATAAAACCTGGGGTCTCGATGTGCTATACCCTCAAGGTGGTTTGTTTGCAGCTACTGCAGAGCATAACCTTTTAAAATATAAGAATCCTACGATTCGCAAGGTTGTTAAATTCTTCAAAACATTTGATCTTTCCCATCAATCTTTTTTGATGCTTGAACGATTGCAATACCTCGGAATGAAAAAATCGATCGTGATTGGCATTAGTGAAATGGTGCGTGATCACTTCCAAAAATATTATCAGATCTCTGCCAATGATCTTCGTCTGGTTCGTATTGCGATGGATCCTAATCGTTTTCAGGAAACCGACAGGCTCAAGCGCAGAATCGAATGGCGTCAGCAGTGGAATATTGATCCATCTGATTGCTTGGCATTATTTGTTGGGATGAATTATAGGCTCAAAGGTTTGGAACCATTGCTTCATGCGATGAAGCTTTTGCCTGCAAAGAGCCCGATCAAACTTATGATTGTGGGTAACAAGCATACAGGCGGTTTTGAAAAGCTTGCAGATAGGCTTGGCGTTGCAGACAAAGTTCGCTTTGTTGGTTTCTGTGATGACATGCGCAATTGTTACTTCGCATCCGACTTCCTCGTTCATCCAACATTTTACGATCCTTGCTCGAATGTTGTTCCCGAAGCCATGGGATGTGGCTTGCCCGTGATCACCACTCGATACAACGGCGCATCAGAATTCATCACGCAAAACAAAGAAGGTATCGTGGTGGATGATCCTCATGATTACGAAAAACTTGCCTGGAGTATGACGCAATATATTGATAGCCAGACTAGAATTGCAGCAGGTCAGGCAGCTAGGAAGACCGCAGGCCAGTGGACTTTCGAGCATCATTACAAACAGATGCTAGCGGTGTTTCTTGAAGTTGCTTCCAGAAAATCCAATGAACGAGATTCTCAATCTTCTTCAACTGCAAGCACCTGAATACAATCGCATTGATTGGTAAGGCCCGCCCACAAACTTATTACGCTGCTACTTAATTTTCGACTTCCCAGCCAGCGTTTAAATCCAAAGCCCTTTGCTTTTAAAGCGTTTGATGCTGATTCTCTGAGCCAACTGGAATGCCTGATCTGGTGCATTTCCAGCACTTTCAATCCTGCTTTACTCAGCATACTTTTCAAACTCGTTGGGTTGAAAAAAAGCAAATGCCTCGGGAAATCAATGCCCAGCCAATCTTCCTGATACCATCGAAATGGCAGGCTCTCGATGTTTGGTACCGAGATAGATATCTTGCCTTTTGTAGCTAAATGCTTCCGTGCATTTATCAAGGTTTCAATCGGGTTGTGCAGATGTTCCAACACTTGCCTTATGGTGATGCAATCGAATTTCACTGAGGCAACTTCCGGATGATCGAAGTCTCCCCTCAAGGCTTTTATTCCTGCTGCATTTGCAACTGCTATAGCATTTGCTGAAGAATCCAGCCCTGTTACATCCCACCCCAACGCCTTCATTTTTAGAAGGAAGGCACCATTGCCACACCCGTAGTCGAGCAGCTTTGCATGAACCCTAGGAGGAGGCGAAGAGAATTCCTTGCTACTTTTTTTTTGGTGTTTGATTTTATTGGCTTGATGCGGGGCGTAATCAGCGGAGTAAAATTGTCCGATGATGTTGAGGTTAGGCCTTGGAGAAAGAAAGACGAGTTGGCAATCCGGGCAGCGGATTAATTGAGAGTGACATTGCTCGTGGCTTGGATTGGGTTTGAGGTTTAAAAAAACAAAACCCCGGTTGCATTGGCAACCAGGGCAATTTGTTTTCTCCCAGTCAGCAGTAAAATCGAGGCTCATTTACCTTCGGTATACCTGCTTAAGTATTCACCGGTGCGAGTATCAATTGCGATAAGTTCGCCAATGCCGATGAAAGGGGGGACGGTGATTTTAAGGCCGGTTTCTAGGATTGCTGGCTTGAATTGAGCTGCAGCCGTTGCGCCTTTTAATGCGGGGTCAGTTTCGACCACTTTAAGGTGCACGGTTGGAGGTAATTCAAGTGAAATGGGCTTTGCTTCGAAGAAAGTCACATGCACGATATCGTTTTCTTTTAGATAATAAATCTGGTCGCCTACCCAGTCTTTATGCAGTGGGGTTTGCTCGAATGATTCTTGATCCATGAAGATAAAATCATCGCCATCGCGGTATAGATACTGTGCTTCCCTTTTATCAAGGTATGCCTGTTCTACTTTGTCTTGGGGGCGAACCCGACTTTGCAAAGTATTGCCATTGCTGATGTTCTTAAGCTTCAAGCTAAGAATAGATCGCAAGTTACCAGGGGTATTAAGATCGCGATCAATCACTTGGAAGAGTTGACCACCTTCGCCCACGATAACCATACCTTTTCGAACCTGACTATAATCAATTGATGACACATGAACCTCCAGACAAATAAAACATAAAAAACGCTGGGATATAATATTACAGTCAACTTACCATCAAATTAGGGTAACGTGAAGGGGTATAAGAAGATAATCATGTTTAAAATCTATTTTTGTGCCTGCATGTCCGACAGGGAAAAATCGATTTTTTGATCCCTTGGGTTGGAATCAGGCATGATGGTTGCGGAGAATTTCTTTGTTGTGGGTGGTGCGAACTCCAAGCGGGTGATTTCCCAGGTTTCTGCATCGATCTCTTTTTCGGAAACCTGCCAATTTGGAATCCAGACTTTAAAATCATGCTTCCCCTGAGGAAGATTTGCAATTTCAAAGGCTCCATCTTTGTCGCATCGGGTTGCATAGGGGTGAGTTAATATAAAAAGATGGGATCGCATCCAGAATTGGCCGGTGCCTGTGGTTAAAGTTGTAACACCGGGTTTTGTAAACACCCTATGAACCGGTTTATTTTTGTTAGACAAAGGAATGCTGAAAAAGGCATTACCCCGGGCTCGGATCGAATAAAAAAAATCTTGCTTGTTGACAAAATTAACCCCGTCTCCCAGCATAACGAAACCAACGGGAGAAGAGACACCATCTTGGTTGACTTGCATTTGGAAATTATTGGTTTCCACCTCTACAGGTGCGAAACTGACTTTATTAAGGTCGTTTGTTTCGGGAGCATCCAAAAAGACGACAGCGTGTTCAATACCTTTGTTACTAGGGTTTATTTTGGGTGCGTTGGGGTTGGCCCATGCAAGCCTTGGTTTGCTGGCGTGTTCGCTTAATGGGCTGATTGGGCCGTTGAAGCCCTCGATAATAGGGGTTGGCCCAGACCAGAAAACCTGCCCTTTGACGCTTCCTTTGTTTAGTTCTTCTTTGGGCTTCAAGGAATTAGAAAATATGGTAGTTTGGGGGGTACTTGTTGTCTTGCTTTTTTCGCTGCAAGCCATGCCAGAAGCTAAGCTTGCTATTGATAGGCACATTAGAGAGGCTTTGAAAAGCGATC
>Ga0208482_1000062_pt1 | contig 35119 bp, 27 predicted proteins | sample LakMenEpi26Sep10_FD_150737 | JGI IMG/M metagenome (GOLD analysis project Ga0208482, IMG submission 150737) | Freshwater microbial communities from Lake Mendota, WI - 26SEP2010 deep hole epilimnion (SPAdes) | ecosystem: Environmental > Aquatic > Freshwater > Lake > Epilimnion/Euphotic zone ... | reverse complement strand
CACTAATCGAACTCCATCATCGAAACCGAGTGCACCAGTGGCAGCAAGTGCCGTGTATTCACCGAGGCTGTGTCCAGCGCAAAAGCTGGGTTCGATACCTAGGCGCTCTACTGCATCGAGCACCATCAAGGACGAAACGAACGTGGTGAGCTGCGCGTTGCGCGTGTCTTTCAGCGCTTCGGCGTCGGCATCAAGCAGTAACGCTGCGATATCTCGGCCGGCAATCTCGGAGGCTTCGCCCACAAGTTCCCAACTTTCGTGGTCCACCCACGGCCTACCCATGCCTGGGCGCTGAGATCCCTGTCCGGGGAAGGTAAATGCAAGCATGCGAACCCACAGCGTAGAACTTGTTGGAGGTCGGTACCATGTTCCCCCGCGGTAATACTGCTGTAGTACCAAGCAACTCAAGCCCGAGTGGCGGAATGGCAGACGCGACGGACTCAAAATCCGTTGTCCGAAAGGGCGTGTGGGTTCGACTCCCACCTCGGGCACTCAGATGGACACCAATACACTCAGCGAGATGGGATCGAGTTCGTTTGGCAACAGGCTGATCGAGCGGAAATTGCAGCGAGGTGTTCTCAGCATTGCTCGGCTTAAAGAAGAGTTGCAGATCGTTCAGGACCAACTCGATGCCATGTCTGACGAAACACAAGATTTAGAAATTCGTTCGCTGGTAGCCGAAACGCCTCTCTCGCTTCACGAATTGCGTGATGCACAGCGGCATGTTCATGCAATGCAGAAGCAAAAAGAACATCTCGTTAGCGCGATCTCGGAAGTATTGATCCGACAAGACGAACTTTTGGACAAGCTCGGTCGTTAATGGCGTCGGAAAAAAAGACAACCCGAATCGTTATCGCTGAAGACGAGGCAATCATTCGCCTCGATTTGCGGGAAACACTTGAAGAAGAGGGTTATGAAGTTGTTGCCGACACGGGGCGCGGCGATACAGCAATCGAATTGGTGCGCCAACATCAACCAGACGTAGCCATTTTTGATATCAAGATGCCGGGGATGGATGGGCTTGACGCTGCACGCGTGGTATCGGCGGAGAAAATATGTCCAGTGGTGATGCTCACCGCATTTAGTCAACGTGAGGTGATTGAGCAAGCTCGAGACGCGGGTGCGCTGGCGTATTTGGTAAAGCCATTTCAAAAGACTGATCTCGTTCCAGCAATCGAACTTGCCATAGGCAGGTTTCTGGAAATGAAGACTCTGAGCGGGGAGCGCGACGCTTTGGATGAGCAACTCGAATTACGAAAGTTGCTCGACCGGGCTAAGGGTCTTCTCATAGATCAGCATTCACTTTCCGAGCAGTCAGCCTTTGATTTCATTCAAAAAATGGCAATGTCTAAGCGAATGCGTATGCGTGATGTTGCCGCGGCTGTCCTTTCAGGAGACATCAAGCCCTAACCCGTAACCTGCTTGACTAGTGGGCACGATGAAACTGATGGTGTTAGACGGCAACTCGTTGGCTTACCGCGCGTTCTTTGCCTTGCCCACCGACATGGCAACAGCCAGCGGACAGGTAACCAATTCGGTTTACGGTTTCTGCACAATGCTGCTCAGTCTTTTGAAAGAGCAGAAGCCCGATGGCGTCATTGTCGTTTTTGATCGCAAGGAACCCACCTTCAGGCATTTGGCAGCACCCGAATACAAAGCGCAACGGGAAGCTCAACCAGACATTTTGTATCAGCAGATGGACATCATCAAGGAAGTTCTTGGCGCGATGGGAATTGCGGCCATAGATGCAGCGGGGTTTGAAGGCGACGATTTGATCGCAACGGTTGCAACCATGGCAGAGCGCAATCATCACGATTTGTTGATCGTCACCGGTGACCGGGACAGCTACCAGCTGGTGAAGGACCCTCACATTCGTGTCTTGTACAACAAGCGGGGTGTGAGCGATTACGCGCTATATAACGAATCTGGAATATTCGAAAAGACGGGCGTCACGCCTGCGCAATACCCCGATTACGCCGCGCTTCGAGGCGATTCGAGCGACAACCTTGATGGCGTGCCAGGGGTCGGCGAAAAGACTGCAGCCAAACTCATCAGCAAGTACAAAACGCTGCAGGCTGTGTTCGATGCCGCTGACGAACAAACGCCAAAGTTGCGCCAGTCGTTGCACGAGAACCGAGATCGTGTAATTCGAAACGCCGATCTGATGGTTCTGCGTAGGGATGCTCCCGTAGCAATCGAACTATCGGAAACGGCACCGAAACCAAATCTCAAGCAGATTCAAAAGATGTTTGAGACCCTCGAGTTCAAAAACATGTTTGCTCGAGCTAAACCAATATTCGCTGATTTCGCTGTTGATGAATCCGAATCTGCGGCAGCCGACGCCCAAACCGAAAACCCATCAACCGAGTCTGCGGTGCTCGAGCCGACCGTGGTTGCGTGTGCAACATTGGTCGACACGATTGCGTCGCTTAAAGGTTTCACAGAGCACGGTTCGGTGTCGATTGCTGGGGGCTGGCTGGGTGAAGCGGGGAGAAGCGAACTTGACGGGGTTGCGGTTGCTTCAACCGAAGGGTCGGGTCCGGTTGCTTGGATCCCATTGTCAATGTTGGAGAAGCCCGAAGTATTAGACCTAATCGCCCAAATTCCTGCGATCTATATGCATCACGCCAAGCCGCTTCTGCGTTGGTTTCTTGCTCGAGGTAGAGACATTGAAACGCTTAAGTTCGACACAGCAATTGCGGCTTACTTGCTGGATCCTTCGGACAATCGCTTCGTCATCGGAGAAGTGCTCGGCAGGTATACCGATTGGGCCTTCCCGGCCTCGCAAGGCGCTCAATCCGATCAACTTGATTTCGGAAACGATGCCAGCGATGTCTCGCGACAAAGTGCGTGCGATGCATTGGCGATAAATATTCTCCGTGCGTCACTGAATGAGGCGATGCTGAAACAGGGTGTGAGCGCGTTGTATTTTGACGTCGAACTGCCACTTGTTCGAGTACTTGCCAAGATGGAACACGTTGGGATTGCCGTAAATAGAGATGCTCTGACGTCAATCAATGAACACTTAGTTGATGAAGTGCAAAAACTGACCCGAGTTCTGCACGGACTTGCTGGTCGAGAATTCAACCTCAATTCGCCAACACAGTTGCGTGAGATTTTGTTTGAAGAACGCAAGTTGCAACCAGGGAAAAAGACAAAAACGGGTTTCAGCACGGATGCGGCAACGTTGGAAAAGATTCGGGATCAATGGCCGGAATTTATTGATCCGTTAATGCGTTATCGCGAGTTCGAAAAACTTCGTTCGACGTACGGCGAGGGTCTGCTTCAGTCGGTGGCCAAGGACGGAAGGATTCACGCAACCTTCAACCAGATGGTTGCCAGAACCGGCAGACTCAGCAGCGATCAACCGAACTTGCACAACATCCCGGTTCGTTCCGATGAAGGAAAGGTATTCCGAACAGCGTTTGTGCCTTCAGATGGAAACATGTTCATGGTTGCCGATTACAACCAAATCGAACTTCGCTGCATCGCCCACCTTGCAAACGACCCGGGTCTGATCGAAGCCTTCACTAATTCGGTTGACGTGCATGCCGTAACAGCTGCAAGAGTTTTCTCTGTTGAAACCAAGGACGTGACGTCGGCAATGCGTGCGCAAGCGAAGATGGTTTCCTACGGCCTCGCGTATGGGATGGAGGCATTCGGGTTAAGTCAGCGTTTGGCGATCGGTGTCGACGAAGCAACAAAGATTCTCGACGCATATTTCGTCGCGTTTCCAAATGTCCGTCGCTACATGGACGAAACAGTTTCCGAGGCTCGCAAACGTGGTTACACCGTCACACTGTTTGGTAGGCGACGTCCGATTCCGGAATTGAACAATCCAAACTTTCGGATTCGTCAAGCGGGAGAGCGCCAGGCAATGAATGCCGGTATTCAAGGTTTAGCCGCCGACATTTTTAAGGTTGCATTGGTGCGCATAGACGAACAACTTTCTCAGGCCAGATTGGAAAGTCGGGTAATTCTCCAAGTGCACGACGAAGTGATCATCGAGGCGCCCGCACGCGAACGTGAGCAGGTAAATGATTTGGTCTTGGCTGCAATGAAGAACGCGGCATCGCTGTCCGTTCCTCTTGAAGTCAATGCGGCTTGGGGAGAAACCTGGGCCGATGCAAAGGCCTGATCGATGACGCAGAAAGATGCACATTGGTTTGAATCGGTCGCCCGATATCTTGGCGATTCGTACTTGAAGTACTCGTTTACTAAAGGCACGAAGCAAGAGATTGATTTCCTCATCGAAGTGTTGCCCCTCAAAGATGGTGATCGTGTCATTGACATTGGTTGTGGGCCCGGTCGTCATTGCAACGAACTGGCCCTGCGCGGTTATGCGGCGTTAGGAATCGATATCAGTGCAACATTCATCGATCAGGCCAAAGCTTCGGCTATCGAGGGCGCTTCGTTTCAGAGGCTTGATGCTCGAGCACTGAAAAATGAGATCGATCTCCACGGGAAGTTCGATGCTGCTATTTGTCTTTGCCAGGGCGCTTTCGGGGTGATGCTGGATGATTCGGATGACCTGGATGTTCTGCGGGGAGCTGCAGCGGTTCTTCGCCCAGGCGGGCTAATGGCACTCAGTGCCTTCAATTCGTATTTCTCCATCCGCCACCACACGGAAGCCCAGTTTGATGTGGGTCGCGGAGTGAGCCACGAGCGAACAATCCTTCGGAACCCCGCGGGAGAATCGCTGGAAACGGATCTCTGGACGGGTTGTTACACACCTCGTGAGTTACGAATGGCGTGTTCAATCGTTGGGCTTGAGGTTGTGCATATTCACGGCGTTGAGCCCGGCAACTATGGATTACAAGACCCAAGTGTGGATTTGCCTGAGTATCTGCTGATCGCCAGAAAACCCCTGTAATTAGGCGGGCTTGGGTAGAAAATCTGCCCTAACTGGTAGCGTTTACAACCTGTCCTACCGTCGGTAGGTCCGCAGCCAGCGATGGTTGTGCCCATCTCTCCTATCCACCGAAAGAGTTTTATGTCTGATTTACAAACACTGCAATCCCCACCAATGGGCACCTTCGACGCAGAGGGAAATTACACCCCACGTCAAGTAACAGAACGCGATCTTGGGCAATCGTTTGCCGACGCAATTAACGGAACCCTTGTAGAACTTAAAGATGGTCAGCTCGTCACCGGAACGGTTGTCCGAATCACTCGCGACGAAGTTCTCGTCGAGATCGGTTACAAAACCGAAGGCGTCATTCTCTCGCGCGAGTTGTCGATTCGTAATGATGTTGACCCAAATGAAATCGTCAAGCTTGGCGAAAAGATTGAAACGCTTGTCATCACGCTTGAGGACAAAGAAGGTCGCTTGCTGCTCTCCAAGAAGCGCGCGCAGTACGAGCGTGCATGGGGAGACATTGAGAAGGTCAAGGCCGTTGACGGAACAGTTGAAGGCCTCGTTATCGAAGTTGTCAAGGGCGGCTTGATTGTCGACATCGGACTTCGTGGATTCTTGCCAGCCTCGCTTGTCGAATTGCGACGTGTTCGCGATTTGGCTCCATACATTGGCCAACGAATTACCGCAAAGATTCTCGAGCTTGACCGCAACCGAAACAACGTTGTTCTCTCGCGTCGCACATTGCTCGAGCAGAATCAACGTGGAGCACGCGACGAGTTCCTCACCAACTTGAAAGTTGGCGAAGTGCGTAGCGGCCGAATCTCCAGCGTTGTTGCCTTCGGTGCGTTCGTTGACCTTGGTGGCATGGATGGTTTGATCCACGTTTCCGAATTGTCGTGGAAGCACGTTGACAATCCAAGTGCAGTAGTTGCAATCGGTGACGAAGTGACCGTGAAAGTACTCGAGGTCGATCTTGACCGCGAGCGCATCAGCCTCTCGCTCAAAGCAACCCAGCAAGACCCATGGCAGGAATTTGCCAATGGTCACCAAGTTGGTCAGCTTGTGTATGGCCGTGTAACCAAGTTGGTTCCTTTCGGTGGCTTCGTTCAGGTTGGCGATGGCATCGAAGGCCTCGTACACATCTCCGAAATGTCGGCTCACCATGTTGAGGCCCCAGAGCAGGTTGTAACTCCAGGCGAAGAGTTGTGGGTCAAGATCATCGATCTCGATCTCGCTCGCCGCCGCATCAGTCTTTCGATCAAGCAAGCCGCTGAAGGTGGCGAGTTGGCCGAGGAGTATCGCGGCCAGTTCCAAGTTGACGATCAAGGCAACTGGGTGGGTGGCGATGACAGCGCACGCGAAGCTGCATGGGCAGAGTATTTCGATGCTTCCGCTACAACCGAGGCGACTGCAGCACCTGCAGCAGATGCCCCGGCTGCAGACGCTCCAGCAGCCGAGTAGTCGGGTCGTGTTCGTCGCGCGTGTCGCGGCGATACTGGTGAGATCATGATTCTTCTTGGGCTTACAGGCGGCATTGGCTCCGGCAAATCGTCGGTGGCTCAATTGCTCTCCGCAAGAGGGGCAATTGTCATCGATAGTGATGCCATTGCTCGAGAGATGCAGGCAGCAGGATCGCCCCTACTCGCGCAATTAGTCGAACGATTTGGTGACGTCCTTAATGAGGATGGAAGCCTCAATCGGGCACAGCTTGCGTCAATCGTGTTCCCGTCTCCAGAAAACGTCAAGGCACTCAATGCGATTATGCATCCAGCGATTGGTAAAGAGATGTCTCGAAGACTGGATGAGCAACGAAAGACGGACAACGTTGTAGTACTCGACATCCCTTTGCTTGTGGAGAATCCTCGTAAAGGTTTGTCGGGTGTGCTCGTCGTAGATGTCGAAACCGAATTAGCGGTAGAGCGCGTTGTGAAACATCGGGGGATGGACGCAGACGATGTTCGAGCACGCATCAGCCGGCAATCCACTCGCGAGCAACGGATTGCAATCGCCGATCGAATCATCGACAACTCTGGTTCTCTGGAAGATCTTGAACGGCAAGTTGAAGACGCTTGGCAGTGGGCACAACAACTGCCAGCGGCGGAGCCTGGCGCTGGGTTGATTTGATGTCATCTGAAAGCAATGGCCCACGCTTCGAAGTGGTTTCAGAATATTCACCTGCAGGCGATCAGCCGCGAGCCATCGCCCAGTTGTCGGCGGGGATCGAGCGTGGTGATCGTTTTCAGACTTTGTTGGGCATCACTGGTTCGGGTAAATCCGCAACCATCGCGTGGACTATCGAATCGATTCAGCGCCCTACGTTGATACTCGCTCCAAACAAGAGCCTCGCTGCACAATTGGCACAAGAAATGAAAGAGTTTTTTCCAAAGAACAGAGTCGAGTATTTCGTTAGCTATTACGACTACTACCAGCCCGAGGCGTACATTCCCTCTAGCGACACATTTATCGAAAAGGATTCTTCGATCAATGACGAAATTGACAGGCTTCGACATTCTGCAACGGCAGCCTTGTTGACTCGTCGCGACACGATCGTTGTCGCGTCTGTTAGTTGCATCTATGGAATGGGTAACCCCGAGGAATATCGCGGAAATCTGCTGGAGTTGCACGTTGGAGTCGATTACGACCAGCGCAGCATTCTTAAGCGTTTGGTGGATTTGCAGTACGACCGAAATGACATCGAATTGGGTCGGGGCAACTTCCGAGTCCGTGGAGACACCATCGAGATACAGCCGGCATATGACGAGACCGTCACTCGTATCGAGATGTTTGGTGACACTGTCGAGAGAATAACTGTTGTCGACCAACTGACCGGCGAGACGATTCAGGTTTTGAACGAAGTTCTTATCTTTCCGGCAACTCACTATGTTGCTGGTGACGAACGCATGCGCAAGGCGATTCTGGGAATCGAAAAAGAGTTGCAGTTGCAACTTAAGCAATTCGAGCAAGAGGGGAAGTTGCTCGAAGCGCAGCGAATCCGGCAACGAACACAGTACGACTTGGAGATGATGGCCGAAGTTGGCTACTGCAACGGCATCGAGAACTATTCAATGCACATAGATGGCCGAAAACCGGGAGAACCCCCGTTTACGTTGCTGGACTATTTCCCTGATGACTACTTGCTTGTGATGGACGAATCGCACGTGACTATTCCGCAACTACATGGCCAGTTTGCCGGAGATAGAAGCCGTAAACAGACACTTATTGAACACGGCTTCAGACTGCCTTCCGCTGCGGATAATCGCCCGTTGCGTTTCGAAGAAACTATGGAGCGTCTCAACCAGTGCATCTTCTTGTCCGCAACACCAGCTCCTTTCGAGTTGCAAACGAGCCAGCAGGTTGTCGAACAAATCGTTCGTCCGACTGGCCTTGTCGACCCCGAGGTGATTGTGCGGCCAACCAAGGGTCAAATCGATGACATCATCGCTATGGTCCACGAAAAAATTGCGGTTGGCGACCGAATCTTGATTACGACGCTTACCAAGAAGATGGCCGAAGACTTGAGCGAGTATCTCATCGAGCAAGGGTTGAAAGTCCGCTACCTGCATTCCAATGTTGACACCATTCAGCGCATCGAAATCTTGCGCGACCTTCGCCTAGGAGAATTTGATGTCCTCGTCGGCATCAATTTGCTGAGAGAAGGCCTCGACCTTCCGGAAGTATCTCTCGTTGCCATTCTTGACGCAGACAAGGAAGGTTTCTTGCGAAGCCAGACATCGCTTATTCAGATGATCGGGCGTGCGGCCCGAAACGTGAATGGCCAGGTGGTGATGTACGCCGACAAACGAACAGCCGCGATGGAGAAAGCCATTGGCGAGACACAACGGCGCCGAGCGAAACAGATCGCGTACAACACGGAGCATGGCATCGATCCCCAGACCATCCGTAAGGCCGTCGGCAATATTTTGTCGGTTCTCCGACCCTCTGAAGGCATGAAAGCGCCTGGTCGCCAGGATCGGCGCGATCGAGAAAGAGCAAAAGTTGTCAACGAGTTGCGAACATTGCCACAACAGGAATTGGCCCGATTGATATCAACCCTAGAAGAGGAAATGAATCTGGCCGCAACCGAATTGAAGTTCGAATATGCCGCTCGGTTGCGAGATGAAGTTAAAGATTTGCGCCGCGAACTACGCGACGCTCAATAGCCAATCACTAGTCTTCCCTTTATGGCTGCTGCAAAGAAGACCTCCCCAAAGGCGCCATCAGTCGCAGCTAACACGATTTCCGTGCGTGGTGCTCGGGAACACAACCTAAAAAACATCTCGGTCGTTATTCCGCGCGACAAACTCGTTGCCCTCACCGGGCTTTCTGGGTCCGGTAAAAGCAGCTTGGCCTTCGACACAATTTACGCAGAAGGTCAGCGTCGCTATGTCGAGTCGTTGAGCTCGTATGCCCGTCAGTTTCTCGGGCAGATGGATAAGCCCGACGTAGATGTGATCGAGGGCCTTTCGCCAGCAATCTCCATAGATCAGAAGACCGCATCTAAGAACCCCCGCTCAACAGTTGGAACCATCACCGAGGTATACGACTATTTGCGCTTGTTGTGGGCGCGCATCGGAATTCAGCACTGCTGGAAAGATGGCGCGCAATTGCAGCGCCAGACCCCGCAGCAGATCGTCGATCGAATTTTGGAACTTGAGGACGGAACGCGATTTCAGATTCTCGCGCCAGTGGTCAGGGGGCGAAAAGGCGAATACGAAACTCTGCTGAACGATCTCATGGGGCAGGGTTATTCACGCGCTCGTGTAGACGGTGTCACTGTCGAAATTTCGGAGTTTCTCAAGCAGGATCAAAAACTTGCTCGTTACGAGAATCACAGCATCGAAGTAATTGTCGATCGTCTCGTACGAAAGGGTTCTATTTCTCGACGTTTGACGGACAGCCTCGAAACAGCGTTGAAGCTGGCAGAGGGCGTTGCTGAAGTCGAGATCATGAACGCAAAAAACCCTGACGAGCAGGGTGAGACAATCACGTTTAGTCAGCACCTCGCTTGTCCGAAGTGCGGCACCAGCTACGACGAATTAGCCCCACGTAATTTTTCGTTTAACTCTCCCTTCGGAGCATGTGAGGCTTGCCTGGGGCTAGGAACGAAGTTTGAAGTTGATGTTGATCTCATTGTCCCGGATGCCGGAATGAGTATCAACGAAGGCGCGATCTCGCCATGGAGGTCTGCGCACACTCAGTATTTCACCAGGATGCTTGAGGCCGTTGCCGAGGAGTACAACATCGACTTGGACAAACCTTGGTCGAAGCTGTCTGAAAAACACCGCAATTTGGTGCTCAATGGTGTCGGCGATTCGATGATGGTGAAGTACAAGAATCGTTATGGACGAACTCGTGAATACAGCACCGCCTATGAGGGCGTCATTCCATGGATCAAGCGTCGACATGAGTCATCCGAAAGCGACAACGCTCGCGAACAGTTTGAGAGCTACATGCGAGAGGCCGACTGTCCGGCATGCAAAGGGGAGCGGCTGCGTCCGTCATCTTTGGCCGTGAAGGTAAACAAACACAGCATTAGCCAGGTGTGCGACATGTCGATTGCCGAGTCTGCTGCGTTCCTGAAGGAACTGGTGTTGGGCGATCGCGACACGATGATTGCTGAACGAATTACTAAAGAGGTGAATGCACGCCTGGGATTCCTTTTAGATGTAGGGCTTGATTACCTGACACTTTCTCGGCCTGCCGCAACGCTCGCAGGTGGTGAGGCACAGCGAATTCGTTTAGCAAGCCAAATCGGTTCAGGGCTAGTTGGAACTCTGTATGTATTAGACGAGCCTTCGATCGGACTTCACCAACGCGATAACCATCGGCTCATTGAAACTCTTGTCCGTTTGCGAGATTTGGGCAACACGGTTTTGGTTGTCGAGCATGATGAGGACACAATTCGCGCGAGCGATTGGGTTGTTGACATTGGCCCCGGTGCAGGCGAACACGGTGGCGAGGTCGTGTACAGCGGGCCCGTTCCAGGTATCTACAAAGCAGCGGGTTCAATTACTGGCCAGTACCTCAGCGGCAAGCGAAGTATCCCAGTGCCAAAAGACCGACGACCTACAGGGACCGACTGGTTGACGATCCGGGGCGCCCGAGAGCACAACCTACAAAACATCACTGCGAAGATTCCGCTTGGATGTTTTGTTGCCGTAACGGGTGTGTCGGGCAGCGGAAAGAGCACGTTGGTTCGAGACATCTTGCTTCCCTCGCTCATGCAAAAGATCTATAAGTCCAAGGATGCTCCGGGTAAGCACACGGCCGTTGACGGCGTTGGCAAGTTGGACAAAGTGATCGACATGGATCAGTCGCCGATAGGCAGAACTCCTCGTTCTAATGCAGCGACTTATACGGGCGTGTTTGACGACATCAGAAAGCTATTTTCCACGACTCCTGAATCGAAGGTGCGTGGCTATCAGCCAGGTCGATTTAGTTTCAATGTTCCTGGTGGCCGCTGCGAGGCTTGCTCGGGCGATGGAACAATCAAGATTGAAATGCATTTCCTCCCAGATGTTTACGTGCCCTGCGAAGTTTGCAAGGGCGCTCGCTATAACCGCGACACACTCGACGTAACGTTCAAAAATAAGAACATCGCAGACGTGCTGAATATGCCGATAGCAGAAGCAGTCGATTTCTTTTCCAACCAACCTCGCATCTCCAGGCACATGCAGACACTCGTAGATGTCGGTCTTGGTTATGTTCGCCTCGGTCAACCTGCTCCCACCTTGTCGGGTGGCGAAGCTCAGCGAGTGAAACTTGCCGCCGAGCTTGCAAAACGAGGCACGGGCCACACCATCTATCTGTTGGATGAACCAACAACGGGATTGCACTTTGAAGATGTTCGGCGTCTGCTCACAGTCCTTGCGCGTTTAGTTGATCAGGGGAATACCGTGCTCGTGATTGAACACAACCTCGACGTAATCAAGACAGCCGACTGGCTGATCGACATGGGGCCAGAGGGCGGCAACGGCGGAGGCAAGATTGTTGCCGAGGGCACGCCTGAGGCTGTTACAAAAGTGAAGGGCAGCTACACGGGCAAATTCTTGCTGCCTTTGTTGAAATAGCGTTCGGTTTATGCAACGTCCATCAGGAACAATTCCGGACACTCCGGGTTCCTACCAATTTCGTGATTCCACTGGGCGCGTTATTTATGTTGGTAAGGCTCTTAATCTGCGTTCTCGAATCTCGAGTTACTTTGCCGACCCGCAGACGCTTCATCCACGTACCGCAAACATGGTGGCAGCGGCGCAAAAGGTGGAATGGATCGAAGTACGCAACGAGGTAGAAGCACTATTGCTCGAATTCAGTTTGATCAAAGAGCACCGCCCAAGGTTCAACATCAGATTGCAAGACGACAAAAGTTTTCCATTTTTGGCCATCACGATGGACGAGGAGTGGCCTCGAGCAACCGTGTTTCGTGGCAAGAGAAAGCGTGGCGTGAGGTATTTCGGGCCATATGTCCATCCCGGTGCCATACGTGACACTCTCGAGCATTTACTTAGAACGTTTCCAGTTCGCACCTGTTCAAACAACAAATTCAAAGAGCACCAACGTCTCAATAGACCCTGTCTTTTGTTTCATATCGAGAAATGCAGCGGTCCGTGCGTGGGCGAAGTCACGAAAGACGATTATTCGCTTCACATTCAACGGTTGACAAAGTTCCTCAACGGAGACAACCAAGAAGTGGTTGAATTGCTTGAAAAGGAGATGCTGGAGCTATCGCAGCACCAAGAGTTCGAGCGCGCGGCGAAAATTCGCGATCGTCTGACTGCCATCGCTCATGTTTTAGAAAGACAATTAATGGTCGGTGATGTCGCCGACGACATGGACGTAGTGGGTATCGCAGAAGACGAATTCACTGCTTCGGTTCAGGTGTTCTTCGTGAGAAGAGGCCGAGTCATTGGCAGGAACGGTTTTTCGTTGGAGAAGGTGGAAGACGTCACTACCCCTCGTCTGTTGGATCGAATTTTTGAGACCATGTACAGCGAAGAGCCCGCACTTGGCATACCGAAGACGGTGCTCGTGCCTTGCGAGCCAGAGAGCCTGCATGCGATCGAATCGTGGCTGAGTGAGTTGCGCGGTTCGGCTGTCCATACCCACGTGCCACTTCGAGGCGACAAACGTGAATTGCTTGCAACGGTTACGCATAACGCTCAGCAGGAACTCAAACGGCACAGTATGAGGCGAGCTACCGATCACGACAGCCGTACCCGCGCGTTAACCGAACTGCAAACAGCGTTGCGGCTTCCACAAGTTCCACTTCGTATTGAGTGTTATGACATGGCCCACCTGCACGGAACCGATTATGTCGGCAGCATGGTTGTGCTTGAGGATGGTCTGCCGTCGAAGAAGGAGTATCGAAGGTTCAAGATAAAGGATGTGGCCGGCAATGACGACTATGCGGCAATGCGTGAAGTGCTAACCCGTCGACTTTCGGCCTACGTGAAGGAACGCGACATGCCCGTAAACGAGCGGGGAGTTACACCCGGTCGTTTTGCCTATGCTCCTCAATTGCTTTTGGTAGACGGCGGTAAGGGTCAACTCTCGGTAGCGATAGACGTAGTTCGGTCGCTCGGCTTGGCTGATGAGATTCCTGTTGCGTCCTTGGCAAAACAGTTCGAGCAAGTATTCATCCCGGGTTCTGATGCGCCGATAGTTTTGGGCCGCACAAGTGATGCACTGTTCATGCTCCAAGTAATTCGCGACGAGGCACATCGGTTTGCAAATACGTTTCACCGAAAGCTTCGCGGCAAGCGCATGAAGGAAGGCCTGCTTGATGGCATCAGCGGCCTTGGCGAAGGTAGGCGTAAACGGTTGTTGAAGGAACTCGGTGGTGCGCCAGGCGTTAAATTGGCAAGCCTCGACCAACTTCGGGCTTTGTCGTGGCTACCGGATTCGGTTGCTATCGCGGTGTTTGAGCATCTCCGTAGGTAGCCTCACCACTAGTGGCTGACATTCTGTTGATCGCGGGTCTATCGGGTGCTGGTCGTTCTCAGGCCGCCGACGATCTAGAGGACTTGGGTTGGTTCGTCGTAGACAACATGCCGATTGCGCTGATTGACAAAGTTGTCGAGTTGGCGGGCTATGGCCCAACGGAACAAAATCAGCTAGCTCTCGTCGTTGGTACCGCTGGCCAGCAAAGCGATGCAGTTGCAACCGTTCATCGTTTGCGCGAAGCAGGGCATCGTGTGCGAATTCTGTTCTTAGATGCATCCACGCCAGAACTTGTACGAAGGTATGGCGCCACACGACGTAAACACCCAATGAGCGCACAGGCATCCAGCGTTGAGGACGCCATCAGTCAAGAGCGTTTGCTTCTCGACTCTGTCAAGGGTGCGGCCGACTTGGTTATTGACACGACGATTTTGAACGTTCATCAGTTGAAGACACAGATTGTCGAACAGTTTGCAGGAGGCTCCGCTGCAGACACCATGCAAATTTCTGTCGTATCGTTTGGGTACAAACATGGTCTGCCGCTAGACGTGGACCTCGTATTTGACGTCCGGTTCCTACCGAACCCGCACTGGGACGAGCACTTGCGACCGCTTACGGGGCAAGACGACGCGGTGAGTGAATTTGTTTTAGGTCAGGATATTTCGCGAGAGTTCCTAGATCGCTTGTACGGCATGTTGGACTTATTGGTTCCTGCATATCGAAGCGAGGGCAAGAGCTACCTGACGGTTGCAATTGGTTGTACTGGCGGGAGGCATCGCTCGGTTGCTATTGCCGAACAACTGTGTAAGTGGCTTTTGTCATCAGGTTTCCGTCCGCGACTGACCCACCGAGACATCACCCGATAGGGGTGATCGGTCGGTTCCGACTATTGTTTTCACCTATGGCAACTTCAACAATTCGCGTCGGTATCAATGGTTTTGGCCGTATCGGTCGTAACTTCTTTCGAGCAGTTCAAGCAGCGCAAGCCCCAATTGAGATTGTGGCGGTCAACGACCTCGGTTCGCTGAAGACGATGGCTCACTTGCTCAAGTACGACTCGGTGCTCGGCATACTGCCGAACGATATTCAGGCTGCCGATGATGGCATCATGATCGATGGCAAGTTGTTGAAAGTTCTTCAACATCGCGACCCGAAGGACCTCCCTTGGAAGGCGCTTGGAGTTGACGTCGTCATCGAATCAACCGGTTTTTTCACCGATCGAGATAAGGCCGCAGCCCATTTGGATGCGGGCGCCCCATTGGTGATTGTCTCCGCACCTTCAACGGGGGCAGACGCAACATTCGTTTATGGAATCAACCACCAGGATTTCGATCGCTCGAAGCATCAGGTCATCTCAAACGCAAGTTGCACGACCAACTGCTTTGTTCCGATGGTGAAAGTGCTCGATGACGCTTTTGGTATCGAACAAGGCTTAATGACCACGGTTCATGCATATACGGGTGATCAACAATTGGTTGACGGCCCTCACAGCGATTTGCGCAGGGCGCGCGGTGCAGCAATAAACATCACACCAACAGGCACTGGTGCTGCGCGAGCAACAAGTTTGGTTCTCGAATCGATGAAGGGGAAGCTCGACGGAACCTCCCTTCGCGTTCCTGTGCCAACCGGTTCAATCACCGACTTTGTGGCCGTGCTTAAGAAGGCTGCGACGAAGGATGAAATCAATGCGGCATTCAAAAAGGCTGCTGACGGCCCTCTGAAGGGTGTGCTCGAATACACAACGGCGCCGATTGTTTCTAGTGACGTCGTTACAAACGCGCATAGCTGTGTTTTCGATAGTGATCTCACCATGAGCATGGGCACTCTGGTAAAGGTTCTTGGTTGGTACGACAATGAGTGGGGTTACTCCAATCGTTTGGTCGACCTCACCAAGCACGTCGGCGCTACCAAGTAATTGCGTTCAGTGGCATCGGTACCAACGCTCGAAGACCTCGGAGAAATTAGGGGCAAGACGGTCCTCGTTAGAACGGATTTCAATGTTCCCATGAGCGGCGCAGACGATGCACGCGTAATCACCGACGATTTCCGAATTCGCGCCGCGCTTCCAACGATCAACTACCTCGTTGAGGGTGGGGCAAAGGTTGTGTGCGCCAGCCATCTTGGTCGTCCAAAAGGTGTGCCGTTGCCGAAGTATTCGATGAGCCCAGTTCGTGAGCGCCTTCAGCAACTTGCGCCGGGTGTTGAGTTGCTCGAGAATTTGCGTTTCAATCCGGGCGAGGAAAAGAATGACCCACGGTTCGTGGAGCAGCTGATTGAAGGAATCGACATGTATGTCGATGACGCTTTCGGTGCTGCTCATCGTGAGCATGCATCGATTGTGGGCCCTCCGAAGACGTTGCCGTCTGCTGCTGGCAGGTTGCTTCAACGCGAAGTAGAGATTCTTGGTGGCATGCGCGAAAAACCGGCTCGGCCTTTCGTGGCTGTTCTCGGCGGTTCGAAAGTGAGTGACAAGCTTGCAGTAATCAAGGCGCTACAAGAGCGTGTCGATGCCTTGGTTATTGGCGGCGGCATGTGTTTCACGTTTCTGGCAGCAAAGGGTTACCCAGTCGGAGATTCGTTGTGTGAGCCCGACTACATCGACACTTGTCGCCAACTGATGGAAGGAAAGGTTCCGATCCATCTCCCCGAAGACATAGTTGGTCTTGATGCCGACGGCGTGTATGCCACGTTTGGTGTGCGTTTGCCGAATGGCGCAAAAGGGCTCGACATTGGTCCGGGCAGTGCCGCAGCGTTTACCGACATCATCATGGATGCAAGAACAGTCTTTTGGAACGGTCCCATGGGCATGTTCGAGGATGCGCGCTTTGCCGCAGGTACGCGAACTGTTGCGCAAGCGGTTGCTGACACCAAGGCATTTACTGTCGTTGGCGGTGGTGATTCAGCCGCCGCACTTGCGCAGTTCAAATTGGATGATGAAGTTGATCACGTTTCAACTGGTGGCGGTGCATCCTTGGAATTTTTGGAATTGGGCGACTTGCCCGGTTTAGCAGCGCTGCGAGGAGCACCAAATGTCAAGTAATTCACAAAGTCGAATTCCAATTATTAGTGGTAACTGGAAGATGAATCACAATCATTTCGATGCAATTCAATTTGTTCAGAAGTTGTCTTATTTGTTGACGAAAGATGATTACAACAGCGTTGAAGTTACGATTCATCCGCCGTTTACCGATATTCGAAGTGTTCAAACATTGATTGACGTGGACGAAGTGCGGATCGGTCTCGGCGCGCAACACTGCCACTGGGAAGAAAAGGGCGCATTTACTGGAGAGGTTTCAGCGTCTTTCTTGGGAAAGCTCAATGTTCGTTACGTGATTTGTGGGCATAGTGAACGTCGTGAATTGTTTGGGCAAACCGATGAAGATGTCAACCGCCTTATTGTCTCGATAGTCAAGTCAGGCATGACACCAATAGTTTGCGTTGGGGAAACCTTGACCGAGCGCGAGACGGGCCGAACAACAGCCAAAGTGATGGGTCAGGTTTCGGCTGCGTTGCAGGGCCGCACGCCAGAACAGGTTGCGCAGATGATCATTGCTTACGAGCCAATTTGGGCCATCGGTACAGGCCGGACGGCGACAGCGGGGGATGCGCAAGCGGTTGTAGGCGCTATCCGTTCACAAATCTTGGAATCTTTTGGGGAGCGGGCTGCAATGAATGTTCGGTTGCAATATGGCGGCAGCGTAAAGGCCTCGAATATTGTGGAAATTATGTCCCAGCCAGACATCGATGGCGTGCTCGTTGGTGGGGCAAGCCTCGACCCTGCAGAATTTGCACGAATTATCCAATATCGCCTTCGTTAGCACTAAATAGTTTTCATCGGTTTAGACAGCCAATGGCCTGCTGTTAGCCTCAAAGTACTTGTGGGGGCACCCTGCCTCCGCACATGGGGCGAAAGTCTCACCTAATTCGACGGGGAGGTCGATAGTGAAAAAAACCAACAAACTTGCCAAAGTTGTTGCTGGTTTCGCGTTGTTGTCGCTTATTGCGGCAGCGTGCGGTGGCAGCGAAGACAGCGGCAGTGCAACATCCGATGGTGGCGATTACACGTCGTTAGACGCATGTGCAACACGCACATTCGACTACACGGCACCGGAAACCGCCAGTGCAGGAATGAAAATTACTTATGACATTGCTCCTGAAGCTGTTTGGGAAGATGGCACGCCAATCACGGTTGCCGACTTTGCTGCAACTTGGGATGCATCGCTCAACACACCTGGCTCGATTTCGACATCTGGTTACGACCAAGTAACTGCAGTTGAAGCCGGAACCAGCGACAAGCAAGTCGTTGTAACGCTCAAGTCGGTTTACGCACCGTACAAGGGCCTGTTCTCAGGACTCATTAAGGCTGCAGCAGTCGAGAATTCGGCTGACGTTTCTGGTGATTTCGCTGACATGCTTCCTTACTCGGGTCGTCCATACAAGATGGAATCATGGAGCCCAGACCAAGTTGTCTATGTTCCAAACGAAAACTACTGGGGCACCGATAAGCCAGTAACGCCAAAGGTCGTCATGGTACCTAAGGCTGATAGCGACACCGAGATTGCAGCGTTGAAGGCGGCAGAAGTCGACTTCATCTACCCGCAGTATTACGGCGGCATCGAAGAGGCAGTTGGCACCGACAACATCAGCACATCTGTGCAGTACGGCGGAGACTACGAAGCGCTCTACTTCCAGCAGAAGTGCGGACCGTTCTCCGACCCAATCTTCCGCCAGGCGTTTTCAATGTCAATCGATCGCGACGCATTGTTCGAGCAGATCTACATTCCAATCTCGGCTAGCGCCAAGTTGTTGGATTGTGGTCCAATCGTCCCAGGCACTTACTGCAACGGCGATGAATTCGCTGGCGGTTTCGACGCCGAAGGTGCAGCGAAATTGATGGAAGACAACGGCTGGGAAAAGAATGCCGAAGGTCTCTGGTCTAAGGATGGTGCAGAATCGCCAAAGATTCGCTGGGTAATCAACACGGGCAACACCCGTCGTGAAAATACCCAGGCGTACCTGATTCCGTTGCTACAGGCTGCAGGTTTCAACGTCGTTGCAGACAACTGCGACGCCGCTTGCTACTTCCAGACTCGTTTACCAGCATTGGATTACGACTTGGCTATGTACATCAGCACGGCTCCACCAGACCCTGCTTACCTCACCAGCTCGTTTGCTTGTGACTTGATCCCAACAGAGGCCAATGGAAACATCGGCCAGAACAGCACCGGTTGGTGTAATGCCGAGGCTTCTGACTTGCTCCACAAGGCGGATGTTGAGGTAGACCCAGCGGTTCGCGCGGACAACATCAAATCCGCGCTCAAGCTGATGGCTGCTGATCACATCATGTTGCCTTTGTTCCAGTTCCCGAAGTCGGGCTTCTGGCGCACAGACAAGGTGGGCGGCCCAGTCGATGGCGAGTTGAACAACTACCAAGCCTTCATCAACTTCCACCAGTGGACAGATGTTGACGGTGACGGAAAGATTGTCATCGCTGCTGAACAGTGGCCAGAGTGCCTCAACCCAATCACGGAGTGTGCAAACTCTTCGTGGATGGTGTGGACGACTGCATTCCCAGTTAGCCCTGGCGCATATGCCACAACAAACGACGGAAACTACGTAGTCACCAATTTGTTGACTGGCGAAGCAACCGTAGAAGTGCTCTAAAGCACAATTACTAAATAGGCAATACGCATCGACGGTGCGCGGATTACGTAGATTTACGTAGTTCGCGCGCCGTCTGCGCATAGAGGGGAGACACATGTTTCGGTTTATCGCCCGTCGCGCAGTGTGGGCTATACCGACGCTCCTTCTTGTTACGTTCTTGGTGTACATGGCTCTTCGATTAGGCACAGATCCAATCGAAAGTTATAAACGCACCAACCCCCGCGCAACGCGCGCAAAAGTTGAGCAGTACCGCAAGCTGAATGGATTGAACACAAATTACGTTTTGGGGTATCTCAATTGGTTAAAGAATTTTGTTACCTTTAACTGGCCCCGCAGTATCAAGGGCAGCAGGGAAGTTTGGCCGGCATTGAAGGACGCAATCGCTAACACATTGCGATTGGGAAGTGCCGCCAGTTTCATCGGCATCGTGTTTGGTCTTGCTGCTGGAATGTTCGCTGCGTTAAAGCCTGGCAGCCGTCGAGATGTCAGTGTGAACACGGCTGCTTTCGTAGGCATCTCGATACCTCCGTACATTTCGGCCGTGCTCTTGCAATTACTGTTCGCGGTTTACTGGAGTAAGTGGTTTGGGAGTACGTTATTTCCAACAAGTGGTGTGTATCCGCCGGGTCAATCTGGTTTCGATTTGTTATTGATGCTGAAGCACATGGCGTTGCCAACATTTGTTGTTGCGATTCAGATCATCGCGGTGTACAGCCGTTACATGCGCTCTTCGTTGCTAGATGTCCTCAGTTCCGACTACATGCGTACCGCGCGCTCAAAGGGCATCAGCGAGCGGCAGGTTTTGTTTCGACACGGAGTCCGGAATGCCCTCATTCCGATAACGACAATCGCAGCGTTAGACATCGGGGCAATTGTTGGTGGTCTTATCATCACCGAGAATATTTTCGATTATCCGGGTATGGGTAAATACTTTCTCAAGGCTTTTGATCAAGGTGATTTTCCGTTGCTCATGCCATGGATGGTGATCGTCGTCGCGTCGGTGCTGTTGTTCAACTTGATTGCGGACGTTTCCTACGCCTTCTTGGATCCAAGGATTCGCCTTGACTGAGATAGCAAGCCTCTCGCCGCGCCAATTGGCTTTCCGACGTTTTGTCTCTCACAAAGCGGCAGTGGGGAGCAGCATCATCATCGGCGTGTTGACTATCTTTGTTTTTCTTTCACCAATCACCGCTCGTTACGGAGTTAACGAGGCAGTAAAACTGCCACCCAACACATTTCTGCCGCCACAGGGGATTGCTTGGTTGGGAACAGACGACATCGGTCGCGACCTGTATAGCCGATTGATTTTTGGGATCAGGGTTTCGCTGATAATCGGTGCTTCTAGCGCGATCATTTCGGTTGCGATCGGGTGTTTGATCGGCGCAGTAGCGGGCTTCAGGGGTGGAAAGTTTGATGACATCGTTATGCGCGTAACCGACTTGTTTCTCGCTTTTCCATTTTTGGTCGCTCTCTTAGTTGTTCGAAATACCATTGGGGCTGTCAGCTGGCTTTCGCCGATTATCGGTGATAAGTCATCAATCCGATTCATTGTGTTTTTATTAGCAATCTTCGGTTGGATGGGTGTTGCTCGTATTGTTCGTGGTCAGATTCTGGCGTTGAAAGAGCGCGAGTTCATAGAGGCTGCGCGGGCTGTAGGAGCAACCCGTCGGTACATCATCATGCGTCACCTCTTGCCAAACTCTGTTGGCCCAATCATGGTGGCCCTGACGTTTTCGGTTGTTGGTGCAATCACTGCGGAGGCGACGCTGGCCTTCTTCGGTTATGGACCACAAGCCGGAGATGGTGCCACTTCGCTTGGTGTCTTAGTAGGCGGTGCTAAGGGTGCGGTTCAGACTGGCTATTGGTGGATAGCGGTTTTCCCCTGCGTTGCTTTGGTCTTGATATCTCTTTGCATCAACTTCATTGGCGATGCGTTGCGAGACGCGACCGACCCCCGTTTGGATAGGGGCGAATGATGTCCGAATTGGTTCTTTCGGTACGTGATCTGAGCGTTACCTTCGCCACTCCGGCCGGGCCGCTTACGGCTGTACGGGGCGTGGACGTTGACGTGCACGCTGGTGAGATTGTTGGTGTGGTTGGCGAGTCGGGCTCTGGCAAATCGGTTACGTTTCTCGCCGCAATGGGATTGTTGCCTAAACGTGCCCATGTCACTGGCTCTGTCGTATTGAATGGCCAGGAATTAATTGGCGCCTCGCCAAAGATTCTGCGCTCTGTCAGGGGGCGCCTACTTTCCATGATTTTCCAAGATCCTCTTTCGGCACTCAACCCCGTGCACCGCGTAGGCGATCAAATCGTAGAGATGCTGCAATCACATCAAAAGATTTCGCAGAAGACGGCATTTGCAAAGGCGGTCGAGCTGTTGGACATCGTTGGAATACCGCAGCCTGATGAAAGGGCACGGCAATATCCACATGAGTTTTCTGGTGGCATGCGCCAGCGTGTGGTAATCGCAATGGCCATTGCTAATAATCCAAAAGTTTTGGTTGCAGACGAACCGACTACTGCGCTCGACGTCACCGTACAAGCCCAAATTCTTGAAGTGATCCAGCGTGTTCAACAAACGTTCGGCACTGCGGTCGTACTGATTACCCACGATCTTGGCGTCATCGCACGCGTTGCTGATCGAGTCAATGTGATGTACGCAGGACGCAATGTAGAGACTGGCTCCGTGACCTCAATGTTCGAACAACCAAGCCATCCGTATACACGCGGTTTACTCGCTTCGTTGCCGCAAGAAGGCGTAGATCGGCTCCAACCGATCTTGGGATTTCCGCCAAATATGTTGAACCCACCTCCTGGTTGCGGGTTCGCGCCACGCTGTCCGCATGTACAGCCTGCTTGTGACGAGTTGCTTCCACCGTTGCGGGATTTCAAGAATGTGCAAACGGCTTGCGTTCGTGCTGAAGAGCTTTCAGTTGAAGGAGCTAGCTGATGTCGTCACCATTGTTGGAAGTGAAATCACTAGTCAAGCACTTTGAACTGAGAAAGAATTCAGGTTTACGTAAAAGCAAAAGAATTGTTCAGGCGGTGTCCGATGTTTCGTTCACCCTTGAACGTGGACACACTCTTGGAATAGTTGGCGAGTCGGGCAGTGGCAAGACAACTGTTGGTCGTTGCTTGCTGCATCTTATTGAACCAACTTCGGGCAGTGTTATCTTCGACGGCAATAATCTTTCGACGCTTAGTTTCGAAGAATTACGAATCCTTCGTCGAAGGATGCAGATAGTTTTTCAAGATCCTTTTGCATCACTTGATCCAAAGATGACAGTTGGCGCATCGATCGCCGAGCCGTTTACCGTGCAAGGTATTTCGGGCAACCACGATGAGAAGGTTGTGGAGTTGTTGCAGCTGGTGGGGCTTGCAAGCGACCACGCTAAACGCTTTCCTCACGAATTTTCGGGCGGACAACGCCAACGAATTGGTATTGCGCGCGCGTTGGCGTTGAATCCAGATCTGATCATTCTCGATGAGCCAGTTTCTGCCTTGGACGTCAGTATCCAGGCTGGTATCGTCAACCTTTTCGGTGATTTGCAGAAGCGTTTGGGCATGTCGTATGTGTTTATCGCCCACGATTTATCGGTTGTTCGACACATCGCAGACCAAGTAGCTGTGATGTACCTAGGCAAGATCGTAGAAATTGGCGCTAAGGACGCGGTGTACGACCACCCAACGCATCCATATACGAAGGCGCTTCTTTCTGCGGTCCCGATTGCCAATCCAACCACAGAACGATCGCGAAAACGGATCATGCTCGAGGGTGATGTTCCTTCGCCGGTCAATCCACCCTCGGGATGTCGTTTCCGGACACGTTGTTGGAAGGCCCAAGCACTTTGTGAGACGAGCGAACCCGCGCTGATCGTTCGTCCCACTGGCCAGATGTCGGCCTGCCATTTCCCAGAATCCTGAGGATAGAATTTCGCCGTGCGTGATTTCATCAAATACCTCAGCCTCGTACTTAATGTCATTTCAATGTTTGCAATGATCGTCGGTGTTCTATTGCACAGTGGTCGTGGCGGCGGCTTGAGCGACATGTTCGGTGGTGGCAGTGGTTCCACGGCTTTGGGTTCGGCAGCAGCAGAGCGAAATCTCAACCGCATCACTACAGTATTTGCGTTGATTTGGCTGTTCACGGTTGTCGCATTAGGCATGTTGCTTGCTTAATTAAGGCAAGCTTGGAGTAAAATAAGGTTCCACGTCGGAGTGGCGAAATTGGCAGACGCACCAGCTTGAGGGGCTGGCGCTCGAAAGGGCGTAGGGGTTCAAGTCCCCTCTTCGACACCACATCACCATGTAGTTTTAATGTGTGACAACCACTCGCACGATGGAAGAGATTGCGAGAATTCAGAAAAATACGCTTCGTGTATTAGTCGCAAGCCAAATCGCGGGCTCCGCAGCACTCGCCGCGGCGGTTACGGTCGGTGCGTTCGTGATGCAAGACATTCTTGGTCAGAGCACACCATGGGGTGGTGCTGCTTCCGCGACTGTCACAATGGGCACCGCATTTATGGCTCAAGTGCTTGCGCGTCAAATGAACCAGCATGGTCGTCGTAGAGGTTTACAACTTGGATACACGTTTGCAATCATCGGCGGGCTCATTGCGGGTGTCGGTGCCGAAACAAAAACAATGTGGGTCTTTATCCTCGGGTTGTTTTTGTTTGGCAATGGCCAGGCATCGAATTTGCTTTCGCGTTATGCGGCAACCGATTTAGCCCAGCCGAACAACAGGGCATCGGCAATGAGTCGAATTCTTTTTGCGTCAACCTTCGGTGCGGTTTTTGGTCCCTTGCTTATTCGGCCTGCAGAACAATTGGGTATGTCGTTGTTTGGATGGAACCAGTACACAGGGCCGTGGGTTTTTTCCGGAGTGTTCTTTTTTACATCTCTAATAAACACCACAGTTCGACTGAGGCCCGATCCGCTGGAAGTTGCGGGTGGACTTAATTCGCAAGCGGCAGCAGGTTTGCCAAAGCGTTCATTCAAGGACGTCTGGAGAATTTTCAAAGGATCCGCGGAGGGGCGGTTGGCTCTTACGAGCATGATCATTTCGCAGATGACGATGGTTGCGGTTATGACGATGACCCCAGTGCACCTCAAAAGCCACGGTCATGAGACCGTCAGCGCGTATGTCATTTCGCTTCATATTGTCGGCATGTATGCGTTCAGCCCGTTGATTGGCAAATTCTCCGACGCGCGGGGAAGGCACAACACGATCATGGTCGGAGCGTTGTTGTTGATGGCCAGCACCGTCATGTCGGCACTAGCGGGCGATTCTCCCGCATTGTTGTTTCCCTCCCTATGGTTGCTTGGCATCGGATGGAGTTTTGGTTTAATCGGGGGATCAAGCCTCTTGGTCGACTCTGTAGCTTCCGAATCTCGCGTCCGAGTTCAGGGAACTGCTGATTTGCTCATGAGTTTTTTCGGGGGTATGGCTGGATTCTCGAGTGGTTTCATTCGCAAAGCCATTGGTTTCCACTGGCTTTCAAATTTGGGCACGGTGCTCGCAGCTGTGTTACTGATCTCGGTGATTGTTCGGGTTGGTCGGGCTTCGGTGCAGAATTCCGCCTAAGGTTTGCGTATGAAGCGGTGGAAGAACTGGGCCGGAAATCAACGGGCAATCCCGAAGTCTGTGCACCTTCCATCTTCTGAAAACGAATTGGTTGCCATTGTTCGATTTGCTCAAGCCGCTAAACGGCGTGTGAAGGTGGTTGGGTCCGGGCATAGTTTCACCGCAGTGGCCGTAGCCGACGACATATTGGTTGACCTGCGAAATTATGGTGAGTTTTTGGAAGTGAGTACAGACCGAAACTCGGTAACGGTTCAATCGGGAATGGTCTTGGCTGACCTGAACGAACGTCTTCATCGAGAAGGTCTTGCGATGCCAAACCTAGGCGACATCACTTATCAAACAATTGCTGGTGCTCTCTCTACATCAACACACGGAACTGGTCATGCGCGAACGGGCCTGGCTGCCCAGGTGGTCGGTTTTCGTCTCATTGATGCAAGTGGAAATGTTTTGCAGTGCTCCGAACACGAGAACGACGAAGTTTTCCATGTAGGTCGAGTTGGCTTGGGCGCGCTTGGCGTGCTCAGCACATTGACGATGCGGGTGGTTCCAGCGTTTCAACTGTGCGCGGTAGAAGAACCCATGCGGGTGAAAGATGTGCTCGTAAACATTGATCAGCTGGTTAATGACAATGACTTCTTCGAGTTTTATTGGATCCCGCACACTGGCTGGGCGCTCACGAAGCGAAACAATATTTGCGATCTTCCGTCAGATCCGCCGCGGCGCTTCGCGCACTGGTGGAACAAGATCTTTATGGAAAACATCGCCTTCGGTGCGTTGTGCTATTTGGGCAGAATGCGACCGGGTCTCATACCGCGATTAGCAAAGGCTTTGCCCAGTACGGGGCGTGTCGAGTACGTCAACGCAAGTTACAAGATATTCGCAAGTACAAGACTTGTTCGCTTTTACGAGATGGAGTATTCAATCAACAGGGAGTCGGTCGTACCGGCTCTTGAACGGGTAATGAAACTTGTTGATGACGAAGGACTGTTGCTTAATTTTCCAGTGGAAGTCAGGTTTACTGCGCCAGATGATGTGTCCCTTTCGACAAGTTATGGTCGCTCAAGTGCGTACATTGCAGTGCACGTATTCAAGGGAATGCAACACGAGCCTTACTTCCGTGCCGTTGAAAAGATCATGATGGACTATGGCGGCAGGCCCCATTGGGGAAAGATTCACTTTCAGTCAGCAGAGTCGTTGTCGAGCCTGTATCCTGAATATCAGCGTTTTATTGAAGTTCGGAACCGTCTCGATCCCGAGGGTGTGTTCACAAACGACTATTTGCGTCGTGTGCTTGGCCGGTAGGTCGCACAACCCCCTAGGCAATTGAGGAGAAACACATGAGTACGAGTTGGTCGGCGCTTGGCGTCCCCGAAAGAATCGTTGCAGGTTTACTTGCACGCGACATCACAAGTCCATTCCCAGTGCAGGCTGCAACATTGCCCGACGCGCTACAAGGTCACGACATTTGTGGCAAGGCACCAACAGGCTCGGGCAAGACCCTGGCCTTTGGTATTGCGCTTGCACTGAAAGTAGAGAAGTCGAAGCCAGGCCGTCCGCAAGGATTGGTTCTTGTGCCTACGCGAGAACTTGCTGCCCAGGTAGCTAAAGAAGTTTCTATGTTGTGTTCGGGTAGCGACATTCGTGTTGCTGCTGTTTACGGTGGAGCAGGGTACGGACCGCAGGTGAAGGCAGCTCGCGCGGCAAGCATCGTGGTAGCAACCCCAGGTCGACTGGAAGACCTCATCAAACGACGAGATCTTGATCTTGGTGCCGTTGCACTCGCAGTTATTGACGAGGCCGACCGCATGGCCGACATGGGTTTCATGCCTGCCGTCAAGCGAATTATGCGTGCAGTATCAAAGAACCGCCAGACATTGTTGTTTTCGGCAACGCTAGACGGTGACGTTGATGCTTTGATCAAAGAGTTTCAGAACTCACCCAAGAAGCACCAGATTGCAGCAGCAGAGAATGCAGGCGAGATCGATCACTTGTTTTGGAACGTCGGGCGAGAAGATCGAACCCGCATGGTTGCCGAAATTGCAACTCATTACGAACGGGCAATCGTGTTTTGTCGCACCAAGCATGGCTCCGACAGGCTTGCAAAAAACCTCGATTCGATGGGCATGAGTACATGTGTCATTCACGGCAATCGAAGCCAGGCACAGCGCGAAAAGGCGCTCGAGCAGTTTCGCCGTGGCAAAGCAACCGTCATGGTTGCAACCGACGTAGCCGCACGCGGTATTCACATTGATGCTGTGCCTGTAGTGATTCACTTTGACCTTCCAGAAGATCCGAAGGATTACATCCACCGATCTGGTCGAACAGGGCGCGCTGGTCAGAAGGGTGTTGTCATCTCGCTTATCGATAAATCGATGCGACGTTCAACTGCGCAACTGACAAAGGGCATGAAGTTTGAAGTCAGTTATGTCGATCCAGACTTCGAGGCCATCTCATTGCCAACGAAACCAATACGCCCGGGTGAAATCGGAACAGTAAAGGCACTCTCGCTTCAACGAGCCTGACGTTTTATAGGCAAATATCTTGCGGTCTTACAGGGACACGCAGGAGGGCCTTGCCAGTTGCTGCTCGAATGGCAGCGACAATAGCTGGAGTAACAGAAATGCATGGAGGCTCGCCGATGCCCTTTGCGCCTAGCGGTGCTTGGGGCTCGGGTTCCTCGATCATGACCGCAACAACTGATGGGGCATCGAGCGCGGTCGGCAGCAGGTAATCGGTGAAGCTGGGGTTCTTCACTTTGCCGTTTTCAAGCACGATCTCTTCCATGACTGCCAGTCCCAAGCCTTGGGCAATGCCGCCTTCCAATTGACCAAGTGCGCTGAGAGGGTTCAACACCTTGCCTACGTCTTGTGCCGTTGCAATTTGTACAACCTTGACAAGCCCTAATTCGCAGTCAACGTCCACAACTGCTCGGTGCGCGACAAATGCGAATGCGACGTGACAATTACCTTGACCGTTTTCATCGAGGTCTTCAGTTTTTCGGTGATGATGTTCGAATGTCTCTGAAAACGTCACTCCTTCTGTTGCCTCCACGACGCTGATACGGAAGTCGCCTATTGAATCAACGACATCCGTGCCGTCAATGAGTAAGCGGATTGGGTCGATGTTGTGCAGTTTTCCTACATGCTCAAACATTCGTTCGCGTACCAGTCGGCATGCACCGTCAACCGCTCCACCGCTCATCCAGGTTTGCCTGGACGCCGATGTCGAGCCAGCCGAGCCAATCTGGGTATCAGAAACCTCCTGCACAACTTGATCGACGCCAAGAACACTGCGCGCTATTTGTGGCGCGAGAGTAACGAAACCTTGTCCTACTTCGGATGTAGCGAACTTGAGCGAGGCAACACCGTTGCTCAGAGTGCAGCGAGCGGTCGCGTAGTCATCGAAGCCCTCGCTGTACATAAGGTTCTTCATCGAAACGCCCCATCCGATTCCGCGCACAATGTTCTTGCGTTCGGCTGTCAGGCCGCTGCCACCCGGTAATTCGAGTGCGTTAACAAGATCCGGCATGGGAGGTGGAAGGGGAATGGCATCAGTTTCTCGGATGCATCGCTCGACAGGAGCAACACTCTCCATGACCTGACCCGTAATTATCTTGTCTCCAGTGTGCATGGCATTGATCAGCCTGACCTCTACTGGCGACAATCCACAAGCTTCCGCAATCTTGTCCATTTGCCCCTCGTGTGCAAAACAAGCCTGCACGACGCCAAATCCGCGCATTGCTCCACACGGTGGGTTATTAGTCCGAACTGCGTACCCGTCAACTACGGCATTGTCGCATTGGTATGGGCCTTGTGTATGCGTAATTCCGTTGATGAGCACCGCAGGAGAGGTGCTGGTGTACGCGCCGCCGTCAAAGACCATGCGCGCTTCAATTTTTATGATCTTTCCATTTTTGTTTGCGTGGTGACGCATCCAAACAGTCGCGGGATGTCGATGTACGTGCCCGAAGAAGCTTTCCTCGCGGCTGTATTGCATCTTGATAGGGCGCCCTGTGCGCAGGGCGAGGAGGCAGCAGTGAACTTGCAGGCTGATGTCTTCCCGCGCGCCAAAGGCGCCCCCGACTCCACCGAGAACGAGACGAACATTGTTTTCCGGAAGGTTGAGACATGCAGCTATCTGTCCGCGGTCCTCGTGTAGCCATTGCGTTGCGATGTGCAATTCCACGCCTTGAGCACCTGGATCGGGGAAAGCCATGGCGGCTTCAAGGCCGAGAAAGGCCTGATCCTGCATGCCAATGGTGTAGTTGCCCTCCACGATGATGTCACCGGTTGCATTCGAATCACCGTGAATAATGCGTTGATGTCGAATCAGGTTGCCATCCGGATGAATTGGTGGCGTGCTCGGAAGAATTGCAAGTTCGGCATCGACCAAGGGGGTCATAACCTCGTACTCAACAACGATTGCTGCAAGTGCACGTCTGCATGTTTCGGGATGATCTGCAGCAACTGCGGCGACAGGTTCGCCCATGTATCGAACTACATCCTTCGCGAACACCGGTTGGTCGCTAGAAATTAGGCCATATGTAAGCTTTCCCGGAACGTCTTCGGCTGTGATAATCGCTTGCACTCCAGCGATGAGAAGAGCCTTAGTGGTATCGATCGACTTGATTCGGGCGTAAGGGTGCGGAGAACGAAGTGTTGCGCCCCAAAGCATGTTCTCGGCACGCATATCCGAAGAGAAGGAAAACTCTCCAGTCACTTTTGCAACACCGTCCGGCCGAAGTGCACTTGTGCCCAATACGTCGCGGTTTCTGGTTGATGTTTTTGCAGTCATTATTTGCTCTTCTCTCGAGTTTCGATGACAGCATTTACGGCTGCAAAAATTCGTCCGTATCCAGTGCATCGGCAAATGTTGCCTGAGATTGCTTCCTTCACTTCGATGTCGCTCGGCGAAGGATTTTGTTCGAGGAGATGATGAACGGCGACAATAAGTCCAGGTGTACAGAATCCGCATTGCACAGCGCCCTCGGTGACAAAGGCCGCTTGCACATCGGAAATAGCTCGTGCCGTATCGCCGATTACCGTGTCGGCCAGCAGTCCCTCAACCGTTGTAATGGTGGAGTCAATAGCAGTGGCAGCCATTACTAGACATGAACAAACCGCATCGCCGTCCAGCAGAACGGTGCAACTGCCACATTCGCCTTGTTCGCAGGCGCCTTTGGAACCGGGCAGGTCCAGTCGTTCGCGAAGCACGTACAAGAGGCTTTCGCCAATCCATGAGTCCTTTACTGGGCACTCTGCTCCATTGACATTCAACGTGTACATCTGATGTTCTGCGGTCATGAGTTGGCCTTTAGTAGTAGTCGTTCTGCGAGAACGGATATGGCGTGTCTGCGATATTCGGCGGTGGAGCGATGATCATCGATCGGCCGCGCCTCAAGTGCGGCCCTACGACCGAACTCCTTTGCAACATCCCCAGAGAAATTTGAGGCCGCAATGTCAACTTGGTCCGACAGCCACTGTTCGCTTTCTCGGCATCGGATGATTGTGGGGCCAACTGCCCCGAGGGCCAATCGAACCTGAGACTGCGACGCGTCTATTGCGAGACAGGCCGATGCAACTGAGATGACCATGGCGTTACGCACGCCCACTTTTGAATAGCCCTGAAAACCCCGCAAAATGGGAACAGTGACTCCAGTGATTATCTCATCTGGCATCCGGGCATTTTTCTTTACCCCCACCATGAAATCGTGTATCAACACTTCTCGACTCGAATCAACCGATTGGAGGTGGACTGTGGCGTCGAGTGCGGACAACACCGGTAAACCATCGCCAGCAGGGGAGCAAGTACCGAGATTGCCGCCTAGAGAACCAGCGGCCCGAATCTGCGGTGATCCAACTGTGCGAGATGCCTGAGCGAGGGCGGGGAGCAATTTGAGGAACGGATCATTTTCTAGCGTCTGATACGGGACACCTGAACCGATGAATATCACGCCTTTGTCATCTTGAACCGAGTAGCTGCGTAACTCTTGCACTTTGCGTAACGCAACAATATGTTCAGGCTTGTAGTGGTTGAAGTTGATCTCAACCATTGTGTCTGTGCCGCCTTGCAGTAGGCGTGCTTCAGGCGTAGCTCGAAGCGCTGCCAGTGCGTCGGCAAGATTGGTTGCGACGATTACGGTCATGAAACCCCGTCCCAATCCGAGAACGTATCGATCATTGCTTTGACATCGCCAAGTGGGTACAAGATGGGGCAGGTTGCACCATTTTCGATGTAGTGCAGAACCTGTTTGCGCGCCTCTTGTGGTGTGCCTGATGCCGTCAGCATTTGTACTATCTCATCCGGAACCAACTTCGAGGCCGCGGTGACTTGTTCATGAGTGGCTGGCCATGTGAGCACTTCGCCAACCTTGTCGAGGAGTGACTGCGGAACGCCAGAGGCTTTCATAATGTGCGGTTGCTGACCAAGATATTGAGTGACCATCTCTCTCGCCATGTTTAATGCGACTTGGCGATCTTCGTGAACGCTGCAAACAACCAGCTGGGGTCTGTCGATATCTTCAATTTTTCGGTTTGCCTTCGCAGCACCAGCACCGAGAGCTTCTATCGCTTGTTTGTTGTAGTCAGGTGAAACCAAGTAGTTGAGCACCACACCATCTGCGATTTCGCCAGTCAGTTCCATCATCTGCATACCAGTAGCCCCGATGTAGATCGGTACATCCTTCCTTCGACGCTCCTGATACACGTAATCCAATTCAATGCCGTCAAATTTTACGAATTCTCCATCGAATGTCACATTCTCATTATTGAGGAGCGCCCGAACGGCAGTGACAATCTCTCGCATGGCTTTGAGAGGCTTGGCTCGGCTGATGCCAACCTTTTGTGCAAGCGGATCCCACCATGCTCCGATACCGAGGATCACTCGTCCGGGTGCCAGATCGTCAAGCGTAGAAAAAGTTGCGGCCAAGCGTGCCGGGTTGCGGCTCCAGCAATCGACAACACCCGAGCCCACTTTGATGGTGTTCGTTACAGAGGCAAAGGCAGCCATTGGCACGGTTGCTTCCCGTACAAGGCGGCTCTCCGCCTGCCACACGGCCTCGAAACCTTTGCTTTCTGCGTACTGGGTAAATTCCATCCCTTCACGAATGCGATGCGCGTCTTGGAGATAGATAGCAACTCTGGCCTTGCCTGTAGTTGGATTGATTGCCTGCAGCGGTAACGACATGGTTAGAGCCTTTCGTGGAGTCTTTTTGCTTGTTCGGTTGCTTTTGTACGAACTTCTTCAATATCGAAGGTTGTGGGCTTGCCGTCTTTTAACACGGTTTTTCCATCGACGATTACCTCAACTGGGTGTACTCCCGTGGTGAACGCGAGTTTCCAAGGATCATCTACGGCGTCGTACGACCAAACGACCACATCTTTGCGTGCTTCTGGAAAGTAGTGATAACCATTCTCTAACCAAGACCAAACAGTTGCGGGGTTCTCTTTGATATCAAACTCGCGTAAGCGAGCGTATGCAAGTCGGAATTCTTCCAACATGTCGCTGCCTATGCCGTCGGTGCCGAGGAGCGTCGTGTTAGTTCGTCGCGATGGTGCTGAATAGCCAACGCTGTTGTTCATGTTTGATCGGGGATTGTGCACGATGCGACCATTGAGGTGGCGATCGAGAAGGACGCAATGGACGAGAAGCCAGTCGTCGGAGGCAATCGACTCAAGCCTTTTTCCTGCGTTCTTGTCATCTATGCCTTCGGCTACATGAATATGCACGCCGACGGAATGCTTCTTTGCAAGTGCTGATGCAGAATGTATCGTCTCGTCGGAACACGTGAAGGCTGCATGCAATCCGACCATTCCGCGGCCGCCATTTGAGAGATAACGATCACATTCGTCGAGCGCCCGTTTGGCGGCACTCGTCATTTTTGAATCGGGGTCAACAGAATCGATCAATGCACCATTGTCCGTCCAGCGATCAGTTGCCCCGAAGCAGGTATTGACTCGCACGCCCATGTCGGCGCAAGCCTTGGCAATGACATCGAGCGAACCCTCGATGAAGTTGGGGGATTCGTGATGGTCGATGATCGAAGTTGTGCCGCTCATGAGCGCCTCTGCGGCACCGAGTGCGGCAGACCAGTAAAGCATTTCGGAATCTAATTGGGCGTCGAGCCTCCACCAGACTTGGCGCAAAGTGGATATGAAATCTGTTGGTGCGGATGGCGGTGCGGGCATTCCACGGGCAAGTGTCGAATACAAATGATGATGCGCGCAAATAAGCCCGGGCGTGCGGTTGGACACGAACCTACTCCTCGGTTGCGTCTTCGGTTGCCGACCGCATTGGCAGTCGATTTCTCCACTGGCCGTCGAACTGTCGTAAAGCTTCAGCTACCGCACCGGCTGTCGGCACCAAACCAATTTCGCCGACACCCTTAATTCCGTATGGTGAATTTGGTTGGGGAGACTCGACAAGAATCACGTCAATTTGGGGCACGTCTTTGGCGCGCAATATACCCAGTGATCTCAAGGTCATGTTTGTAGGGAATCCTGTCTCGGGGTCATGGGGGAAGTTTTCCGAGAGCGCATAACCCAAGCCCATGTGAACGCTTCCTTCAATCTGTCCTTCACAAAGCTGTGGGTTCACAGCACGTCCAACGTCGTGAGCCGCAAGTACTCGCTCAATCTTCCCAGTGGCTTGATCGCATACAACCATTTGTGCGGCGTAACCAAAAGTTGAGTGAATAATCGGATTCTCGACACCAGGTTCACCAAGCTTTGTCGTCCAATCAACTCGATACTCGCCACAGTGATCGACGCCTATTGCATTGTTGGCCGCACGGGCAGCTTCGCAAGCCGCCTTTACTGCGCCTGCGCCCATAAGGGTTCCTCGTGAGCCGGTGGTTTGGCCAAGCCCAAGCTCTCTGGTCGTGTCCACGATGACGTCAACTTTGTCTGGGTCGATACCGAGCTCGTGCACAGCAACTTGCAATGCAACAGTGTTGATGCCTTGACCCATTTCGGTCCATCCATGGCGAACTTCAATTCGGCCATCTTCCATGAATCGAATGACAGCCCTTGTGATCTCTTTGAAACCGTTACCTAGACCGCTGTTTTTCAGACCAAGCCCAAGACCAACGGCCTTTCCGCTTTGCACTGCAGCCTCGTAGTGGGGCTTGATAGCTTTCAGGCATTCGGAAGCGCCCAAGCAACCATCATCCATGATTTGCCCTGGCCCCCACACTTGACCGGGCATGATGACGTTGCGTTGTCGAATCGTCCAACCGTCAATGCCAACGCTTGTAGCAAGACGGTCCATGATTCCTTCCATGGCGAACTGCGCCTGGTTGGCACCGAAACCACGGAAAGCACCACACACGGGATTGTTCGTCCGAACAGCGATGGCTTCTACGTCGATGTTGGGCACTTGGTAAGGGCCGCTGGCATGGCCAGCCATCCGCTCTAGAACCTTCATACCGACGCTTGCGTAGGCACCGCTATCGCCGACGGCGCGCACACGGAGTGCGACAAGTTTGCCCTCTGCATCGCACCCAGCCTTGTAATGCATCCGAATCGGGTGTCGTTTTGCATGCATCAGCAGTGACTCTTCGCGGGAGAGCGTGCACTTCACAGGTTGCTTAAGCAGCCATGCGCAAAGTGAAGCATGGGCTTGGTTGCTCATGTCTTCTTTGCCGCCAAATGCGCCGCCGTTGGTGATCAATTCAACCGTTATGTGCTCATTATCAACGCCGAGCATTCGAGCGATGTCGTTTCTGTCATCCCAAATACCTTGGCCACCGGAATACACGTGCAATCGTTGACCATCTACCGATGGAACTGCAAGGGTGCTCTCTGGCTCAAGAAAAGCATGTTCGATGCGCTGCGTTGTGAAAGTTTCCTCAACAACGTGCGCAGCGGTTGCAAAGGTCGAATCAACGTCGCCGCGTTGATATCGGCTTTCGCTGAGGGTGTTTGACGTAGTCTTCCAAACTGCTGGATCACTGCTAGCCAGGGCAACATCGGGGTCGGTAAACGGTTTGAGAACGTCGTAGTTCACCTGGATCAACTTCGCTGCTTCACGAGCATTTTGCCTGGTGTCGGCGACAACAATTGCCAAAACAT